>Ga0335081_10018642_pt1 | contig 11222 bp, 7 predicted proteins | sample Lox_Sample_35_FD_206713 | JGI IMG/M metagenome (GOLD analysis project Ga0335081, IMG submission 206713) | Soil microbial communities from Loxahatchee National Wildlife Refuge, Florida, United States - Lox_Sample_3.5 | ecosystem: Environmental > Terrestrial > Soil > Wetlands | place: USA: Florida... | reverse complement strand
AATATCACAGAAGGCGTCGCGGGTTCGGTCCGAAAAAGGGCGCGCGACATGAGAGTGCAGGTCTTAGGGAAACGCCCGCCAATCGAGGTAATCCTAGCGTAGCGGTACGTCAGGCAGAGCCGCGACCGTAAGGGAGCGTCAGAATCGGGTGACGCCGTTGACTTACCTGATCACGTTTGCCTGCTACGGCTGCCACCTGCACGGCGAAGAACCCGGCTCGGTCGATCCCACCCATAATGAACCTGGAACCCCGATCCTGGAACCCAACTCGGTCCGTGCCGCTTCGGTCCTCTTCTACTCTACCGGCTCTGCACGGCGTTTTGGAGCCGCGACCGTCAGGGAGCGGTGGAGCGGTATGCCGGGAACGAGTTCAGTCGCAGCGCAGGGCGGCCAATGGGTCCACCCGCATGGCGCGGTGCGCGGGGATCGAACAGGCGGCCATAGCTACCACTATCAATACCAGCGCCGCCGAGGCATACGTGAGCGGGTCGCGCGGCTGCACCTGGTAGAGCTCAGAGGTGAGCGCCCCGGTCAGGAAGAACGCAGCCACCAACCCAAGGGCAGCGCCGAGACCGGCAAGGCGCAGGCCGCGCGCCAGGAACAGGCGGAGCACACGGCCCGGCTGCGCTCCGAGCGCCATGCGCAGTCCGATCTGGTGCGTTTGTTGCGTGACGAGGTACGAGAAGACGCCGTAGACTCCGGCGACTGCCAGCGCCAGGGCCAGCGTTGCAAAGAGTCCGAGCAGCAGTGTGTCGAAGCGCTGGGTCGAGGCCGATTCGGCGAGGACCCCGTCCATTGGCCGGAAAACCGCGAGCGCCAGGTCTGGATCTTCGGCTGCGACGATCCGGCGAATTGGGCCGGCGAGCGCGGCGGCGTCCGCCGTGCCGCGCACCAACAGGTGCAGGTTGTCGGGGTTGCCCTGGGCGAACGCCAGGTAGATGGTGGGGCGCGGCGGCTGGCGCAGGGAATGATTGCGCACGCCGCCCACCACGCCCACGATTTCGGCGGCCTCACTCAAACGGATGTGCTTGCCGAGCGGATCTTCGTGGGGGAAATACCGGCGCACGAACGGCTCGTCGACCAGGACAACCGGAGCCGACGACGCGCCGTCGCGGTCGTCGAAGACCCGGCCGCGCAGGAGCGGGATTCCCATGGCCTGAAAGTAGCCGGGGGTGACGCTGCGGAAATCCTCGTCGTTCAGGTCGTCGGGATTGCGCGGCGGATGCTCGACGATGGTGAAGAAGGTGTCGTTGAACTCGTGGTTGAGCGGAAGCTCGCTGATGCCGCCCACGGCCTGTACGCCGGGCAACGCACGGACGGCTTCGTCGACCCGCCGCAACAGACGGACCTTATCGGCGCGATCGCGCGACGAAAGCAGCAGCTTGGTTTCAACTACGCCGCGCGCGGTAAAACCGGGCGGGGCATGGAGCGTGCGCACCAGGCTCTGAATCAGCAGGGATGCGCCGACTAACAGGCAGATCGAGAGCGCGGTCTCGCCAACGACGAGCGCCGCGCCGAGCGCGTGCCGGCGGCGGCTGCCGCCCGCGCGGCTGTCCTCGCGCAATCCGGCGACAGGCGAGGCCAGCGTAGCGAGCCACGCCGGCGCCAATCCAAAGAACACGGCTGTGATTACGGAAACCAGAGCCGTGAAGCCCAGCACACGGGCGTCGAGTCGTACTTCCTGGAGGCGCGGAATGCTCTGCGGGCCGAATCCGCGCACCAGGTTGACGCCCCACCACGCGATCAGCAGCGCGGAGGCGCCGGCAACGACCGCCAGGAGCAGGCTCTCGGTGAGGAGCTGCCCGAGGATGCGCCCGCGGCCGGCGCCGATCGACATGCGGATGGCGATCTCACGGTGCCTCGCGCCATAGCGCGCCAGCAGCAGATTGGCAATGTTCACGCACGCGATCAGGAGCACCAGGCCGACCGCTCCCAGCAGCAGCAACAGGGCCGGACGCGATGGGCCGACAATGGCTTCCTGCAGGGGCTCGAGGCGCAGGCTCCAGCCCCGGTTGGACTCGGGATACTGCGCGGCGAGGCGCTGCGAGATGGCGTTCAAATCGCTCTGTGCCTGCTCGATGCTGACGCTGGGTTTGAGTAAGCCGACGGCGCGAAGGCAGTGAGCGCGCCGGTTCTGCAGGCCTTTGGAGAGCAGCGGAGTCGGGAACCAGAAATCGGAGCCGGACGGGAAATCGATCGAAGCCGGCATCACGCCGATGATGGTCACGGGGGTCGTCTCCATGCGTGCCGTCCGGCCGGTGACGTTGGGGTCGCCGCCGTACGCTTCCTGCCAGAGGCGATAGCTGAGGACTACCCCACGCGGACTGTCGGCGCGTTCGTCTTCGCGGGTGAAGCCGCGGCCCAGCAGCGGCGATTGGCCGAGGGCTTCGAAGAAATCGGCGGTCACCATGGATCCCTGCAACTGGCGGGCTTCGCCGCGCAGGCTCCAGTTCTGAGCAGCCGGCGCCAGCACGAAGAAGGCGCCGAAGCGCTGGAACGAATGGTTCTCGGCGCGGTAGACCTGGAACTCTTGAGGCGAGACGGCAGCCTGGTTGCTGCCCGGGAACCGGCCCCAGGCCCAGACCAAGCGGCTGGAATCGGGGAAGGGCAGGGAATTGAGCAAGACCGCGTTGACCACGCTGAAGATGGCGGAGTTGGCGCCGATGCCCAGCGCCAGCGTGAGAATGGCTGCGGCGGCGAAGCCAGGATTGGCACGCAGCTGGCGGGCGGCGTATCGCAGGTCCTGCGCGCGGCGCTCGACCCACGCCCAGCCCCACATGCCGCGCGTGATCTCGCGAACCAGGGCTTCGCTGCCGAATTCGTTCAGGGCAGACAGATGCGCGTCGGACGGGCTCTGGCCGCGCTGGACGCGGTCGCGGGCGGACATCTCGAGGTGGGCGCGGATTTCGTCATCGAGGTCGCGATTGCGCCGGCGGAAGAACATGAGATGTCCAAGGGCTGTAGATATTCTACTGCATGGGCTGTAGATTGTCTACGGGGGTAGATCGCAGAGACGCGGAAACACGAAAAGGAGTCAATACCTGAGCGCGCTGAGGTGGCGGTGGACGCGAGAGACGGCACAAGCACAAGCTCAAGCTTGTGCCTACGCTACGCGGCGGCGCCGGTGACCACCCAGCCGTCGGCCAGTTGGATGATGCGGTGGCCGTAGGCGGCGTTGGTTTCGGAGTGGGTCACCTGGACGATGGTGGCGCCGTCGTTGTTCAGCTTCTTGAACAGCTCCATGATCTCCTTGCCCTGGCTGGAGTGCAGGTTGCCGGTCGGCTCGTCGGCCAGGATCAGCTTGGGATTGGCGATGACGGCGCGCGCCACGGCCACCAGTTGCTGCTGGCCGCCGGAGAGCTGGCTGGGGTAGAGATCGCGCTTGCCCACGATGTGGAAACGGTCCAGTGTGTCGCAGACCATGGCGGCGCGCTCCGAGCCTTTGACGTTGCGATAGGAGAGCGGGATATCCAGGTTCTCGTAGACCGTCAGGTTGTCAATCAGGTGGTAGCTCTGGAAGACGAAGCCGATGTACTTCTTGTTGAGCTCGACGCGGTCCTTCGGCTTCATGCGGTGAACCAGGTGATTGACGAATTCGAATTCGCCGGTCCAGGCGCCGTCGAGCATGCCGAGAATGCTCAACAGGGTGGATTTGCCGGCGCCCGAAGGGCCCATGATGGTGACGAATTCACCCTCCTTGATCTCGATGTTGATGCGGCGCAGGACGTAGGTTCGGCCGTATCCACCTTCATAGAACTTCTCCACATTGCGCAGTGTGATCATGATTTCATCCTATTCGTGACGTAACGCGGCAGCCGGCTGCAGAGCCATGGCGCGGCGCGCGGGAAGATAATTAGCCATTATAGACACGGTCCATAAAACCAGGGCGGCGCCCGCGAAGGTGTATGCGTCCGTGGATTTGACTCCATATAGCATGGTAGCCATAAGTCGGGTAAGCGCGAAGGCCGCAGCCAGGCCAGCGGCAAGACCAACCAAGGCGAGGAGCGCGCCCTGTCTCAGGATGAGCCGGAGCACGTTTCCGGGCTGCGCCCCCAGGGCTAGGCGGACGCCGATTTCATTGGTGCGGCGGCTGACATCGTAGGAGACCACCCCGTAGATCCCGACGGCGGCGAGGACCAGAGCGATCTGGGCGAAGACTCCGAGCACGACGGTATTGAAACGAGCGCCGGCAACGGCCTGTTCGAGGACGCTTTCCATAGGGCGGATGTTGGTGACGGGCTGATCGGGATCGAGCTGGTGAATGGTGCGTTCGACGGCGGTGGACAAGGTCTGCGGGGGCGGCGCGGTTCGCGCGGCGAACACCATGATGCCGAATGGATATTGCGCGTAGGAACAATAGATGGTGGGCCAGGGCGCGCCATCCAGGCGATCGGGTTTGACATCGCCGACGACCCCGACGATCTGGCCAACGCGGTGGATGAGATCGAGCGCGAGGCGCGCCCCCAGGGGATTCGCGCCCCCTGGCCAGAAGCGGTGGGCCAGGGCCTGGTCGATTACCAGGGAGAACGGCGCCTGGGCGGAATCGGATTCAGCGAACTCGCGGCCGGCGATGAGCGGAATCCCCATGGCGCGAAAGTACTGCGGAGTGACCGCACGCAACAACGCGGTCGGCCGCTCTTCGGGCGGCGGCGCGGGACGTTCTTCGACGGAGAAGAAGGAACCCACGCCAAGGCCGGTGAGCGGCAAGGCATTCACCGCGCCGACGGTACGCACGCCGGGCAACGCGGCGACGCTGCTGACGGCCTGTTGAACGAATGCCGCGCGGCGTTCGGGGGAGGAGTTGCGGATGCCGGAGAGGGGCAGCCGGAGCGTAAGCAGGCCGGACGGCTGAAAACCGGGGTCGACCGCGCGCAACCGGGCAAAGCTCCGCATCAGCAGACCGGCGCCAATCAGGATGAGCACCGCCAGTCCGGTTTCGGAAACCACCATGGCGTCGCGGAGCAGGCGGTTGGACCGGCTGGCCGTTCCGCCGCGCGTGCCTTCGATGAGGCCGTCAATGGGGTCGGCGCCGGCGCCCTGCAAGGCCGGAGCCAGGCTGAACAGGACGCCGGTGGCCAGGGACGCGGCGAGGGCGAACAGGAACACTCGCCAGTCAAGGCGCGCCTCCGCCAGGCGGGGAATATCGACCTTGCCAAGCCGGGGGAGAAGCGCGACGCCGCCCCAGGCGAGCAACAATCCCAGCGCCCCGCCGGCGAGCGCCAGAGGGAGGTTTTCCAAAACCAATTGCGCCACGATGCGGCGGCGGCTGGCTCCCAGCGCGGACCGGATGGCGATCTCCTTCCGGCGTGCGGCGCCGCGCGCCAAAAGCAGGTTGGCAACGTTGACGCAGCCAATCAGCAGCAGAGAAGCAACGGCCGCGGTGAGCACCAGCAGGGGCTTGCGCACATCGCCTTCCACTTCATCCCGGAGCGGATACACGGAAGGCCAGCGGCCGCGATTCAAAGCTGGGCCAGCCTGGGCCAGGCGATTGCCGATGGTTTCCATTTCGGCGCTCGCCGCGGGGAGATCGACGCCGGGCGCCAGCCGGGCGATGACCACCAGGAACTGGCCCTGTACGACGCGGGGATCGGCGGGATCGAGGCCGAGAGGAATCCAGACATCGGCCGGGGCGCCGAGGATCTGAAAGCCGGCTGGCATCACGCCGACGACGGTGTAGTTCTGGTCGCGGAGGCGAATGGTTTTTCCGGCGATGGAGGGATCGGCGCCGAACCGCGATTGCCACAGACGGAAACTGAGCAGGACGAAGTTGGTGCGGCCGGGCTGATCTTCTTCGGGCAGGAAGACGCGTCCCACAACGGGGGAGACGCCGAGAAGCGGAAAAAGTCCCGCGGAGACGCGCTGCGCGGCGAGTTCGTCGGGATCGATGTGCCCGTTGGGTCCGGCGGTGAGATTGACGTGGACATTATCTTGAAAAGCGCCCATGGCGGCCAGGGTGCGGTTTTGTTTTTGCCATTCGAGGAAGTTGCCGCCGGCAACATATTGCTTGAACTTGTTTTGGGCCGGGTTCTTTTCCCAAATCACCAGCAGACGCTCGGGATGGGGGAAAGGCAGGGGTTTGAGGAGCACGGCATCCACCACGCTAAAGATCGCGGCGGCGGCGCCCATGCCGAGGGCCAGGGCCGCCAGGGCCGCGATGGTAAAGCCGGGAGCGTTCCACAGGAGATAGGCCCCGCGGCGAATATCCTGGGCAGCCGGGTGCATGGCCTGTCAGGTTAGCAGATCGCATGGGGAGGCGGTGTACGCTGTAACTCTCTGGAACTGAGAGAACCGGCCGCGGATGTACGCCGATTAACGCTGATTAACCCCGACAAGGATCGTAGAGCTTTCAGTCTGCGCCCACCCGCGGCCCGTGAAACTCTTCTCGAAACCTTGCCGGGGGTCAAGTCGCGGGGTGCTCGCTGGAGTGAATCGAAATTCGGCCGTTCACATTGTGAAGCCGGATCTGGGTCCCGGAACCTTTCACGACAAGGCGGTGACCGGTGGCGTTGTGCGCCGCTACTCCAAGATCGGAGGCGATCCCGCCGCTCCGGTTCTGAGCCACCAGGCCGACGCCCCGGCCGCATGGAATCGACAGGAGGATGGGACCGTTAACCGAACTCAGGGAGATGGGGTTAGCGCGGCTGAGATGCTGGAAATTGGCTTCCAGACGCCCGTTGACCGTGGAGAGGTTGACCTGCCCGCCCAGGCCGAGAGCTTTGATGCTGCCATTAACGGCAGAGGCTTTCACGGGCCCGGAAAGTCCGGTGAGAGAGAGGCCGCCGTTGAACAGTTTCACGTTCTCCAGATTGGCCCGGCGCGGCACGGTGATGCGGTATTCCACGCTGGCGGGATGCGCGGCGTCGGCGCCGGTGTACTCGGTGGAGATGGAAAGAAGATCGGCCGAAGGCTGCACAACGATGCGCGCGTCCTCAAGGCGCTTGGGGTCGGTGGAGCGCTTGACGGCCTCCACCAGGACGGCGTCGCGATCCCAGGCGGTGACGGTGACATTTCCGTACAGGTTCTGAATCACGACACGGCCGTGGGGATTGAGCGTGTAAAGGTGCCGGAACTCCGTCGGCGGAGTTCGAACAACGTTGGCAGACAAGGTGTTGCCCGCGAGCAACGTCAACAACAGGGCCGAGATTTGTTGCAGTTCCACCATGGTACCCCTCCAGATACAACAGTTCCCCTTTGGTGCGTTAAACTCTTGACGATCGCGGTTTAGAGAGATTAGTTGAGGTTCTAGTTCTTGGCCGCCTCGGTGCTTTCCTCAACGACCCTGCCGTCAAACAGCCGGATGGTTCGATCGGCGAACTCGGCGTAGCGGGGATCGTGGGTGACCATGCAGATGGTCGAGCCGGCGGCGTGCAGCTCGCGCAACAGGTTCATGACGGCTTCGCCGTTGGCCGAATCGAGGTTTCCGGTCGGCTCGTCGGCGAGCAGGATCAGCGGATCGCCGCTCAAGGCGCGGGCCACAGCGACGCGTTGCTGCTGACCGCCCGAGAGCTGCGACGGGTAGTGCTTCATGCGGTGGGACATACCCACGCGTTCCAGGGCTTCCTGAACGCGGCGTTTGCGCTCGGACGACGGCATGCCGCGATAGGTGAGCGGCAATTCCACGTTCTCGTAAACGGTGAGATCGCCGATCAGGTTAAACGCCTGGAAGATGAAACCGATTTCGCGGTTGCGGATGCGGGCGCGCTCGGACAGCTTGAGCCCGGTAACCGGCTTGTCATTCAGGTAGTAGGTACCGTCGGTGGGCGTATCCAATAGCCCCAAAATGGCGAGCAAGGTCGACTTGCCGCAACCCGACGGTCCGGCGATCGACAGATACTCCCCTTTTTTCACGTCGAAGTGGACGGCCGAAAGCGCGTGGGTCTCCACTTCGTCCGTCACGAAAACCTTGCTCACGCCTTCGAGCCGAATTAGCGATTGCGAGCCATTGTCCATGGTGTGTCTTTTACCTCATTACGCAGATCGTGGGCGTTCTAGTTCAATTTAATTCGGTCGTACTGGTCAAATTGTGACATATCGGACAGGATCACCCGGTCGCCGACCTTGAGGCCATCCCTGATCTCGATGGTATTTACCGAACTGCGGCCGAAGGCCACCTTCACCTTGTTGGCGTACTTGCCGTCCGGATCGATCCTAAAAAGTGTAACGGTGCTGTTCTCCTGGCCGAAAACCGGCCGTCCCACAAACACCACGTCGTCCAGTTTCTCCAGTTGGATGGTCCCATCGACGCTCAAATCAGGCCTGGAACCCTGGGGCAATGCGCCCTTCAGGGCAACATCGACGGTAACCGTGCCATTCACGATCGACTGCTCGATACGGGACACGTGGCCGTCGATAAGACCGTTGGAGCCGCCTCCCGCCAGACGGGTGTCGATGACGGCGGGCTGCCCTATGGCGACGTCTTTGATCTGGGTTTCCGCGATCTTCAGCTCGGCCTTCAGGTGGCTGGGTTGAGCGACTTTTCCAAGGGCGGTCCCGGCGGCTACCTTCTGCCCCTCCTCGACCGGGTTCAGAGGCGGCGGAACGGATTGGAGCATGCCGTCAACACCAGGACGCACCTTCAGTTGGTCCACCTGGCTTTTCTTCAGCTCGAATTGGGCCCGAAGCTGCTCCACCTTCACCTTCTGGGCCTCCAACTGGGCCTGTTCAGCGGCGGCGTTGATGGCCAGGCGTTTCTTGTCGATTTCGTACTTGGCGCCGAGCTGCTCGGCTTTGACCTGAGAAATCTTGGCATCGGTGGCCGCCAGCAGATTCTCCTTGGCGAGGGCCGCATCGCGGTCGGCCTCCAGCTTGGCGGTATTGAAGTCCGCACTGGTCTGCGCCACAGTCGCCTGCAAATCGAAGAGTGTCTTCTGCAGCGTGACTTCCAGGTTCTTGTAGTCCGCTTCGGCGGCCTTGAGAGCGTAATCGGCGTCCAGCAGGGCGGTCGCCAGTTCCGGGCTGGACATAATCATGATGACGGTATCGGCTTTGACCGGCATTCCTGGGTACACCAGAATCCGTTCCACCCGCGCGTCCGTCGTGGCGGTAATGAGCTTGGTATCTTCGGGAACCAGGGTTCCGAGCCCGCGGACCTCACGCACCATTGGGCCGCGCTTCACCGTGTCGGGCCACAACGTAGATAACTCGACCGGGGGGGCGGCGGGCTTGAGCTTGGTCATTCCGTAGGTGGCGCCGGCGATGGCAATAACCACCAGCGTGCCAACGATGCTGCCGACGATGATCTTGCGCTTTTTGACGCCTTTACGCTGTACGTCCATAGCTGGGTTCCGGCCTCAAAAGGGCACGGCTCCTGCCAATTCCCATCTAGCGTATCATTATGACGTTTCAGAGTTAAGAATGGATAGCTGGCGGGTCTTGGTGTTCGGTTGTGGGACGCCCTGTGCCCCGGTGGGACGGGGGGCGCACAGAGTCCTTAGAAGAAAGCAGAACGTACCTGACGGCAGGCGGCGCGGGGAGCTCCGCTCCGTGGACAACGCAGGAGCGTCATCCCACCGGCGCAACCGGAAGATCGTGCCTACTTGACGACGATGCCTCGCTCGTCGAGGAGCTCACCGGTGGTGGTGAGCAGGGCCAGGATGCTGGTGCGAACCCGGACCTGGGCGTTGACCACGTTGGATTCGGCGATTCCGAGATTCTGCAGCGCGATGACCACGTTGTTGTTGGTCTCGGTGCCAAGGGAGTATTTCTCCTTCTCGGCGTCGTAGTTCTTCTGCTGGATATCCGCCTGCTTTTTGGCCAGGTTCAGGGATTCCACGGAGCCTTGCAGGTTGGTGACCGCGTTGAGGGTTTGCAGGCGTATGGCCTGCTGCGCGTTACGCAGGGCGAGGGCGTCGGTTCTCTTTTGAACCAGTGAATTAGCGTAGGCCATGGAGGCGGTGCGGTTCCTGATGGGCAGGGTCAGGTTGAGACTGCCCCGGTACACGGGATTGTTCAGCCCGAACATCTGGCTCAGCGCGTCGCCAATACCGCCGGGGATTGGTTCAGCCGCAACGCCGCCAATCAGTTGCGATTGGCTGGGTATGTAAATGCCGCCCTGCCCGCTGTTCGAATAGGAAGCGGTGAAGGCGAGTTGCGGAAGCAGGCCGTTCCTGGCGCTTTGAATGCCCAGATCGTCGAAATCCAACTGCTGCATCGCGGCGTTGATGGACGGGTTGGTGGCGAGCGCCTTTTGAACCTCCTGCTCGGGGTCAAATTTCAGGGATTCTGTGGCGATGTCCACGGGCTCGGTCAACTCAACCGGCAGCTTGCGAATATCCGGATCTAGGTCGGCGCCAATCTGGTGGCGCAAAGCGTCCTGGCTGGCGGCCAGGGTGAATTCGGCTTGCGAAACAGCCACTTCGGCGGCAGCCAGTTGGCCCTGCGGGTTGTAGATGTCGAGCGGAGAGACGGCGCCCAGATCCAGTTGCTGCTGCACGAAATCGAGATTGGCTTTGGAGGCATCGCGGTTCTTCACCGCGACTTTCAGGCTCTCCCGAGCGAGGATCACGTTCCAATAAGCGTTCTCAGCGGCGCTGATCCAGCCCAACAGCGAGGTGCGCAGATTGTACCCCGCCTTCTTGTAGGTGCTTTGCGCTTGCATCAGGGGAAGCCGGTTGACGTAACGGCTGCGGCCCTGGATCAAATTCTGCGTGACCGAAAAGCTCATGCTGGAGGTCAGGCTAGGGTTGTAGTTGATGCGGCTGTTGCTGGAAGTCGCCTTCTGTCCGCCGAAGCTCACGCTATACGAGGTTCCGGTGTCGAGGTTCTGGGTATACCCCAAGTTAAGCGGCTGGCTCAAGCTCTTGGTAGTGGAACCCAGAGTAGCGACCTGGGCTTGCGCGGGGTTCGTGGCAACGGTAGTGCTTCGCGTGGACGAGAAGCTGGCAGAGGCCGAAGGATCCCACTTGCCGTAGGCGGACGTGATGTTGTTCTTGGGGATTTCGAGGCTGAGAAAAGTGACCTGAATGTCGGTGTTGTTGGCCATCACCAGCTCCAGGTAGTTCTTCAAGGAAAGCTCGAGCTTGCCGGAGACCACGAAGTCCTTCAAGCGCACGGGATCTCTCAGGCTCACCTCGGTCTTGGTCCGCTGAAAAGTCTCGCGAAAGTAGCTCGGCTTGGGGAAAGACGACATCTGCGCGAACGCGCCCGCCGTCAGGAGGGTTCCTGTAAGAATGGTTCTCGACAGCATAATTCTACTCGTAACGAATGGCCTCGATAGGATCCAA
>Ga0335081_10018640_pt1 | contig 11222 bp, 11 predicted proteins | sample Lox_Sample_35_FD_206713 | JGI IMG/M metagenome (GOLD analysis project Ga0335081, IMG submission 206713) | Soil microbial communities from Loxahatchee National Wildlife Refuge, Florida, United States - Lox_Sample_3.5 | ecosystem: Environmental > Terrestrial > Soil > Wetlands | place: USA... | reverse complement strand
GAAGCTCGAGGCCGCACTGCAGGAGGAAGGCGACCTGGTCCTCCGCGCATTGCGCTCGGCGCTCAATGCTCTGGCCCGCGGCGACGACGAGCTCGCCGACGAGGTGATCGGCTTCGACGACGAGATTGACCGGCGCTACCTCGCGATCGAGACCGGGGTGCAGTCGCTGCTTGCCCGGCAGACGCCGGTGGCGACCGACCTGCGGCTCGTGCTCGCGATCCTGCGGGTCAACCTGCATCTGGAGCGGATGGCCGACTACTGCGTCACCGTCGCCAAGCTGACCAGGCTGATGGGCGGTCTCGACGTCAGCGACGACCGTCTGCTCGACTCGCTCGAGGACATGGGCGCCCGGGCCGAGCAGATGATCCGGGTCGCGCTCGACGCATTCGCGAAGCGGGACGTCGAGATGGCGGAGTCGCTGAACGAGCTCGACGACCTGATCGACCGCGCGAACCGCCAGGCGGTCGACGACGTCCTCGCGCTGGGGGACTCCACCGAAGAGCGCGAGTACGGGCTGCGGATGCTCGTGATCTCCCGGTGCGTGGAGCGGATCGGCGACCACGCGGTCGACATCGGCGAGCAGGTCGCCTACCTCGTCACCGGTGAACTGCGCGAGCTCACCGACGCATCGCACCCGGTCGCGGACGCCTAGCATCCCGCGTCGTCTCAGCTGACCGCGAAGTAGATGCCGGTCGCGATGCCGACCCCGAGCGAGTAGAAGGCGAACGGCAGGAGCGTGCGCGTCTGGAAGAAGCGCATCAGGAACCGGATCGAGAAGTACGCGGTCACGGCGGCCGCGAGCGCCCCGGCGAGTGCGGGCCCCCTGACGCCGTTTCCCTGGCTCCCGACCAGCTCGGGGAGCTTCAGCAGCGCGGCGGCCCCGATGATCGGGGTCGCGAGCAGGAATGCGAACCGGGCCGAATCCTCGTTCGACAACCCGACGAGCAGCCCGCCGCTCATGGCCGCCCCGGACCTCGAGAAGCCCGGGATGAGCGCGAGGGCCTGGGCGGCTCCGACGCCGAGCGACTGGGCCCACCCCACCTGCCGTGCGATCCGGGCGTCGTCGTCGCTGTCGGTCTGGGGGGCGCGGCGTCGCAGCCGCTCGGCCAGCAGCAGCATCACGCCGTTGAGCGTCAGGAACACAGCGGCGGACGCGGGAGAGGCGAAGATCGACCGGAGCTTGTCCTGCAGAGCGAGGCCGAGGATCCCGGCCGGGATCGTCCCGACGACGAGCAGCCACCCGAGCTTCGCGTCCGTGTCGTCCGGACCGATGCCTCGATCCCGCAGCGACCGGCCGAGACCCTTGACGATCCGGACCCAGTCGCGCCAGAAGAACCCGAGGAGCACCAGAGCGGTGGCGAGATGCAGCGCGACCAGGAAGGTGAGGAAGTAGGGATCGTTCTGGTGGATGTCCCACCCGAGGAGCTTCGGGATGATCACCGCGTGCCCGAGGCTCGAGATCGGGAAGAGCTCCGAGACGCCCTGTATGGCTCCGAGGATGATCGCCCTCGGGTAGGAGATCAGCGAGGCGAGAAGGATCACGCGGTCGGTTCGGAGCTCTTCGACCGCTTTGGCCCGGTCCGGAACCACGCGAACGCGAAGCAGGCGATGCCAAGCAGGAAGGCGGCGATCCCGTGCTTCGCGTGGTGGTGGCTCGAGCCCGCCTGGTGGCCCGGGAAGAAGCTCGGCAGCGAACCGGCCGGCTCCGCCCAGTACACGACGGCGATCGCGATCAGCACGATGCCGAGGATCACGGCTATCACAGCGAGGAGCCGGTCGTTCGACATCGGGCGGAGCATAGTGACGAGGTCAGATGAGAGCGCAGTGAGACGGCCGCAACCCCTGATTCGGCCCAAAGTGCTCATTTCGACCTACAATTCACCTTCCGACCTACAATTCACCAAATCGACACCCCACAGACATCACCGCTCGGGGATGATGTCGCGCGCTTGGCGACGACCAACCGGGCGGCCACCGAGACCTCGAGCCAGACGCTTCTCAACCGGGAGCTTTCGTGGCTGGACCTGAACAACCGGGTCCTCGACCTTGCCGCCGACCCGTCGGAGCCGCTGCTCGAGCGGGTGAAATTCTGCGCCATCTTCTCGTCGAACCTGGACGAGTTCTTCATGGTCCGGGTCGCCGGTTTGCTCGACCAGGTGATCGCGAGAGTGAACGTGCGCTCGCCCGACGGCCGAACGCCGCTGCAGGCTTTGACGGACGTTCGCGAGCGGGTGTTCGAGCTCAGCGCGGCGCAGTCGAGACTCTGGAAGGAGGACCTCGTCCCGGCGCTGGCGGCCGAGGGGATCGTGATCGGCACGGTCGAGGATGCGACCGAGGAAGAGCACCGCGAGCTCGAATCCCGGTTCGCGCGCCAGATCTATCCCGTGCTGACGCCGCTCGCGGTCGGGCCGGGGCAGCCGTTCCCCTACATCTCCGGCCTCTCGCTGTCACTCGGCGTGACCGTCCGCGACCCCGACTCCGGCGAGGAGCGCTTCGCCCGGGTCAAGGTGCCCGAGACACTCCCGCGGTTCGTCTCGATCGGCGACCGCGGTCTCGCGATCCCCCTGGAGGGCGTGATCTCGCACTATCTCGGCTGGGTGTTCCCGGGCATGGACCTCGTCGAGCGCGCCGCGTTCCGGGTCACGCGGGACGGCGACACCGAGATCTCGGACGACGCAGCCGACCTGCTCGAGGCCGTCGAGACCGAGCTGCAGAAGCGCCGGTTCGGCGCCGTCGTTCGACTCGAGGTCTCGAGCTCGATCTCGCGCGCGATGTCCACCCGGCTCTCCGAGCGCCTCGCGGTCCGCCCCGATGCGGTGTACCCGATCCACGGGATCCTCGACCTCCGCGACGCGATGCAGCTCTACGACCTCGATCGCCCCGACCTCAAGTACGAGCCGTGGGTGCCTCAGACCCAGCGGCGCCTCGCCAAGCCCAAGGACGGCGACGTGCTCGCGGAGATCGCGGCCGGAGACATCGTCGTGCAGCACCCGTACGACTCGTTCGCGACGAGCGTCGAGGCGTTCGTCCGAGCAGCGGCGAAGGACCCCGCGGTCGCGACGCTGAAGACGACTGTCTACAGGACAAGCCACGACTCGGCACTCGCCCCGGCGCTGATCGAGGCGGCCGAGAACGGCAAGCAGAGCGTCTGCATCGTCGAGCTGAAGGCGCGCTTCGACGAGCGCCGCAACATCGAGTGGGCGCGCTCACTCGAGCAGGCGGGCGTTCACGTCGTCTACGGCTTCCCCGACCTGAAGATCCATGCGAAGACGACGATGGTGATCCGGCGGGAGGGCGACGAGCTCAGGCGCTACGTCCACATCGGCACCGGCAACTACCACGCCACGACGGCGCGGATGTACGAGGACGTCGGCCTGTTCACGGCCGACCCCGAGATCTCGGCCGACATCGCGGACCTGTTCAACTTCGTCACCGGCTTCGGACGGCCACAGGCGTTCCGCAAGATCCTGGTCGCGCCGTTCAACCTCCGGCGCGAGCTCGTCGAGCGCATCCGGGCGGTCGCCGCCGCGGGTGCCGCCGGAGAGCACGCCCGCATCCGGATCAAGGTCAACAACCTGGTCGACCCGGGTATCGTCGAGGAGTTGTACCGCGCCTCGCAGGCGGGTGCAGAGATCGATCTGATCGTCCGTGCGATCTGCGTCCTGCGCCCCGGGGTCGAGGGGCTGAGCGAACGGATTCGCGTCCGCTCGATTCTCGGACGCTTCCTCGAGCACAGCCGGCTCTACTGCTTCGAGGCCGGCCAGGAACGATCGTACCTGCTTGGAAGCGCCGATCTGATGCAACGCAACCTCGACCACCGTATCGAGGTGATCGTCCCGGTCGAGGCACCGCACGTCCGCGCCGAGATCGAGACGATCTTCCGCAGGCTCCTGTCCGACAACTCCCAGGCCTGGTTGATGGCACCGGACGGCTCTTGGCAACGCGCCCAGCCCGATCCGGGCGACCGCCGCCGGGCCTCACAGCTCGTGGCGATGCGCGGCCGCATCCGTGCGCGCCGCCGGTCCGGTCCGGGTGCGGCCTAGATCGAGTGTCGGCCACCGCTGCTGACCTGTGGCCGGGGCATGATGGGTCGATGCCCGTGGGGATCATCGACGTGGGCTCGAACACCGTCCGCCTGCACGTGGCGCGCGGCGGCGAGGAGATCCACCGCGAGAAGGCGATGGTCCGCCTCGGCGATGCCATCGAGCGCTCGGGAGCGATCCCCGAGGAGAAGCTCGCCGAGACGGAGGCCTGGATCGAGCGCTTCGTCGCAGATGCCCGGCTTCACGGTGCCGAGCGGATCGAGGTGCTCGTCACGAGTCCGGGTCGCCAGGCCTCGAACGGCACCGACCTGCTCGACCGGATCTCGGCTGCCGCAGCAGGAGTTCCTGTGCGCCTGCTCTCGGCTCAGGAAGAGGGGCGCCTCGCGTTCCTCGGTGCGGCCGCGGGGCTTCGTGGGTCGTCGCGGCGACTGGTAGCGGTCTGCGACGTCGGCGGCGGCTCCTCGCAGGTCGCGGTCGGCACCCGGCAGGGAGGCCTGGCCTGGATCCGCTCGGTCGACATCGGGTCGATGCGGCTCGCGAGCCGGCTCCTCGACGACGATCCGCCCGGAGACGCGGCAGTCGCGCGCGCTCGCACGGAGGTGGACAGGCTCCTCGGCGGCTTCGTGCCGCCCCCTCCCGAGACGGCGCTCGCGGTCGGCGGAAGCGCCAGGGCCCTGCGCTCGATCGTGGGCGGCATCCTCGGTGCCGACGAGCTCGACGAGGTCGCCGGAATCCTGGCCCGGACCCCTGCGGATGACATCACCGCGCTCTACGGCATCGAGCCCGAGCGCGTCCGGACGCTGGCTGCGGGAGCAGTGATCCTCGGAGCGCTCCAGGAGCGGCTGCACGTTCCGCTGCGGGTCGCGCGAGGCGGTGTCCGCGAGGGCGCGGCACTCGAGCTCGAGACGCTCAAGGCGGCCTAGCTCAGAACGCGCGGGCGGCGCGCCGCTCGACTCGCCTCATCGCGTTCGGGAGCTTCGCCCTCGCCTCGCGGCGGATCCCGCGCTCGTGCTCGACGATGCGGCCCGCGGCCAGCCTGGACTCCTCGGTCGCGAGCTCGCGCACCCGCTCCTCGGCGACGACGGCGTCCTGATGCGCCCCGACCAGATCCTGGACATCCGACAGCGCGGCGGCGAGCTCCTCGAGGGGCCGGCCTGCAGCGGTCGCGGCGAGCTCAGCGGCATACCGGGCCTGCTTGGCACGGATCCGCAGCTCGTGAAGGTCCTCGTCGCTAGGGCTCGGTCCGAGATCGTCGTAGGCCGCCTGCAGCCGCTCGAGCTCCCTCCGTGCCAGTCTGGTCAGCGAGGCGTCGCCGTCGGAGGCTGACAGCGTCGGCACGGTCTCCCCGAACCGCGCGAGTAGGTCGCGATAGCGGGCCGTCTCGATCGCCGCCAGCAGCGTCTCCCGCTCGCGTAGTCGCTCGTGCTCGAGCGCGCCGACGATGGCCTCGGCACCTTCGCGGTCGGGCTCGAGCTCCTGAAGGAGGCCGCGGAGATGCTCGATCAGGACGTCGAGGTCACGGGCCGGGCCGGTGAGGCCGCCGAGCCAGCGAAGCTCGCGGTCGAGAGCGGCGAGCTGATCGCGAACGAGCGGACGAGAGGCACGAATGAGGGCCCGGGAGCGACGCGTCGCCACTCGAAACTGGTGCAGGGCCTCGGGGTCCGTGCCGTCGCGCACGCCCTGCTCCGAGCGTTCGATGGAACGACGCTGCCGGTCAAGCAGGTCCCGGAGACTGTCGATTGCAGGCACTTTCCGTCTGATCGTAAGGCACTACCGGCAAAGGTGGACTGGAGATCCATCTAGGAGTAAGCGAAGAAGCCCCGCCCCGACTTGCGGCCAAGACGCCCGGCGGCGACGTACTCGCGTAGCAGCGGACAGGGTGCGTACTTCGAGTCGCCGAGGCCCTGCTCGATCACGTCCATGATCGCGACACACGTATCGAGGCCGATCAGGTCGGCAAGGCCAAGCGGGCCGATCGGATGGCCGAAGCCGAGTTTGGCGACCGTGTCGATCGCCTCGGCGTCGGCGACGCCTGCGGCGACGGCGTATGCAGCCTCGTTGATGAACGGCATCAGGATCCTGTTGGCGACGAACCCCGCAACGTCGAGCGCTTCGACCGGCTCCTTCCCGAGCTCGCGGGCAAAGGCGACGACGGCGGCCGTGGTTGCGTCGGAGGTTCCCTCGGCGCGAATCACCTCGACGAGCTTCAGCATCGGCACCGGATTGAAGAAGTGCATGCCGATGACCCGATCGGGGCGACCGGTTGCGCGAGCGAGAGTCGCGATCGGGATCGAGCTCGTGTTCGAGGCGAGGATCGCGGTCGGAGGCAACGCCTCGTCCGCGGCGCTGAAGACGGCTTCCTTCGTTGCGGCATCCTCGATCACGGCCTCGATCATCAGATCGGCCGCCACGAACGAGTCCACGACCTCGATCCGGGCGAGCACTTCCCCGGGCTCGGGCCCTCCTTTCCCTGCAAGCCGCTCGAGGCTTCGGCCCATTGCCTCGAACGCCCGCCCCGTCGCTCCCGGAAACGGATCATGGAGCGAGACCCGGCGCCCGCTCGCCGCGACCACCTGGGCGATGCCCCCGCCCATCTGCCCGGCTCCCACCACCAGGACGTGCGGGAAGCGCGCCTCGTCCGTTGCCGCCTCCACCGGGCGAGCCTACCCTTTGCCGATGCGGATCCGCGACGCGACTCCGGAAGACGCCGAGGCGATCGAGCGCATCCGCGTCCGCGGCTGGCAGGCCGCGTACAGGGGGATCTTCCCGCGCGAGCTCCTCGACGCGATGCAGGTCGACTGGTCCCGGCGGTCGGCACGGATCGCCGAGCCCCCGCGCGGGTGTTCGACCCTCGTCGGCGAGAGCGGCGGGCGCGTCGCCGGGTTCGCCGCCACCGGCCCCGATCGCGACGACACCCTCGTCGGGGAGTTGTACGGACTGTACGTCGACCCGGACTCCTGGTCGGCAGGCGTCGGGCGTGCGCTGCTTTCGGCCGCGGAGGTACGACTCGGCGGGTACGCCGACGAGGCGACACTCTGGGTGCTCGAGGCGAACGGCCGGGCCCGGCGCTTCTACGAGCTCGGAGGATGGAGAGAGGAGGCGGTGACGCGGATGTTCGTGCTCGGCGAGATGCGCGCGCCCGTCGTCCGCTACCGCAAGCTGCTGAGCACGTCGACGTCGCGCTCGTAGCTGAGTAGCCGATCCACCTCGGCGAGCGGCACCCACCGCACCTCGTCGACCTCGTTCTGAGCCGTCGGCTCGCCGTCGGGCTCCATCCTGAAGTAGCGGACCTCCTTCCAGCGGCTGCTCGAGTCCGTGTAGAACGAACGGGCCACCTCCTCGCCTGGCACGCAGCGAAGACCCGTCTCCTCCTCGACCTCGCGCGCCGCCGCGTCCTCCCAGCTCTCGTCAGGATCAAGCTTGCCCTTGGGCAGCGACCAGTCGTCGTAGCGGGGCCGGTGGACGAGCAGCACGCAGCCGTCGCGGAGCACCACCCCACCCGCGGCCCTGACCTCGGCTTCCCTCATCGACCCTCGTCGAGTCTACGGCTCATACCTCGATCAACAGGGCATCGCCCTGGCCGCCGCCGGAGCAGATCGCCGCGAGTCCGAGCCCGCCGCCCTCACGACGCAGCTCGTAGACGAGGGTGGCGAGAATCCGGGCGCCCGAGGCGCCGATCGGGTGTCCTAGCGCCACGGCACCGCCGTTGACGTTGACTGCCTCCTCGTCGACTCCGAGCAGGCGGGTCGAATGGGCGGCGACCGACGAGAACGCCTCGTTGATCTCGACCCGCTTGACGTCCGCGATCGTCTTGCCTGCGCGGGCCAGTGCAACCCCTGCCGCCTTCGCCGGCGTCCGTGCGAGATAGGCGAACTCGTCGGCAACGTAGCCCTGCGCCACCAGCGTCGCGAGCGGGTCGACTCCCCGCCGGCGGGCCCACTCCTCGCTCGCAACCACGACACAGGCAGCACCGTCGTTTACGCCCGGGGCGTTTCCCGCTGTGGTCGTGCCCTCGGGGTCGAACACCGGGGGGAGGGCAGCCAGCTTCTCGCGCGTCGTGTCCCGGCGCGGGCTCTCGTCGACCTCGAGCTCTCCCACGGCGACGATCTCGTCCACGAACCGGCCGGCGTCGGTCGCTTCGATCGCGCGCCGGTGCGACCGGTAGGCCCATTCGTCCTGCTCCTGGCGTGAGACGCCGAGCTCCCTGGAGACGAACGACGCCTGCTCGACCATGTGTCTGCCGTCGAAGCTCGAGACGAGGCCGTCGTGCGTCAGCAGATCGATCAGCGTCCCGTCGCCGAGGCGGTAGCCGAAGCGGGCCCGCTCGAGCGCGTAGGGGGCATTCGACATCGACTCCATCCCGCCCGTGACGACGAGCTCCGCGTCGCCGGCCCGGATCATCGCATCGGCGATCTCGACGGCCCGGACGCTCGAGGCACATACCTTGTTGATCGTGTCGGCCGGGGTCTCGATGGGGATCCCGGCTCCGATCGCCGCCTGCCGCGCGGGCGCCTGCCCGGCGCCGGCCTGAAGCACCTGGCCCATGATCACGTACTCGGGCTCGCCGGGCTCGATCCCGGCCCGCTCGAGCGCTGCGCGGATCGCGATCGCCCCCAGCTCGGTCGCCGGCCTGGAAGCCAGACCGCCGCCGATCCTCCCGAACGGCGTCCGCGCCGCACCGACGATCACGCTGCGGGCCACGGTTCGAGGCTAGCGCAGGAAGTCCGACTCGGGCGTGAGGCGAAGGGCGAACGCCGCGACCAGGCGGACCGTCGCCTCGAGGTCGTCGAGCGAGGCGAGCTCGGACGGAGAGTGCATGTACCGGACGGGGATCGAGACGATCCCCGTCGGGATGCCGCCGCGAGCGGCGTGCACGTCGTCCGCGTCGCTGTGGGTGTGGCCCGACCAGACCTCGATCTGGTAGGCGATCCCTTCCGACTCGGCCACCTCGACGAGAAGCTCGGTCACGCGCCGGTTGGCAACCGGGCCCCGTAGGACGACGGCGCCCGAGCCGAGATCGACCTTGCCGAGCTTCCTCGGGTCGCCGCCGGGGACGTCCGATGTGTACGTGACGTCGACGACCAGCGCAACGTCGGGTTCCAGCGCGAACGCTGCTGCGCGCGCACCGTCGTGACCGGTCTCCTCCTGGACCGAGGCGACCGCGACGACGTCGACTCGAGCGCCTCCCTGGCCGGCGATCCTCCGGGCGGCCTCGAGCGCCGCGTACGCACCGAGCCGATCGTCGAGCGCACGAGAGACGATCCTCGCGTTCGGCAATTCGATCGGGGCGCCCTGCCAGACCCCGGGGCTGCCGATCGAGACGAGTGCAAACGCCTCGTCGGCGTCGGCGGCGCCGATGTCGATATGCAAGTCGCCGTGGGAGACGGCGGTCCGGTCCCTGTCACGGCCCGAGCGCTGCCGTCCGGCGACCACGCCCTCGACCGGGCCCTCCCGCCCGGCGATCACCACGCGCTGCCCGGCGAGGATCTCGGCAGAGAACCCGCCCAGGGTGCTGTAGTCGAGCAGCCCGTCGGCGCGGATGTGCGTGATCGCGATCCCGACCTGGTCGATGTGGCCGATCACGGCGAGCGTGAAGCGCCCGCTCGACCCGACCCGCGCGTACGAGGTGCCGAGGGTGTCGCCGCCGACCTCGGCGAAAGCCGAGGCCGCCTCGCGCCAGACGCGCGCAGCGGGCTCCTCGTGGCCGGAAGGGCCGGCCGCGACCAGGAGATCGCGAAGAAGAACCGGGATCGGCACCGCTTGCGGATTCAACCAGGAGTCCCTATCGTGGTGACGTGACTCCTACCCCGCAGACGAGCTGGTGGTCCTGGCGCGCGAGCGGGGCGGGAGCGTGCGCGTAGGCGCGCACGACAGCCCTCCCCCGCTCGACCGAGAGACCCTGACCGGGTCTTTTTCTTGCGCTGATGACCGCCATGATCGACACCGACCTCCTCACCCCGCTCGGGGCATACCTCCGCCTGCGCACCGACGGAGCCGGGAGCTTCCTGCTCGAGTCGGTCGACCAGGGGCGCCTGGGTCGTTACTCGCTCGTCGGCTGTGGCTCCCGCCTCGTCGACATCCACGAGGCGGAACGCTGCGCCGAGCCGGTAGTCGGCCACGTGGGCTACGACTGGATCACAGAGCTCGAGCCGACGGTCCCGCTCCCCGAGACCGGCTCCGGCCTGCCGCCGAGCCGCTTCGTCGTCGCCGAGACACTGCTCCGCTTCGACCACGTGACCGGCCTCTCGGAGGTGCTCCGAGGCGACCCCGAGGCCGTAGCCGCCGTGCTCGGCGCCGCAGTAGCGGTGCCGTCCCCTCACTCCGGGTTTCCCGCCGGGCCGCTCACGCGCTTCCCCGACCAGGCAACACACGAGGCGGGCGTTCGCCGCTGCAAGGAATACATCCGGGCGGGCGATGCGTTCCAGATCGTGCTCTCCCAGCGAGCGGAGCGGCCGACGTCGGCAACCGCGCTCGAGATCTACCGCGCGCTGCGCCGGATCAACCCCTCGCCCTACCTCTTCCTGCTCGAGCTCGACGGATACGCGCTGATCGGATCGTCGCCGGAGACGCACGTGAAACTCGAAGGTACGCGCGCCAGCCTGAATCCGATCGCCGGCACCACTGCGGCGGGCGACGGCGACGCCGAGCGCCTGCTCGCCTCGGAAAAGGACCGCGCCGAGCACGTCATGCTCGTCGACCTCGGCCGGAACGACCTCTCGCGGGTCTGCCGTCCTGGCTCGGTGCACGTCGAGCGGTTCCTCCAGGTTGAGCGATTCTCGCACGTGACTCACCTCGTCTCGGAGGTTGCCGGCGAGATCCGGGACGGCGTCGGGCCCTGGGACGTGCTGCGGGCCACCTTCCCGGCCGGTACCGTCTCCGGCGCGCCGAAGGTCCGCGCGATGCAGATCATCTCGGAGCTCGAGGGGTACCGGCGCGGTTTCTACGCCGGCGTCGTCGGCTACCACATCCCCGGCGGCCCGTTCGACACGTGCATCGCGCTGCGAACGGTGCTGCTGCACGAGGGTGTGGCCCGCCTCCAGGCAGGCGGCGGACTCGTGGCCGACTCGGACCCGGCCGCCGAGCATCAGGAGTGCCTGAACAAGCTCGCCGCCGTCGAGCACGCGATCCAGCTGGCGGAGGCGCGCTGATGTTGCTCCTAATCGACAACTACGACTCGTT
>Ga0335081_10018639_pt1 | contig 11223 bp, 10 predicted proteins | sample Lox_Sample_35_FD_206713 | JGI IMG/M metagenome (GOLD analysis project Ga0335081, IMG submission 206713) | Soil microbial communities from Loxahatchee National Wildlife Refuge, Florida, United States - Lox_Sample_3.5 | ecosystem: Environmental > Terrestrial > Soil > Wetlands | place: USA... | reverse complement strand
TCCCGCCACTGTGCCCGGCCGCCGGCTTCGCCGGTCAACTGACGACGGACTATGAACAGGCCTTTTGGGCGGTCTGAGCGCCACCCTCGCCGGCGGCCTCGGCGCACCACTAATTCCTTGTCAGGCAGAGTACCCACAGCATCCAACCCCTTGAATCCAAACAACATTCCAGCTCTGCTCCCGCCCCTGTGCCCGGCAAGCGGCTGCAACGGACAACGGACAACTTCGTCACTTCGCCTTGAACTGCGGCGTGCGCTTTTCCACGTAGGCCACCAGACCTTCGTGGGCGTCCTCACTCTGGAAGAGCTGCTGCTGCAGCTCGCGCTCGAGCGCCAGCGACTCCGAGAACGGCATTTCCAGGCCCGACTGCACGGACCGTTTGATCCGGCCCACGGCCCGCGCCGCCTTGCCGGGGGGCAGGAATTGCCGGGCATACGCCGTGACTTCTTCGAAGAAGTTATCGCGGTCAAGCACCTGATTTACCAAATCGATTTCCTCCGCCTCCTCAAACGAAAACGTGCGGCCGGTGGTCATCAGCTCAATCGAGCGCGACTTGCCGATCAGGCGCGAGAGCCGCTGTGTGCCGCCGGTACCCGGCAGTACGCCCAGGGCAACCTCAGGCAGCCCGATCTTGCCCGCGTCGCGCCGCGCCAGGCGAATGTCCGCCGCCAGCGCGATCTCGAGGCCGCCGCCCACCGTATGCCCGTTGAGGGCTGCGATCACCAGCTTGGGTGTCTGCTCCAGACGGCTGAGGGTTTCGTTGGCGTGCAGGCAGAAGTAATATTTGAACTCCGGCGTAACGCTGGAGAGCATCCGAATGTTGGCGCCTGCGCAAAAGAACTTGTCGCCCGCGCCGCGCAGAATAATGACGTGAACCCCGGTATCCATCCGCGCCTTCAGGATGGCGGCGTCGAGCTCCTGCATCATTTCATAGGTGTAGGTATTGGCGGGCGGATCGTTCATCTCGATCCAGGCGATTCCATCTTCGGCCTGGTAGTTAATTAGAGTCCCGGTGACGGGCGCTGCCACGGTTGTCGCCATGCGATTCTCCTTCTAATTTTGTGATGCGCGTGCGCCGGAGCGCGAGACTCGCGGTTCGTGCACAGAACCGCCGTTGGTGGGCCTGGGCCCGCCCGAATTCGAGCGGTCCGCCCGCGCAATGGCCAAGGCGGCGTCGTTCAAACCGCCGGGCTGTTCCGCTCCCAGAATCCCGCGCAGGAAGATGTCCGCCATCGTCCCGGCGCACGCGGCGGCGCCAGGATCTACCTTGGGGTTGTACCACGTGTAAATCCAATTCATCATTCCAAAAAGCGAGAGCACCGCCAGGCGGGTGTTGAGCTGGGCAAGGTGGCGCTCGCGTTTCAGGGCCTCCACCTGCTCAAAACAGAGCTGGTAATAGGAGCGCTTGATGGCGCGCACTTCGCGCCCGCGCTCCCGTCCCAGCCACTCCTCCTCGTGGGTCAGCACCTTCATCTCGTTGGGGTGTTCAAGAAAAAACTCCAAGTGACGGCGAATTAACGAACGCAACCGCTCTTCCGGATCCTCGAGCCCCGCCATGCCGGCGCGGGCGCTCTCCAGGATGGTCTCGAAGGCGTGGCGCTGGATGAGGTAGAGCAACTCCTCTTTGCTGGAGAAATAGTAGTAAAGGCCCGCCAGGCTGATGCCGGTGGCGCGGGCGATGTCGCGGATGGAAGCCTGATGGTAGCCCCGGGTGCGGAAGACCGCCGCTGCCTGCCGCAGGATGGCGTCGAGCTTTCGGTCACGGGCCTCGGAGGCTCGCGCCGCCCGCGCGGGTGGCGCCGACCGTCCATTGCCGTGGGTGTGCCGTGGCATCGCCATTAGAGATTAATCGAACGTTCGTTCGAATCCATTCTACCGCACTCGGCGCCCCTGTCAACCCGGCCGCGACAGCCCTACCCCCACGTCCCTACACCAGGCTACGGCCGTCTCCGTCGATGGGATTCTGAAGCAGTTCGCGGAGCGCAGACTGAAAGGCGCGCTGGACCACGTCCCAGGTGCGCCTCGCCCCGGCAGGCCCCTCGTATTGAGGCTGGAAATTGTTCCGGGTGGGAGTCTCGCCCTCGCCGAAGAACGCCGCGGCCGTGGCCCAGGATACCCGGATGTCGGGCCGGCGGGGCAGGCGGCGGTCAAAATCGAGTTCGCCGCGCCGGATTGTCACCGCCCACGCCAGGCGCCAGTCCTCAATCACCCACACCGAAGTGAGGTCGGCCTCGCGGATGTGCTGATGGACAATGCGGCTGCGGCCGGCGAGCACGAGCGCGCGCTGGATGAGGCGCTGCGCGGCGCGCTTTGAGATGCCGCCCGGAGCGGTCTCGAATTCCCGTGAATGGCTCATGGGAGCTGGAAGACGTCCTTAGTCACTCGTCCTTGGTCCGTCGTCAGTTGCCAGTCGCTCGGTGCCGCCTACTAATTACTCCCTACCCGCTACTCGCCGATCTTCGTGCCCAGTCTGCCGCAACTGCGATGAGGTCTGCCAGTGGCGCAAGCTCATCAACCAGGCCAAGTACGAGCGCCTGGGCCGCGGGGAGGCGCTCCGCCGTGACGAGCATTTGCAAGGCTGCGGCGCGGCCGACCAGGCGCGGGAGCCTCACGGTTCCGCCCCATCCCGTTACCAGACCCAGCGCCGCCCCCGGGCAGCCGAAGCTTGAATCATACGCCGCCACCCGGCGATGGCAAGCCAACGCCAGGTCAAGCCCGCCGCCCAGGCAGAAACCTCGAATCGCAGCCACCACCGGCAGCAGCGAACCCTCAATTTCTCTGCAGAGCGCCTGGCCCATGCGGGCAAATTCGAAGGCGGCCACGCCACCGAGGGCGGAGACCTCCTCGAGCATGGCGCCCGTGGCGAACGAGCGCGAATTGGCCGCGATCACCACGCCTTCAAAACAGCCCGCCGAATGAACCGCGCGCAGATGATTGCGCAACCCGGCCAATACGGCGCCGCTGAGGCGCGGATACCCGGGGTCGTCGGCGAAGGTCAGGATGGCGATGGAGTTGTCGCTCGAAAGCTTCACGGAAGGAAGTGCGCCCAAGCTCAGGTTGTCCTGCTCGGGACGTGGCTGCGAATGAACTCGACGATGTCCTGGGTGGAGGCGCCCGGCTGGAAGACTTCGGCCACACCCTGGGCCTTAAGACCGGGAATGTCCTCCTCCGGGATGATGCCACCTACGAGCAACAGCACGTCGCCCATACCCTCGGCTCGCAGAAGCTCGCAGATGCGCGGCACAATAGTATTGTGAGCGCCGGAGAGGATAGAAATGCCGATGGCGTCCACGTCCTCCTGCACGGCGGCGCGCGCAATTTGCTCGGGCGTCTGGCGCAGGCCGGTGTAGATCACCTCCATGCCGGCATCGCGCAACGCCCGCGCCACGATCTTGGCGCCGCGGTCGTGGCCGTCCAGGCCGGGTTTGGCCACCAGAACTCGAATTCGTTTGTCCATGATGAAAAGCAGGAAACAGAAGTCAGGAGACAGGAGTCAGCATCACCAAGGCGAACTCCTGGAGAAACCCCTCGAACCTGAGCCCATCCTGTCTCCTGACTTCTGACTCCTGTCTTCTACCCGAACGCCGGCTCTTCGTAGGTTCCGAAGACGCGACGCAGCACATCGCACATCTCGCCCAAAGTGGCGTACGCCCGCACGCATTCGAGGATGTAAGGCATCAGGTTCTGGTGGGTCCCGGCGGCGCTGCCCAGGGCCTCGAGCGCCGAGCCCACACGGATGTTATCGCGCATCCCCCGCAGTTCCGCGAGCTTCTCACTCTGACGATGCGCCACGGCCTCGTCAATCACCAGGATCTCAATGGGGCGCTTCTCATCGGTCACAAACTCGTTCACGCCCACAATCGTCTTTTCCTTGCGTTCGAGCTGTTGCTGGTAGACGTAAGCCGCTTCGTGAATCTCGCGCTGCGGAAAACCCTTCTCAACCGCCGCCACCATGCCGCCCATGGCGTCAATGCGGTCGAAGTAGTCCCAGCAGGCGCGCTCGGTGTCGAGCGTCAGCTTCTCCACGAAGTAGGAGCCGGCCAGCGGGTCCACGGCGTCGGGCACTCCGCTCTCGTGCGCAATCACCTGCTGGGTGCGCAGCGCCAAGGTGACCGCCGCCTCGGTGGGCAACGCCCACGCTTCGTCGAGCGAATTGGTGTGCAGGCTTTGCGTGCCGCCCAGCACCCCGGCCAGTGCTTGAAGGGTGGTGCGGATCACGTTATTGTACGGCTGCTGCGCCGTCAGCGAGCACCCCGCCGTCTGAGTATGGAAACGGCAGTGCCAGGAGCGCGGATTCCGGGCGCCGTAGCGCTCGCGCATCACGCGCGCCCACACTTTGCGCGCCGCGCGGTACTTCGCAATCTCTTCGAAGAGGTCGTTGTGGGCATTAAAGAAGAAGCTCAGTCGGGGCGCGAACTCGTCCACGTCCATGCCGGCGCGCACGACCCACTCCACGTATTCCATGCCGTCACGCAGCGTGAAAGCCAGTTCCTGCACCGCCGTCGATCCCGCCTCGCGAATGTGATAGCCCGAGATCGAAATCGGATTCCAGCGCGGCACCTCGCGCGCGCCGAAGGTGATGGTGTCCACCACCAGCCGCATCGAAGGCTCGGGCGGGAAGATGTATTCCTTCTGCGCGATGTATTCCTTGAGGATGTCGTTCTGGGTGGTGCCCGAGATTTTCTTCCAGTCGGCGCCGTTCTTCTCCGCCACCACCAGGTACATAGCCCAGATGATGGCCGCGGGCGAATTGATGGTCATGGAGGTGGTGACCTGCTCCAGCGGCAGGCCGCGCAGCAGCACTTCCATGTCGGCGAGCGACGAGATGGCCACGCCGCATTTTCCCACCTCACCCTCGGCCAGCAGGTGGTCGCTGTCGTAGCCCATCAGCGTGGGCAGATCGAAGGCGATGGAGAGCCCGGTCTGGCCCTGCTTGAGCAAATAGTGCAGGCGCGCGTTGGTGTCTTCCGGGCTGCCGAAGCCCGAGAATTGCCGCATGGTCCACAGCTTCCCGTGGTACATGGTGCGGTGGATGCCGCGGGTGTAGGGGTACTGGCCCGGATCGCCGAGATCGCGTCGATAATCGAATTCGGCCAGATCGTCTGGCGTGTAGAGCCGATTGATCGGGACGCCGGAAAGCGTCGTGACCTCGGCGCCTGGCGCGGCCCCGCCGCCATCACCGCGCGCAATGGAGGCGGAGTTCCCGGCTTCCAGCGTCTCCACGGAGGGATCATGATCCTTACTCATCGCAGTCCAATTCCAGCCTATCCCTTGGGAAATGTCAATTGTAGCGGCTCGGAAGGGACTGCGGAAGGCCGAATCCTGCCCAGACATTCTTGCGGGCTCGGGCGCAGATTGAGGCTCGCCGGTGAGTATGCCTGACGGTGCTGAAGCCAGCACGGCCTATTCGTAACGTAAAGCGACCATCGGATCAACGCGCATGGCGCGGCGGGCAGGCAGATAGCTTGCGACCAGCGCGATGGCCACCAGCGCCGCTGCCGCCAGCATCATCGTCCTTGCGTCGTTAGCGGCCACACCGAACAAAAGGTGCTCCGCGAAGCGTGCCACCCACCACGCGCCCAGTAGTCCGGCCGCAATGCCGGCGGCGAGTAGCACGCCGACATCCTGCATCACCAGGCGCAGTATAGATGCCCGCCGCGCGCCCAACGCCATGCGAATGCCGATCTCGTGCGTACGCTGCGTGACCACGTAGGCCATCACCCCGTACAGGCCGATCGCCGTTAGGAGGAGCGCGAGCACGCCGAAAAAGCCCGAAAGCGTGGCCAGCAGGCGCTCCTGCAGCAGTGACTCGTCCACCTGCTCGTCCAGAGTTGTGAACTGAAGGGAAGCGGATTTGTTGATGCGCCCGACGGCGCTGCCGACGGCGGGGATGAGGGAGCCTGGGTCAACGGCGGTGCGGATTTCGAAAGTGCTCTCCTCCGGCACGGAAGTCATCTGCGTGAGCGGCACGTAAGCGAAAGGAAGGGTCTCCTCACGGAGCGACTCGAACTTCGAATCCTGCACCACGCCCACAATCTGAATTGGCTTTGCAGCGGTAGGGCTATCGACGCCGGGGACGCGAAAGTATCCACCGAGGGGATTACCTTTGGCGAAGAAGCGGCGGGCGAAGGTTTCGTTGACGATTGCCACCGGCGGCGATGCTTTAGTATCGCGCGAGTCAAAAATACGCCCGGAAAGGAGCGGTGTGCGGAGCGTACTGAAGTAGCCGGGTGTGATCCAATCGAACCAGACGAGAGGTTCCTGGCCGGGAGGGGGCTGGTAGCCCTCCAACGTGATGTCTTCGTTCCACTCCGCTCCGGCAAACGCGGGGAACCACACCTGGCTCGCCGAAACCACTCCCGGGAGCGATTTCAAGCGATCCAGAACTTCGGTGTACAAGGGCAGGCGCGCGTCGGGCGCGATGCCGGCGTTGTGAATTCGAAAGCTCACTTCCAACACACGGCTGCGGTCAAACCCCGGGTCGAGCGAAAGCAGATTTGTGAAGGTGCGCACGAACAGCCCCGTGCCGATAAGTAGCACGAGCGAGAGCGCAACCTGCAGGGCGACAATCCAGCGGCCCGAACGGAATCGCGAGCCGACGGAGCCCGCGTCGGACCGGCCGCCGCGCAACGCGTCCTGGGGCGCTACGCGAGAGGCGCGGAGCGCGGGCCAGATGCCGAACAGCAGGCCGGTGAGGATAGCGATGCCGGCCGTGAAGGCCAGCACACGGCCATCGGTGGAGAGGTCGAGGACGAGGGGGTACTCGCGCCGGGACACGAGACGAACGAGGAGCGGTTCACTCCACCGGGCGAAGAGCACCCCGAGGGCCGCGCCGGTGCCGGAAAGCAGGATGCTTTCGGTGAGCATCTGCCTGACGATTCGCGAGCGCGCGGCTCCCAGCGAGAAACGCATCGCAATCTCTTTGCGCCGCGCCGAAGCCCTGGCGAGCATCAGGCTCGCGATGTTGGCACAGGCGATCAGCAGCACGAGTCCGACCACCGCCATGACGATTTCAAGCGGCTGATCGTATCTTGCCCGGAGGCGCGGCGAAAACCCGGTGGCCGCCGACCGGGCGCTGAGAACCGAGTGCCGAAAGCTCTCCTGTCCGGCGGGCGGCCAGTTGGAGGGCACACTGGCACCGAAGATTTGCGGCGCCAGAGCCGCGAAACGCGCCGACGCCTGCTGGCTGCTCATGCCCGGTTTGAGCCGGCCTATGATCGTCAGCCACCACGCCGAGCGATTATCAAGGAATGAGCCCTCGGCGCCGATGGTCAGCGTCGCTTCGGCGCAGATGGGGACGGCTACGTTGAATCGCTCTCCGACATCGGTGCCGAGGAAGCCAGGCTGAGTGACGCCAATGATCGGGAACGAGTGGCCGTCCAGCCGGATCGAGCGGCCGACGGCGTCATTGGCGCCGCCATAGTGCCGCTGCCAGAAGCCGTAGCCGAGTACGGCCGCGCCCGGGCAGCCGCGCACATCATCCGACGGCTCGATCAACCGGCCGAGCGCCGGGCGCACGCCCAACGTGGCGAAATAACTTCCGCTCGCGTACATTCCCGAGATGTTCTCCGCCTGGCCGCCGTTCGCCAGATCGAAGCTAGTGTCCGACCAGGCGAATACCCCGGAGAAGACGTCCTGGCGGTCGCGGATCTGCTCCCACAGGGGATTGGTGAAGGAACTTCGCGCCGTGGCCACGGGGGTGGTGTTCGCAACCGAGTTCGCACGCGGAGGCGAAGTAAAGACGACCTGTACCAGTTCCTGAGGCTTCTGGACCGGAAGCATGCGCAGCATCACGGAGTCGATCAGGCTGAAGATCGCGGTGTTGGCGCCGATGCCGAGCGCCAGCGAGAGCAGTGCCACGGCGGTGATGGCCGGGGTCTTGCGCAGCAAGCGGATGGCGAAGCGCACGTCCTGCAGCGTCGTCTCGACGAAACTCACTCCGCGGGCGTCACGGCATTCTTCCTTAATCTGATCGAGCCCGCCGAACTCCAGGCGTGTGCGGCGCCGCGCTTCCTCGGGCGTCAGGCCGGAGGCGATGTGCTTTTCCACCTGGCGCTCGAAGTGCTCCCGCAGTTCGTCATCCAGCTCGCCCTCGACGGCTTTGCGGCGGAACAGGGACCGCACACGAACGAACAGGTCGCTGAGCATGTCTTCCTCCCTACGCCGTCTCCAGCACCTGGGCCACCGCGGCCGCGAGCTTGCGCCAGGCGCTCTCTTCGGCTTCAAGCTGCCTGCGCCCGCTCGCCGTAAGGCCGTAAAACTTCGCGCGGCGATTGTTCTCCGACGCGCCCCAGCGCGCCTTGATCCAGCCTCGCCGTTCGAGCCGATGCAGCGCCGGGTAGAGCGATCCCTGCTGCACCAGCAGGACCTTGCTCGAAATCTGGTGAATGCGCTCCGAGATGGCCCAGCCGTGCTGCGGCCCGAGCGCCAGGGTGCGGAGGATCAGAAGGTCCAAAGTGCCTTGCGGCAAGTCAATGCGCGGGCCGGCCATTCACTCCCCTTTCGCTTCTACAAGCAAGATACACCCTCTCTTGTCGAAGCGCAAGAGGAAAGAGACGCGGCGCCACGAAGCCCGCAGGCCAGAGGATTCAGCACCGCGAGGCGTCGCTCTGTCAAAAGGAAGCTGTGCTTTCGTTGAAGTGCAACTTGACGGCTTTGAAAGTGGGAAAGTCGGTGGCCTGGCTGCCGCCTCTGCCATCGTCGTCCCGAACCGCACTCATTTCGCCGGCAGCCGATTGCCGATGAAGTCGGAGATACGCTGGGCGGCGGGCGGGTCCAGGTTCGCGAGCACGGCCACCACGTAGCCTGACTGCGGATAAATCTCCAGATCGCCGTTCATGCCTGGGGCGCCACCGCCGTGCCCAAAAGCGCGGACTCCCCCCATCGTGCTATCAGAGAAACCGTAGGCGTATTTATCGCCCCGCGGTGTCGCCACCTTGCCGGTGGTCAGCAACTCCGTGTAGTGCGCATCCAGCAGCTTGTGGTTGGCGAGAGCGTTGGCGAAACTCAGCAGGTCTCCCACCGTGGAGTAGCCGCCGCCCGCCGACGTGCCGCGATAAGGCAGGGTATCGGTGTTCGGCTGCCACTTGCCGCCGTCGCCCCTCATGTAACCGATGGAGCGGCCGGGCACCGTCTCGCTTTCCGCCAGCGACGCGGTGGAATTCATGCCGGCCGGCTGGTAGACGTGATCGTGGACGTAGTCGTAGTAGTTCTGGCCGCTGGCCTTTTCAATCACCACGCCCAGCAGCAGGAAGCCGTAATTGCTGTACTCCCACTTGCTGCCCGGCTGGAACAGCAGGCCGCGCTTCCCGTAGAGGGTGACGTAGTCCTGAAGCGTCTTCAACTCCAGGCGATGAGCGTCGAACTCCGGCCCGAAGAAGTCGCCCGTGCCGCCGGTGTGTGTCAACAGGTGATGAATGGTCACCTTGGAGGCGAGGTCTTTGTTGGGGTAGTCGGGGAGGTACTTGATCAGCAGATCGTTGAGCTGAAGCTTGCCCGCCTCGACAAGCTGCAAAACCGCTACGGCTGTGAACATTTTGTTCATGGAGCCGATCCGGAACTGGGTATCCAGGGTGTTCGGGAGCTTGTGCTCCCGGTCCGCGAGCCCGTAGGCGCCGGTGAAGACAGGCTTGCCGTCTTTAGCCACCAGGACGGCGCCGGCGAAGCTGCCCGCCGCCGAGTCCGCGTTGAGCTTTGCGCGCAGGGCCGCTAGCGCGTCTTTTTCACTCATGCGCCCGATCGCGAACTCGGCCGGAGTGGGAACGGCCTCGAGATCGAGCTTGGTGACGTGGTGCGGCTCGGCAGGCTCCACCTCGATCTCGAAGCGGGCGAACTGGTCGGAGCCGCGCTCCTTAACCAGGCCCGTAAGGCGCGTGGAGGTGGACTCTTCGACCTTTTTGAGGTCGAAGCCGCCCGTTCTCGCGCGGAAGTCGAGCTGGCCGTCAAGAGGCCCAGGGTGGGAGGGATAGTCTTTGTCGAGAAACTGCCGGATGGCCGCGCGATCGCCGCTGTTGAAGGCCGTCAGCCAGGCTGAGAACTGGCGTGCCGGAGGAGTGTCGGGCAATTGCGCGGTTGCCGCCAGCAGAGTTGCCGCCAGCAGGAAGGTGGAGAGTAAGGCTACCGCGAGGTTTCGGAATCGGATTCGCATTCGGATTCGCATAGGGGCTTAGACGCAAACCATTGAAATCCGCCGAATGGACATTCTAGATGATCGGCGATGCGCGCCCTGAGTATTCTTTGAGCCCTCTTGACAGCCGGGTCGCGAAGGTCCATTATTAGAGCGTCATTACCCTATGCTAAAAAATAGACCGACTCATCTCAGCGATGCCCTCTCGAAACGGCTGACGGTTCTTACAGCGGTTGCTGCCAATCCAAAGGTGGTACCGGCGGTGCAGCGACCCCGCCGCCGGGCCAGGTTGGTCGGCGGGCTCGGTCAGCCCAAGCCAAAGTCCTCGCTTAAGAACAGCGCTCCGGTGCCGAGACTCGAAGGAAATGAAGTCCCGAGGCCTCGGTAAAATTTAAAATATTACGAACGAACCCAGCATGTTATTGAAAACAAACATATTCCATTTTTGGAAGCGGGTCGAACCCAGCATCTTGCTGAAAAATAAACAGTTATGCGATTTTTTCCAGCATCTTATTGATAGACAGTCTGTTAAGGTGTTTTCACGGGGTCGAAAATGGCATGTCTTGTACCGGGATTGGACGGAACCCGGCATCTTACTGAAAAGTAACCCAGTTATTGCCATGAACCCAGCATGTTATTCATAACAGGAAGGTTAGAGCAAAACCCGCCCGCTTCCAAGCCATGCCGTAGGGTTACGGCGCACCTTGCCCCCCGTGCTGGCCCGGTGCCGGAAAAAAAATGGCCAAAATCGCGGAACGAAGCCACTATGTGCTTTAGAATCAGCAAACGCTCAAAAGGGCAATGGCAGTTGTCGGTTCGTCGGACCGGCGCCAACGAGCTCAAGACCGGCAATCGATCGGAGCCGATCGGCTGGCAGCGGCAACCGCCAGGCAGAGCCTGCGGGAAGGCGTCAAGTCAATGCAGCACCAAGCCAATCGCTCAATCACCCGATCACTCGATCCTTCAACCGGCCATGACTCAATCGCCCGGGTTGACCTAAGTCCGTGATGTATTATGGAGTGTTCAAATTGCGGTCAAGGCAACCGAGCGGCCGGTTAGAGGCTGGGCCCGCGCGGCGCTGCTTCCCGCACCAGGTT
>Ga0335081_10018638_pt1 | contig 11223 bp, 8 predicted proteins | sample Lox_Sample_35_FD_206713 | JGI IMG/M metagenome (GOLD analysis project Ga0335081, IMG submission 206713) | Soil microbial communities from Loxahatchee National Wildlife Refuge, Florida, United States - Lox_Sample_3.5 | ecosystem: Environmental > Terrestrial > Soil > Wetlands | place: USA: Florida... | reverse complement strand
TGTTTCTGAGTGTTTGTAATGGTTTCTGCGTGTTTCTGCGTTTATTCGCGTGTTTTTGCGGTCTGAAGGTCCAATCATAGATGTCAAAAGCAGAAATCAAACTCTTTTGGCTTAAAGTTACTTTTACCTTGATGTTTTAGAGTCTCAATAAAACATAAGTTCACTGGTTATTTAATGGGGTTTTAGTGGAGAGTGATTAGGCGTTGAATGATGATGTAAAATTTTTTAGGTGTGCAAACTTTATCATCAAGTAAGGATAACACTTTCAAAGGTGCAGAACGATGGCCAAACTGTTTGGCAGCTCAGGCGTAAGAGGCTTAGCAAACGTTGAATTGACACCTCAACTCGCATGCAAAGTTGGCTTAGCCGTAGCAACACATGCTAAAGCTAAAAAAGCAATTGTAGCCCGTGACACGAGAGTTTCAGGAAACATGCTAGAAGATGCGTTGGTTTCAAGTCTACTTTCAACTGGAACAGATGTATTGTTAGCTGGCATGGTTCCTACACCCACTCTAGCATATGCCGCCAAAACGTTAAGGGCAGAAGTCGGTTTCATGCTGACAGCATCACATAATCCTCCACAATATAACGGAATCAAAGTCTTCAAAGGCGACACCCTCTCCTATACTGACGAAGACCAAGATGCTGTTGAAAAAATTGTTGACGAAGAAACTTTTGAGTTGGCAGATTGGCGAAAATTAGGCAAAACAACTGCTGTTGATGCAGCTGAAGCTTATTTGGAAATGGCACTCAAAGCTGTCTCACTTCAGAGGAATTGGCATGTGGTGGTTGACACAGGATGTGGCGCAACCTTTGATATTGCCCCTAAAATGCTCAAATCCATGGGTTGCAAGGTAACTGCCCTAAATGCTCAACCGGACGGATATTTCCCAGCGAGAAAATCTGAGCCGACTGCAGAATCACTCAAGAATTTGTCAAGCGTGGTCAAAAATCTCGGCGCGGATTTAGGTATAGCTTTTGACGGGGACGGTGACCGAGTAGCATTCATTGATGAAAGAGGAATTTTCGTCAATTTCGATCGTTCACTAGCAGCCTTCTCTGCCTATTCTATGAAACGAAATAATGGTAAAGTAGTAGTTACAAATGTTGAAGCATCAATGTGTGTTGAAACAATGGTACACGCGCAAGGAGGCAAAGTAATCCGCACTAAAGTTGGAGACATTTACGTTTCAGAAGCCATAAAAAAGTCAAATGCAGTTTTCGGCGGTGAACCATGCGGAGCATGGGTACATCCTAAGCATCATTACTGCCCCGACGGCCCCATTTCTGCTGCAATGATGTTAAAAGCGTTAGAAGAAGAAAACAAGTCATTAAGCCAGTTTATCTCTAAAGTCCCAGAATATGTTACCCAACGTGAAAACATCACGTGCAAGAATGAACAGAAGTACAAGATAGTTGAAAGAGTCGGTGACGAATTAAAGACAGCTTTTCCAGCTTATCTTGATTTTTCAACTGTTGACGGCGTCCGGTTAGCGCTAAAAGACGGTTGGCTTTTAGTTAGAGCTTCTGGGACTGAACCTATAATCCGTTTGACTGTTGAAGGAGAATCCTTAGTTGTGGCAAATAATATAACTGCAAAGGCTACAGCCTTAATAAAGAAACAAGTTGAGGTTGAAATGAAATGAAAGCAGTGTTGCTTGCAGCTGGCGAAGGCGTAAGGCTTTTGCCAATAACAGGGACGCGCCCTAAGCATTTGATTAAGGTCGGTGGAAAACCAATTTTGCAGTTTTGTTTAGAAGCTGTAAAGCTAGCAGGAATTACTGAGGTTATTATTGTTACACATTATATGGGCGATGCAATTCGCCAATACTTTGGTGACGGCGAAGCATTTGGTTTAAGTATTAACTATGTCGAGCAAGAAGAGGTTCTTGGAACAGGAAACGCAACTGAAATCGTTGAACCTTATGTAAATGATGATTTTGTTCTGATCTATGGTGACTTATTATTCGGTTTGGACACGATAAAGAAAGTTTTGAAGTCATACAAACCAAAGAAAACCTCTGTGGTAATGGGTGTTGTACCGGTCGATAAACCTGAAAGCTATGGAATTGTTGAACTTGACGAAGAGAAAAAAGTTAAGCGTATAGTAGAGAAGCCTGCAGCTGGAAAAGCTCCTTCAAACCTAGCTAATGCTGGAGTTTACGTTTTTTCGCACGAAATCTTTGACAAGCTAAAAAAAATTGGCTATTCCAAGAGAAAAGAGCTTGAACTTACTGACGCTGTAAATATGCTTGCCGCTGGAGACAAAATAGTTTTAGCTTCTGAACTCTCAAAAGATGATTGGTTTGATGTAGGCCGACCTTGGGATTTGCTTGATGCTAACAATTGGGCGCTCAAACGCACGGACCTTCAAGTTTTGGGAACAATTGAGCAGGGCGCACATATTATTGGTCCAGTTCACGTGGCGGAGTCAGCCCGCATTCGATCAGGTGCATATATCGAAGGACCCTGCTTTGTTGATGAAGAATGCGACATTGGCCCAAACTGTTACATTCGGCCAGGAACAAGCTTAGGCAAAAATGTTCGTGTGGGCAACGCTTGCGAAATCAAGAATAGCATTATCATGGACCAAACACACGTTGGACATTTGTCTTATGTTGGCGACAGCATTCTTGGAGAGCACTGCAACTTGGGCGCAGGGACTGTGATCGCCAATTATCGTTTCGATTCAGGATCAATAAAAATGATAGTGAAAGATCAATTAGTTAACACTGGCAGACGAAAACTCGGCGCAGTGCTGGGTGACAATGTAAAAACGGGAATTAAGTCGCTGTTTATGCCAGGAGTAAAAGTAGGAGCAAACAGCTGGGTAGGACCAAATCTAATTATTGAAGCAGATTTGCCAGCAAACTCAATGGCGTTTCTAAAGCAGAATTTTGAAACAAAGGAAAAGAAAACGTAACTTCTTTCTATTTGCTTTAGAAAATTCGGGTAAAGTTTATTCTAATTACCTGCTCTTAACCAAAAAAGAGCGCCAAACTGTTGTTAATTAGTTGACACTGAAAAGTTAATTACTTGAAGATCAATTAGATAATTGCGGATCAGCCGCACTACATTTTGGACATGGTTTTTATGCAATATAAGTGGGTAGCGTTAACAGTTACAACAATCGGAATTTTAATGGTTGGTTTGGACACCAGAATAGTAATAATCGGTCTACCCCAAGTTTCGCAGCAATTAAAAGCAAATATTGAACAGGCAATTTGGATAACTCAAGCATACGTTTTGACTAACACATTAACGCTTTCCGTAATTGGACGGTTAGGCGACATTTTTGGAAGAGTAAAAATATACACATACGGCTTTGCCTTATTCACTGTTGGTTCAGCTTTGACTAGTCTAGGTCAAAACCCAACCGAAGTCATTATCTTTCGAGGAGTACAAGGAATAGGCGCAGCATTAGTATTCACAAATAGCATCGCCATAGCAACAGACTCAGCGCCAAGAAACCAATTAGGACTATTCTTAGGCATAAACCAAATTGCTTTTCGAGCAGGAGCACTCTTAGGTTTAACTCTTAGCGGCTTAATCCTTTCTTTTTTTGATTGGCGAGCATTATTCTACATAAACATTCCGATTGGGATTTTTGGAACATTTTGGGCTAGAAGGCAGCTTCAGGAGACCGCACTTCTGGATAAAGATAGGCACATCGATTGGGTAGGTTTCACATTGTTCACAGGGTTTCTGTTTTGCTTAATGGTAGGATTAACATATGGCGCATACGGTACAAGTGGATTATCGACGTCTTATGTTTTTTTAGCAAGTGCCGCCACTTTGATTGTTGTTTTTCTATTGTATGAGCGAAGAGCCGATTGCCCACTTATTTATCAGAAAGTTTTCAGGATCAGGGAAGTTTCAGGAGGATTATTCGCGCTGCTACTTAATGTTATGACTTGGACAGGCGTATTGTTACTATTGAGCCTCCAGTTCCAATTGGTGGAAAATCTCAGTCCACTTCAAGCGGGTTTAAGAATTCTTCCTTTTGAAATAGCCTTTCTGGCTGTTGGACCCCTAAGCGGAAGATTAGCAGACAAGTATGGGCAATCTCAATTTACAGTAACGGGTTTAGTTTTAACCAGCATTGCACTATTTCTATTCTCAACGACAAACGCGTCAACACCCTATTTGGTTCTTAGCATCTTCATGGTGTTGTTGGGGGTTGGAACAGGACTTTTTGTTGCCCCAAACTTAAGAGCTGTAATGAGTTCGGTTCCGCCTGAAAGACGCGGAATAGGCTCAGCCTTATTCACACTGTTCTTAAATATTGGGTTAACAGTAAGCTTAAACCTAGCAGTATTAGTAATGTCATTAACTGCACCCTACAACCTTATTACTCAGATAATAACTGCAGCAAATCCCCAAGCTATACCTGCTGGAGGAATAGCACTCTTTTTGTCTAGCTTAAAAAACACTTACCTCGTGTTTGCTGTCGTTAACACTTTAGCAATCATACCTGCTACAATCGGTGGAAGAATCAAAAAAGTGCAAACAAGTGCTCCAATTGCAGAAGGCTAGAAATTTCCATATTCATAGCCTTTCCTAAAAAATAAGAAGATAAATAACACTACTTAAGCGAGCGACTTCGCGAAGAGATTATAGCCAGACTATTTAATGACTTCTTATGCGCGCATTATATCTGAACGATCTCTTTCCACTGCCTTATTGCTTATCATTCGAGAATAACAATCGGAACAGTAAAGCTTTTCATCAATCTCATAAAGCATACTTGATATAATGCCGATAGGTTGATGGCAGCCCGTGCAATATCTAATTTTCTCATTCACCGGGACTACTTCGCGAGCGATTTGCTCTTGTTTTCGAAAAACGTTTCCTTCATTTATCAAAAACTCATATCCCCTAAACCCATTTTTAGCCTCATCGAGACAATTTATTTGTTATACAAATTGCTAAAAAGCTTTTGCATACTTAAGGATAAAGGGGAATTTCGTTTAATAATTAAAAAAATTTCAACAGTTTTTTTAAGTCATCAGTTTTTCACATATTATTCTTGTGGACTTTTAATGGATTTATAATGGCATTTATCGAAATCAAATTTTGCGGAAGAACATAGTTTTGATAAGCATGAAGTTGAGATAGACGTTAGCAGTTTTGAATAATTGATTCAGCAAAGACTCAGCTTAATTTTGATTGTATCGATTTTGGAAAAGTCTTATTAGGTCATAAAATTGAAGTTAGATCAAATGAAGAATAAGCAGCTAACGGTTCTTATGGTTTTCTTGTTAGTTTTACCTTTGTTTCTAAATTACAATTTGACTTCGAAAGCTACCGCTACAACAACTTCACCCAGCTTTTTTTTAGGAGTGGACGTTGCTTACGAAAGCGTTCCTTTGACTGAACAGTTAATTGATAATGTCTGTTCTTACACAAATTGCTTCATAATTGGCTGTACTGGAAACTACGATTTAGCAAGGCTAAGTACTATCAGCCAGTACGTCTATAATAAAGGGTTATCATTCATAGTTTACTCAGACGACCCCAGATACCCCACAAGCCAATGGCTTTCAGACGCCAAGAACAATTGGGGGAACCGTTTTCTCGGAATTTATTATTACGATGAACCGGGTGGAAAACAACTCGATCAGGCAAATTATACTGCAGTTAGAGCGGCTACAAACTATACTGACGCCGCAACAAAGTATGTTCAGACTGTAAACAGATATTTACGTAGTGGACCATTTTCAATTACACGAAATTTTGCTTACCCAACGGAGTTTCCTTTGTTCACGTCAGACTATGCACTTTACTGGTACGATTATCAGGCGGGATATGACACAGTTTTTGCAGAGTTTGCCCTTGATTATGACAGGACGTTGAATCTGGATCTGGTTAGAGGCGCAGCTACTGCTCAAAACAAGGAGTGGGGCGTCATGATAACTTGGAAGTACACTGACCCGCCATACATGGAATCTGGAATGGAGCTTTACAATGATATGGTTTTAGCCTATGAAAATGGTGCAAAATACATTTTTGTGTTTGATAGTAACAAAGACTGGACGCAAAACGTTTTAACACAAACTCAGCTTGATGCGATAAAGGATTTCTGGCAATATACTCAAACTAACCCCCGCACAGAGAGCCCAATAAGCAACCGGATAGCATACGTTCTTCCTGACGATTACGCCTACGGCTTTCGAGGCCCAGAAGATAAAATTTGGGGACTTTGGCAAGCAGATAATCTTACTATCGACATAAGTATGAGCATTAAAACACTAATGCAAATTTGTGGAAATAACCTAGAAATCGTTTACCCCGATGGACCACAAACACTCCAATCGATGGGATACAAAAGTGTTATTTATTGGAACGACACAAGGCTCATCCCCAACCTGCCCAACCTCATACTCCCAAGTCCTGCCCGAACGCAACAAGATAATTCGTTGATGTCTTCTCCATTTATGCTCTATATTTACAGTATTGCAGCAACTATTCTAGTAATCATGGGTATTACAATGTCAGTTTTAAAATTTAAAAAGAGAAGAGGCTAAACTGAAAGTATCTTGTAAACTAATATATTAGGATTTTAGGCATGCGCAAGATTTTTAATGCAGGTAAATCTAGATAAATTCATTTCTTGTAAGTTAATTCTGAAAATAATATTGTAAGCTGTGAATGTATGAGCCGGAAAACAATCTATTTCCAGCATAGTTTTCTATTCTTCGTTTTCTTAGCAGTTTTATTATTTGCTGTAGTTGCTCTTGTTTTTATTGGAGTAGTGAGCATTGCATTTGAAAATGTGGGTTTCACACCTGTCACTATTTTGTTTATTTTGGTTGGCACTTTAGTTGGAGGCTTTGTTAACATTCCAGTGTTTAAACTGAAAACGAAAACACCTGTTATCCGCGATGAATTTGTAAACTGGTTCGGATTAACCTATCGAATCCCTCAAGTGGAGTATGGGCAAGCAGTAACAGTGATCGCTATTAATGTTGGAGGTGCTTTGATACCAACTGCTGTAAGCATTTATCTGTTAAGCAAGTCCTCGACTTCAACCATCTTCTTGTGCCTTATAGGAATTTTAGCTGTAACACTCGTGACTCATGCAGTAGCGAGACCAGTCAAAGGTGTAGGTATAGCTACTCCGGCGTTTATTCCGCCCATTGCTGCGGCTGTAGTCGCCCTCATTCTTTTCCCAGCACAACCGAAAACAATCGCTTATGTTGCAGGCACACTTGGAACACTAATAGGTGCAGACCTTTGGAATCTGAAGAAAATTCCCAAGCTGGGTGCACCAGTTGCAAGCATTGGCGGTGCTGGCACTTTCGATGGTGTATTCTTAAGCGGCATAATTGCGGTGCTAATTACCGCTCTTTAAAACAAACAGCCATATAAGCGCAAGTCATTAGATTCGTTAGAGAAAGATATTTCAGGAATAACATTGATCAATCATTTTCAAACGGTGCCCAACTTGTGATTTAATTTCTAAATCGCTCTCTCTTCTTAAAGCCTTTGCCAACAGTCTCTTGGCTAGCGGTACGCTCTCCTCACCAAAAATCCTGCTAAACATAGTTTGCCCCTTAACTAAACCCTGAACATTTGGAAGCACACATACAAAATTCAAAGGGTAGTTTTTACGTGTCTCTGAATCAACAATTACAAAATGAACTATTGTTTTCGGATTTTCGATTGTACGCCCAATATCTCTTTTGAATAAAAATAAGTTTGGTTTCATTTGTCTTACTTCCTAAAGAAAACGAGTACACTGAACTTTTTCTTATTTATCTTCTTGATGCCACAATTATTGTTAACCTTATAAATATGTTAGCTCAACATTTTACAAATAAATGTTAATCCGCGATCAACTGAAAACTTTTTGAGACTTCAAAAAGCCATATCCATGGCTTTATTTTCTCATTTACATTTTATAGTCACTGGAGAAAATAGAAGATAAAATTATTCGATCTGAAAAAATTGTTCTTGTAGCTGATCAAAGTTCTCTTGAAAGTCATTGGCATTGTTATCAAGCAATTAAAAGTTAATCTGTAAAGAAGTGGCAGCAAAAAAGTGTAACTGAAATGGCGCTAATCCCCGCCATAGTTAACGGATAAAAAACGCGCTGCGCGCGTCTAGTAGAAATCAGGGCGATGTGTCCTCGATTTATTTCGGTTTTTCCTGCTAATTGCAACTGTACATAAGGTCACAACTACAATTGCCGCCCCAATTGAAACGAGTGTTGCATTGCCGAATTCTGGCACTGTTGGGGTAGAGGTTGCTGAGGTGGACGAAGCAGACGAACTAGATATTACTGAGACTGTGCTGTCGGCAGCATTGGTCACGAACACCTCATTTTTGCCAGAATCATAAGCCACAGCAAAGGCACCGTTTCCGACGGTCACGGTTGAAACCACAGAATTGGTACTGTCTGAGATAACCGAGACCGTTCCGTTGACAGTGTTGGCTACGAAGATCTGGCCCGTGCTAGGGTCATAAGCTAAGTCTTCTGGGGTGAGCCCCACAGGCACGGTTGCAACCACCGCGTTGGTGGTGTCCGATATAACCGTGACATTGTTTACGCCAGAATGGGTTACGAATATTTCGCCTTTGACAGAATCATAAGCCACGCCATAAGCAACGCCCGCTTGTGGGGGGAATTCCGTTGGTATGGTTGCAACCACGGCATTGGTGCTGTCAGATATAACATCGACCGCGTCATAACCTTGAATGGCAACGAATATCTCGCCTCTGCCTGAATCATAAGCCACGCCCTGTGGCCAGTCAGCAATCGTTCCACCCGTGAGTATGGTGTCAACCACGGTATTGGTGCTGTCCGATATTACCGAGATGTCGGGAGGGGTGTCGCCCTGATTGGCCACGAATATCTCGCCTTTATCGGGATCATAAGCTATGCCTCCAGGGTCGGTTCCCACGGTTATGTTTGTAACCACAGTGTTGGTGCTGTCTGATATAACCGAGACTGTGCCAAGTTGCGTTTGGGCGTTACCGTTGTTTACGAATATCTCGCCTTTACCTTGATCATAAGCTAGGGCATAGGGAGCGAACCTCATGGGCACAGTTGCAACAACAGCATTAGTCTTATCTGATATAACCGAGACTGTGTCTGAGCCTGCATTGGTCACGAATACTTCGCCTTTGACAGAATCATAAGTCACGCCATAATCATAAGGTTCATTGGTACCAGAGGTACCTACTAGTATCGTGGCGGTTACTGCGAGACCATAGACCGAATGTGCAAATGACAAGGCAAAGATCGTAATGAGAATTAAACTTAAAAGTTTCCAAACTTTAACTTTCATAAACCTTCATCAACTTTGACTTCTAAATTAAGCATGCTTAACCTAAATTGTTTACTTATGCTTAATTCCCTTCATCAAGAGGGCAAGTATATTCTGGTGTAGTTAAAAACTTTTGCACGCTCTTTTTGCATCATGTCTAACTAATTTAAGACCCTGCTGGAGAGCAACTAAAACAGTTAGTAAAGAATGAGGTATCGGCGTGACCCCCAAAACTGGTAGGTTCTACGCCTTCAACATGGCGCCGTCGAAAGGATTCGGACCTTTGACCGACTGGTTAACAGCCAGCCGCTCTACCGGGCTGAGCCACGACGGCACATCATGACGCTTACTGCACTTTTCAGATTCAATATAGTATTTAAGTTTAGTCTTCGAAAACCACACTATTCTATCTGGCGTACTTTGCGCTTTGCAATTGCTGAAAAGCCTTTGTAGAACTCTTTAGATATGTGTTGGTACCATTTACCCGTAAAAGACAAGTCAAGCAGGTTATCGACCCATCGAAAATCATGTTCTGCACATGCAATTAGCAGCTGCTTGTGTGCTTCGCTTAATTGTGTGTTGGTAAACCAGTCTTCGCTTTTCAGTTTGCCCAAAGGAACAAAAAACAACGGCACAATAAGGCTGCGCATGTCTTTAAGGTCATCAACGAGCTCCATTGTTTTCATTATGTCTGATTCTTGCTCGTCTGGCAATCCAACTATCAATGTGCAAGCTGGAGCAAGCATGTTGTCGTGCATTATTCCCATGCCATCAACGACTACGTCATGCCAATTATCAGCGTTAAAAGGATGGGCTTTTGCAGGCATTATCTTCTTGGCGATTTCTGAAGAACCCGTTTCAATACCGACTTCTGCGCCCCACCATGTTTGATTTTGCAATATAAGCTCAGACAATCTTGAGAGCAGCTTAGGTTTTGAAGCAACAGCAGCCAAAGAACAATGGCTCCAACTTAACGCGTCTACTTTTTTTGTTACTAGTTCATGCAACTTTACAAGTTTCTCTTCGTTTGGAGTAGTATTATTAGAACCATATAGCATAACGTCTTCTGAATGCAAGCATGTGCCAGTGTTGCCTGCATTAATATTAACGTTCAATTCACGTTCAATCTTCTCAATCGGATACCAACGAAGAGGCCTTAATGTGACATTGCAAAATTGGCATCCTCTGCAGCAGCCTCTGCCAAGCTCAACTAAACCATTTACAGATGGGTGAACAATGTCAGGAATCTCTTCCAAAGATGGCGCTTCGCCGATTCCTACTTCATAGTGACTTTGAATCGCTTCTCCCTCCATTGCTCCTTTGAAAACTTTCCCAATAATATTTTCTGCTTCGCCTTCAACAACACAGTCAATGCCTAAATCCTTAACAGCTTTTTCTCGATAGTGGAATTGCCAAGCGCCAGGTCCTCCAACAATAATCTTTACGCCGTTTTGTTTTGCTTTTTGAACTGCTGGACTTCTTAGCAGGGTTCGAAAATGTTTTGCCAAAAAAGGCTCTTTCTTAAAAATCGAGGCAAGAGTTGTGGAAGCTGGACCTAATCCGAATGGATCCATTGTATGAATACCAAGAACTTTTGCATCCTTTAGATATTTACCTAGGAATTTTGGACTTACGGTTTCTACGTTGAAGCCTTCTTTCAAAAGTTGAGCCTCAGTTTTTCTCAAGCCATAAGGCGCAGAACACGGATGCCCACTTTTTGTTTTTAGTGGAGGAAAAAAAAGGTAGCTGTAGAGAAATTCTGGAATAAAATTGGGAGGGGCACAAGTACCAAACCCTAAGAATTCGTTATTGTGATAATTACTTAATAAGGTTCTATCAGCGGTCAATATTATGTCTGTCATTGCCCGTCATCAATCTTTGTTATAGCCCTTTAAAATCAACATTCCTAGACAGCATGAGGCAGATATAACTTTTGCTGACTCTTTTGATG
>Ga0335081_10018637_pt1 | contig 11223 bp, 12 predicted proteins | sample Lox_Sample_35_FD_206713 | JGI IMG/M metagenome (GOLD analysis project Ga0335081, IMG submission 206713) | Soil microbial communities from Loxahatchee National Wildlife Refuge, Florida, United States - Lox_Sample_3.5 | ecosystem: Environmental > Terrestrial > Soil > Wetlands | place: USA... | reverse complement strand
CGGGCACCACACGCACCGCATTGGACGCGACCGGCGCGATGCCGCGTTGCATCGCCGCCGCGACAATGGCCTGCGCCACGGCGTGCTCGGAATGACGCTCCAATCCAGCCGCGCGCGCGAGGATCTCCGCGGTGGGCACTCCTGCGCTCTCGATGCCGACGAGGCGGGCGCGACCCGTGGTCAACGTGCCGGTCTTGTCGAAGGCGAGTGTCCGCGCGCGGGCAAGGGTTTCGAGCACGCCGGGGTCGCGCACGATGCAACCGTGGCTGGCCAGCCGGCCGATGCCGAGCGAAGTCGCCATCGGGGCCGCGAGCCCAACCGCGCAAGGGCAGGCAACGACCAGCACGGACAGCCCGATCAGCAAAGCGCGGTCGAACGGCAGCCGCTCGGCCCAGTAGTGCACCGCCAGCGCACTGAGTATGAGAACGAGCGGCACAAAGATCCCGACCACGCGATCGGCGAGGCGATGGGTCGGACTCTGCCGCGTCAACGCATCGCGCACGGAGCGGCAGATCAGCGCCCAGCGCGAAGCATTGCCGGGCCTGCTGCTGCGGATGAGCAGCGGCCCGTCCAGGTTAATGCTGCCGGCCACCACCGCCGAGCCGGCGCTCTTGAGCAACGGGCGGCTTTCGCCGCTGATCACCGCCTCGTCGCTGTGCGACTCTCCCTCGACCACCACACCATCGACCGGGATGCGTTCGCCGGGCCGCACCCGCACCAGGCTGCCGGCGGCAACCTCGCGCACCGGGCGGCGCGTCTCCGTTGCGCCTTCGACCATGGCCGCCCACTCGCTTTCCGCCGCCATGAGCGGGTGCAGGTCGCGCGCCGCGCGGGCACGACCGACGGCCTCGAGATAACGGCCGACCGTGAAAAGCATCAATACCATGCTGGCGGTGTCGAAGTAGACATGCGTGCCGTTCTCCAGCGTGGCAAAGGCAGAGTACAAATAGGCGGCGGCGACGCCGAGCACGATCAACGCCGAAGAAGTCAGCCGCCCGTGGCGGATATGCTGCCAGGACTCGCGCAAGAACGGCACGCCCAGAATGAGCACCGCGGGGGTCGCGAACAGCCAGAGCAGGAAGTGGATCGAAGGTAACACGTGGGCGTCGACGCCGGTGAAGGCGCCGGAGTAGATCACCAGGCTGAACAGCATGATGTTCATGGACAGAAAGCCGCCGACGCCGAGGCGGATCAACAGCCAGGCGGCTTCCGACTCCTCGGTGCGGCCGGTCTTGACCTGATCGGCGATGCAGCAGCCGTAGCAGCAATAACCGTGTTCCGCGCCATCGATCGTCCGGCGCAAGCCGCGCAACCCGATCGGCAGCAGGCAATGGCGGCACAGGGTGTCGGCCGCCGCACTCATATCGAGGAGCCTGCGGGCAAACCATGCGACATGTGCATGGTCATGGGCATGAGGCCACGACCGATGGTCAGGAGTCCGAGCAGCAGAATCAGGCTGCCGGCGAGCCATACGCCGCGCCGCCGCCAGTTCGGCGCCAGCAGCCGGCCGATGGCCCCCATCGTCAGCATCGCCGGGAAAGTGCCGAGCCCGAAGGCGGCCATCGTCAGCATGCCCGGAAGGGGTGCGGCAGTGCCGGCAGCCTCGGCCAGAAAGGCATAGACCAGCGGACAGGGTAGGAAGCCGTTGAACACGCCGAAGGCAAGGGGGGCCGCGGGCCCCGGCGCAGTGAACAAGCTGCGCAGGGAGACGGCGAGCGTGTTCCCGCCGAAGCCCGCGGTGACGTATTGGAAGCGGTTAAAGAGGCCGAAGAATTGCAGCGCCATGACGACCATCAGGCCGCCGGCGACGACCGCAAGGATGCGTTGGCTCAGCTCGAGCGGGGCGCTCAGCTGCGGCACTACCAGCCCGTGCGCCGTGCACAGCACCTGGCCCACGGCGCCGGCCAGCGCACCAAGGAAGCAATAGCTGGTCAACCGGCCGCTATTATAGAGCACGTGACGCCAAACGGTGGGAACGCCGCCGCGCGGATCGTGGCCGAGCGCACAGGCAAACCCGCCGCACATGCCAATGCAATGAAAGCTGCCGGCGAAGCCGGCGACGAACAGCATGACATAATAGGCCACGGCAGATTTCCTGCCTCGTCACCCCACAACGCCGGGCAACGCCCTTTCGCTCACGCTACTTCATCCGCACGAGGTAGGCCACCCAGACGAAGAAGCCGATGGTGAAAAGTCCGAATACAATGAACGCCGCGGCTTGGATCGGGCCTGCCGCGTCGAGAGAGAAGACCGTTTGTGGAAGCATTGCCTCCTCCCCTTTTGCCTAGCCGAAGAAAGCCGCGCGCAGAACATTCATCGCGATTTCCCCGAACAAGAAGACCAGGTTCAGGACCGCGAAGGCGTACACGATTCTAACTCCGAGCATTGCTTATTCCTCTTCGATTGACCAAGGGCCCTCTGCCGTCCCGCTAGCCGATCCGTCCCGGCCCGACACCGCCCCAATACGTGACCATGTAATAGAGCCCCCAGACGAACAGAATGAAGTAGACCGCGAGCAGCCACAGCGGGATATGGCCCATCCACGCCTTGATGTAGCCGCCGGCGTATTCCTCAAGATGACCGGAGTGCTCACCTTGCGGCTTAGTCGGCGTCTCGGTCATCTGCCACCTCCGCGCGATAGAATCTGAGGGCGGCCTCGTCGGCGCCGTTGAACGCGCCGGAGAGCACCGCCCAGACAAAAACGCACACCGCCCCGATGCTCATCAGCAAGGCGATGATATAGGGTCCCAGAATCTCAAAGTCGCTCACGGCTCACTCCTTCTTCCCGGCGGCTGCGGGAGCCGCCGCGCCAGCGTCACCGCGCGCGACCTTGGTGTCGGCAGAGCCGGCAAGCGCGGCGCCCGCGCCGGACTCGTAAGCCGTCTCCGGCGTGAGGGCTTGCAATGCGGGATTGTCGAGCGCGGCACGTTCCGCCGCGCCGATCGGCAACGGCTTGCCGGTCAGCGGGTCCTTATAGGCCGAGAGCGAGAGCACGTAGTAGGCGAGCGCCCAGCGGTCCTGCTCCGGGAAGGAATCGCGGAACGAGGGCATCGGCGTTCCGCTCAAGCCGGTGCTGATCGTGCGGAAGATATCCTGCACGTGCGATCCAGACTTGAATTGACCGCTGGTGAGATCGGCGGGCCGGATCGGGAAGCCGAAGTCGTCCTTCAGCCCAGCCGCCTTTCCACCGTCCCCCTTGCCGGTCATGCCATGGCACTCCCAGCATTTGGCGTTTTGCCAAACATCCTTGCCGTGCGCGACCAACTCCTTGGTCGGCGCCGGCGGCCGGCCGATATACAGAGGCTCGCCCGCAGGCTCCTCGGTGAAATAGGCGTAGGGCTTGGCCGGATCCGACCGGTCGACCGCGAGGTCGTACTTGATGTACTGGACGAGGGCGAGGCGATCGTTGAGCGGCAATTCATACCAAGCCGGCATGGCCGTGCCGCGCACGCCGCGCGTGATGGTGCGCAGCAGATCGCCGTCGGTCGGCACCGGCTTCTGGGTGAGCCTGAACTTGAAAACGCCCAAGGTGAAATTGCGCGGACGCTGGTTGTACATGAAGGTCGCAGCGACACCGTTGCCGTCGCCCTTGACCCCGTGGCAACCGATGCAACGCTGCTGGTAGACTTCCTTGCCGTAGGCGATCCATTCGGGAGAACGCGGCAAGGTGAAATCGGTGACTTCGATTTCCTGCGGCTCGAACATGTCGCGCCACTTGCCGCGGTTCATGCCAAGCTTCTGGATGTAGGCGATCAGGTCCTGCAACTCCTTGGTCTCGGCCGCGATATGAACGGTCGAGCCGGTATATTCCTTGTTCGGCGTCCAAACGAGCGGGAACTTGCCGCGGTCCGCCAGGGGAACGAACAGCAGGCCGTTCGGATTCGGCGTGAGCTTGACCTGGTCCTTGCTGTTGAAGTCGAACAGCCGTTCGGTCACCGCGGTCTTTTCCAGGGTGCGGTTGCCCTTGCCGTCATCGACGATTTTGATCGGCTCCGAGGGCGCGTCGAACAGGCCGCGGAACGGCGCCATGATCGATTCAGGCGTCAGCTGCCGCGGATCCCAGAAATGGGCGAGGTGCCACTCGTCGCTGTATTTGAGGCCGACGCGGGTCAGGTCCGGCCCGATGCGGCGGGTGCCGAACAGATGTGGCGTGTCATACGAATATTCGCCCGACTCGCTGACCGGGCCCCAGCGACGCGTTTCGCCGGTCACCGGCCGCACGAATTGCGAATGGCAATACCAGCAACCCTCGCGCAGATAAATGTCGCGGCCGTGCTGCTCCGCGGCAGTATAGGGCGTGGCCTCGCTCTTGACCCATTTGAGCTCACCGAGGTCGGTACGAACTACCCGCGTGACGTCGTGGGTGCGGGCGGAAGGCTCGGCAAAGGGCATGATGCCTTGGATGGCGACGGCGAGGAAGAAGAATCCGATGCCGGCGACCAGAGCGACAAATCGGGCGGTCATCATTCCGCGGCCTCCCCTGCGAAACTGCCGAGCCTAGGCGCCGGTCGCGCCATTTGCTCACTCGGCCGGCTGAGCGCGGTCATCATCATGTTGACCACGAGCAGGGTCATGCCGATGTCCATGCTGATTCCGGACAGCGTGCGCACGAACCAGTAAGGCATCATCGGCCCGATGGTGCTGACCCATTCGGCGCCGGTCATCCACTGGAAGCCCTGCTGCAGGCCGGCCGCCGTGAGCACCAGCCCCATGGTGGAGATGCCGCAGGTGATCAGCCAGAACGACCAGTTGCCCATGGTCCACGACCACAGCGGTCGACCGCAGACGCGCGGCCAGGTGTAGACCAGTCCGCCGATCGCCCAGACCACGAAGGTTCCGAACACCGTCAGATGCGAATGCGAGATGACAAAGTCGGTGAAGTGCGTCGGCTGCTGAATGAGGCGCAAGGCCTCGGTCGAGCCCTGGAAACAGCCGAACAAATACATGATCGCGCCCATGATCAGGAATTTCGCCGGCAAGTTCCGACCAAAAGCGCTCCACTTGCCCTTCACCGTGCCGAAGAAATTCACCAGCACGGTCCAGACCGGAACGATCAGCAGCATCGAGGTGATGATCGCCAGCGTTTCGGCCCAGTCGGCGATCGGGCTGTAGAGGTAATGGTGAATGCCGACGAAGGGATAGAACAAGGCGAGCGACCAGAAGCCGACCAAGGACAGCTTGTGGGCGTAAAGCGGGTTCTTCACGCTGACCGGCAGGTAATAGTAGATCAAGACGTAGCCGGCCGGCGTCAGCCACAGGCCGACGATGTAATGGATGTAGAGCCCGTGGAAGGCCGCGCTGTTGATGCCGGTGATCGTATAAGGAAGAATGAACGACCCCAGAATGAGATTCAGCGTCGTCCAGACGAAGGCGCCGATCAGATACCAGAGGGCGACATAAAGCGGCGCCTCCAGACGATTCCCGATGGTGATGAGGAACTGCACCGTGGCGATTGCCGTCACCGCGAAGATCGGGATTTCGGAATAAAGCGGCAACTCGCCGGCCTCCAGGCCGTGATTCCACCCGAAGGCGATGCCGATCAGCCCGGCCGCGAGCGAGAGATTCCACACCCAGGCGAGCGGCACGCCCCATTGCCGCCATGGCGTATGGATGCCGCAAAGCCGCGGCACCAGGTAATAGCACTCGCCGATAAACAGCGACGAGAAGGCGCCCATGATGACGCCGTTGACGTGGACCGGCCGCAGCCGGCCGAAGGTCAACTCCAGATGCGATGTGCCGAGGTAGTCGGGATAGTCGAACAGGCTGGAAATGGCGGCGCCGACCGAAGGCGCGAACATCAGCCAGAACATACCCCATAACAGCCAAGTCTTTACGACCGGCCAGTCGACGAGTTCATCCAGGTCGACTCCCGCGAACCGACCATGCAATCTTTCAGCAGGGAATGTTTCCGCCACGGCACGCTTCTCCCCCTTCGACGCAGCCCGCCGGTACTCCGACCGGCTTGATCAGAAGTCCGGGCGCGTCAAACACATCGCCCCCGGTCGCTGCCGGGCCGTGAACCGCCTGAGGCTCACGACCCTGAGCTGTTTGTCGCCACCGCAATGAGTGTCAGTACCTTCCAGGCGTCATGACCGAACCTTTGTTCGACCAGATGATGTACGTCTCGAGGGCTTTCATCGCCTCCGAGTTCACATCGATCTTTTCGCCCTGGTTCGGCTTCTCGATGCACCAGTTGATCATGTCGCGAAGCGTGGCGAACTGGCCCATCTCCGCCTGGTACTTCGGGAAGGTTTGCGGATGGGTGTCCGAGGTCATCGGATGGCACATGGCGCAGGCCATTCCGGTGGTGGTGAGCTTGACTCCCATCTTCTTTTCGGTCGCGGCGTCGCCGTGGAAGAGCAGATCACCCTTCTTCACCTCATCCATGAAGGCCTCTTCATAGGCATTCAATTGCGCCTGCGACACCGGCGATTTGTTTGCGACCGCCGGCCCGGCGAGCAGCGCGATGCCGACGAACGTTCCGGCCAAACAGGCGCGGGACAGCAGTGAACTGAATTTCACTTGAGCAGTCATGACCATCCCTCCCTTAAGGCTTGTACGGCCCTAGCTGATCGGCGATACGCGGCTGCAGGATCTCGGGGTTGTACAGCGACGAGTCGGGCGCAGATTGAGCAAGCACGACCTTGCGTCCGAACATCTTGTATTCGTTTTCCGACTTGCCGTTAGTGGTAGTCCATTCGCTCCAGCCCATGCCGTCGAATGGATCACCGGGATCGACACGGATCATCGGCGTGGTGAGCTTCGGCACGCCCTCCGGCGCGTAGGGCCACGGCCAGGACGTCGCCAGCATGCCGACCGAGCGCATGTGCCCGATCTCGTTGTAGAGCACCTGGTGCACGTGACCGTGGATATTGGTGATGTTGGTGAAGGGCTTCAGCACGTCCTGCACCTCGCGCCAGTCACGCACCCAGAAATTCCAGGGCGGATAGTACTCGTAGAGCGGATTGTGGCTGAAGATGATGACCGGCCGCGCCTTGTCCCAGCTGGACAAGGTCTTCGACAGCCAATCGAGCTGATCGCGGCCTACGCCCGCCCACGGGCCGGCGATGTTGCCGTCGAGATCCGCCATGTAGTCCATGCGCTCGGCGGGGGTCAGCTTGCGCATCGTCCAATAGTCGGGCGCGCGGCTGACCGTGTCGAGACCGACGAACCGGACACCCTTATGGTCGAATGTCCAATTGGGCTGGCCGAACATCTGCTCCCACTTCTTGCCCAGGTCGAGGTACCAATCGTGCTCGCCCGGGATGAAGTGCTTCGGCGCTTTGATCTCCTTGAGAATTTCGGCGCCGAGCTCGAGCTCTTCTGGCTTGCCCAGTTGGGCGATGTCACCGCCGAAGATGAGGAAGTCGGCCGCCGGCTTCATGGCCTGGACTTCCTTGGCCGCGCGCACGCACTTGTCGACGAAGCGGGTGTTGACGGACTTCGGATAGAGATGGGTGTCGGAAATCCAGGCAAATTTGAACGGCGCTTCGTCGGCGTAGGCGACGTCCATTGTGTTGAGCAGCGGCCACCAGGCGAAGGTCTGGGCCACTGATGCCGCGCCGAGCAAGCACGACCGATGCACGAAAGTACGCCGGGTAAGTTTGAGCTTGGGGTCGGGACGCGCCCCGGGCGCTTGCAGCACCGCAGCCATTTCACGTCGAACTTTGTCGAGCTCAGACATGGAGTTCCCTCCTCCAATTTGAATTTTACGGGTAGCCAATGAGCTTATTCCGCGTATTCCCTTCCTCTATGCGACCCGGCACTGCGCCGCGTCGCGTAGCAGTCCCGTGCTGACGCTACTTTTTCTTCAACTCGATCGTCAGATTGGTCGGCTTTCCGCTTTCGACTTTCACCGTCTGCTCGGTCGGCCCCGTATAGGATTGCAGGGCGATGAGCTTGTAGGTGCCGGGTGGCACATCGGTGATGCTGAACTTGCCGTCGGCGCCGGTGAGCGCGTAGTACGGATTGTCCATCACGTAGATCCAGCCCAGCATCCAGCCGTGCGCATCGCAGTCGACGCGCACGGTGCCCGAACGGTCGAGCGATGTCGGAATGCGTTGATCCTTGTTCGGCAGCGCCATGTTGAAGGCGGTGCGCTTGCCGTAATAACCGTGCGTGTTGTGCAGCACCGGGTCGCTGTTGACGACGACGAGCGGGCCTGCGTGGATGGCCGACACTTCGGGAACGAAGCGGCATTTGAGGTTGTCGAGTTCCGGGGGCTTCGGCTGCGGCGGCCACGCCTTGCCCTTGGCGATGTCGACCAGATAGACGACCGCGTTCTGCACGCTCTTATCGGATCCCACTTCGATCAGTGCCCGCTCATAGGGCTGCCCGCAGGTCTCGACATCCTTGGTCGGAATGACTTTCTCCGTCGGCACATCGCCGTTGTAGATGACCTTGCCGGCAATCGAGCCGCCGTTGGCGACGCTGCCGGCTTCGTAGGCTTGTGTTGTTGCGGAAGACGCTGCTGCGAGGAAGACGACGGAGACAATGGTCGCGAAAACGTTGACTTTCATTCTGCGTCTCCCCCGCCGCGCTTGACGTTTGTATTGCTAAGCGTCGCTTAGCTAAGCGTCGGCATTAGGAGTAGAACACAACTCGCGCGCCATCAAAAATAAGCAATTCAAATAGCCGAATAAGCGAAGATTAAATCTTACGCTTCGATAAGAACAACTTATATGCTTCGCCGCATCGGCTGCACTAAAAATAAAACTCGATCGGCGCGCAAGAGAACGAACGCTATGCGCACGTACGATGCTGCACATATGATAACGCCGCGTCTTGCGCAATGGCACGACGCGAGCGATGCGGCAAACAAGCGGGCCGCCCGCATCCGTGTGCGCGCGCGCAATTTTTTTTGCGGCTTCGCTCTTGCATTGATCGTTCATTTATCGCCGCTGCCGGCCCGCGCGGCGCCGGTGACTATCGGCGGTCCCTTCACGCTGGTGGCGCCCGACGGCGCCACGGTGACCGAGCGGACCTATTCCGGCAAATGGCTGCTGGTCTATTTCGGCTACACGTTTTGTCCGAACACGTGTCCGACCGCGCTGCTCGACATGGCGACCGCGCTGCAAAAGCTCGGACCCGACGCGGACAAGATACAGGTGCTGTTCATCACCGTCGATCCGCGACGCGACACGCGCGCCGTCATGGAAAAATACACGCAGTCGTTCGATCCGCGCATCGTCGGGCTCACCGGCACGGCGGAGCAGATCGCCGCCGTCGCCAAGGCGTACGGCGCCTATTACGCCCCGCACCGGACGGGCGCCGGGCCTGACGACTACGTCATGGACCACAGCACCTTCATCTACCTGATGGACCCGCACGACAAATTCATGCGCGGCTTCGCCGCCGACGCCTCCGCCGACGACATCGCCGACGGCGTCCGCAAGGTCATGGCGCGGAGCAGTCAGGGAATGAGCGACAACGGGATCGCCAAGCCGACGATCAGATAGCGTGGAATCGAAAAAAGCCGTGCACCAAGCAGAAGCACGGCCGTGGGAGGGCTCGGGAATGGATTACGACCGCTTCTTCGCGGATTCGATCGCGCGGCTGAAGGACGAGCGGCGCTACCGCGTTTTCGCCGATATCGAGCGCGTGGCCGGCGATTTTCCCCATGCCCGATGGCATTCTCCGCATGGGCCGCGTGATATCGTGATCTGGTGCTCCAACGATTATCTCGGCATGGGCCAGCACTCGAAGGTGATCGCCGCCATGGTCGATGCGGCCACCCGCATGGGCGCCGGTGCCGGCGGCACGCGCAACATTTCCGGCACTAATCATCCCTTGGTCGTTCTGGAACGAGAGATCGCCGACCTCCACCGCAAGGAAGCGGCGCTGGTCTTCACCTCCGGCTATGTCTCCAATGACACCGGCATTTCCACCATCGCCCGGCTGATCCCGAATTGCCTCGTTCTATCCGACGCCATGAACCACAATTCGATGATCGAGGGGGTGCGGCGCGCCGGCACCGAAAAGCAGATTTGGCGGCACAACGACCTCGCCCATCTGGAGCAATTGCTGCGGGGTGCCGATCCGCAGCGGCCGAAGCTGATCGTGTTCGAGAGCCTGTATTCGATGGATGGCGACGTCGCCCCGATCCGCGGCATTTGCGAGCTCGCCGCGCGCCACGGGGCCATGACTTATCTCGACGAAGTCCACGCTGTCGGCATGTACGGGCCGCGCGGCGCCGGTATCGCCGCGCGCGACGGCGTCATGGGGCGGGTCGACGTGATCGAAGGCACGCTCGCCAAGGCCTTCGGTTGCCTCGGCGGCTATATCGCCGGCAGCGCCGCATTGATCGACGCGGTGCGCTCATACGCGCCGGGCTTCATCTTCACCACCGCGCTGCCCCCGGCGATTTGCGCCGCCGCCACCGCCGCCATTCGTCATCTCAAATCCTCCTCGCGCGAGCGCGAGCGCCATCAGGAGCGCGCGGCGCGGCTCAAAAACGTCTTACGCGCCGCGGCGCTGCCGGTCATGCCAAGCGAAACCCATATCGTCCCCCTGCTGGTCGGCGATCCCGAGAAGTGCAAGACGGCGAGCGACCTGCTGCTCGAGGGGCACGGCATCTATATCCAGCCGATCAATTACCCGACGGTGGCAAAGGGCACCGAGCGGCTGCGCATCACTCCATCGCCTTATCACGACGATGCCGCGATCGATCAGCTGGCGGAGGCGCTGATTGAGGTGTGGGATCGGCTGAATTTGCCGTTTAAACACACGCTGCAGGCGGCGGAATGAGCGTGTCGTCCTTTATAGGGACACCGCTTGCCTGACAAAAGAGCGAAGACGCTTCTATGTAAGGACCCCGTGCTTCGGTCCTTCGAATGCTTGGAGACGACCATGCGACGTCAGTCGAAGCAGCTATCGGGCAACGGCCGGTCGGCGGCTCAAGACAGCGCGCTGGGAAACCTGCTGCGCGAAGGCGGGCTGCGCCCAACCACTCAGCGCATGGCGCTCTGCGCCATTCTCTTCGCCAATCGCGACCGCCACGTCACTGCCGAGATGCTTTACCACGAGGCCATTCAAGCCAAGGTGCCGGTCTCGCTTGCGACGGTTTACAACACCCTCAACAAGTTTGCCGAGGCAGGCCTGCTGCGGCAAATCAGGGTTGACGGCTCGACCTCGCATTTTGATACGAACACGAGCAACCATCCCCATTTCTTCGTCGAGAAAGGCGATTTGCTGCTGGATATTCCGGGTGCGGAAATCGCTCTC
>Ga0335081_10018636_pt1 | contig 11223 bp, 9 predicted proteins | sample Lox_Sample_35_FD_206713 | JGI IMG/M metagenome (GOLD analysis project Ga0335081, IMG submission 206713) | Soil microbial communities from Loxahatchee National Wildlife Refuge, Florida, United States - Lox_Sample_3.5 | ecosystem: Environmental > Terrestrial > Soil > Wetlands | place: USA: Florida... | reverse complement strand
CGATCGAAGGGCTGGTGCCCAACCCGCTCGATCCGATCGCCGGCTGCCGGTTCCATCCGCGCTGCCCGTTCGCGATTGCGCGCTGCCGCGCCGAGATCCCGCCGCTCGCCGCGGTGGGCACGCGGCACTCGAGCGCCTGCTGGCGGGCGCCGCTCGATCCCGATGTGCTGGCGGCCTGAACGATGACGCCGCTGCTCCGCGTCGCCGGACTGGTGAAGCATTTCCCCGTACGCAAGCGGCTCTTCGGCCTCGCGACCGGCGCGGTGCGCGCCGTGGACGGCATCGATTTCAATCTTTCGCAAGGCGAGACCCTGGCGCTGGTCGGCGAATCCGGCTGCGGCAAGTCGACCACCGGGCGGCTCGTGCTGCGGCTGATCGAGCCCACCGCGGGGACGATCGAGTTCGAAGGCGAGGATCTGCTCGCGCTCGACGCGCGCGAGCTGCGCGCGCGGCGGCGCTCGCTGCAGATCATCTTCCAGGACCCCTACACCTCGCTCAATCCGCGCATGACCGTCGGCCAGACGCTCGCCGAGCCGCTCGCGCTGCACGGCCTCGCGGCGGGTCGCGAGCGCGAGCGCGTCGCCGAGCTGCTCTCGATCGTGGGGCTTTCGCCCGCGCACGCCGAGCGCTATCCGCACGAGTTCTCCGGCGGCCAGCGCCAGCGGATCGGCATTGCGCGCGCGCTCGCCGCCGAGCCTAGGCTCGTGGTCTGCGACGAGCCGGTCTCGGCGCTGGACGTATCGATCCAGGCTCAGGTCGTGAACCTGCTCACCGATCTGCAGCGAAGCTTCGGGCTGTCCTACGTGTTCATCGCCCACGATCTCGCGGTCGTGAAGCACATCGCCACGCGTGTCGCGGTGATGTACCTGGGACGGATCGTGGAATACGCCGACAAGGCCGCCCTGTTCGCCTCGCCGCGGCATCCCTACACGCAGGCGCTGCTCTCGGCGATTCCGGTACCGCAGCCATCGGTGCGACGCCAGAGGATTGTCCTCGAGGGCGACGTGCCGAGCGCTCTGGATCCGCCTTCGGGCTGCCGCTTCCGCACCCGTTGTCCGCACGCGCGCGCGCGCTGCGCACGGGAAGAGCCGGCGCTCGTGGCGGACGGCGCGCACGCCATCGCCTGCCACTTCTGGCGCGAGATCGCTCCGCCGGCCGCCGCACTGCCCGCTGCAGCGCCGCCCGACGCGCGGCTCGAGCGGTTACAGGCGGCATTCCGCGACGGCCAGCGGGCGGCGTGAGCCCACGTCCACGGCCATCGAGGATGGCGCTAATATCGTTCCGCTGGATACCCATCCCAGGAGAAAAGCCATGCACAAGCGGTGGTCGATCGTCCATGCCCTGCTCGCGATCGCAACGCTGTCGACGGGGCTCGCTCAGGCGCAGACCCTGCGCTTCGGGCTCGCCGAAGACCCGGACGTCCTGGATCCGACGCTCGCGCGCACCTTCGTCGGACGGATCGTGTTCTCGGCGCTGTGCGACAAGCTGTTCGACATCGACGAGAACCTGAGCATCGTGCCGCAGCTCGCGACCTCGTACCAGTGGTCGGCGGACAGCAAGGCGCTCACGCTGAAGATTCGCCAGGGCGTGACGTTCCATGACGGCGAGAAGCTCGACGCCGCAGCGGTCAAGTTCAACATCGAGCGGCACAAGAACATGCCGGGCTCCAACCGCAAAGGCGAGCTCGCGCCGGTGGCGAGCGTCGACGTCGTCGATCCCTCGACCGTGCGGCTCAATCTCTCCGCGCCGTTCGCGCCGCTGCTCGCGCAGCTCGCCGATCGCGCCGGCATGATGGTCTCGCCGAAGGCGGCGCAGGCCGAGGGCGACAAGTTCGGTGCGCATCCCGTGTGCTCGGGGCCGTTCAAGTTCGTCGAGCGGGTGGCCCAGGACCGCATCGTCCTCGAGCGCTACGCGAACTACTGGAACAAGGACGCGATCCACCTCGACAGGATCATCTATCTGCCGATCACCGATTCCACCGTGCGGCTCGCGAACCTCAAGTCCGGCCAGCTCGACTTCATAGAACGCATGGCGCCGTCCGACGTGCCGCAGCTCAAGACCGACACCCGGTTCACGATCGCCAAGATCACCGAGATCGGCTACCAGGGCATCACCATCAACGTGGGCAAGAGCGATCTCGCGCAGAAGAACCCGCTCGGCAAGGATCCGCGCGTGCGCGAGGCCTTCGAGCTCTCGCTCGACCGCCAGGGCATCGTCGACGTGGCGATGGACGGCGAGGCGACCGTCGGCAACCAATGGGTGGCGCCGAGCAACCCGTTCTACGCCAAGAACGTCCCGATCCCGAAGCGCGACGTGGCGAAGGCGAAACAGCTCCTTCAGGCGGCCGGCGTGCCGAACCCGAGCTTCACGCTGATGACCGCGACGACCTCGGACGCGCAGAAGATCGCGCAGGTGGTGCAGTCGATGGCGAAGGAAGCGGGCTTCGACGTGAAGATTCAGTCGACCGAGTTCGCGACCTCGCTCAACATGGCGGACAAGGGCGAGTTCGAGGCCTACGTGCTGGCGTGGAGCGGGCGGGCCGACCCTGACGGGAACATCTTCAGCTTCGAAGGCTGCAAGCAGCCGCTCAACTACGCCGGCTACTGCAAGCCCGAGGTGGACGAGCTGCTCAAGCGCTCGCGCACGGCGCTCGATCCGGCCGAGCGCAAGAAGGCCTACGCCGAGCTCGCCGAGGTCCTGCTCAAGGACCGGCCGATCGTCTACCTCTTCCACCGCCACTGGCTCTGGGCGTACTCGAACAAGGTGACGGGCTTCCACCCGATTCCAGACGGGCTGGTGCGGGTGCAGGGGTTGAAGATGCAGTGACGTCATAGCCTTTGGGCCACCGTGACTCGCGCAGGTGGCGCATTCTCGTCGTCGAGCGGGTCCCCGCTCGCGGCGGCCACTAAACACATGAGTGGCCGCGCACGAGCGACCCGCTTGGCGACGACTGCGCCACAAGGCGCTCCTCCCGGCGACCCAACGGCTGCCCCGTCCCGAGCCCGTCCATGCTGAACTACCTCGTCCGCCGCGTCGCCACGATCGTGCCGACGCTGTTCTTCGTCTCGATCCTGATCTTCGGGCTGCAGCAGCTGCTGCCCGGCGATCCGGCGATGATCCTCGCGGGCGAGGAGCAGGATCCGTCGGTCATCGCCTACCTGCACAAGAAGCTGCATCTCGACCAGCCGCTGCCGATGCGCTATCTCTACTGGGCGGCCGGCGTGCTCACCGGCGACCTGGGCGAATCGATCCGCATCCAGAAGCCGGTGCTCGATCTGATCGTCGAGAAGCTGCCGGTGACGGCCGAGCTCGCGCTGCTGGCGCTGGCGATCGCGCTCGTGATCGGCGTGAGCGCCGGTATCGTGTCCGCGGTCGCCAAGGACAGCGTCTGGGACTACGCTGCGAACGTTTTCGCGCTCTGGGGACTCTCCACACCCAATTTCTGGCTCGGGATCATGCTGATCCTGCTCTTCTCAGTGCAGCTCGGCTGGCTGCCCGCCTCCGGCTACGTGAGTCCCTTCGAAGACCTCAAGGCCAACCTCGCGGCGATGATCATGCCGGCGTTCGTGCTGGGAAACGCGATCGCCGCGGTGCTCATGCGCCACACGCGCAGCGCGATGCTCCAGGTGCTCAACGCCGACTACGTGCGCACCGCGCGCGCCAAGGGTCTCGACGAGCGCGTGGTCGTGCTCAAGCATGCGCTGCGCAACGCGCTGACCCCGGTGATCACGCTCGGCGCGCTCGAATTCGGGTCGCTCCTCTCAGGCGCGGTGCTCACCGAGCAGGTGTTCACCATTCCCGGTTTCGGCAAGCTCATCGTCGACGCGGTGTTCAACCGCGACTACGCGGTCGTGCAGGGCGTGGTGCTGTGCACAGCGACCGCGTACATCGTCCTCAATCTCGTCGCCGATCTCGCCTACTTCCTCGTGAACCCGAGATTGCGCGACAGCCAGGGGTAACGACGTGACCACCGCCGTCGCCGACACCCTCTCGCTTCCGCGCCGCGTCTCGCCCGGCCGGCGGGCGCTCAAGCGGCTCGCGCGCCGGCGCGGCGCGATGGTGGGCCTGGGCGTGGTCGTGTTCTTCATCGCGGTCGCGCTGCTGGCGCCGGTGCTCGCTCCCTACGATCCGATCGCGACGAGCTGGAGCGCCGTGCGCAAGGCGCCCTCGGCGACCCACTGGCTCGGCACCGACGAGATCGGACGCGACGTCTTGTCGCGCGTGATCTTCGGCTCGCGGGCGTCGCTCCTGGCCGGCGTGGTATCGGTGTCAATCGCGCTTGCCTTCGGCGTGCCGATCGGGCTCGCGGCGGGCTATCTCGGCGGCTGGATCGACGCGCTCATCTCGCGCATGACCGACGCCATGCTCGCCTGCCCCTTCCTGATCCTCGCCATCGCGCTCGCGGCGTTTCTGGGGCCCAGCCTCACCAACGCCATGATTGCGATCGGCATCTCCGCCACGCCGATCTTCATCCGTCTGACGCGGGCGAGCGTGCTCCAGGTCAAGGTGGAGGACTACGTCGAGGCGGCGCGCGCGGTCGGCAACTCGCCGCTCCGCATCGCACTGCGGCACATCCTGCCCAACGTCGTGCCGCCCTTGATCGTGCAGGCCACTCTCGCGGTGGCCGCCGCCATCATCGCCGAAGCGGCGCTCTCGTTCCTCGGTCTCGGCCAGCAGCCGCCCGCGCCATCGTGGGGCAGCATGCTCAACACCGCCAAGAACTACATCGACAACGCGCCCTGGATGGCGGTCTGGCCGGGGCTGTCGATCTTCGTCATCGTGCTGTCGTTCAATCTGCTCGGCGACGGGCTGCGCGACGCGTTCGACCCCAAGAGCCGGTAGGCGTCGTAGCCGCCGCACGCAGGTAAAGCGGCGCGTCAGCAACCCTTTCGATACCTCGCGATCCCTTTCCGGCGCGGCGAGCCGGGGCTAGAGTTGCCGGCGTGCTTTCGGGCATCTCGCTATCGTAGGCCGGGTATGCAAGCGACGAAGATGGTCCTACCGCGTTTCGCAACCGCGTGTGCAGTGCTCGCGCTGTGCGCGCTTTCGCGGACGGTCGTGGCCGCGTCGACGCCTGCAAAGCAGGGGCTCGGGGTCTACCACTGGGGCTCGACCTACAAGGTGAGCGGGTTGCCGCCGCTGCTCGACGGTGCGCAGCAGATTCAGAACATGGGCGCGAGCGTGATCTCGGTGGCGATGACTGCGCGTTACAACACCAACGATTACCCGGGGGAGGACTTCGAGCCGAGACCCATCAACAGCCTCACCGATCTTGCCCGAACGAGCGACTTCCAGCAGTTGTTCGCGATGCCGTTCAAGACCTACATCCTCATGAGCTACAGCTTCACCAATTGGGCCTGGGGGTACAAGCAGCCTCACAGCCCGTTGACTGCTCAGCAGATCGCCGCAGACACGGCGGAATTGCACGACTTCGCCAAGTACCTCCTCCAGACCTATCAGGGGACGGGAAAGACATTCATCATCAAGAACTGGGAAGGCGACTCGTTCACCAACGGCAGTTTCGATCCGAACTACGTACCCACCGCGACTCAGATTCAGGCGTCGATCGACTGGCTCAATGCGCGGCACGCGGGCCTAGTCCAGGCACGCGCCGAAATGGCGGGCGTCGCGGGGATCCAAGTGCTCGACGCAGTGGAGTTCAATCTCCTCCAGCGCGTGAAGACAGGAACCCCGTCCATGCTGAACAGTGTCATCCCATACGTCCAGAGCGACATGATTTCCTATGAGTCCTACGACACGCTGGTTCGCCCGACAACGGCAAACCTGCGTCAATTCATCCTGGATGACGTCGCCTACATCCGTAACTTCCCAGGCACAGGATCCCGTCCGCTCATGATCGGAGAGTTCGGGTTTTCTGAAACGGGCTACGTCGACGCCGGAGTCCGCACCGGGATCACCGCGCAGGCGTTCCTCGACGCCGGGCTTCCGTATGTCGTCGACTGGGCGATAGAAGGCGTAAACGGTCTCGCGCTGGTCCGCCAGGACGGCACGCACAGCGACGCGTGGCAGGTTCTCCTGGATATGCTCTCGGGCGCCAGCGACGTCAATGTCCAGGGCCTGTGGTGGGCCGCGCCTGCGGGCTCGGAGGCCGGCTGGGGAATCAACTTTGCGCACCAGGGCGACGTCATCTTCGCAACCTGGTTCACCTATGATGCGTCCGGCAAGGGGCTGTGGATGGTCATGACGGCGCCAAGGATCGCGCCCAATAGCTACGGAGGCACGCTCTACACGACGACCGGTCCCGCGTTCAATGCCGCGCCTTTCAGCCCCGCGCAGGTGATGCCCGCCGCGGTTGGTATTGGAATGCTCATGTTCAGCGACCCGGCAAACGGCAGCTTCACCTACACGGTGGGCAACCTGACCCAGACCAAAGCCATCACGCGCGAAGTGTTCGGACCGCTGCCCACTTGCGCCACGGCGACCGCGAGCCTCGCCGCCGCCACGAACTACCAGGACCTTTGGTGGGCGGCGCCCGCGGGAGTGGAGTCGGGCTGGGGAATCAACCTGACGCACCAGGGCGACACCATCTTCGCCAGCTGGTTTACGTACGACCTGGACCACTCGCCGATGTGGCTGGTGGTGACTGCGCAGAAGACGGCGCCGGGGACCTACTCGGGCACTATCTATCGCACCACGGGCCCGGCCTTCGATGCGGTGCCGTTCAAACCGGCCGCCGTCGTCGCGACCGCGGTCGGCAGCGCGACGCTCACGTTCAGCGACGGCAACGACGCGAGCTTCTCCTATACCGTGAACGGGGTCACCGAGACCAAGGCGATCACGCGCGAAGTTTTCGTCGCGCCCGGAACCGTATGTCAGTGATCCCTACTCGAACTCGATGAAACCGACTTCGCGCAGAAATCCCGCGCGCTCCTGCGCGCCGAGGTGATTGGCGACGAGCTGCACGAACTGCTGCCGGCTGATTGCTTCCTTCGCGGCCTTGCGCGCGACCACCTTGGCGAGCGGGCCCAGGTAGACGGCGAGCCGCGTAGTCGTCTGCTCGACGAAGCCCGGATCGAGCGCGGCGAGCGCGTGCGTGTCACCGGCCATCGAACGCAGCTGCGGCGCGAGCGTGCCGCGTGTGCCCGTGCCCGTCTTCCCGGCCCCTGAACGCTCCGCGGCAGCCTTCTGCATGCCGTCGAGAAAGCGCTGACGCACCTCGGGATCGGTCAAGCTGTCCGAGATCAGCGCGCACAGCTCCGCGGTGTCCCGTGACCGGGCGGCGGCCTTCTTCACCATCACCCGCGCCGTGGGTCCGACGAGATCGGCGAGCTCGCGCTCGATGGTGTGCAGCGTGGTGTCGTCCCATACCGGCGGCCCTTGGGGCTGGAGCGTCACCGCGGACAGGTTGATCTCGGTGGCGTCCTGGCTTTCGCGCTTGGCGCCGAGCTGCGGATCGAGCGAGAGTCGGAGCGCCCGGTTGAACGCCTTCGCGTTCTGGAATCGGGCCGTCGGATCCTTCGTTATGGCGGTCATTACCACCGCGTCGAGCGTGGGTGAGATCGGCAGCTTCGAGACCTCGGACGGCGGCTTTGCTTCCTCGTAGCAGATCTTGAAGGCGATCGCCTCAATCGAGCCGGAGAACGGCTTCTCCCCGACGAGCAGCTCGTAGAGAACGACCCCGGCGCTGAAAAGATCCGATCGCCGGTCCACTTCCTTGCCCTGGCACTGTTCCGGCGACATGTACGAGGGCGTGCCCATGACCATGCCGGCGTTGGTGAGGTTGGACGTGTCGATGCGGGCGATCCCGAAGTCGGCCACCTTGAGCGCTCCGCCGCCGGTGAGGATCAGATTGGCGGGTTTCACGTCGCGGTGCACGACGCCACGCTCGTGAGCGAAGTCGAGCGCGGAGAGAAGCTGCGACATGATCGCGACGATCTGGCCGATGTCGAAGCTCGCCTTGCGACTCAAGTACTCGCGCAGCCCAGTGCCCTCGACGAACTCCATCGCGATGAAGGCATTCTGTTCGTCCTCGCCATACTCGTAGACGCTGACGATGTTGGGATGGAGCAGCCGCCCCGCGGCCTTTGCCTCGTTCTGGAAGCGCGCCATCACCTGCGCCGCCACGTCGGGATCGACCAGGTCCTTGCGCACCGTCTTGACGGCGACCACGCGCTCAATGCCCGGATCGAAGGCCTTGTAGACGACCCCCATCGCGCCCTTGCCGAGCACGCCGTCGATGCGGTACTTGCCGATCTTTTCGGGGTGTTCAGCCATGATCCATTCGACTCGTTCCCGCGTGTCCGGATAAATCCGGACCTACGCCTAGCTGCGAATTCATTCGCCCTTGGTCGGGATGAATCCCGACCTACGCCTCCAGCATCTTGATCGCCTGCGCCAGGCTCTTGTTCATGCGCGCGAGCGCCTGGGCCAACGACCCGATCTCGTCCTGGCTCTTGTCCTTGAATTCGGCACTCTCGACCTTGCCGAGGCTTACTTCGTCGGCCTGCTTGGCGAGCGCCTTCACGCGCTGAATCACGAACGACTGCAGCATCACGTTGACCAGGATGAAGGTTACGATGAGCACCAGCGCGAGCAGCAGCATGAAGACCTTGAAGGTGTGGTTGGCGCGCTGTACCGGCAGCGCGCTCGGCACCGAGACGATCTGGGCGCCGATGATCTCGTTCATCTTCCAGCCGAAGCCGTTCGCCGGACCATAGAGCTCGACCATCGTCTTCGGCGCCTCCGCGACCGTATTGTGGCAGGCAAGGCACGCGACGTCGGTGATCTGGATGGCCCGCGCCAGATACAGCCAGTGCCCGGAGGGGGTCTCGCGCTCCCCGACGAGTTCGCCCTTCGCCTGGCCGTTACGAAACTGGTTGACGACGTCGGCTTCCCAGTCGGTCGCCCGGTCGCGCGGATTGGTGGGGTTGAGCGTGGCTTCCTTGTAGCTGTAGTCCGGATACTTCTTGCGCAGCTCGCTGAACTGCTCGGTCGCGGCGTACATGGGCACCGACTGGGGCAGGAAGGAATACTTGAGTTGGGTCTGGAGCAGCGGCTCGATCTGGGCGGTGGTGTAGTTTCGAGAGGACAGCGCGGATTCCATCATCAAGCGGGCGTTGTCGAGGATTTCCTCGCGGGCGTTCGCGCGCAGGACCGCGTACGACACCACGCCCGTGATCAGCAGCCCGAAGACGAACACCGCGGCGAGCGCCACATTGAATTTCCAGACGAGCTTCATCGAATCTCCCGAAGTCGCCGCCGGTCGCGGCCGCTTTAGTTCTTCTTCTCCCACGGCCAGTGAAAGATCGATTTCGGCGTCTCCGGCTCGGACTTGGGCGGCTCGGGCTTGGCCGGCTCCGCCTTGACGGGCTCGGCCTTCGGGGCCTCCGTCGGCCCGAGCATCGCCTGCCATTCCGGATACGCCTGGGCCTTCGCCGCGGCGGCGGAGCGGAATTCCGGATCGCTGAGCCGTGTTTGCAGTCGTTTGATGAACAGCCGCCGATACGGGCTCGCGAGCCACGGCTCGGCCTCCGCAAAGCTGATCGGACGATCGGCCGCGAGTTGCACGCGCGTTACCGCGAACTGTCCCGCGAGCGCGGGGAGCGGCACCCGGAAATGCCGCGGCAGTCCGGCGATGAACTTCTGCGGCGGCACGTCGGCTGTCGCGAACGGCCGCTCGCCGGCGCGAAGCGCGAAGTCGCCGCTCTTGAGATCGTGCGCGACGCCATCCCCGCCGCTCTTTCCCGGCTCGAAGAGCTTCGCCGCTCCTGTCTCGACGAACATCTCCATGATGTCGGTCTCCGCGTGCACCACCGCGACGCCGTCCGTCGCCCCGGCCGCGCCCGATGCGCTACGCACCCGCAGCGGCGCGCCGCCCTTCTTCGCCGCGAACTTGAGCCAGCCGCGCGGCAGATACACCTCGGCGGTGGAGGCCGGCCTGCCTTCGCGCGCCGCGGCGCCACCGCTGACCGCGAGCAGTCCCGCCGGCCCTGCGAAGTTCATGACCGGCCCGGAATTGAGCTCGACCTGGACCTGTCCCCGGTCGGCGGCCTCGATCACGTCGCCGTCCTGCACGCGCGCACCCTCGGTGAGGTTGTACCAAGTCGCGCCGCGCAGCACGCGCGCGCCTCTGTCCGCGATCGTGACGACGCCCAAGTCGGCGCCCTGGCAGACGGCCGCCGCGAAGAGTAAACAACAGCCGGCGAGCCGGATCGTGTTCATGATGCGTCGCGTGGGTCCGCACTGCGGCGAACGCCCGGCGAGTTTGACCTCCGCGTCCTCGACTGTCAACGTGAATATCCCCGCGGCGAGGCCAAGACCGGCGCCCTTCGCGAGTTGGCATATACTTCGGAGCCGCATCGAAACCCCATGGAAAAGACGACGAGAGAATGTGCGGTGCTGTTCGCCGACGTCAGCGGCAGCGCCAAGCTCTACGAGACGCTCGGCGACGCAGAGGCACTGGCTACGGTCGAGCGCTGCCTCGCGATCATCCGCAAGGCATGCACTGAGAGCGGCGGAACCGTCGTCAAGACCATCGGCGACGAGGTCATGGCGGTGTTCCCGAGCGCCGACGGCGCAGCGCGCGCGGCGACCGACATGCAGTCGCACGTGTCGCTGCAGCGCACCTCGCGGGGGGCGCCGCTCGCGATCCACGTCGGCTTCAATTTCGGAACAGTGCTGGAGGAAGCGAACGACTTCTTCGGGGACACGGTAACGATTGCCGCGCGGCTCTCCAACCTCGCGCGCGGAGGCCAGGTGTTCACCTCCCAGGCCACGGCGTTGCTGCTGGCCCCGGGCTTGCGCGCCCGCACCCGCAGCCAGCAGGCGCACACGGTCAAGGGCAAGCAAAAGGATATCGATCTGGTCGAGCTGGTGTGGCAGGAGACCGAGGACGAGCTCACCGCGCTCTCCACGCACGTCGCGCTGCGTCCCGCGCATCTGAGCCTGCAGCACGGCGAGCGGCGAATCGACCTTTCCGAGACCATGCCGACGCTCTCGATCGGGCGCGACCTCGCCAACGACGTCGTGCTGTCCGACCGCAAGGCCTCGCGCATGCACGCCCGCATCGAGCGGCGGCGCGACAAGTTCGTGCTGATCGACCACAGCTCGAACGGCACCTACGTCATCGTGGAGAATGAAGCCGAGATCGCGCTGCGGCGAGAAGAGCTGGTGCTGCGCAACCGCGGCCACATCAGCTTCGGCCACGCCTACCAGGACGACCCGACCGAGGTTCTGAGCTTCTCCTGCGTCGACTGAATCGGC
>Ga0335081_10018634_pt1 | contig 11224 bp, 12 predicted proteins | sample Lox_Sample_35_FD_206713 | JGI IMG/M metagenome (GOLD analysis project Ga0335081, IMG submission 206713) | Soil microbial communities from Loxahatchee National Wildlife Refuge, Florida, United States - Lox_Sample_3.5 | ecosystem: Environmental > Terrestrial > Soil > Wetlands | place: USA... | reverse complement strand
GTAGCCGTGATGGCAGCGGATGGCGGACCAGGTTGACCGTCGTATGGGAGCCCAGGGCCGGCATGAGAGCACGCTCCTATCACGCCAGCCCCGGGGGTGCAAAGGTAGCGTCCTGTGGATAGCCCTGTGGATGCTTTCGGCAAACAGGCTGGTCAACCGCTGCGAAGCTGTGGACGAGCGGGGCTGTGGAAAAGTGGATAACGGTGAAGACGCCAGCCTTGCCCAGGTCAGGAAGCCTCTGTTGTCCAAAAGCGCAATGAGGTTTCCACAGTTCAGCTTGAGAATCGTCAAGACCTGTGGACGAAGTAATTGACACTAGGCGGCCGTGACGTCCGCGGGTCGTTCGACGAGGTGGCCGCCGATCAAGGTGGCGTCGGCGCTCAAAGCGTCTTTCTCATATGCACGTCCTCGGGCTCAAGTTCATAGAGCTCCGGCAATGCTCGGGCCATGAGCTCGTAGCCGCGACTCAGGTAGAAGCGCACCGTGTTCTCGGACGGTGTGGCGGAGACGACAATCTCGGTGTCACCGGCGTCGCGAGCGATCAGGTCCAGCTCGTCGGACAGGCGACGGCCGATGCCCAGTGCGCGGAACGCCTGGCTGACGTGGAGGAACGCGAGCTGCGCGATCTCGGGGCGAAGATGTGGCACGACCATTCCGATCCCAACCAGCCGTCCGTCTGAGAAGGCGCCGAGTGCGATCCCGCCCGCGTCGACGTAACGCTCGAGGGCGTGCCGCTGCGCCGCGACGGAGTGCTCGCCGTGCCCGTGCGGGTCCCAGGCGGGCGAGCTCCAGTTCCCGCGCCGCTCTTCGAGTTCGGTCCCACGCTGCTCATAGATCAGGTCAATACGCTCGGTACGGTCGATCTCGGCGACGCTCGACAGCTCTGCGCGCGCTAGCCGCCTGAACTCGATCGGTGTCCCCACCTCACCACCTTCGCACACGGGCATCTCCTGGCCAGCGGAGGCTCACGGCTTTGGAGGCGGTTGGTCCGCTGTGCACACATTTGCGAACATCAGGACTAGAGCCGACGTTCGGTCCGCGTCTGGTCCGCAGAGGATCAGCCCTCTGGATGCAAACCAGCCACACGGAGGTCGGTGAGGGTCGTTCAGGCAGGTCAGAACCATATAGCTGGTCGGCCGAGGTCATCCGCAGGTCGGTCTAGTTGCGGCACCTTGGTGCTGCACTGGTCCCGCAGATTCGAACTGGCGATCCCTGCGCTGTCAAGGTACAGCCGGTTACGCCCAGCACGCTTTCCAAGTCTGCGGGTCCGTGTTCACGCTGGTCCGTCAGCGTCCGCTGCCAGCCGCAGCGCGGCCCGGCGACCGTCCGTGTACCGCGCTGAACGCCGGTGAATGAGACCCAGAATGAGACCTCTACCCGAGGCGTTTGAGGCTGGTCATGCCGCCAAAAGCAGTGTTATCCCTGAGAGGGAGGGACCACGCGGGTCGGCCTCGGAGAACGCATACGCACTAGATCCACTACACGTCGAGCTGCCTCGATGGGATCTTCATGTTCCCAGACGCGTACCGGCAACCAGCCCGCTGCGGCCAAGCGTGTGTCAGTGTCGCGGTCACGTTGCATGTTCCGCTCGACCTTTTGTGCCCAGAACTGAGCGTGAGTCGTGGCCTTGGTATGGTGCGCTGGACAACCATGCCAGAAGCATCCGTCCATGAATACGGCCACTCTGGCGGGACGGAACACGAGGTCTGCAGTCCGGGGAAGGTCCGCGAGAGGTCGTGCGGCGACTCGGTACCGCAATCCGACTGCATGCACTGCCGAGCGGAGAGCCAACTCGGGTTTCGTATCCCTTGACCGGTTCCCGCGCATGCTGGCCCGAGTCCCGGGCGATGTCGCCCATGATCGTTCAGTCCCGCCCATGGACCTAACCTATCCGTGCTGGCACGCATCAGTCTCTACCCAGTCGTAACTGGTGAACGTGCTTGCTGGCATTCGCCGCCAGCGACAGCGATGGTCAACCTATGCTGCTAAAGTGCGACCAGCGACGTCGACCCATTCCCTGCCGTCGGAGTTTAGACGGTAGCCGCGACCTGAGCGAGAGCTGTGTGCAATTTCGCCAACTTCAGGCACCACGTTGCCCTAGAACCAGGCTCCTCGCTGGACTCGGCCTCCTCAGGAGTCTCTCAGCCTCACGGTAGTGATCCGGACCGTTCATGGCTCTCCAGTCGTAGTTGAGCCCTATCCCACTGCTTGGGGATATCAAGGCCTACTTCTCGGATCAACGCAATCCATTAGATGAGGGTTCATCAGCTCCGCAAGTTCTCCGCAGACCCTTGAGGTGGGCGTCGAACCAGTTCTGCCTACGCCGCCCGAAGCAATCGCGGTCTTTGCGGGCGATAGGTCTCGTAGCATGCTGCCGCGACCCAGAGCGGGCGGATCGGATGAAGTCCGTATCAGTGGTGGTCCATCGGCCCATCATCTGAGTCAGCTGTGAGCAGATCACCCGGAAATACGACATGGCATGCCGCAGGGAGCAACTCATCTCCTGCGGCCGTCCATCGCTCCACCACCTGCCAGGCCGCCAATACCGATGCGAACAGCTCATCGATCTCCCGGGCGGCGCGGGCTCCTCTGGAACGGCTGCCAGCCCAATCAACGCTCCTCCATCCTCCTTCGGGTGTTCGCCGTGACGCATTGGCCAATGGATGGAGCACGGATTGGAGGCGATGCTCTAGAGCAAGCCCTGCGACCGGTTCGGAATGAAGTCCTATCGCAGCGGATGCGGCGGATAGTCGCGGCCACTCGATGACCGCGACCCGGCTCCATATCTCCGGGGGATAGGTGTTCGCTAGGTGATGGCTCTCCCCGACCGCCAGGTCCCGGAGTCGGCGCTGTGCCTCACCGGTCTGACCGACGTAGATCAGACCCCACGTCAGCCAGACTCCGTACAGGACCGATCCGGTGATTCCAGGGTCCGTTCCCTCCCCGGCTGTCAGCGCCGTTCCTAGGCGGTGGGCGAATGCGTAACGTCTGCGCCGCCACTCAGCCGCGGCCTGTTTGTTGGCTGTGAGCTCCAGTAGGGCTTGACGCCACCTGTCCGCAGGGGTAGACGTCTCAGGCATTCTGGAATGCCTCGTCGCGGCTGAGGGTAGCGTCAGCGCTGCTCGCCGCTGCCTTGTGGCAATACGGCGCGATGACGATGGCTAGGACGCCGGTTGATGTCATGATCGTGGCCCAGTGCATGTGATTACCGTAGTGAAGGCTCACCAGGGTGCGCTGTCGGCTATGGGCTTTCGTATACTCGCTCGGCAGTGCCGTAGGCTAGGAGGATGCCGACACATGAGGATCGTATCCGCGATCTGCTCTCAACACGGCTGGACGTAATAGAGTACGGACTGTCGCTAATTCGCGTAAATTATGCTTTGCCCAACTCTGAAGGAACCCGTGGATTTATTGACATTCTGGCTCGTGATCGACATGGCATTCTGGTTATCATTGAACTAAAGCGTAGCAATAGTACAGCCAGGGAAGCTTTGCACGAAGTTATGAAGTATACCGAATTGATGCAGCGCGAGCGAGGAATCGAGAACCGTAATATACGGGCGATAATTATCTCGACCCATTGGGACGAGCTGCGCGTACCGTTCAGCCACTTCAAACGCGGCTGGGAAAACGACATACGAGGATATGCGCTGACATTGGCCGAAGATCACGTGACTCCCGTTAAGGCTGATGAAGTAAGAGTACTTCCCGAGATGCCCCTCCGTGGAGTTACTCCTATACACTTGATCGTGTTTGAAAATGAAACTAACTCTCTTGAGAGTATCTGGCGAAAATCCACACAGGCACTCGCGGAAGTTGGGGCAGATGACGTTCTCGGTATCGAATTTGCTAGCAGGAGGGATGGCAGCTCCTTCCTATATTTCGTTATTGGAGCCATGGTCGCCGATGACCCTCGAACTACTCGGCTTGATGACTTGGTAGAGGAGGAGTCGGAAGACACGATCGACGTACCAGATGGATATGCGCTGGAATATCATGCCCTTAGCTATCTGTATAGAGTATATAACTATACTGAGGTTGAGATAGAAACGGCTCACCCTGAAAAGTTTGGTTCAGTTCTGGAAGGTTCACGTTGGCAGATTGGACACGTGCACAGAGCAGGGATATTTGCACATCAAAAGGATTTGTATCCGGACGACCTTATTGTAGAAAAAATCTGGGATCATGACGGTCAGTCACAAATTCGATACACAGGATCGTCAAGACCTTCCAACCAGGCTCACTATGTGAGCTTTCGTCGAAACATTGCTTACTGTATAGGAGAGAAAGAGGCGTGGCACGATCCTTTCTTCGCATGGCTAGATGAGGTGGCGGTCACGACGCCTGATCGAGATGTTCTAGCTAAGATATTCAATCCTTGTGATTTTATGATGGCTCTAGTAGGCGGATGGCCCGGCCGACTAAATGATTACCTCCCATCCCTTGAGGCGGCCGTTGATGCTGCTCGACCGGAGGGCCGTATGTTGTTTGGGACTCTTACATGGGACGGCACGTCGGTTGACATTTTGAGCGCCGTACACTCAGTTTATGCCGAGCCATTCGAATGGGCAATTTCACGCGTCATCGAACTACCGTGGATACAGGACCGTAAGCTATTGAAACGGCTCCATCTCAACTATTCAATATTCGAATGGTCTGACGAGTTTGAAGAGGGAGCGCTTCTCAAGCTGAAGGGGGTCGGCTGAAGAGAATGCCCCCTGACTATAGTGACGAGAGGTCTCCCATGTGGAACTCAGCCAGACCGCTACCGGATTTCATGCGCACTCACTATCATGAGATAGAAAGGATAACCGCCGATTTTAGGTCTATAGTATCATTTCCCATGATACCCCCCAATGGTAATTGGGAACCGTTCTAGACTCCTCAAACATTACATTCGATGCGTGAGCGACCGATGTCGGGCAGTCTTCTGACAGCTTGATCTCGGGCTATTATCTGGAATTAGTCCTGGTCGTCGCCCGGGCCTCCGCGTGGTCTGGCACGGACGCTGCACGCCGTGCTTTGCTCCGTCCTTCGACATTTGGTTGACTCCACGGAATCATTCAGCCTCGTCAGCCGTTATACCTCGATTCGGTTCGTCGCCCATGATCTCGGCGTCAACCACGTCTCGTTTCATCTGCTCTAGTGTCTCGATTAGGCGTATGATGTCGTCGACGCTCAGCCCATCAGCCTGAAGCACCTCACCGTCCTCGCCAAACATGACTGCCTTGCCTTTGTGACGACCAAAGAATGCCTTGAGGGCCGCAGCTATCCCACCAAGCCCGCCTGCGCTCCCTAGGATTGCGAGGACTTCACTGGTCAGGCTAGACCAGTCGACTCCCGCCGCCGCCATGGAGTCAATATGAATCATCTCATACTTGATCCCGGCATCTTCCAATAGTGACGCAAGATCGGGGACGAGGCCCTGATCGGATTCGGTGAAGCCCACTTCGACGGTTAGCTGCACTTGAGGGTCAAGGTCCCGGTCGCGCTCGTCAGGGTCATATTTCTCGATCAGGAGCGGATAGTTGCTCACACTGGCACGATAGTACGGATGTCACCTAACATGGGCGCGGCCCTGCTCGCGGTCAACCGGTGCAGACCAGCGCGTGTGTGGATGTTCGCCCAGGACAGCCGTAGCGCGCCAGGGTTGCTGTACCTCACTGCTGTACGGCGGCGCACCTGCCAGACGGATCGTAGTCAGGTGGGTGGTGGCCAGCAGCTTCTAGCGCTCCGCGGGCTCATCGCCCCGTGAGCCGCCCGAACCAGTGGCGTATGTTCGCGCGCAACTTGGCCCCTTGGATACGGAGCTGAGCACGGGTGATCGCCGCGTTCGCGGAGCGATCATGGTCATGCTCAGGGTTTGGTGGTTGAACTGGTGGAACAAACATGACGGCCTCTTGATCTACGCCGTAAGCGCTGACGGCGCCGTTACTGGCGTAGTACTGATGATCTCACAGTCATACAGCCATCGGGCTCCTCAGCCGCGACCTTCTGATCCGTAGACTGTGTCACGTGCACCCGCCACCTGCACAGTCCAATGCTGACCTGCTGAAATACTCCTCAATGATGCGCAGTGAGCGGCGCTGTTGAGCGTCGTTGTAAGGCCAAAATAAGGCCACCGGCTGCATCCGGCCGCCGAGATCTTCCCGCTAGAGAACGGCCTGGCGATGCCTGATGTCGTGCGGCGGCTCGTAGAACGTCGTACTCCGCAGCCGACAGCGCCTCACGTAGCGTCTGGTTGACGGGCACCGTACGGACCTTCGTCCCCTTGCCGACGATCCATAGGCTTCCCTTCCGAGCACTCATGATCATGTCGTCAACGTCAAGCCCGGCGACCTCACACGCGCGAAGGCCCGCATACAGGGGGCAGGAGAGCATCAGCCGGTCACGGTGCCCGATTTTCGCGCAGCCTGGCAGACCGATCGATGCCAGTTGCGGACATTAAGCGGTCGGTATGTCGGTCCGCCTTGGTACTTTCATCCAAGAGATTCGGACGGGAAGGTGGGGACGTGGCATTCGGGCAGACTCAGCTATTCGGTGGCCGCAGCGGGAAGACCAAGGCTCAGGCATATGACGAGCTGCTTGCGGACGACGGTCTCGACGACGGCGTAAGGGCAAAGCTCCGGGGAGAGGCGACCATCAGTCTCGCTGTCCACCTGCTGCTCGGTCGGGGTCACGAGAGCATCGTCAGGCTGCTTCTGGACGTGGACCGGATCGAGGTTGATCCGAGTGAGGGACGCTACGACGAGGATGAACTCTGGCTCGAAGTCGCCCCGGAGCACATGACGGGCTTCACCAAGGATGCCGTGGAGAAGATCAGGGACGCCTGCAATGAGGTTGAGAAGCGAAAGTATTACGGCGTCTGGTTCGCAGGTGCCCGTGAGATTTTGCCCGAAGTCGGTCCCGACTGGCAGGACAACCTTCGGCAGCTCCTAGGCGGCAAGCCGACGAACCATGCCCGGCGCATCCAGAACGAGCCTCCTCGGTGGGTCGATGACGGGCTGAGCTTTACCAACGACGGCGAGCTGAAGGTCTACAAGGCGCTCAAGAAGATTCAGGCGATGTACCCCAGTGACGACACGATAGGAATTTTCCCGCTCGCCGGCGGCAGGATCCCAGGCAGGACTTGGGAGCCCGATGTCCTGGTGACCTACAGGAAGCGGGCGGGCGTTCTGGAGATAGACGGTCCTCACCACAACGCGCGCCGGGCGATGGACATGACCCGTGACAGCCTCTGGCTAGACGCCGGGGTTGCCTTCGTAGACCGCATCCCGGTTGAGGCACTGTCCGATCCGAGGGAACTCGATTCCTCCCTGAAGAAGTTCCTCAAGCGGCTGTCTGAGACCCGCTAGCCCGCAGGACATGGAATGACTCAACTCGACCTTTCGCATCCCTTCGCAAACTTCTTGTACGCATTCGGTGCTGCTCGGAAGCTGCTGGAACGGGCACAGGAGCGGGGCAGCCTCATCGAGGGCATTGTCCTCTATGTCTCGATGATTGACGGTCTCTTGCGGATCGCCATAGTGCTCGACAAGCAGCTTGGGGGCGACCCGATCGGGGACATAGATGATTACATCCAGCAGGTGACGGGCGGTCCCAGGTTCACCGAGAAGATGATCTACACCGAAGCCCGCAATAGGAACCTGATCGATGAGGACCTGCGGGACGAGATCATCGCCCTCTACGACCGGCGGAACGTGGTCATCCACCGCTTCTTTCTCGAAGATATGACGTATGCGTCCCTGGGTCCGCTGCTGGACCGCTACGAAGTCGCCTACCATCGCTGCGACGACCTGGTGCATGCTCTGGAGGAACGGCAGCTCGCGGATGGCAAGGGGATGACAACCCCAGGGGGAGGAAAGACCAGCGACGTTAAGGACGACATACAAAGGCTCGTGAAGATGAAGCTCGGCTTCGATCCGGGTTTCTAAGTTAAGCATCCGCCCGACTCGTAGACGCAGGGCGCAGACGATGACTCCGGGGCGTCCGTAGCGCGCTGTGTGGGATCCGCTAGCGGAACACTCAAACCTCTGCCTGTGCAGACCCTGATTGGTGTTTTCCCTGGTAGAACAGGTCTGTGGTCAGCGGGGTCGAACTGCCGACCTTCCGCCTTACACCTCTTGATACTGGGTTAGTAGCTCGTCAAAGAACTCACGCAACATGCCGCCTGCGCCCGGACGAGATAGCTCATACCCGCCGAACCGGTACACCTCATAGCCGCGTAGCCGTAGTCGCCGGTCCTCGGACACCATCTCCGAGTAGAGCTTGGGCGAAGCGGTATCACCCTCCGCGTAGTGCTGCTTGCCGTCCACCTCCAGTACGATCCGCACGCCATGGGGTAGAAGCAGAAGGAAGTCCATACGCTCGCGCATAAGGACGGTTGGCCCTCCCCCACGCTCTCGGCGAGTCCTGGGGTCGTAGTGAAGGTAGACCTGAGGCAGCAGCGCCGTTTGCCCTGCACCCTCGGCCGAACCGTAGTGCTCGTAGTAGGTGCGAAACAGCGACCTCTCTGGTGGGCTATCAAGCGACGCGGCCAACCTCCGGTACAGGCTACGGGCCACCTCAACGTCGTCCTGGTCCTCAAGGCCGTTACTCCCCCGCCACCAGTCGACCAGCTCGGCCCACGTCAGCCCGGCCTCACTCAGCGGCCGGTCGTAGAAAAGGCAGTACTCCGCATTTTTGACCACCTCAACGACGTTGTTAATGGCGTCCCGAAGGACAATCCGCGGCTTGGGGCCGGTAGAGGCGAAGATAATGTTCTTGAGCTGGCCGTCAACGCCGCGTACGGACGCAGCAGCCTGCCGGTCCTCGAGCTGCTCAAGCTGCGAGAAGACGGGATCAAACAACTCGTTCAGGTAGTTCCTGCGAGCAGCATAGGAGCCGTCCATACTCTGGCTGATCCAGTGGTCGCGGAAGCGTGCGAAGTCCCTGAAGGGCGGGTCAAACTCCACGCCGAGACGCTTAAGGACCGCACGCAAGGCGCGCAACACAAAGGAAATGCCTTCGTCGTTTAGGCTATCGCGCTTGCCGGTCCCGAAGGCAACCAGCTCGTCATAAGCTAGTCGGGTCAGACCGTAAGCGGCGCCCAGGTCGCTAATATCTTCCCGCGGCCGAAGCCTAAAGCTATCCACCAGGTCGGCGTCAAGCACCGACCTACCACCATCCAAGTCGGGGAACTCTACCCAGTTAAAGAAGTCACTCGGCCGCACGCGAGTACCCTACCGCACAACCGCACCTTTTGCCTATAGATTGGTATTTGCTGGATTGCAAGGCCACAGTGTATTATTACCCGTTCGTATTGAGCTTGACGCGAGGAAAGTGTGAGCGCGACAGAGAACGGCCGTGGCGATTCTAAAACTAATGCGCTTATCACTCGACTTTCGTGATTATGCGGCGAGGTCTTCCCAGGCCAGGCGGATGACGTTGATTTCTTCGGGGGTCGGCTGGTTGGGGCGAGATGCCTTAAATCTTGCGGCGATGAGGACGCGGCGGAGCTTGCCGGCCATGTCGGCGGTGGACGGCTGGACCTTGGTGGTGTACCAGGGGGCGCGGGCCCGGTGATGTGCCACGTCGGCGGGGTCGTGGCCGGCGGTGGCGTACCAGCAGACGGTGATGGCCTGGCAGGCGAGCTGGAACGGGACGGTCCGCTCGACCGCGCGGGCGGTGCGGTTGCGCGCCTGCCCAGCGCCGAAGACCTGCTTGCTGTCTTCTATCGCGACCTCGACCGCCCAGCGGGAGGCGTACCGCTCGATCACCTGCGCGGCGGTGGCGGTGGTATCGGTGGTGACCAGGGCCAGGTCATAGCCGCTCGCTGGCCGGTCGCGGATCAGCACGACGGTGACGGGCCTGGTGCCGAAGACCGAGGGCCACAGGCAGGTGATGGCGGCGGCGGAGATGACGGCGGTCTTGCCATAGCGGGTGACAGTGACCGGGGTGAAGGCGGCTGCGGCGGCGAGTTTCGCCAGGGCGGGCAGCCGGTCTCCCCTGGTCCGGGGCCGGCCGCGCTTCCCGGTCCGGGCTGGCGGGAGGCCGTGCAGGGCGGCGTCCTTGCGCAGCCGGGTGGTCCACGTCACGGCGGCCGGCAGCTTCTTCAGCTCGCCCCCGGCGTAGGCGGAATCGGCCACCGCGCGGATGCGGCGGCCAGGCAGGGCCCCGGCCAGCAGTTCCGCCATGCGGCGGGCCAGCCATAGCCTGGATGCGGAGTTCGTGTCCTTGATCACCAGCTTGGCCAGCACCGGGATGGCGACGGGCCTGCTGATCATCGGCAGCCGTACCACGACCGCGGCGACCACCCAGTTGTTGCCGTATCCCGTTTTCGCCGGTCCCGGCGCGGACCCGTCATGGAACCACGACGCCGCCCACACTTTCCTCCCCCGCCTTCTGGCCAAGGTGTCGTCGATCGCCACGGTGACCGGCTCCCCGGCCGGCACCAGCAGCGCCACCACCAGCTTGGCCGCGGTCAGTCCCAGCTCATCGGCGCTCCACCGGGCGCGGGCGAAGAACCAGTGCGCCCGGTCATGCGGCCACAGCTGCGCCAGGCCCGCCCCGGCCAGCATGCCGCATACCGTCCGCTTCCCGGTCTGCGCCAGGAACCCGCAGGCCAGCGCGGTGAAGGTGCGGAACGACGGGGCGGTGAACAACGGCCCGAACACAGCCAGCAAGCTGGCCAGCGAAGCGGGAAGCGGCAGCGACGTGCCCGGGAGCATCGGCAGAACCCCCGTTTTCATCAGCGTTTTCTTAACACTCGTATCCTGCAGCTACCCGGCGGCGCAAAGCAGGCGGCACCAGCGCCATGCCGCCGCTCCGGCCATCATGGAGAGCGTGCCAGAAACACCCGACCCGCACACCCGGACCGCCGTCACCCAGCGGATCATCGCCCACGTCAAGCGCGGCTGGCCCCACCTCGGCGAGCCCATCGTGCGCCACCGCGGGCGATTCTGCTACGTCCACGTCCTCTTGCCCGGCTACCGCGAGCCCGCGCCGATCCTGCGCCTGCGCTACCAGGGATCAGCTGACCGCTGGGCCATCGGGATCTACCTGGCCAGCAGCGACCGGTACAGCGAGGCCGAGCTGCCGACCTCTTTCGGCCCCAAGACCGGCACCCCTGAAGAAGGCGTCGATGACACCTTCATCCTCTACGCGGGCCCCAAAACTGGCCGCTGACCGCGCTTTCCCAAGACCAAAAGTGCGAAACACGAGCTGGTCGCGACGTGCAGAAATT
>Ga0335081_10018633_pt1 | contig 11224 bp, 9 predicted proteins | sample Lox_Sample_35_FD_206713 | JGI IMG/M metagenome (GOLD analysis project Ga0335081, IMG submission 206713) | Soil microbial communities from Loxahatchee National Wildlife Refuge, Florida, United States - Lox_Sample_3.5 | ecosystem: Environmental > Terrestrial > Soil > Wetlands | place: USA: Florida... | reverse complement strand
TACGTGCTGGCCATCGCCATTTACGTGGGCGCGCGCATCGTGCGTAACCGCCAGGGCATCGACCTGGGCCTGATCAACAAGGAAATCCCGGTCGAGTAGTCCGCCTGTTTTCAGTGATCGCGAAGGATCTGGTACCGCCGGCGGTACCAGATCTTTCGCGATCATGGTGAAGGAGGGAATGTGGACGCTGTGGATGGGCGCACGTTCCTGGTTACCGGGGGTAACACGGGAATAGGGCGCGCGACGGCGGAGGCGCTGGCCCGGCAGGGCGGGCGGGTATGGATCGCAGCTAGATCCCCGGCCAAGGGCGAAGCCGCAGTAGCTGCGATCAAGGCTTCGGCTGGGAGCGATTCGGCCGGGTTCCTGCCGCTGGACCTGGCCGACCTGGATTCCGTGCGGGCCTGCGCCAAGGCCTTCCTGGCCCGGGGCGAGCCGCTGCACGTGCTAGTGAACAACGCCGGGGTGGCGGGGCGGCGCGGCCTGACCAGGCAGGGGTTCGAGCTGATGTTCGGGGTCAACCATCTCGGGCACTTCGCGCTGACTTCGCTGCTGCTCGAGCGGCTGGCCGAGAGCGCGCCGGCCCGGGTGGTGACGGTGGCCAGCGACGCCCACTACTCGGCCCGCGGGATCGACTTCGAGGCGGTGCGGCGGCCCGCGCGCGGCATCACCGGGCTGCCCGAGTACGCGGTCTCCAAGCTGTGCAACGTGCTGTTCAGTGCCGAACTCGCCCGCCGGACGGCGGGCACCGGGGTGACCACCTACGCGCTGCACCCGGGCGTGGTGGCCTCGGACATCTGGCGGCGGGTGCCGTGGCCGGTCCGCCCGGTCATCACCCGGCGCATGCTGTCGGTGACCGAAGGGGCGGCGACGTCGCTGTACTGCGCGACCTCGCCGGAGGTGGCCCAGGACAGCGGGCTGTTCTACGACAAGTGCGCGCAGCGCGCGCCCAGCGCCGTGGCCACGCCGGAGCTCGCGGGTGAGCTGTGGGACCGCAGTGAGGCCTGGACCTCGGCTTAAGCTGGGGTGGTGGATCTTCCTGTCAACCCGCCGGTGGCACCCATGCTGGCCAAGCCGGTCGACGCGATCCCGGACGGGGACTACGTGTTCGAGCCGAAGTGGGACGGCTTCCGGTCGATCGTCTTCCGCGACGGCGACGAGGTCGAGATCGGCAGCAGGAACGAGCGGCCGATGACGCGGTACTTCCCCGAGCTGGTGGCCGCGATCAAGGCCGAGCTGCCAGAGCGGTGCGTGATCGACGGGGAGATCGTGGTCCCCGACGCCGCGGGCGAGCGGCTGGACTTCGAGGCGCTGCAGCTGCGGATCCACCCGGCGGCCAGCCGCGTCCAGCTGCTCGCGGCGCAGACCCCGGGCCACTTCATGGCGTTCGACCTGCTCGCGCTGGGCGACGCCGACTACATGGAGCGGCCGTTCGCCGAGCGCCGGGTGGCGCTCGAGGGCGCCCTCGCCGCGGCCGGTACCTCCATCCACCTGACCCCGGCGACCACCGACCGGGAGGTGGCGGCCGACTGGTTCAGCCAGTTCGAAGGGGCGGGCCTGGACGGGCTGATCGCCAAGCCGGCCAGCGGGATCTACGAGCCGGACAAGCGGGTCATGAAGAAGGTCAAGCACGAGCGCACCGCGGACTGCGTGGTGGCCGGCTACCGGGTCCACAAGAGCGGCGAGGACCGCATCGGGTCGCTGCTGCTCGGCCTGTACAAAAACGACGGGAAGCTGGCCAGCGTCGGCGTGGTCGGCGCGCTCCCGATGGAGAAGCGGATCGAGCTGTTCAAGGAGCTGCAGCCGCTGGTCACCACCTTCGACGCGCACCCGTGGAACTGGGCCGAGCACGAGGCCGGCCAGCGCACCCCGCGGGCGGCCGCGGTCAGCCGGTGGAACACGGACAAGGACCTGTCGTTCATCCCGCTGCGCCCGGAGCGGGTGCTGGAGGTCCGCTATGACCACATGGAGGGGCCGCGGTTCCGGCACACCGCCCAGTTCGTCCGCTGGCGCCCGGACCGGGAGCCGCGCTCGTGCACCTACGCCCAGCTGGAGGAGCCGGTGAACTTCAACCTCACCGAGATCCTGGGGGGTCCGCGTGGCTGAGGCGAAGATGGTCCTGGAACTGGCCGGCCGCGAGGTGGCGGTCAGCAACCCGGGCAAGGTGTACTTCCCCAGGACCGGGCACACCAAGCTGGACATGGTGCGCTACTACCTGGCCGTGGCGCAGGGGGCGCTGGGCGGCGTGCGCGGGCGGCCGATGGCCCTGAAGCGGTTCGTGAACGGCGCCGAGAACGAGCCGTTCTTCCAGAAGCGGGCCCCGGAAAAACGGCCGCCCTGGGTCGGGACCGTCGAGCTGAGCTTCCCCTCCGGCCGCACCGCGAACGAGGTCGTGGTCACCGACGAGGCCGTGCTGGCCTGGGTGGTCAACCTCGGCTGCATCGACCTGAACCCGCACCCGGTGCGCGCCGCCGACCTGGACCACCCGGACGAGCTGCGGGTCGACCTGGACCCCGTGCCCGGCGTGGAATGGCCGCAGATCAGGGACGTGGCCATGGTGGCCAGGCAGGTGCTGGCGGATTTCGGGCTGACCGGCTGGCCGAAGACGTCCGGGTCGCGCGGCATGCACATCTACGCCCGGATCCAGCCGCGCTGGCCGTTCGGCGACGTGCGCCGCGCGGCGGTGGCGGTCGCCCGGGAGATCGAGCGGCGGGCGCCCGCGCTGGCCACGTCCAAGTGGTGGAAGGAAGAACGGCACGGCGTCTTCGTGGACTACAACCAGAACGCCAAGGACCGCACGGTCGCGTCCGCCTACTCGATCCGCCCGGTCCCCGATGTCCGGGTGTCGATGCCGCTGACCTGGGCCGAGGTGCCGTCGTGCGATCCGGCGGAGTTCACCATCGACACCGTCCCGGCCCGGTTCGCCCGCACCGGCGATCCCTGGGCGCAGATGGACGAGGCGGCCGGGCCGCTGGACGGGCTGCTGGAGCTGGCGGCCAGGGACGAGGCGGCGGGCCTGCCGGACGCGCCGTGGCCGCCGCACTACGAGAAGCAGGACGGCGAGGCCCCCCGGGTCCAGCCGTCGAAACGGCGGGATGCTGGCTCGGGGGGCCCGGGGACCGGCGCCAAGAGCCCGACCGGGCGCAGGCAGAGCACCAAGCCGCTGATCGAGATCGCCCGGGCGGAGACCAGGGACGAGGCAATGGCGGGCCTGGAACGCTGGAAGGCGCGGCACCCCGGGGTGTGGCCGCTGCTGGAGCCCGCCGACGTGCTGGTCGACGCGATGCGCGGGCGCAGTTCGCTCTGGTACCGGATCCGGCTCAACCTGCAGCACGTCCCGGAGGCCGAGCGCCCGCCGCAGGAGCCCCTGGAGGTCGACTACGACCCCTGGGCCGGGTTCCGCCCCGGTAACCCCTAGTACTGAAGTCGCGCCCCGCAGCCGGATGCCTTCCGATTCTCGTGAAACCGTCCGGGAGCCGGCACCAGGCCGGCGGACCGGGACAAATCAGGCACTGGCTAAGCGGCGCGCTCGCACCACGCTGCTTCATGATCATGGCCAGTTCCGGCCCGTATCCGGCCTTGGGCCACGATCATGACCGGCGCCCGGAATGGCTCGACTGCAGGTTGAGACATTGGGGGATAAAACGGGCTGCAAGACGGGGCGGGGGCGGCGGCCCGGATCGGCGGGAAGGGGCGGCGGGGCACGCGCCGTCCTCGTTCGGCATGAAAAGGGCTAGTCGACGTCGACCCAGTCGAGGGTGCGCTGGACGGCCTTGCGCCAGCCCGCGTAGCCGGCCGCGCGGCGGTCTTCGGTCCATGAGGGCGCCCAGCGCCTGGACTCGTGCCAGTTGGCGCGCAGCTCGGCGGTGTCCCGCCAGAAGCCGGTGGCCAGCCCGGCCGCGTACGCGGCGCCGAGCGCGGTGGTCTCGGCGACCAGCGGGCGGACCGCCGGCACGCCGAGGATGTCGGCCTGCAGCTGCATGCACAGGTCGTTGGCGGTCACCCCGCCGTCCACCTTGAGCACCTCCAGGCGGACGCCAGAATCCCGCTCCATCGCCTCGACCACGTCCCTGCTCTGGTAGCAGATGGCCTCCAGCGTGGCGCGGGCCAGGTGCGCGCTGGTATGGAACCGGGACAGCCCGACGATGGCGCCGCGGGCGTCGGCCCGCCAGTACGGCGCGAACAGCCCGGAGAAGGCGGGCACGAAGTAGACGCCGCCGGTGTCGTCGACCTGGGCGGCGAGCGCCTCGCTGGCCGCGGCGGCGCTGATGATGCCGAGCTGGTCGCGCAGCCACTGCACCGCGGCACCGGTCACCGCGATCGACCCCTCGAGCGCGTAGACGGCGGGCTGCGCGCCGAACTTGAAGCACACCGTGGTGAGCAGGCCGGCCTTGGACCTGACGATGTCCGTGCCGGTGTTCAGCAGCAGGAAGTTACCGGTGCCGTAGGTGTTCTTGGCCTCGCCGGGAGCCAGGCAGACCTGCCCGACCATGGCGGCCTGCTGGTCGCCGAGGGCGCCGGTGATGGGCAGCTCGCCGCCGAACGGGCCGCTGATGCTGGTCAGGCCGTAGGGCTCGGGGGTCGCCGACGGCAGGATCTGCGGCAGCATCGGCCGCGGCACGGTGAAGAAGCCGAGCAGCTCGTCGTCCCAGTCCAGGGTCTGGAGGTTCATCAGCATGGTGCGGCTGGCGTTGGTGACGTCGGTGACGTGGACGCCGCCCTCGGCGCCGCCGGTCAGGTTCCACAGCAGCCAGGTGTCGACCGTGCCGAACAGGGCCTCGCCCCGCTCGGCGTCCGCGCGCAGGCCGTCGATGCTGTCGAGCATCCACCGCAGCTTGCCGCCGGAGAAGTAGGTGGCCGGGGGCAGCCCGGCCTTGTGCCTGATCACGTCGCCACGGCCGTCCCGGTCCAGGGCGGCGGCGATCCGGTCGGTCCTGGTGTCCTGCCACACGATCGCGTGGCCGTACGGGCGCCCGGTGCGCCGGTTCCACACCACCGTGGTTTCCCGCTGGTTGGTCAGGCCGAGCGCGGCCAGGTCGGTGACCCGCAGCTTCCGCTCGGTCAGCACGGTCTTGATGACCGCGCAGGCGCGCTCCCAGATCTCGATGGGGTTGTGCTCCACCCAGCCGGGCCGGGGCAGGATCTGGGTGTGTTCCAGCTGGTGGCGGGCGAGTTCGGTGCCGGAATGGTCGAAGATCATGAACCTGGTGCTGGTGGTGCCCTGGTCGACCGCCCCGACGAAATCTGCCACTCCATCTCCTCTTCAAGGGCCGTTCACGGTTCTGTCACAAGTTGCGGGTAAGTTGACGATGTACATACTCTAGAACTGCGGCCACAGCGGAAACTGGGGGGGTGTGGGTGATGGCGAGTAATGGGGCTCTCGATGCCCGCGAGCGTGGCGCGATGCTCGATCGGCTGGCGGGCGAGCGGTTCGACGTGCTGGTCATCGGCGGCGGCATCACCGGGGCGGGGGCGGCGCTGGACGCCGCGTCCCGGGGCCTGCGGGTGGCCCTGGTGGAGACGCGCGACCTGGCCTCGGGCACCTCGAGCCGGTCCAGCAAGCTCATCCACGGCGGCCTGCGGTACCTGGAGCAGTTCGACTTCAAGCTGGTCTACGAGGCCCTGCGGGAGCGCGACCTGCTCGTGTCCAAGCTCGCCCCGCATCTGGTCAAGCCGGTCTCCTTCCTGTACCCGCTGTACAAGAAGGTGGTCGAGCGGCCGTATGTGGGGGCCGGGCTGGTCCTGTACGACGCGATGGAGGGCACCCGGCGGCCGGTGCCGCACCACCGGCACCTGACCGCCCGCGGCGCGCTCAAGCGCGCCCCGGCGCTGTCACCCGTCCGGCTCGCGGGCGCCATGGTCTACTACGACGCCCAGGTCGACGACGCGCGGCACACGCTGACCGTGGCCCGGACGGCGGCGGCGCACGGCACGGTGATCGGGACGCGGCTTTCCGCGGTCGGGCTGCTGCGTTCGGCGGACGGGGAGCGGGTCACCGGCGCCCGGGTGCGCGACGAGGAGACCGGGCGGGTCTTCGAGGTATCCGCGCAGGCCGTGGTGGTCTGCGCGGGGGTGTGGACCGACCTGGTGCATGAGCTGGCCGGGGTGCGGGCCGGGTACCGGGTGCGGATGTCCAAGGGCGTGCACATCGTGGTGCCGCGGGCCGCGGTGGACGCGAGCACCGGGATGATCTTGCGGACCGAGAAGAGCGTGCTGTTCTTCATCCCGTGGGGGGAGCACTGGATCGTCGGCACCACCGACACGGACTGGTCCGGGGACCGGGCCGAGCCGGCGGCGACCGGGCAGGACGTGGAGTACATCCTGGCCGCCGCGAACCGGGTGCTGGCCCGGCCGCTGACCCGCGCCGACGTCACCGCGGTGTACGCCGGCCTGCGGCCGCTGGTGGATCCGAATCTGGGCAATGGCTCCAGGCCCACCACCAAGCTGTCCCGGGAGCACGTGGTCGACGTGCCGGTGCCGGGGCTGGCCAGCATCGCGGGCGGCAAGTTCACCACCTACCGGCTGATGGCCCGCGACGTGATCGACGCGGCGGTGGCCGATTTCGGCCGCGAGTTCGGCCGGGAGGTGCCCGGGTCGGTGACTGACCAGGTGCCGCTGCTCGGCGCCGACGGGCTGGCCGCGGTGCAGCCCGCGGCCGGGCGGCTGGCCGAGGACTACGGAGTGAGCCAGGCCGCGGTGGAGCACCTGCTGGGCCGGTACGGGACGCTCGCGGTGGAGGTGCTCGAGCTGGTCCGCGCCGACGCCGGGCTGGGGCGGCCGCTGGCCGAAGGCCACCCGTACCTGCGCGCGGAGGTCGCCTACGCGGTCACCTGCGAGAACGCGCTGCACGTGGAGGACGTGCTGATGCGGCGGACCCGGCTGTTCATCGAGTCGGCCGACGCCGGGATGGCAGTGGCAGCCGACGTGGCCGCGATCATGGGCCAGCTGCTCGGCTGGAGCCGGCGACGGCGCGCGGCTGAGACCCGCCGCTACCTCGACCTGGTCCAGGCCGAGCAGACGGTGCTGGCTATGGATTCCGGCCCGGTGCCCGACGGGGCCCTCGCCTCGGCCTGATGAACGCTTCCAGCTCGTCCGGCTCCGGCTCGCCCGGCTCGCCCGGCTCGTCCGGCTCGAGGAGGCTGCTGACGTTCCGGCTGGACCAGGAGCGCAGGCAGCGGCTCAAGGCGCGCCTGGCCCGCGAGGGCCGGACGATGTCCGAGGTGGTGACGCACGGGCTGCGGCAGTACGTGCAGGCAAGGCTAATCCGGGGGGGCGACCCCCCGGAACCCCCCGCTGCTCCTCCCGGGGAGACCCATCCCCCCGGACCCCCCATGGGAGGGGCTCTCCGCTCCCCCGTACCCCCCCGGCTGGTGCTGCCCGAGCGGGTCGCCACGCGGCTGCGCGAGCTCCGCTCCTCCGGACGCAGCGAGCTGCTGTCCGCGACGCTGGCCGCGCTGCGCGAGGCCGGCTGGCCGCTGCGCCCGCTCGCCGAGGCCCTCGGCATCAGCCGGCAGGCGGTGCAGGCCCGGGTGCGCCGCCGCCGGGCTCCGGCCCCGGCTCCGGCACTGATTCCGGCTCCGGCTGCGGCTCCGGCATTGGCCCCGGCTCCGGCATTGGCCCCGGCTCCGGCATTGGCCCCGGCTCCGGCTCCGGCTCCGGCATTGGCTCCGGCTCCGGCTCCGGCTCCGGCATTGGCTCCGGCATTGGCTGAGCTCGGCGAGTTCGTGGTGAGCTGCGAGCCGCCGCCGCCGTTCCCGCAGCGACGGGAGGCCAGTGCGGCCGTCCCGCGGACGCATCTGACGATCAAGATCGACCAGGCGCTGCGCGCGTCCGCGCACCGGGCCGCGGCCGACGAGGGCAGCTCGCTCACCCAGGTGGTCGAGGGCATCCTGGACCGCTACCTCAGGCACGGCATGGCGGACGAGGATCAGGTGCCCGGCCGGCGCCGGTCGGCTGGCACGGTGATCAGGCGTCCCGGCCGACGGCCAGCTGGTCACGGCTGAGCTGGTCACGGCTGAGCTCGTTACGGTGGCGCCGCTCCCGGTAGGCCGCCACGTGCTGCCTGTTGCCGCAGTTGCCCGTGTCGCAGTAGCGTCGGGAGCGGTTCCTGGACAGGTCGACGAAGACCGCCTCGCAGCCCGGCGCCTCGCAGCGGCGCAGCCGGTCCGCCTCGCGCAGCCGGACCAGGTCGGCGAAGGCGAAGCCGGCCTGGGCGGCGAGGTGTTCCTGGAGCGCGGCGTCGTGGCCGGTGACGTGCAGGTGCCAGCCCCAGCCGCCGCCGTGGTCGACCAGCCGGGGCCGGGCGCCTGAATCGCGGAGCAATTGGTTGACCAGGTCCGCGAGACGCTTCTGACCCTCCTGGTCCTGGTCCTGATGCGCTGCCTGCCACACGGCCCTCAGCTTGGACCGCAGGGCCCGCACCGCGTCCAGGTCGGCCGCGGTGACCTGCGGCCGCGGCTCGACGCCGTGCTTGCCGAGGAACGCCTCCAGAGCCCCGGCGTCGGGGAGCAGGTCATCGTCATCGGCTAGCCTGCCGGAGTTGACCAGGTCCGCGGCGAGCAGCAGAGCCGCCGTCGTGTCATGAGCAAAAGTCACATTGACTCCTGACAGGAGCGCGGGTTAACGTCATAACCGTAACCCCTCATTGGTCATGACCCTTTCGAAGGGCGCGCTCTGTGCAGGTTAAGACGATGGCGCCGATGCCGCCGGTGGCGGCGGCCGCGGCCGGAGCGGCCTGCATCTCGAGCTCGGCCGTGCTGATGCGGCTGGCCGCCACCTCGGCCAGCATCACGGCACTCGGCCGGTGCGCGTTCGCCCTGCCGGTACTCGGCGCCCTGGCGCTGCTCGAGCGCAGGCGCGGAGCGCCGCCGATGCCGTCTCGCAGCCGCTGGCTGGCCCGGCTCGCGGGGGTGTTCCTGGCCGCCGACCTCATCCTGTGGAGCCATACGATCACCGCGATCGGCGCCGGGCTCGGCACCGTGGTGGGCAACCTGGAGGTGCTCATCATCTCCCTGCTGGCCTGGCTGGTCCTCGGCGAGCGCCCGCGCCGGTCCCTGATGCTGGCGTCCCCGGTGATGCTCACGGGACTGGCCCTGGTAGGCGGGCTCGCCGACGTGGGCGGGTCGCGGGCCTACGGCACCGACCCCGCGCTCGGCGTGGCGTACGGCATCGGCGTGGCCATCCTCTACGCCGTATACATCCTGATGCTGCGCCAGGCCACCTCCTCCGCGGGCGCGGCCGTGGCCCCTGACGCGCGCGCGGCCGTGGCCGCCCCGCTCTTCGAGGCGACGGCCGGCGCGACGGCCGGGTCGGTGGTGCTGGGCCTGGCCCTGCACGACTTCCACCTGGGGCCTGCCTGGCCGGCGCTCGGCTGGCTGGCACTGCTCGCCCTGACCTCCCAGGTGGTCGGCTGGCTGCTGATCACCGTGTCGATGCCGCGGCTGGCCGCCGGGATGATCGGCGCGCTGCTGCTGATCCAGCCCGCCGGTTCGGTGGCGCTCAGCTACGTGATCCTAGGCGAGCGCCCTTCGGCACTTCAGCTCGCCGGCGTGGTGCTGGTGCTGACCGGGGTGCTGGTCGCCGTGAGCGCGCGGACGCCGGAAACCGCCTACTCGCGGCGCAGGACGAGGATCATCCGCCAGGCGTCGGGCGCGTCGACGGGCAGGTCGGTCTCGAAGTCGCCATAGCTGGCCGCGACGGCGAACCCGCCGGCCAGCCTGATGGCGGCGGTCAGCTCGGTCGCGGTCCAGAACCGGTTCGGCACGACGTCGCTGACCGTCCGCACCGCCCCGCCCCGCTTGTGGTAGGTGACGCTGACATGCTCCATGGTGATCTGCGTGACCGGGTCGATCTGGTCCTGCGCGCCCCAGCGCACGCTGACCGTGCCGTCACCGACTTCGCTGCTCCACTCGCTGCTGGTCCGGCGCTCGGCGGCGAAGAAGTCCGCGGGATGCGCGAGCTCCATGACGTACAGGCCGCCCCGGCCGAGATGGCGCGCCACCGAAGCCAGGTGCCGCAGCATGTCGTCGAGCGACAGCAGGTGACACAGCGAGTTGAGCATCGTGATGACGAGGTCGAAGCCGCCGGGCAGGCTGAAGTCCCGCATGTCGGCCTGCACCACGGTCAGCCGGATTCCGGCCGCCTCCGCCAGGTCGCGCGCCCGCGCGCACATCGCCGGGTTGAGGTCCAGCGCGGTGGCCTCGAGCCCGCGGCGCGCCAGGCTACGGGCGTGCTCCGCGGGCCCGGCGGCGAGCTCGAGAACCGCCCGCGGCGGGCGCGAATCCGGTTCCCGGTGCTTGCCGGACCAGCGCAGCAGCGCATCCACTTCGGCAGGAACATCGCGGTAGGCACATGCGGCCTGATAGAACTCAGGCTCGTCGTAGATTCCGGGCACCCGACCATGATGCCCGACGCGATTGCCCGGCCGCGCGCCGAGTCGCGTCAAGCCGTGCCGGGTATCCACATCAAGCCGCGCCGGGTGCCGAGGTCGCGTCCGGGGCGCGCCGGGCATCAAGACCAAGTGTTAAGACAGTGCAAAGGAACGTGCACTAGCCTCACGGTTCGGCCTGCGGCAGACTGTCCGCATGATGACAGAGAGCCAGGCGCTGGAGACCCTGACACGGGAGGATCCGGAAGCCGCCGGTGACGCGAGGGCCGCCCTGGCCTGGCTGACCGGCGACGAGGGCCTGGAGACGATCTCGCTGCTCCGCCTGCAGGAATTTCTCTGGTACGCGCTCCCGGTGAAGTGGCCGATGTCCACGTCGGGCCGGGTCGGCGTGGCGAAGGCCCTGGGCCGCCTGTTCCTGCTGGCGGGCCTGGACCGGTACGCCGGGGTGTGTTCCTCGGCCGGCACGGAGCGGATCATCACCGCCTACGCGCACGGGCACGAGGAAGGGATCGCGGCCTACACCGAGGCCATCGAGGCGTCGAACGCGGCCCCGCCGGACACCGAGCTGCTGGCCTGGGGTTCGGTCATGGGCGCCCAGGAGCGCGCCGCCTACGACGCCTGCGCGGCCGCGCTGGAACTGGCCTTCGCCTCCGGCGAGCTGTGCGTGGGCGCGCGCGGCTGGCGCACCAAGCGCGTGGACATCGTCAACCGCTGGCTGACCGGCCGCCCGGAGATCTCGGTGGCTCCGCCCCCCGGCGGGCCGGACACGGGCCAGGAGACGGGGGCGGCTCATGACGGGGGGCCCGGGAACGACACCTGGCTGGGCCGGATCAGCGCCGA
>Ga0335081_10018632_pt1 | contig 11225 bp, 10 predicted proteins | sample Lox_Sample_35_FD_206713 | JGI IMG/M metagenome (GOLD analysis project Ga0335081, IMG submission 206713) | Soil microbial communities from Loxahatchee National Wildlife Refuge, Florida, United States - Lox_Sample_3.5 | ecosystem: Environmental > Terrestrial > Soil > Wetlands | place: USA... | reverse complement strand
CCGGCTCGCACACATGAGACCGGCCCGCACCGCCGCGGCGGTGGCGGCGAGCGCCGCGGTCATGCTGGGCGGCAGCGCGTTCGCCTCAGCGGCGACCGGCCAGCCTGCGCACAGCGACGGCAACCGCATTCAGCACGTGCTGCTGATCTCGGTGGACGGCCTTCACCAGCAGGATCTCGCGTGGTACGTGCACACGTACCCGACGTCGGTGCTGGCCGCCCTCGATCATCGTGGCCTGGAGTACAGCAACGCTGAGACGCCCTTCCCTTCCGACTCCTCCCCGGGCATGACGGCCCAGGTGACCGGCGGCAACCCGCGTTCGACCGGTATCTACTACGACGACACCTGGAACCACGACCTGTTCCCGGCGGGCACGACGAACTGTTCCGGGCCCGTGCCGGGGGCCGAGGCCGCCTACGAGGAGGCCATCGACATCAACTCCAACGCGCTCGACGCGGGCGAGGGCCTGGCCGGGCTGCCGGGCAGCATCCTGAACATGACCGGCAACCCGCTGAACGTGATCGACCCCACAAAACTGCCGGTCGACCCGAAGACCTGCAAGCCGATCTACCCGAACCAGTATCTGCAGGTCAACACGATCTTCAACGTGGCACGCGCGGCCGGGCTGCGGACCGCCTGGTCGGACAAGCACCCCGCGTACCAGATGTTCGAGGGGCCGTCGGGAACCGGCGTCCAGGACTTCTTCACCCCCGAGATCAACAGCCAGGACCCCAGCCTTCCGGCCGGCGACGACTGGACCACCGACAACGCCGCCACCATGCAGTACGACTCCTACAAGGTGCAGGCCATCCTCAACGAGATCGACGGTTACGACCACAGCGGAACGCACCAGGTGGGCGTGCCCGGCATCTTCGGGATGAACTTCCAGACCGTCTCCACCGCGCAGAAGCTGCCCACCTCGGACGGGCTGACCGGCGGCTACCTGCCCGGCGGCACGGTTCCCGGCCCGCTGCTGGTCCGCGCGCTGAACTACATCGACGCGCAGGTCGGCGCGATGGTGGCCCGCATACAGGCCCGTGGCCTGGCGGGCAGCACCGCCCTCATCATCTCCGCCAAGCACGGTCAGTCCCCGACCGATCCGACCACCCTGGCCCGGGTCCCTGACTCCCCGATTATCAGCGCGCTCAACGCGGCGTGGACGGCCGCCCACCCGGGCGCGAAGGCGCTCGTGATCTTTTCCACCGACGACGACGGCATGCTGCTCTGGCTGAGTAACCGCTCGCAGGCGGCCGCCGATTTCGTTAAGAACTATCTGCTCACCCACTCGGCGGCCGGGAACAACGTCAGCGGTAACCCCGTGACGGTGTCCGCGTCCGGCCTGAAGACGGTCTACGCGGGCGCCGCGTCGGCGGCGTTCTACGGCGTCCCGGCCGGCGATCCCCGGCACCCGGACATCACCGGGATCGCCCAGCACGGCGTCGTCTACACCGGCGGGAAGGCCAAGATCGCCGAGCACGGCGGGGACGATCCGCAGGACCGCGACGTGCCCATTCTCGTGGTGTCGCCGAGCGTGCCGCACGGCGCCTCCATCGGGGCGCCGGTCGAGACGACCCAGATCGCCCCGACGATCCTGGCGCTGCTCGGCCTGAACCCGGGGCAGCTCCAGTCGGTCCGGATCGAGCACACCCAGGTCCTTCCGGGCGCGGGCCGGCCCGCCGGGCACTGACCGTACCCTCCCCGCTCTCCCCGGCCGGGCCTGTGCCTTTCCCGGCCGGGGAGTGGCCCCGTGGTATGAAGGGGCATGGCAGCAGAGACGCGGTTCACGATCGGTGCCGAGGTCAACGGCACGGACGGGGTGTGCGGCCGGCTGGCCTGGGTCGTGGTGGACCGCGGCGCCGCGCCCTGGGTGATCACCCATCTCGTGGTCGAGCCGCCGCATCGGGTGGGCCTCGGCCGTTTCGTCCCGCTCGATCGTGTCGCGAGCGTCGACGAGACGTCTGGTGCGGTCGCGCTCGACTGCACCATGGAGCAGTTCGAGCAACTCGGCTCGGCCGAGGAGACGGAATTCGTGGCGCCCAGCGGCGCCTACTCCGACTACGGCCCGGCGCAGCTCATCGCGCGGCCCTATTACACCGATGAACCGTCCGTGCGCGGCGGCCTGCCCGCCACGTCGCAGGTCGTCACGACGGACGCGCCGCTTCCCGGTGACGGTGAGGCGGCGGTGCACCGCGCCCGCGCGCACGCCTCCGACGGTGTCATCGGCGAGGTGGCCGGCCTGGTCGTCGACCCCGCCAGCCAGCAGGTCACGCACGTGCTGCTCAAGGAGGGCCACGTGTGGGGGCGCAAGGAGGTGGCGATCCCGATCGGCGCGGTGAAGGAGGCCGCCGAGGACGGCATCCACCTGGGCATCAGCACGCAGGAGATCGGAGACCTGCCGCCGGTCAACATCAGTCGCCGGGACCGGTAGCCGTGCCGCCGGCGCTCTGCTGCGTCGTCATCGGGGCCGGCGTGGTCGGGTTGTGCGTGGCGTTGCGGCTGGCCCAGACGGGGGCCACGGTCACGCTGCTGGAGCGGGACAAGCCCGGCGGCGGCGCGACCCAGTCGAGCTTCGCCTGGCTGAACGCCAACACCAAGACCCCACGGGCCTACTTCGACCTCAACCACGAGGGGATGCTGGCCTGGGCCGAGCTCGCCGCGGAAGCCGGCCAGCCGGCCTGGTACCGGACGTCGGGGAACCTCGAGTGGGCGGGGGACGCCCGCGGGCACGCGGAGCTCGCGGCGCGGGTGCGCCGCCTGACCGAATGGGGGTACCCGGCGGGCTTTCTCGGTGCCGCCTCGGCGGCTGAACTGGAGTCGGCGCTGCAGCCGGCGGCGACCACGGCGCAGGTCGCCTGGTTCCCCGGTGAGAGCTACCTGCTCACCGGGCCCGCGGTCGGCTACCTGACCGCCGCCGCCGCCGACGCCGGGGTCCGCGTGCTGACCGGCGAGGCCGGGCGGGTGACCGGTTTCGGCCCCCCGGCCGGGCTGCACGGCGCGGGACGCGAGGTGCACACCGCGGGCGGCGGGGTGATCGTGGCGGACGCGGTCGTGTGCTGCGCCGGACACCAGGTCCCGGAGCTGGCCCGGATGGCGGGCGCGACCATCCCGGTGCCGCTCGTGCCGTGGGAGACGCCCGGGGCCGAGGCCCCCGGCCTCGTGGTACACGCCGGGCCGGCCTCCGGCGTGACCCGGATGGTGCACGCGCCCGCCGTCCACCTGCGGCCCGATCGCGGCGGCCTGATCCATCTGGAAGCCCCCGACGCGTCCGTCGACCTGCATACGCCCGCCGCGGAGTTGCGCCGCTGGGCGGACGAGCTGCTGCGGCGCGCCCGCCGGGTCATCCGCGGGCTGGATGAGGCCGAGGTCACCGGCTTCCGGGTGTGCGTACGCCCCATGCCGTTCGACGGCCAGTCGATCGTGGGCTGGCTGCCCGGTGCCCCCGGCGTATACGTGGCGGTGACGCACAGCGGCGTCACCCTGGGCGCGCACCTGGGCCAGCTCATCGCGGCCGAGATCGCCGGCGGCCAGGCCCAGCCCGAGCTCGCGCCGTTCCGGCCCGACCGTTTCGCGCCGGCCCTGTTATCCGGCCCTGTTATCCGTGCGGGAACACGTGCGGGTTCAGCGTGCCGGACGGGTCGAAAGCGGCGCGGATCCGGGCGAACAGCGCCCGCTCCGCGTCCGAACGGGCCAGCGGCAGCCAGGGCGCCTTCAGCGCGCCGATGCCGTGCTCCGCCGAGATCGAGCCGCTGAGGGACGCGACCAGGGAGAACACGGCGTCTTCGTGACGGCCGTCGGCCGGTGCCGCGGGGACGATGTTGACGTGCACGTTGCCGTCCGCGACGTGGCCGAAGGTGATGACCGTGGCCCCCGGATCGACGTCGGTGACGGCCTGGCGGGCCGAGGAGGCCAGGCGCACCCACTGCGCGGAAGGGACGGAGACGTCGAGCTTGATGGGGACTCCGAGGAACCCGGCCACCTCCGGCTGGCGTTCGCGGTACGCCCACAGCCGGGCCCGGTCGGCGGCGGTTTCGGCCACCGCGACGGGCTGATCGGGCGGCCCCGCGAAGAGCGCACCGAGCGCGTCGAGCGCGTCCGGGCCGCCCGCCTCCAGCAGCAGGTACGCCGCATCGGGCGCCGTCAGCGGCGCCCCCGGCGGCGCCGCCAGCGGGGGCGTCAGGCCGGCCCGGTCGATGAGGACGCCGAGGCCGGCCTGCGTGAAGAACTCGGCCGACAGCAGGCCGGGCACGTCGCGGACGGCCCGGCAGGCGACGTCGTGCAGGTCGCCGAGGCTGCCGAACCCCGCGATGACGGTCACGGCGTCGCGGGTGCGGGGCACCAGTGTCAGCCGCGCCCGGGTGATGACGGCCAGGGTGCCCTCCGAGCCGGCCAGCATCGACGGGTAGTCATAACCGGTGTTGTCCTTGACCAGCCCGGCCAGGTGCGACAGCACGGTGCCGTCGGCCAGCACGGCCTCGATGCCGCGAAGCTGGGCGCGCATGGGCCCGTAGCGCAGCACGCGCAGCCCGCCCGCGTTGGTGGCCACCGCCCCGCCGACGGTCGCGGTGGCCCGGCTGGCGATGACGATGCCGAGGTCGAGGTCCGGGTCGGCGTCCGCGACCCGCTGCAGCGTCACGCCCGCGCCCGCGGTCACCTGTGCCGCATCCCGGTCTACCGGGGCCATCTGGCCGAGCCGGGTCAGGCTGAGGACGACCTCGCCGTGCCGCGGCACGCCGCCCCCGACCAGGCCGGTGTTACCGCCCTGCGGCACTACCGCGACGCCGGCCTCGGTGCACAGGGCCAGGATGGCGGCGACTTCGGCCGTGTCCCGAGGGCGCGCGACCGCCGCGGCATGGCCCCGGAAACGCCCCGTCCAGTCGACCGCGAATCCGGCCGTCGCGTCACCGGTGAGCACGTGGGACGCCCCCACCACGGCGGCAAGCGAGCGCACGAACGAGCCCGGGAGCGCGGTACCCATCTCGCCATGCTAGAGACCCGCGCCGTCCGCGCGGGCGTGCTCAGGTTTGGGACCAGAAAGGGACCGCTTACGGGGTATCGTCCCGCTGGCCGCGCCGAACGCTGGCCCGTGCTGGCCCGCGGGTCAGTTCTCCAGGGCGGCCCGCACCAGTTCCAGCAGCTCGTCGTCCCCGATACCGTCCGCGTCGGCGGGCCGCAGCTGGATGGTTCCCTTGCTCGTCTTCACCCCGGGATGACGCGCGGTGAAGGCGGTCTCGCGGCCCTGCGCCCAGCCGTACACCGACAGGCCGTGCTTCCATGCCCCGACGTACAGCCGCCGCCCGCCCATCCGGTAGCGAGGCATCCCGTAGGACAAGGCGACCTCCGCGTCCGGGTAGGCGCCCAGGATCAGCCGGTTCAGCCGGTCGAACAGCGGCCGGTTCGCCGCGGCGATCTTCTCGATGTAGTCCTGCACGGCCTCGTCCACGGTCCCATTGTGCCGGTGGCCCTGGGCCGCCGTGACCGGCCGCCCCGAGCCGGCCCGAGCCGCCGCGACGTGGGCCGCCCTGAGCCGCCCCGCGACGCGAACTGCCCGCGGTCCCCGGGCGCCGGGCGCTAGCGTTGACGTCATGCGGGCAGCGAGGACGGCGCCGGGCCAGAAGCGGACCGGGCGGATGGCCGTGCTGGCCGCGGCCGTGCTGGCCGCGGCCGTGCTGGCCGCGGCGGGCTGCACGTCCGCGTCCGCTCCCGCCGCGCCGGCCGCGAGCACGCCGCCGCCCGCGCCGGTCTCCGCCGCGCCGGTGGCCGGCCCCACCTCCGCCGCGCCGGTGGCCCGGGACGCCGACTGGCCGACGTACGACCGGACCGCCGGCCGCAGCGGCATCTCGGTCAGCTCGCCGGCGCCGGGTCAGGTGCGGCGGTCCTGGACGACGGCCGTGGATGGCGCGGTGTACGCGCAGCCGCTGATCGTGGGCTCCCAGGTGATCGTGGCCACCGAGAACGACACCGTCTACGCGCTCGATGCGTCAACCGGCGCGGTGCGCTGGTCACGGCACCTGGCGTCCCCGGTCCCGTCCGGGCTGCCGTGCGGCAACGTGGATCCGTCGGGCATCACCGGCACGCCCGTGGCCGACGTGGCCGCGGGCCGGCTCTGGGTCGTCACGTTCACCAGCCAGCCGGCCTACCGGCACAGGCTCTGGGCGCTCAGCCTGGCCACCGGCGCGGTGGCGTCCCAGCGCGCGGCCGACGTGAGCGGCAGCGATCCCCGGGCCCAGCAGCAGCGTGGCGCGCTCACCCTGCTCGGCGCCCGCGTCTACGTGCCGTTCGGCGGGCTCTACGGGGACTGCTCCGACTACAAGGGCCGCGTGGTCGGCGCGCCCACCTCCGGTTCCGGCCCGCTGGTCAGCTTCACCACGGACAACGACCGGCAGGCGGGCATCTGGGCCCCGGCCGGGGAGTCCGTGCGCGACGGCAGCCTCTACGTGGCTACCGGCAACGGCATGCCGGCCAATCAGGTCGACGACTCCGACAGCGTGCTTCGCCTCGGCCCGTCCCTGCAGGCCGAGGACCGGTTCACCCCGTCCAACTTCCAGGCCCTGTCCGCCGGCGACCAGGACCTCGGTTCGACGGCGCCGGCGTTGCTGCCGGGCGGCCTGGTCTTCCAGGTCGGCAAGCAGGGGATCGGTTACGTACTGAACGGCGGCCGCCTCGGCGGGACCGGCGGGGAACTGACCTCCGCCAGCGTGTGCGACGGTGGCTTCGGCGGCGACGCCGTCGACGGCAGCACCGTCGTGTTCTCCTGTTACAGCAGCCTGCGCGCCGTCCAGGTCACGCCGGGGGCCAACGACGCCGCGCCCCGGCTCCGCGTGCTGTGGACCGCCTCCGCCACCAGCCCGGGGCCGCCGATCATCGCCGGCGGTGTGGTCTGGGACATCAGCGGCAAGGGCGTGCTGGCCGGCTACCGTCTCTCCGACGGCCGGCCCGTGTTCACGGCCCATACGTCATCCCCGGAGACCAGCTTCCCGTCCCCGGCCGCGTCCGGTACCCGCCTGGTGGTCCCCGAAGGTAACCAGGTCACGTCCTACCTCGGGATCTGACCGCGCGGCGATCCGCACCGGCCAGGACTGGCCATCCGGCTCCATCGGCGACATCCTGGTCCGCATGAGCCTGACCCTGTGCGTGCTGTTGTGGGCACATCCCGACGCGGAAGATGCCTTGATCGCCCACGAGGATGAGGTGCTCGGCTTCGTGGCCGAGCACGGCGGCCGCGTGCTGCAGCGCGCGAGAAGCGCCGGCTCCGGCGGTGACCCGCTGGAGATCCAGTTTCTCGAGTTCCCGTCCGCGGCGGCCGTCGACGCCTACATGGCCGATGGGCGCCGGACGCTGCTCACCGATGAACGGGACCGGGCCATCGCCCGGACCGAGGTCATCACCGTCCAGCTGGCCACGCCCGGTTAGGGCTGCCGGCCGCGGGCTGCGGGAGACTGTGACCACTGATACAGCATGAGTTAACGGCCTAGTAACGTGTCGCGGTCATACAGTGGGAAAAAATGTCACCATGGCAGAACAACCGTCATGCGTTGACCCAAAGCTGAGCCGTCAGGAGATTTCCGACGACGTCACCCCGCTCGGCTGGCGGTACAACCTCGGGCTGATCCGCACCTCCATCGAGGTCGGATCGCTCGCCCAGGCGGCCGAGGTCGCGCGGGCCGTCACCGCCCTGGCCGGCGACAGCGCGGACGGCAGCCTGTCGGCTGACCTCCGTCCCGATCGCGTCATCCTCACCCTCCAGTCGCGCGCCGAGGCCTGGGTCACCGACCGCGAGATCGAACTGGCCGAGCGCATCTCCGCAGCCGCCGCGGACCAGGGGCTCGCGACCGAATCCGGCGTCGGCGCGGGCGCACCCCGCTCAGTTCAGGTCGTCGAGATAGCGATCGACGCGCTCGACATCGCCGCGATCCGGCCGTTCTGGAAGGCCGTCATGGGATACGACGACGAACCGGGCGGCGATCCGGGGCCCGGCGCCGGGCTTGCTGACCCGCTCGCCCAGTGCCCGTCGATCTGGTTTCAGCAGATGGACGAGCCCCGGCCGCAGCGCAACCGCATCCACCTCGACGTGGTCGTCCCGCACGACGAGGTCGACAGCCGGATGCAGGCGGCGCTGGCGGCCGGCGGCACGCTCGTCTACGACGCGGAAGCCCCCGCCTTCTGGGTCCTCGCCGATCCCGAAGGCAACGAAGCCTGCCTCTGCACCTGGCAAGGCCGCGACCACTAGGCCCCCGCCCCCGCGCCCCGTCCCCGCGGGGAGACCACGACTTATCGGCAGAGTTTGCGGCAGTATTCGCCCCCAAGACTCTGCCCGTAAGCGCCGGCCTGCCACCCCGCCCACGGCACGTCTGCCACAGGGGTAGCGTGGCTATCGTGAACCAGCGCCCCGCAGACGAGCACGCCGTTTCACCCGGCACGGACCCCGGCCACGCTGAGAACGCCGGCGAGGCGCGCGATGCGGCGGCCGGCGAGACCTGGGTGGCACTGCTGCACCGCCCGGGCCCGGCCGCACCGCAGGACGCGAGCCTGTTCGCCGACCCCCGGTTCGGTGCGCACGTGCAGTTCCTCAGCCGGATGCGGGAGGCTGGCTACCTGATGGCTGCCGGTCCGCTGACCGACGTGCCGGGGGAGGGGATGGCGATCCTGCGGCTGCCCGGGGAGGGTCAGTTCGAGACGGCGGTCCGGCTGGCGACGGAGGACGATCCCAGCGTCGCCTGCGGATTCTTCACCGTTGCCGTCCGCCCATGGCGGGTCATCCTGCAGGCCAGCCCCGCCCAGCCGGCCCAGCCGGCCCCCTGAGGCGCGCGGTCAGGGCGGCCAGGGCGGGCAGGAGCCGGGTGGCCGGGCCCGCGTGGCCAGGCTGTCCTGCGTGCTCATCGTCTCTGTCACGGGTCCCGCCCACGAGCCAGGCAGCCCATCGCCTCCCGGCTCGGCTGGCTGGTGCTGCCCGCCCACCGGGCCGCGGACGTCGCCGCGGCCAAGGAACAGGCCGACGGCCCGGGCAACGGCACGCCGCCGGAGCACGCCTACAGCGGCGCCGTCGCCCGGCTCTGTGCGGTGTTCAGGGAGCTGGCGTGACCGGCGGCGCCGGCGGCGCCTGCTCCGCGCCGGGGGCCGAGAACAGGTAGCTCGTGGCCAGGCTGCGGTAGGGCCGCCACGGCTCGGCGATCGCGGTCACCTCCGCCGGCAGCGGCAGGTGGTCGAGCTCGTAGGAGGCCCGGACGGCCTTGCGCAGGGCCAGGTCACCGGGCAGCACGACGTCCTCCCGGTCCAGCGCCAGGATCAGCGCGCCCTGCACGGTCCACGGCCCGATCCCCGGGATCGCGGTGAGCTGCGCCATGATCTCCTCATCCGGCAGGCCGCTGAGCACGGTGAGATTGAGCCGGCCGTCGGCCACCCGTTCCGCGAGGTCTCGCAGCGTGGCAACCTTCCGGCCGGACAGGCCAGCCCGGCGCACGTCGGCCGGATCGGCCCGCAGCAGCTCTTCCGGCGTGGGCAGGTGACCGCCGAAAAGCGCCTCGATCCGCGCCAGGATGCGGCGAGTGGACGCCACGGACAGCTGCTGGCCGGTCACCTGGAACACCAGCGCGCCGTACAGGTCCATGACCGGCAGCTCGGCCATCCACCCGCGCGGGTCGAAGCCCGGCCGCTCATCGATGAGCCGGGCCAGCACCGGGTCGGCGCGGCGGAGGTGGGAACGCGCCTCCCGTAGCCGGGCGCCGTCACCTTCGGCGCGGCGGACCGACGGCCCCACGCCGGGTTCACTCGGGTCCATGGCACTCTATCCTCGTACATCGCCGTCGGCGCGTCCGGGACGACTGCCAAGGAGAAACGATGATGGTGCCGTTCTACGGGCGCGTGATCGCCGCGGTGGCCGGCGGCCTGCTGGTGCTGGCGGTGTGGAGCAGCGCCATCGGCGCGCTGGTGGTGACGCGCGCGGTGGGCAGCCGGCTGACGCGCATGGCCGACAAAATCGTGACCATCGTCTTCCGGGCGCTCAACGAGCACATCCCCGACTACCGCCGGCGGGACCGGGTGATGTCCTTCCAGGCGGCGGCGATCTTGATCGCGCAGCTGGCCGCCTGGCTCGGTACCTCCTTCGCCGGGTTCACGCTGCTGCTCTGGCCGTTCGAGCACAACCTGGCGGGCGCGTTCGCCGCGGCCGGATCCTCGCTGTTCACCCTGGGGTTCGATGTGCCGTCCGGGACCACGCCCGCGGTCATGGTTTTCGCCGGCGCGGCGACCGGGCTCACGATCCTCACCCTGCAGATCGCGTACCTGCCCACCCTGTACGGGGCGTTCAACCGGCGGGAGACCGAGGTCGCGCTGCTGAACGCGCGGGCCGGCGTACCCTCCTGGGGCCCGGAACTGCTCGCCCGCACGCACTACGGGCTCGGGTCGATGTCGACCCTCGACACGATGCCGGCGTTGTACGCCCAGTGGGAACGCTGGGCCGCGGACGTCGCGGAAAGCCACACCACCTACCTGCCGCTGGTCCGGTTCCGTTCCCCGCAACCGCTGTCGTCCTGGGTCACCGCGCTGCTGGCCGTGCTGGACTCCGCTGCGCTGTACCTGTCGCTGTCGCCGAAGGCCGCGCCGGTCGTACCCGCCCGGCTCTGCCTGCGCAGCGGCTTCCAGTGCTTCGACCGGGTCGGCCGGGCCATGAGCCTGCACATCCCCGCCGAACCCGACCCCGGCGCCGGGATCAGCCTCAGCTACGAGGAGTTCCTGGACGCGGTGGAGCGGATGCGGAAGGTCGACTTCCCCATCGAGCGGGACCCCGCCGACGCCTGGCCGGACTTCGTCGGCTGGCGCGTCAACTACGAGCAGGTCGCCTACCAGATCGCGTACGCCCTTGACGCGCCGCCCGCCCTCTGGTCGGGCTCACGCATGCATCCCATCGAGCCCATCGCCCCGATCCGCCCGGGGCTCGGCCGTCCGCCTCAGAAGGGCGGGGCGGGCTGATCGCGGCGGAATAATGGGGCCATGACCGAGCTGAGCTACGCGGAGTCCGTCATCATCGCCTGCCCGCCGGACACCGTCTACGACATGGTGGCCGACGTGGCCCGGATGGGGGAGTGGAGCCCGATCTGCCGGGCCTGCTGGTGGGACGAGGGCGGCGGGCCGCGCGCGGGCGCCTGGTTCACCGGGCGGAACGAGACACCGGACCGGGTCTGGGAGACCCGTTCCCAGGTCGTCACCGCCGAGCGAGGCCGGGAGTTCAC
>Ga0335081_10018631_pt1 | contig 11225 bp, 11 predicted proteins | sample Lox_Sample_35_FD_206713 | JGI IMG/M metagenome (GOLD analysis project Ga0335081, IMG submission 206713) | Soil microbial communities from Loxahatchee National Wildlife Refuge, Florida, United States - Lox_Sample_3.5 | ecosystem: Environmental > Terrestrial > Soil > Wetlands | place: USA... | reverse complement strand
AAGCAGTGACCAAACTGTAGGCCAAGCGGATCACCTCCAGGTATAGAGCGTTGGCCTCGAAGGAGCCTGTTGGGATCTTGCGCAACGCGAAGTCCTGCGGAGTTCGTGGATGCGTGGCGCGATTGTGGCGCGACCGTCATAGAAGTGCCAGACCCCGGCTGGAGTGAGGGCCAGGTTGGTCACCCATGCCCGATAGAGATAGCGGCCCATAGCGAAGAGCGTCGCTTGCGCATCGTTTTGATCGATGAGGCGGCGTGCAACCACGATTCTGCGGGCCTTGGGCCAGCCGTGGCTGCTTTATTCGTCCTCTGCGCATTCCCAGCGCGCGCTGGCGCGCTCATAGTGTAGACCGGCCTTGCGGACGTAAAACGAGGCGCGATGGCTAGTGCACGGCACACACATGAAGGCGGGTGGTTCCACCCCAGCGGCGCCGCAATGTAGAAACTGCCCCACAGCAGGAGCTATGCTTTGATCATGCTGCCAGGGACACCGGAGGCACGGACGGACGAGCATGAGGCCAGCGAATTCCTTCTCCACGCCTCCCACGATTTAAGGGCGGCTCTCCGCGCTATCCGGGTGCCCACGGATTTGCTTTTGAAGGGCCGCCAGGCGGCGCAGGTGCCCGGCCTTGAAGAACGCCTTGGCTCGATCGTCGACGGCGCAAAGAAGATCGATCAGCTGGCGGATGGCATCGCGAGTTATGCGATCGCGCTTCAAATTCGGAAGGAGTTGTTCCAACCCGCGCCCATGGATGTGCTGTTGCGCACGGTCATGGCCCTGCTGGACACGGAACTCCGTGCCAACGATGCCAGCGTAACGAACGAGAAGCTGCCGCGCGTCTCCGGAGACCCGGACCGGCTGATGGAGGTCTTCAAGAACCTGCTACATAACGCGCTTCGACATCGGGGCACAGACCCTCCTCACATTCAAATCACCGTTGAAAGACGGGCGGACGAGTGGCTCCTTGCCGTTCGGGACAACGGCCCAGGAGTGGAAGCAGCGTATCTGGAAAGCATCTTCCAGCCATTCGTGCGGCTGCATGGCCGTCAATACGCGGGTCCAGGCCTGGGTCTGGCGATTTGCCGGGTAATCGTGGAGCGGCATGGCGGACGGATCTGGGCGGAATCGGGGGCCGGCGCCGGGGCCACGTTTCTCTTTACCCTTCCTGCCGAATGAGCCGCCCATCGCCCTCAAGAATCGGCGCCGGCGCCCCGTGAATTCTGAGCTTCAAACGAGCTCAGCTTGCTATGGAGCGTCCGCAGGCAAATGCCCAAAACCTTCGCTGCCCTGCGTTTATTGTTGTTCGACTGTCTCATAACCAGCCGGATATAGTTCTCTTCCACTTCGCGCATAGGGGCACCGGCGCGAACCGAAAACACGCCGTCTTCCTGTAGAGTCTTGGGCAGTACCGTTGCCGGAGGCTCCGGCACCGAAGCGCCGGGGAGGTGCCGAAGCTCTATGGCGCCCTGGCCCGCCACGATGATCGCGCGCTCGATCACGTTGCGCAGCTCACGCACATTGCCGGGCCAGGAACTGGCATTGAGACGGGCGAGCGCCTCGGGACTGACATGGGTCACCCGGCAGTCGTGCTTTTGATTCAGATCGCCGATCAGAGCCGCCGCAATCTCCGGAATGTCCTGCTTCCGTTCGCGGAGAGGCGGGAGTGAGATGTGGAACACATTCAGACGGTAGTACAGATCCTCGCGAAGGTGTTTGTCCTCGATGGCTTTCTCGGGCGGGCGGTTGGTAGCCGCCAGAACGCGCACTGAGATGGGGATGTCATTCGCGCCGCCCAGCCGGCGTACTTTCGACTCCTCGATCACGCGCAGCAACTTGGCTTGCGTGCCAATCGGCATCTCTCCAATTTCATCCAGCAACAGAGTCCCGTTGTGGGCTTGTTCGAAACATCCAGCGCTACGCGCCGCGGCACCGGTGAAGGCTCCTTTTTCATGGCCGAACAACTCGCTCTCCACAAGGCTCTCCGGCAGGGCTGCGCAGTTGACAGCCACAAAGGGGCCGCCACTGCGCGGGCTCAGGCGATGAATCGCGCGGGCGACCAGTTCCTTGCCCGTCCCACTTTCGCCGGTAATAAGAACCGACGCGCTAGTTGGGGCGACTTGCCGGATCCAAGAGAAGACTTCTTTCATTTGCGGAGAGTCGCCTACCATATCGCCCAAGACGCCCTGATAGCTGAGTTGCCGGTTCAGCCGCTCGGTTTCCTCGACGAGTTGGCTCTGTTGGATCGCGCGTTCCAGAAGAGCCCGCATGACTCCAGGCTGCACTGGTTTTTCGAGAAACCAGAAGGCCTTCAGGTCATGTACAATCGAAATCGCCCGATCGATACTCCCGAAGGCTGTAAGCACGATCGTGGGAGTGCGGTCGCCGCGCGCGGTCAGTTCCTTCAGGAGTTCGATGCCGTCCACACCCGGCATCATCAAGTCTGTCAGGATAGCGTTTGCCGGGAAGGATGCCAGCTTTTCTAAAGCCTCGTGGCCGTCTGCACCTGTGGCGACCTGAAAGCCGAAGGCCGCAATCATATCCGCCAGGTCGGACCTCTCGCTGGCGTCGTCTTCAACCACTAGGATCCGGGCAGACATTTTCCATCTCCCCCGCTCTTCGTCATTCTAGCGCGAAATGGCGGATAAACAAGGGATTAGAAATGGGAAACCGCTTTGCGCCCTGCGGCCCGCGCGCGATGCAATCCCTGCACACCAGGGAAGGTTCTGCACACCCGTGCTCCCAAGGGCGTGCATTTAGCCATCATTTAGCCAGGAATCTCAGGCATGCGCCGGTCTTTCTGGCTGATTTTCGACCCTGGTACTAAGGTTGCCTGATTGTGTTTCGTCTGGCCATTTAGGCTGGTGCGGAGGCCGCGTCCCTCGCCGCGGTTCACCAGCCCTATACCAGCGCAGTCCAAATCCCTGGCCCGCTGATGAAGGCGAAGCAATCGGAGCAAGATATTGAAGCGGAATACAGGATCCTGGTTCCAGGCGCGCAATGAGCGGTTGGTAAGCCCCGATGAAAACCAAAACTGGGGGAGCTTCACCGTGCTGCTGCACAGGCATAAGGCGGCCGTGATCCACTTTCTGTACCGCATGGTGCAGGACGGAACGGTTGCCGAGGACCTAGCGGTGGAGGTGTTCCTGCGATTTTATCGCTCCGGCGCAGGGACTGGCCCAGCGGGTCAGTCCACAATCAGTTTGTTTCGTATTGCCACGGATCTGGCGTTGAGGGAGCCGCGGAATCCAATGAGCACGCCGGCCACAGAACAGTTGGCCGACGTTCTCGACGTGGGCCGGGTGATGGCCTGCATGCCTGGCAAGCAACGGGCCGCCGTGCTCATGCACAAATATCACCAGATGGACTGTTGGCAAATTGCGAAAGTGCTGAACTGCTCAGAATCTGTGGCAAGATCGCTGCTTCTTTCCGCTTATGAGAACCTCCGTCGATTGGTGCCGACGGCGTCCCAGAGCGAAGAGCTCGCGTCGTGGCCTATGCCTTACACGTTATCCGGCGAGCGACTTTGATCTGGCCCTAAGATTGCACGTTTAGATCGCGTCTGGAGATGGGGCCGACCACGCAAGCCACAACAGTTGGTTGAGGTCCTCGACCCGGCCGTGAGACCTCATTCGGAGGAGCGGTTTAGCCGTGGCGTGTACACGGCCCCATTCGCCAGCTGTTTCTCGCGACACTCTCCTTGGGGGAGACATGTTCGAGCGGATTGCAAGACTCTGGTGTAAGAGAGCACACGCGCGGCCCATGTGGCCGATCCATGGCCGTTACATCTGTGCGAAATGCCTGCGCCAGCAAGCTGTGGCCTGGGACCGGCCCGCGGTTGCTTCGGAGATCCGCGTAGCTCACCCGGCGGCTTTTGCAGGCACATCGCATCTGGCCGCCACGCAGAGCCACCGGTTGGTATTACTGCGGCAGCCCGGACTCCGCCGCGACAATTGCGTCACTTTCCCCGGTGGAAGTTAACTGGTTTCGACCGCGAGTCCACCCGATTTCAGAATCGATTTGATGCGGCGCAACAGATCGGCCGGCTCGAACGGGCGGGTTAATGTCTGCAATTCCTTCCACGGAGAATCCTGGTATTGACTGGCCATGGCTCCGGCCTCTCCCGAGACGAAGAGCACCTTAAGGTCTGGTTCCACGTCGACCAATGCCCTGGCCAATTCATAGCCGTTGCCTCCGGGCAGCGAGATAGCCGTCAGAAGCAGGTCGACTTGGCCTCTGTGTTGCTGCCGGACGTTTTCCGCGGCCCGGTAATCCGAGGCTTCCAGCACCCTGTAGCCATCCATCCGTAGGGCGGCCCTGATCGATTGGCGAAGCGATGGATCGGCATCCACCACGAGTACAGTTGCTCTTTTCTCGGACATCTATTCGCGGGACTCTCCCGCCGGATCTCCGGCTCCGGCAAACCGACCCATAAGGATAATATTAAGGCAAGCACGTTGAAGGCCGCAAGAGGGAGGTTCCCGATCGCTGGCCGATACCGCACAGATGAACTCAGCCAGAGTGGCGGCCAATACAGATGGTCGTCGTTGGGCGATGTTCTTGGGGGGTAAAAGAGTCCGAACGCGATGTCGAGACTAGCCGGCCGCTGGCTTCGAATGTCGAGTCCTCGGACGGTGCGATCACCGGGAAAGACCTGAACGGCATCGTCACGAGCTGGAACAAAAGCCGCGGAGCGCATATTTGGCTAGATGGGTATGTGCTTGACTCAGGTAGCCCCAATGTAGTGTGGAGAGATGGAGGAGTATCCGCGGAACTTGACGGAGTTTGGGGCTCTGTTTGCCACCGAGGAAGCCTGCCGGGAGTACCTTTACCGACTGCGATGGCCTGACGGTTTCCGATGTCCGCGCTGTGGGGGCGGGAAATGTTGGCCGGTCCGGATTGTGTGGCTACAGTGCGTCGGCTGTGGACACCAGACCTCGGTGACCGCCGGAACGATTTTTCAGGATACGCGCACCTCTTTGAAGTTGTGGTTTTACGCCATGTGGTGGGTAATACCCAGAAGAACGGCGCCAGCGCTTTGGGGCTCCAGCGTGTGTTGGGCCTGAGGCCGTACCAGACCGTCTGGACTTGGCTGCACAAATTGCGTAGCGCCATGGTCAGGCCGGGGTGGGACCTGCTGACGGGGAGAGTAGAGGTTGACGAGACCTATGTGGGTGGATTAGAAGAAGGGCTGCGCGGTCCGTTGGTGGACAAGAAAGCCCTGATTGTCATTGCAGCTCAAGAGGATGGGAAGGGCATCGGGCGTAATATCCGGGGTAGTGTCAAGCTTTTTGTGTAAACATTTTCCGTTTCTCTTTCAGCCACTCATTCTCCGCTCCCAAAACCTCTCGCCGACGGCTTGGTTGCGGGGGTCGAGGGGGCGGCAGCCCCCTATGAAAGAGCCGTTCTTCCTTACCGGCCCAGAACGCTGGTTAGCGTTTGGCTTTGGGCCGGCGCTTTGCCCGAGCCGTAGCGCAATGGAGGCGGCGGTGCCCCCGGCTTGCCCCCGGAGGGGGAAACGGGAAAGGGGGCGATTCAAATTCCTGGCTGCCGCAGGCTGATGGCCGCCCTTCGCGCTCATGCCGTGTACTCCTGGCCGCGCGCCGCGCAGAGGCGGTCCCCCCACAGAATCTCGAACTGGTTCAGCGCCTGCTTCCAATATTGGATCGTCTCCCATTTCGCGCTGACATTGCGCAAGGCTAAGTACAGCAGCTTCAAAGCCGCTTCTTCGCTCGGAAACGAGCCCCGCGTCTTGATGATTTTGCGCATGCTCATGTGCAGCGATTCCCGGCTGCGTCACATACCGGACGCCTCCGCCCAGAGCCTGCACACATTTGTCCTCGACTCCATCCAGCCGGGCAGCCTGATCCACACAGATGGCTGGAGTGGCTACGACGGTTTGAGGGCGAAAGGCTACCTCCAGGAGGTAACGATCCTCAAGGGCAAGAAGGAGACGGCTTCGGAGCTACTGCCGCGGGTCCACCGCATTGTCGGGCTTCTCAAGCGATGGTTGATGGGGACCCGCGGTCAGTCATAAGCATCTCGATTACTACCTTGATGAGTTCACCTTCCGGTCCAACCGGCGGAAATCCAAAAGCCGAGGCAAGCTGTTCTTCCGCTTGGGCTCAGCAGGCGGTAGCTGTCGCGCCTGCGCCGTACGATGAAATTGTTCAGTAGACCCGTCGGATAGCCCAAAAGGCAAAACCACAAGCACTAGGGTCTACCTGAGTGAAGCACATACCCATCTTTGGCTATTCAGCCCAGGAAGATCGGCAAGTCGATAGCGATTCTGGCGCTCGCGGCCGCGCCGACGACCTGCCCGGCATTCTGGACCAAATCAAACAGGGCCTGCCTTCCGGGTTCGCCGATTTCCTGCAAACGGTTGAGATCCGAGATTCGCCGGCTACTCAGCGTTCCCGCTGGAACATTCCGCGTGAAGTGCCGGCCGCGACGCCTGGGGCGATTTCTCATTCGCTCCAAGACCTGGCTCAGCGTTGCTGCCGGAGGCTAAAGTAGAACGTGGCGCCGAAACCCGGCTGAGACTCGACCCAAATCCGGCCGCCGTGTTGCTCGATGATCTGCCGCGTGATGGCCAGTCCCACGCCCATGCCGGGATGCGTATCGTTTTGGATACGCATAAACAATCCAAAGATGCGATCGACGTGCGTGGGATCGATTCCGATGCCGTTGTCCCGGACAGCGAATACCCACATATTACCTTGCGCGTTCGCGGAGACATGGATCTCGGGCCGGTGCTCGCGCCGGAACTTGATCGAGTTTTCCATCAGGCTCGTAAGGGCGTAGGCAATCTGGTTTGGGTCGCAGTACAGTTCCGGAAGGGGATCGTGAGTCATCACGGCGCCGCTTTGGTCGATCTCGGGCTGAATCGACGCCTTGGCGCCCGCCAGCAGCTTATTGGCGTCACAAAGGCGGCTGGGGTTTGGTGAACCGGCCACCCGCACGTAGGTTCTCAGCCCGGCAATCAGGTTTTGCAGCCGGTTCGCCGAGCTTTGAAGAAAGCCGAACAGACTTTCCGCTTCCTGATCCAGTGTGCCCCGGTATTTCTGGAGCACCAGCGCGACGAGCGTACCTATCTGGTTCACCGGACTCATCAAATCGTGCAAGGAATCGGCATTGAGGCGGACGTAACAGTCGTCGCAGGCGGCGGGTGGGAACAGCGCAAAGGCGGCAGGATTCGCGCTGGCCGGAGCTTGCGCCTCGACTGGCGCGCCCGAGCAATCAACTCCAGGCATTATGTGAGAGTCCTTCCGCGGCCGCCACCGGCAGCAGTACCCGGAACGCGCTGCCGCGCCCCGGCTGGCTGTCTACTTGCACGCCGCCGCCCGTACTGCGAACGAAACCGTGGACGGACGCCAACCCTAGGCCGCGTCCCATGAACTTCGTGCTGAAGAAGGGGTCGAAGATCTTGTTTCGGGTTTCCTCGTCCATGCCGCACCCGGTGTCTCGCACATGCAGTGCCACATATTTACCCGCCTTCGCGGTTGGTCCGAATCCGCATGTCCGGATGGCTTCTTCACCAATCTCTACCACCTCGGCGTGTATCGATATCCGGCCAGCGGAGCCTTCGCCGATGGCTTCCACGGCGTTCCGCACCAGATCCACGATGGCCTGCCGCACGTGCTCCGGATCCGTCTTGGCTGGTGGCAATTCGGGCCCGCGTCGGATTTCGAGGCGAATGGTCTCGGGAATCGACGGTCGAATGCTCTCACAAGCGTCTTGGACGATCTGGTAGACGTTGGCCGGCTCGACGCAAAAAGTAGCCTTGCCGGCGTACGCCAGCATCCTGCGAGTGACCTCGGCGAGCCGCTCTCCCGCCACGAGCACCTGCTGCAGCATCTCCTGGGCGGGATGCGCGGACGGTATACTCTGCATCGCACAACTCGCTCCACAGAGAATGCAAACCAGGAGGTTGTTAAAATCGTGTGCAACGCCACCCGCCAGCCGGCCGATCCCTTTGGATTTCTCTTGTTCGAGAAGGGCATTTCCGGCTTGCCTTTGGTCCTCGATATCCGTGCATGTGCCCAGCCAGTTCGAAATCTCTCCGGCGCTGGTCTGCAGTGGAACGGCCCGCACCAGATGCCATCGGTAGCTCCCGTCGGACGCTCGCCTGACCCGATGTTCGATTTCGAACGCGGAGCCGGACTCCCTGGCTTTTTTCCAGGCGATCCAAGTTCGCTGGCGGTCCTGCGGGTGGAGGAGACGATCCCACCCTAAGTGCGCGGCTTCGGATTGGGCCTCCTGTAGGGCGAGGCCGGTGTACTCGAGCCAGAGGCGGTTGGCATACTCCACCCGGCCCTCCGTATCGGCGCTCCAGACCATTTGCGGGATGGCCTCCAGCAGGATCTGGTAGCGCCGCTCGCTAGCCGTCAGCGCGGATCGCCATTGCTCGATCTGCCGCTGCATCCGGAACTGCTGGACGGCATTGACGACCGCATGCGGAAGCGTCCCGGCGGATATCCTTGCCTTCGGCAGATAATCCGATGCGCCAGCCTTCATTGCCCTGACCGCCAGTTCTTCACCGCCATAGGCGGTCAGCATTACGGTGGCGCACGGAAGCCCGTCACGCTCGCGTCCGAGACGGCTCAGAACTTCGATTCCATTCAGATCCGGCAAATTGAAATCCAGCAATGTGCAGTCGGGCCGCCAGGTGTTGGCTAGCTCCATTCCGGCTGTCGCCGAGTCTGCCTCGGCGAACTCGAATTTCCACGCCGGCGATTGTTGGAGGCACCGCCTGCAGAGGCAACGGTCCAGGCTGTCGTCATCGACGATCAGCACCCGGATTGGAGGATCACTATGCATAGCCTGGCGACCAAAAAGCAGGCGATGAACCAAACCCGTGCCAGCGCGAGGCAGGGCAACTCGAATGTGAGTTCTTTAACAGATCCCCGGCGTGGGGGGTGAACGAGTCGAGCTTGGAGAACTGCCGATTCCGTTGCTCGACATATTGGAAATAAACATGCAACGCGCCGAAGCTTCTGGATATTTCAGTACGGTACCGGACTGGTGGAGGCATTCGCAGAACGGCCAGGCCAAGGTAGAATCGGACTAATACAGGAGGGGGGATGCAACTCGCACTGAACAAAACCTGCACTGCGCACGATACAAGAATTGCAATGTCCCGCCTCCAAGGCCATTTTTGGCACTTAGAGGAATCGGCATGACGAACGGCGAGGGAACCGCGCGCGAGATCCTGCTGGGAGAGGATAACCCCGCGGATGTTTACCTGGTCCAGGAGGCGCTGCGGGAGCACGGCGTCGATTGCGCGCTGCGAGTCGCCTCGGACGGCGCGGAGATGTTACGGATGATTTCGTCTGAGCAGACCCTGGCGGAAGGCCGGCGCCTGGGCCTGATCATACTGGACCTGAACCTGCCACGCCACGATGGCAGCGAGATTCTGCAGCGCCTCCACGAGACCGGGGATTTAGCCCACGTTCCGGTGGTGGTCTTGACCTCGTCCGACTCGCCGCGCGACCGGTTGGTTGCCAGCCAGTTTGGCGCCGCGTGCTTCCTGCGAAAGCCGTCCAATTTGGAACAGTTTCTTAGCTTGGGAGCGGTATTTAAGGATTTGCTGGAACATAAGAAAACCAGACCCGCGACGTGATCGCGATAGTGATTTTGCGGGGGAAAAGGAGAGTCTGCGATGCAAGCTGAATTGGTAACCGATGCACTCGATACAGGCATTCTGTTGAAGACCTTGATTGCCTTCAAGGACGGCGATTTTTCGGCTCGCCTGCCGGTCGACCAGACCGGCGTCGCGGGCAAGATCGCCGACACGCTCAACGACATTTTCAAATTGAACGAGCGGATGGCGAGCGAATTCGCCCGCATCAGCAGCGCGGTTGGCAAGGAAGGCAAAATCAGCCAGCGGGCGAGCCTGGGATCGGCTTTCGGGGGGTGGGCGGAGTGCCTGGATTCGGTCAATGGCCTGATCGGAGACCTGGTTCAACCGTCCACGGAAGTCGCCCGCGTGATTGGCGCTGTCGCCAAAGGCGATCTCTCGCAGACCATGGCTCTAGAGGTCGACGGCCGCTCGCTTAAGGGCGAGTTCCTGCACACCGCCCGCGTGGTGAACACCATGGTGGCGCAGTTGAATTCCTTCGCTTCCGAGGTGACGCGCGTGGCGCGCGAGGTCGGCACCGAGGGCAAGCTCGGCGGCCAAGCCGTGGTGCAAGGCGTGGGTGGAGTTTGGAAGGACCTCACCGATAACGTCAACTCCATGGCAGGCAACCTGACAGCGCAAGTCCGCAACATCGCCGAAGTGACCACGGCGGTGGCCAACGGCGATCTGTCCCGCAAAATCACGGTGGATGTTAAGGGCGAGATCCTGGAGCTGAAAAACACCATGAACACCATGGTGGACCAGTTGAACGCTTTCGCCTCCGAAGTGACCCGCGTGGCGCGCGAAGTGGGTACCGAAGGCGAACTGGGCGGCCAGGCAGAAGTCAAGGGCGTCGGCGGGGTCTGGAAGGATCTGACCGACAGCGTGAACTCCATGGCGGGCAACCTGACCGCCCAGGTCCGTAATATCGCGGAAGTGACCACGGCAGTGGCCAATGGCGATCTATCCCGCAAGATTACAGTGGACGTGCGCGGCGAGATTCTGGAACTGAAGAACACCATCAACACCATGGTGGACCAGTTGAACGCTTTTGCTTCCGAAGTGACGCGCGTGGCCCGCGAAGTCGGCACGGAAGGCAAGCTGGGCGGCCAGGCGGAAGTGAAGGGCGTGGCCGGCACCTGGAAGGATCTCACCGACTCCGTCAACTCCATGGCCGCGAACCTGACGACCCAGGTGCGCAACATCGCGGAAGTAACCACCGCGGTTGCCAAGGGAGACCTCTCGCGCAAGATCACCGTGGATGTGCGCGGCGAGATCCTGGAAGTGAAGAACACCGTAAACACCATGGTGGATCAGCTCAGCTCTTTTGCTTCGGAAGTCACGCGCGTGGCGCGCGAAGTGGGCACCGAAGGCAAATTGGGCGGTCAGGCCGACGTGCGAGGGGTGGCCGGCACGTGGAAAGATCTCACCGACTCCGTGAACTCCATGGCGGGCAACCTGACGGCGCAGGTCCGCAACATCGCGGAAGTGACCACGGCTGTGGCCAAGGGCGACTTGAGCCGCAAAATTACGGTGGATGTCCGGGGCGAGATTCTGGAGCTGAAGAACACCATCAACACCATGGTTGATCAGCTTAATGCGTTCGCCG
>Ga0335081_10018630_pt1 | contig 11225 bp, 7 predicted proteins | sample Lox_Sample_35_FD_206713 | JGI IMG/M metagenome (GOLD analysis project Ga0335081, IMG submission 206713) | Soil microbial communities from Loxahatchee National Wildlife Refuge, Florida, United States - Lox_Sample_3.5 | ecosystem: Environmental > Terrestrial > Soil > Wetlands | place: USA: Florida... | reverse complement strand
AGAGCGTGAATGAATTCCATGTGGAAGTGGTGCGTTATTCCATTTCTGGCGACGACCCTGGTAGCGCAAACCAGCACGGCGCCTAAATCCGGCGAGACCAACCGAGCGACACTGACCGCGGCTGACGTGCAGGCATTGAAGGATGCAATTGCCTCGCAGGACGCCAGGCTGGCGCAACAGCAGCAGCAGATCCAGGAACTCCGCGACGAACTGCACCACAAGGATCAGGCCGTGCAGCAGGCACAGACCGCTGCCCCCGGCGCCGCGACCAACGCTACCAATACCGCCTTGAGCCTGCAGGAGACGCAAAAAGATGTCAACGCGGCGATGGAAAGCCCGCTGGCGCTGCACTTCAAAGGCATCACGATTACCCCGGGTGGTTTCCTGGCGGCCGAATTCGTCCGGCGCACGCGAGCTCTCGCCTCCGACGTCAACACACCGTTCAACTCCCTAACCATGCCGGGCGCCGCCCAGAGCTCGCTTTCCGAATTTTTCGGTTCGGGCCGGCAGTCTCGCATCTCTATGTTGGCGGAGGGACAGTTGAGCAGCGCCAAGCTGTCGGGCTACGTGGAAGCCGATTTCCTTTCGGCTGCCGTGACGTCCAATAACAATGAGAGCAACAGCTATTCGTTGCGCCAGCGGCAAGTATGGGGTCAGGCAGCCTTCAACAATGGTTTTACATTCACCGGCGGGCAGATGTGGAGTCTCGTAACCGAAACCAAGCAGGGGGTGGACAACCGCACTGAGGCTGTGCCCCTGACCATCGATCCTCAGTACACCGTCGGCTTCAGTTGGGCCCGGCAATATGCTCTGCGGGTAGCAAAAAACTTTAACAACAAAATTTGGCTCGCAGCTTCTATGGAGAATGCTGAGGCAACAGTTACCACTCACAACAACGGCAACAATTTTCTCGTAGGTTCTGGCGGAAACGGCGGGGGGTTATACAATTCCGCTGTCACCAATTGCACTACTGCCAACAATCCCATCGTCGGCGGCAACCCCATCACGACCTGTAGCTTGGCCGCTAGCTACTCCTTCAACCCGTCTCCCGACATCATTGTCAAAGCGGCGTTCGAGCCGGGCATCGGCCACTATGAGGTGTTCGGCATCTATGCCCGATCCCGTGACCGGCTGTACCCTTGCGGGGAGGTTGTGATCATACCACCGGCCACGAATGGGCCTTGCCCGAATGGCTCGGGCACCGGACCAAACGGGCTCAATGCTTTTAACGTTTCGACGAATGGCGGCGGCATTGGCGCCAACGCGCGGTGGTCGTTCGACAACAAACACCTCGACTTCGGGCTGCACGCGCTTGAGGGACGTGGTATTGGCCGATACGGGACCTCCACTTTGCCCGACGCTTCCGTGCACGCCAATGGCTCTCTTGATCTCATCCGATCGTGGCAAGGGCTCGCCACCTTGGAATGGCACGGCCCGAAAGTTGATGTCTATCTTAATGCGGGGGCAGAGTATGCAGGACGGGCCTGGGACTTTGATCCGATCACGAATAAATATGTCGGCTATGGATCGCCCTTCTTTCCCAACCAGGGATGCTACACCGAAACTGCGCCGACTATTGGCGGGGGGTTCTTTCCCGGTGGTCTTTCCAATTGCACGGCCGATACCCGCGTCGTGGAGGAGGCCACGATCGGTTTCTGGCAGCGCCTCTACTCCGGCCCCAGAGGTCGATTCCAGTGGGGTCCACAATTCTCCTATGTTACCCGCTACGCCTGGTCGGGAATCGGCTCCACTCCAGGAGAGAGCTCTTCTCCCCATGGCGTGGACGGCATGGTCTTCACTTCGTTCCGCTACTATTTGCCATAGCGTGACGCCAATCCAACCGGCGCATCGTAAGGGCAGAACCAAGCCGTTACGATGAGCCGGAGTGCCCGTCGACGACTTCACCAGCGACCGGGAGGTCGGACCTCTCCGGAATCTTTCCCCGGTAACCGGCTGTTAACAATTCCCTGGTAGGCTGACTTCTTACTCTACGGCTAGCGCATGTCGGTTTTGCCTACTAGCGCTAAGGAGCAAGACTGCTTTAAGTACGTATCCGAAATGCGTCGTGAGCAAACCTTCGCATGTACTAAGGCTGACTATCGCGGCGGCGATCGGAGACTTCGCCTTCTCGGCGCGGTTGCTCTATCGCCTATCATCCTCGCGGGAGGGCTCGCCAGCGTGGGGGGCGAGGTTTCGATGAGAGAAAACCAGCGCGGGATATCCATATCGTCGGCCCGCGAGCGTGTCTATAAGGCCAAGCCGAAGGGGGAGTCGCTATGAATTGCAAGGCTCACGCAGTCATCCTCGCACTCATTTCCCTGCAACTTGGATTCTTAACGGGTTGCGGTGGCGGTGGCGGTGGCGGTGGCAGTTCGAACTCGTCTCCTGCGGCCCCAACAGCTCAGGTTGTGGGTATCGTGATAACCAGTGGTTCGCCGCAGAGTGCGCCAGTCGGCCAAAAATTTACCGCTCCCTTGACGGCGACCGTAACCACAAGCGGAGTTGGGACAAGTGGAGAAAAGGTGACCTTCACGGCTCCAGCTTCGGGCGCGAGCGGTATTTTCGCTAACGGAAGCGCCACGGAAACTGACATTACCAATAACCTCGGCGTAGCCACATCTTCCGCGTTTAGTGCGAATGCAACCGCCGGCACTTATAAGGTGACAGCTACAGTTTCAGCAGCCAAACCCGTCAGTTTTAGTCTCACCAACGTCGCCGTGACCCCGGTCGTAGCGACTTCGTACTCGTTCTACATGAGCGGGGAAGATGTCACCGGAAACTATTACGCCCTGGCAGGTTCGGTGGTCATTGATCCGACTGGCAACGTCCTGGGGGGCGAACAAGATTACAACGACGGTGCCGGTGGCATTGCGTCTCCTGAGCCTCAGGGCGACCAGATCATGGGAGGAATGCTGACGTTTCCCCCGAGCGCTCCTCCCGGGCAGGGGACGCTCACCTTAAATACAAACAACCCGAATTTGGGCCTAAACGCGAACGGCACCGAAGTGTTCGGGGTTCAGTTTGTCAACCCCAGCCACGCGCTCATTATGCAATTCGACGGATTCGCGACTTCGAGCGGTAGCATGGATGTGCAAACTCTGCCCAGCACCCTCAGTGGCAGGTATGCCTTCGCCCTTTCCGGGTCTGATTCCGCCGATACGCCGGTTGCTTATGGCGGAGTGTTTTCGATCAATGGCACCAGCCTCTCGAATGGCATCATCGACATCAATGATGCGGAAAATCTGGGGGTGACGACAGGAACCGCGTTCAGCGGCACGATCTCAGCTCCGGATTCTTTGGGGCGAGGCGCGATCACGGGATTTAACGTTGCGGGCACTGCGGTTTCGCTGAACTATTACGTCGTTGGGCCGGAAGCAATCCGTGTGATTGATGTAGACGTTTGCAGCGACTCTGCAGTTGGCTCGGCGTTCGGCCAGGGTACAGGAACGTTCAGCAACGCTTCGCTGGGAACGTCCGTGTTTAGCGTCGCAGGCAACCAGCTTGCCCAGTTTGGCGCGTTGGGCCAGTTCACTACCAGTAGCACGTCGTCCTCTCCCGCCGACTTCTCGGGAGTAGGGGATGACAATGAACCGGAAAATGGCGTTATTTCGCCGCCGGCTTCGAAGATTACTGGCACCTATTCCATCGCCGGCAATGGCTACGGCAATCTCACGTTCAACCTGAACAGCAACAGCCAAGGCCTGGGAGACATCACCGCTCTCGGCATTTATATGACGGATCCAACTCTGAATCTGAACGATCCCAATAACCCGACCGGCGGAGGAGGCGCCCTGGTCGTCGATCTGGATTCCGGAGACTTGACTGGCGTCCCTCTACCCGGGGGCACCGGAGTCATAATTCCGCAAACCGACGCTGCCACTGCAACTACCGATTTCGCCGGCAACTACGCCGCCGGATGGCAGAATTTCGACAACGGGGGCTGTGGCTGCGAGTTCGACATGATCGCGCAGGGGACTATGGTCGCGAACGGGGCCCTGAGCCTGAGCGGGCTCGTCAGCGATCCGTTCTTCTCTCTGGGGACGCCCGACGCGACTAGTGCCGGAGACACATTCATGGGCGCTCCGCTGGCGGACACCCAGAATCCTGGGCGCTACACCATCAATTCGCTTGCGACAATGATCGACGACACAACCGGACCGAAGTTCGACATGGTCATCTATCAGGCCAGCGGCGGTCAGCTGTTCTGGCTTGACTATGACAACACACTCACCACCGTCTCCCTTGGACCGCTAGAGCAGCAGGGGTCGTTAACCGGTCTACCTGCGGCAGCAATACGGGCGGCGAAGAGCCGAACGAAAAGGACGCAATAGCCGGTAGTGGGGTAGTCCCAAGAAGGGATGGCCAGTTAGGACCCAGAGAACAAGCTCCCAACGCGGCTGAGTCTCGAGCATCAAAAACCTTAGGTTCTGAGGCAACGAACCGCGGCGCAATGGTTCTCGGTGGTTGGTCAACCGCAGAGCATCAAGCAATCGAAGGGCAGGTCAGTCCAGACTCAGTCGGCAATCGGAAATGCTGCCTGATCCCGGAGTCATGTGTACAAGGGTGCGACAATTCATCGATTTTGGGCCTGGGCAACTCCTTGATCATTTCCACATCGAGCGTGATGCTGATTTCGTCACCGACGGTGCCTGGAAGGCCGGAAACTCCGAAATCATTGCGATTGATCTTTGTAGTCGCGGAAGCCCCCATGCGCTTGTTGCCGGATGGGTCGGTCAGGATTGTCGAGGGTCCTTCTGCGTCGAGAACAACCTCCTTCGTAATCCCGTGAATCGTCAGATCGCCGGTGATCTTTAACTTGCCCGCTCCAGCGGCCTCGACCTTCTTTGAGGCGAAAGTAATGGTGGGATATCTCTCCACATCGAGGAAGTTCGAGCTGCGCAACTCCCTATCGCGCATCTCGAAGCGCGTATCCACGGACGACGCCGCGATGGAAGTCTGAATTGAAGTTTTTTCCGGATTTGCGGGATCGTACTGAACCGTTCCGCTTACCTTGGTGAATGCGCCGCGAACAGTCGAGATCCCCAGATGCCGCACGGCAAACTGCGCCGAGGCGTGCGGCGGATCAAGCTGCCAGATTTCCTGCGCGACAGCGGGCGTGGTGAGCAGAAGGGCAAAAGCGACAGCGAAAAGGGTACGAGCCATGAGTTTCTACGTCTCCTGAAACGGATCCTGCAAATAGAGCCGCCACAGTTTAGCAAATCCGCCTGCAACGGCGCGGTGCCCGCAAAGATCAGAGCCGGACGCCGTGACGGCAACGAATTGAGCGTGTGAATTGCCCGCCACCCGTTCGTGGTTAAATCGCAACGCCTCGTGATAGTGGATGCGCGCGTTTTGAGTCCCACATCTACGGGCTTCGCTCTTCTAACTCCAGGCAATCAATAAACTATGCGGCAGAAATTCACGAAACGTTAATCTCCCGGTAACTTTGGCGTAACGCCGAACGCCCTAGGCTGTACGCTTATCGGAAAAGACTCCGGCGCACGGCGCCGGGACTGCGAGGGAATTGTGTCTGCACTCACCCTCGCTGGAATCAAGAACTGAACCGCCGGATTGGTATAAAAGTGCCCTGAGAGGCGTGAATTCCATGCAGCTGAGAAGCGTCCTAATTTTTTCCTTGCCACTTCTTCTGACCGCTTGTGGAAGTAGTGGCAGTAGCAGTAATAGCAATCCGTCCTCCTCCGGACCGCTCTCAGGTAACTGGCAAATGGCCCTGCAAGCGGTCCCCACCACCACCACCAACATCACCGCCATTATGCGGGCCTCGAACGTAGTATCTGCGACCGTGACCAGTTCCGAAGGCTTCTCTGCCGGCAAAGAAGTTGGAGTCAGCGGCGTTGTCAACTCAAGCTATGATGGGGTATTCACCCTTACGGTTGTTGACAAGAGCACGAGTGTTTTGCAATGGGTGCAGAGCGGACCGAATTCTTCTTCCCGTGGCGGCTCTATCGTTCGATACTCCACGCCCCCCAAGACTCAATCCGGGTTCCTGATTCAGAATGGCGGTACTGTCACCGGCAGCGTGATATTCACAGACCAGCCATGTTCCGGCGTGGGTAGTGTAACTGGGGCGGTCAGCGGAACCGCGATTTCATTGCTGGTAAGCCCTACTGGAGTCAATGTCAATCTCTCTGGCACTATCGGCTCGGGCCAAAACTCTATGAGCGGGAAATACACGACACTCTCCACCGGATGTAGCGCAACCAATGTTGCTCCAGGAACGGGCATTTGGACCGCAAATCGGGTGAGTCCGTTAAGCGGGAAGATTCAAGGTACTTTTACGTCGAAAGATCAGAGTCTAAGTCCAGTCGCAGTTACGGGCAAGGTTAGCCAAGGACCGAACACCGGGATCAGTGCTGTGCCTCTCACCGGGAGCCTCAGCGCCACAGATTATTGCTTCAGCACGGCAAACATTTCCGGCGTGATCAGCGGGACCTCAGTCCTGATGAACCTGGTGGATTCCGACGGCACGCAGATCGGAGAAGTGTCCGGCACAACTTCGCTGGACGGTACCCTTATCACCGGAACTTATCAGGTCATGGGTCAAGGTAAGGGAGCTGAGCCCAACCCGCCTTGCGGGGTGGGCGATCACGGTACGGTGACCCTAACGCTGTAGTCCGCAACTGATTCTTCCGGCCCCTTACAGCCTTGCCATAGAAGTTAGTTGTCTTTCTGCCTATCGTGCCCTTCGCTTGCAGAGTTGCTCTGGATGAAAGCTCGCTCGGTTCTATGTTCCCGTTCCAGAGAGCTGCACGGTTTGCGGACTGGCTCCGCCATTGTCGGTAATGCTCAGGACGGCGGATGCCGCCCCGGCGGCTGCCGGAGTGAAAGTGACGTTGATGGAACACGTGGTTTGAGCCAATAGGACAACCCCGCCGCAGGTGTCCAACTCCGCGAAATCCCCGGCATTCTTTCCCGTGACCGCGATGCCGGAAATGGTTAGTGGGTTCACCCCAGTATTGGTCAGAATAATCAAATTTTGAGCGCTCGAAGTTCCCGTTGCCTGATTGCCGAAGTTGATGTTGTTTTGGGAAAGGGCGACGACGCTTGCGGGCGTGGGCAAATAAAAGATGTTGATCGTTGATAAGCTGGGGCAGGAGGCGTTGATCGCACTGCACAGAAGGCCTCCATTCCCCATGATAGGCTCGCCAGCCGGCAGTTGTGCAGAGGTTATTATGCTGGAAATGACATTGAAGTTGACTTTGGCGACCCATTGCTGGTTCGCATCCACCAGCAATCCGTATTGACCGTTGTTAAAGACGTCATTGAAAGTAGCAATTGTGTTCGGATCGCTGCCATTCACGAAATCTTTCCCATCTGGAGTAGCGGGCAGGTTCCCGAAATAGTATTGGACGTTGGAGGCTTCGAGCGGGGTGGAATCGGCGCTTGGCCAACTTTGAAACCCTATGCAATTCCCCGAGGTCTGGCTGGAGAAAAGGATATGCGGCGACTGTCCAATCACGGCGCTGGCACCGACTCCCAAGGAAGCCATGTTCATGAAACTCGGAATTGCCTGGCAAAGTCCGACGTTCGGCACCAGTGTGAATTGCGGGCTCTGGGGGTTGCTAACATCTGCCAACGATTGATTATTCGTAGCGGCGTCGACAACCGTCGCGTAATTGGTGACTAAGTCGATGGCTGTGCTTCCGGGCGCGGCGAGGCCAGAATTCACCGTCGCGACTGCATGGGTCGACAGATTCAGAGTCTGCAGTTCTCCCGTCAATGGGCTGGCACTCAGAATATAGGGACTAGTCACGATTGGATCGAGCGAGAAATTTGCCGCTGGAGCCGGGGCGGGCGTCAACGGCAGAGGGGTAAACGTCCCGTCCACGAGGTCCATTGTGTAATAGCCTTGCGCCGTGCTCAGAATAAGCAAGTTCGTGGCTGGATCCACGACGGCCGCGCAAATCATGCACTTGATTCCGTTGATCGTAGCCGTCTGCGACACTGGTGATTTGAAAGTCGCGGTAACGATATTGTTCGTCGGATCGCTGGGCTGGTTGCTGGCGTCGATGATCAGCACATCCGGCGAGCTATAGCTGATCACCGCCACCAGCATACTGGCTTGGCTTGCCGCCGTGGCCTTGGGTACAAACCCCGATGGCATCGGGATGGTGGCCAGAAGTGCAACCTGTACGGGCAGCGCAGTGGAGAACGAATCCGCATCCAGATTTACTTCTTGCACCGCATACGACCCCTGGATCATGGTTTGGGATTGCGGCAGATAGGCGGCATCCACAATGCTGTTGGTCTTATAAGGAACCGAAAGAATGGCAATAGTGTTCGAGGCAAAGCCGTTGGTTTCAGTGATGAGCTGAATCGCACCCACTACGGGTCCCAGGGTGGCGGTAATCACTGCGGGGCCAATAGCCATACCGGTAGCTACTCCGCTCGAATTGACCGAAACGAAGTTGGTTTTACTGGACGCTGAAGAAGCGGCCCACGTGACCTGTGAAGTGATGTCACTTCGGCTGCCGTTGCTGTAAACGCCCGTCGCGATGAGCTGACGGGTTTCGGCCAGTCCGATCAATGAAGTTGCGGGCGCAATGGTAATCGCAGCCAGCGAGACTCCCGGAGCGGGATTGTTGGTCGTGGGAGCGACATAATTATTGCCGCTCCCGCCGCACGCTTCGAGCAGGGCCGTGACAGCAACCACAATCGCCAGTTTCAGAATCCGGCCAGTATGATAGCTTTCCGTCCGAGTGGATCCGTTTCGAAAGTCCGCATCGATCCTGGAATCTCTAAACTTTTCGCTTCTAGGACGCTTCCGCAAGCTCATGGCTGCGAATCCTGGGGCTTCACTGTGGGATTAGGCGATTCGAGAGCGCCGTTTGCCTGCGGCCGCTTTATGGCCCCCGGCTGCACTTGTTCCTTGATCCAGTCAAATCCAATGCCGCTGGCCACCGTGTTCTTGAAAGCCTGTGTATCCGCGTAGTGCACGATTTCCGCGTTTGATGGCGCAGCGGCTTCCACCTTCCGTTTGGCCTCCTCCGGCGTCACCGTGACCGTGGACACCAGCTGTATGCGCACCTTTTGCTGCTTCAGTTTCGGCAGCCACTCTATCGGATCGAGCGGCGCCACGCCCGCCAACCACTCCGGCTTCATAAAACCGGGACGCTCGTTCTCCGGGATCAACGTAGACTTCGCCACCCAGTCCGGCCAGTCTCCCCAGGGATCGAGCAAATCCAAAATTTTGATTCGCGGATCGACCGCCGCCGCCAGGATTGCAATACTCGCCCCTGATCCATCTCCGAACATTCCGACGCGGTCCATGTCCACGTCGCTACGCGTCGCCAGATAGTTCAGGATCATCTGCACATCATGGGCGGAGGTAGCCAGCGCCTCCCGCAGTTCGCTCACGAACCACTGCTTCATAGGACGGGGTGCGTGATAGCGGCCCGCGGTGAGAGCCGAAGCAAATCCAACCGCAGCGAAGCCATGACTGGTCAGGAAGCGGCAAAAACCGTCGTCCCGAAAGCGATCGAGCTCGAAGGGGTAGCTGTAAAGATAAAGAATGACCGGAGGTTTCTCGACGCCATCCGGTTTCACAATGTATAAATCGATCGCATCCCCAGACCGCCATTGCACCCGGGTGAATTCGCGAGTGTAGCCGGAGCCGCTTTTGTCAACCTCCCCCACCAGCGCATATCCCAGCCGCAGGTCACTTCCCTCGAGCGATGGGGTGGACCAATCTTCGGTGATTTTTGGCGCCAAGGTTTCGCTGGAAATATTGCCCACAACTTTCGGGGCGCCATTGGTGGCCGGCTCGCCGGCATCCCCCGCCGAAGCGGCCTGGGCCTGTGCCTCTACTCCACAGAACACCACAACACTCAATAATACGGCGAGATTAACCTTCTGATGGAAGCACAACTTTTGCATGAATTCCCCTAAGCAAGCCGTAAATCTTAATGGCTCCAACTTTATTTGGCACGCCGAAAATTGAAAACTGAGGCAGGCTGCCGGAAAGGCCAGCCTGCCTCAGGAACTACATTCAGTGAACGCAACCACTCAAGCCAGTTTAGCGATGCCGGTTGAGGGTGCCAGCACCGGTTGCTGCTGGCGAACCACCCGCGTTGATGATGTAGAACTCTCCAAGTGTCGGGCTGGACGGAGGAGGAGGACCTACACAAGCGCCACTGGCGTAGCCACCAACGTAGAGGATCGTGGACGTGGTGGCGACGGGGGCAACCTTGAAGCTTTCGCCACCGATCGTGATGGCCTGGTTTTCCCAAGCCGCGCCAACCGCGAAGCCGGTGGAACCAGCTAAGGTCTTACGTGTGACCTTCCAGCCCTTGTTTGCCGTGCAGGTAGCGGGACTGGTTACGGTCACATAACCCGAGGTCCACAGAGTGCCGCCGAACGGTCCTTGGATTACGCCGCCCTCATCGCCGCCCCGGTCAAGAACGCCCAAGTCGTTTCCGCCGGTGAGCGCATTTTTCGCCGTCGCGGTTCCGTTGTAGCCGGCGATGACCCTGGCGCCGGTGCAGCCGGTGCCGCCGCAGGAATTCACCGGACCGGTTCGCGCGAAGTGCGAGTGATAAACGGTGAGGCCGTCGGAAACGCCGCCGACGCCGCCATGGGCGGTGTAGAACGGCACATAGTCGGCAATCGTGGTGTCAATCGCGTTCTGAGCAGCCGCAGCTAGCGCCGCCGGTCCAACCGGGTCGGTGTTGCTGGCATAGGAAACCCAGCGGTAAATCGACCATGCTCCATAGCTTCCGTTGCGCAAAGTGGGGAAGGAGACGTTCTTTGGCCAGAGTGACGCAGGGCAGCTTTTTTTCGGTGCTACGGGGCAGTTCGGGAACGTTTGGTTAGCTTTACCGATTCCGCCAAGAGGATCTACGCCGTCGAGCGTCAGGTAGTTGTAGTCGGTCGCGGTAAGGCCTGCGCCGTAGAACTTTGCGGCGTTGGAGAAGGACCAGAAGAAGTAGCCAAGGGCATTGTTAGTCCCGATAATGCCGCCGCCTCCAGTTTTCCCAATCACTTCACCAGTGCCGATCGCGCGGCTGCGGTAACCGCCGCCCCCCTTACAGCTCCCGTTGGTGCTGTTGAGCGGGTTAATGACTCCACCGTTGGCAATTGATCGGCTGACACCCAGTTCCTGTGAGTCGGTGGTGTTGCCGGTGGTGCGGAACAAGCTGAACTCCGTGGTATTCATGGTGCCGGAGAGAGGTTCGCGAAGAATCGGGTTGACGTTGACCAGCGGG
>Ga0335081_10018629_pt1 | contig 11225 bp, 7 predicted proteins | sample Lox_Sample_35_FD_206713 | JGI IMG/M metagenome (GOLD analysis project Ga0335081, IMG submission 206713) | Soil microbial communities from Loxahatchee National Wildlife Refuge, Florida, United States - Lox_Sample_3.5 | ecosystem: Environmental > Terrestrial > Soil > Wetlands | place: USA: Florida... | reverse complement strand
TTTCGAGAGCCACCCCATATGCCCCGACTCCAAACCAAAGAAGACCTACGCCTCGAAGAATCACGCACCCGCAAAAAATATTGGAAGCGTTGGGGACCCTATCTCTCCGAGCGCCAGTGGGGCACGGTCCGCGAGGACTACAGCCCGGGCGGCACGGCGTGGGAGTTTTTCCCACACGATCACGCGCGGTCGCGGGCTTACCGCTGGGGTGAGGACGGCATCGGCGGCATCAGCGACCGGCATCAGCTGATTTGTTTCGGTCTCGCGCTCTGGAACGGCCGCGACCCCATTTTGAAAGAGCGCCTCTTCGGGCTTACCGGCAACGAAGGCAACCACGGCGAGGACGTGAAGGAGTATTACTTTTACCAGGACTCCACTCCGACGCACAGCTACATGCGGATGCTGTACAAGTATCCACAGGGGGAGTTTCCCTATTCCTGGCTGGTCAACGAAAATCGCCGCCGCACGCGCCAGGATGCCGAATTTGAATTGCTCGATACCAGCGTCTTCAACGAGAATCGTTACTTCGATGTCGTCCTGGAATACGCCAAAGCCGACGCGGAAGACATTCTCATCCGCATCACGGCGGTAAACCGCGGCCCCGAACTGGCCGTCCTGCACCTGCTGCCTTCTTTGTGGTTTCGCAACACGTGGTCCTGGGGCCGCGACCTGCGCCGGCCCACGGTGCAACGAGCGGCCAGCGTGCCCAACAGCGTCTGCGCGGAGTTGCAGCACTGGCAGTATGGAAAGCGCTGGCTGCTGTGTGCCGGGCAGCCGGAACTGCTGTTCACGGAAAATGAATCGAACTGGGCGCGGCTGTTCAACGGCAAGAACCGTACGCCGTATGTGAAAGACGGCTTCCACGAATACGTGATTCGCGGGAACAGGAATGCCATCAATCCACAACAGACCGGCACAAAAATGGCGGCGTATCACCAAGTTCAACTACAGCCCGGCGAGAGCCAAACGCTGAAGCTGCGTTTGACCGACATGGAGCCGCTGAGCTCCATGGAAGCCAATCTACAACTCGATGGCGCCATCACGTCTCCCGCGCACGCCGACCGCGCCGAGAGCGCTCCGCCCTCGAACGACTTTTCGACTGGCTTCGATGCTCTGTTTACTCTTCGTCAAAGAGAAGCCGACGAGTTTTACGGGGCGCGTGTTTCGTCTGAAGTTTCCGATGACGCGAGAAACGTCGTGCGTCAAGCGTTCGGCGGCCTGCTCTGGTCCAAGCAGTTCTATCACTATGACGTGCGCACGTGGCTCGAAGGCGACCCCGCCGGGCCGCCGCCTCCACCCGAGCGATGGAAGGGCCGCAACAAGGAATGGACGCATCTTTACAACGACGACATCATCTCCATGCCCGACAAATGGGAGTATCCCTGGTTTGCGGCCTGGGATCTGAGCTTCCACTGCATCGCACTTGCTCTGGTGGATCCCGATTTTGCGAAAGAGCAGCTTATTCTTCTGCTGCGCGAATGGTACATGCACCCCAATGGGCAGTTGCCAGCGTACGAATGGGCTTTCGGCGACGTCAATCCGCCCGTGCACGCCTGGGCGGCCTGGCGCGTCTATAAAATCGAGCGGCGCGTTCGTGGCGTGAGCGACCGCAGCTTTCTCGAAAAAATCTTCCACAAGCTGCTGCTGAATTTCACCTGGTGGGTCAATCGCAAGGATCCCGAAGGCATGAACATCTTTCAGGGCGGGTTTCTCGGCCTGGACAACATCGGAGTCTTTGACCGTTCCGCACCGCTTCCTACGGGCGGCCACCTCGAACAATCCGACGGCACCAGCTGGATGGGCATGTACTGCCTGAATATGCTGGCCATGGCGCTGGAACTGGCCAAGGAAGATCCTGCTTACGAAGACGTCGCCAGCAAGTTTTTCGAGCACTTCGTCAACATCGCGCACGCGATGAACGACATCGGCACCGAAGGCCTGGCCTTGTGGGACAACGAAGACGGGTTCTACTACGACGTCCTCCACTTACCGACCGGCGAGGACCATTTCCTGAAGATTCGTTCCATGGTTGGTCTGATTCCGCTGTTCGCTGTGGAAACGCTCGAGCCCGAAATCGTCGAGCGCTTGCCCGGTTTCAAGCGCCGCATGCAATGGTTCATTGACAATCACGCCGACGTCCCGGAGCACATCGAAATGACGCAGCGTTCCGCGCGCGGCGTGCGCCGCCTGCTTTCGCTCGCGAACCGCCGGCAATTGAAGCGCATTCTCGCGCGCATGCTCGACGAAACCGAGTTCCTTTCTCCCTACGGCGTCCGCTCCCTTTCCCGCTACCATCTCGATCATCCCTATGAAGTGCAGGTCAACGACCACGTCAGCCGCGTGGCGTACGAGCCCGCGGAATCCACCAGCGGCCTCTTTGGTGGCAACTCGAATTGGCGCGGCCCGATCTGGTTTCCGTTGAACTATCTGCTCGTCGAGTCGCTGCAGAAGTATCACCATTATTACGGCGAGGACTTCAAAGTCGAATTTCCGGTGCATTCTGGTGAAGAAGCGGACCTGTGGCAGGTTGCGGCCGAAATCTCGCGCCGCCTGGTGCACATTTTCGTTCGCGGGAGAGATGGCCGCCGCCCCGTCGCCGGTGGGCTGGAAGTTTTTCAAAACGATCCGCACTGGAAGGATCTCATCTTGTTCCACGAATACTTCCACGGAGACAACGGCGCGGGGATCGGCGCCAACCACCAGACCGGCTGGACCGGCCTGGTCGCCAAACTCATCGAACAGAGCGGAGAATAGTGTGTCCAGCGTGGCCTTCCGTCCCATCACCAGCGACGATGAGCCGGTGTTGCTGCGCATGATGCGGAATCTCGCGGAGCAGGAGCCTGGCGCTTATTTTTTCGACGAACCCGCGGTCTGCCAGGTCTTGCGCAAGTTTGTTGCGGATCCTGGTTTAGGGCGGGCTTGGATTTTCTTTGACGACGCCACGCCGGTTGGCTACATCGTTTTGACCTTTGGCTTCAGTTTCGAATACCACGGCCGCGACGCGTTTATTGATGAATTGTATGTGGAGCCGCAATATCGTCGTCAGGGCATTGGCCGCCGCGCGATGCAGTTTGTGGCAGAAAGCGCGCGCGAATTTGGTGTGAACGCGATTCACCTGGAGGTGGATAAAGGCAACGACGCCGCGGAAGAACTGTATCGCCGCGTGGGTTACGCCGATCAGGCGCGCTTCTTGATGACAAAATGGCTTGTGCCGGGCGGGAGGACTCCGTGCCAAGACCGCGGCTAGTTGCTGGAGTCGTGCCTCCGCCGCCATGCGTGGTGCGCTTCGGCCGGGAAATCTGCGGCAATCTCGCGGATGCGGAATCGCGCGAGTGGCTCGTCACGAACGGCATCGGCGGTTTCGCCTCCGGAACTATCGCCACCCACATGACCCGCCGCTACCACGGCCTGCTGATTGCCGCCTTGCAGCCGCCTGTGGGCCGGACTCATCTCGTGGCCGGGCTCGATGAAACCGTGCGTTACGCGAACCATTCCTACGCACTCGCAACTCATCATTGGTCCAGCGGTGCCATCGATCCTCAGGGATGTGTGTTGCTCGAGAGTTTTCGTCTTGAGGGGACCATTCCAGTTTGGAGCTTCGCGCTCGCCGACGCAGTGCTCGAAAAGCGCGTTTGGATGGCGCAAGGGGAGAACACCACGTGCGTTCAGTACACGCTGGTGCGCGCCAGTAGTGCCGCTGCTATCGAGTGCAAGGCCCTGGTCAATTATCGGGATTTCCACGCCAATACACACGCCGGCGACTGGCGCATGAAGATTGTCGAAGTCGAGCACGGCGTTTTGATTCTGCCGTTCGAAGGGGCGACGCCGTTCTATTTGAGAAGCGCCAAGGCGTCATGCGAACTGCGTCACGAGTGGTATCGCGATTGTTTCCTGCCCAGGGAAAAGGAACGTGGCCTCGATGATCACGAAGACCATCTCTGCGCCGCGATTTTTAGCGCGAAACTGCACGTCGACGATTGCCTCACCGTCGTAGCCACGACGGAAGCAGAGCGCGCGCCTGAGGATCGCCCCGCACGCAACGCTGGGGCTCCTCCCCAAACGCCAGACCCGAACCAGGACGACATTCTATCCCGTGCCGCGCGCACCATTCACGACGCGAACGTTTTCAACCGTTGGAAGAAACAAGATCCGGCTGCCGCCGACAGCGCACCGGCCTGGCTTCCTCAACTCGTCCTCGCCGCCGACCAGTTCATCGTCAAGCGCGCTTTGCCCGACGAACCCGACGCCCGCAGCATCATCGCGGGCTATCACTGGTTTGGCGACTGGGGCCGCGACACGATGATCGCGCTCCCAGGCCTCACGCTCACCACTGGCCGCCCGGAGATCGCCCGGCAGATTCTTCTCGCCTTTGCCCGCTTCGTAGACGCTGGCATGCTTCCCAATAATTTCCCTGACGCCGGCGGCAGGCCCGAATACAACACCGTGGATGCTGCGCTCTGGTATTTCGAAGCTGTCCGCCACTATTTCAACGCCACGCAAGACGCCGCCACGCTCGAAAACCTCTTTCCTGTCCTCGCAGCAATTGTCGATTCCCACCTCGCCGGCACGCGCTACAACATTCACGTCGATCGCGCCGACGCCCTGCTATACGCCGGTGGTCCCGGCATTCAACTCACTTGGATGGACGCCAAAATTGGCGACTGGGTCGTCACGCCTCGTACTGGCAAGCCCGTCGAAATCAATGCCCTGTGGATCAATGCGCTCGAGACCATCGCGTCCTTCGCGCGCGCTCTCCACCAGCCCGCCGAACAATTCCAAGCCCTGTCCTCTCAAGCGCAAAAGAGTTTTGCAAAATTCTGGAACGCCGAACGCAACTGCTGCTTCGACGTGATTGACATTCCATCGGCAGGAAAAAACGCCACCAACGATCCTTCGCTACGCCCTAATCAGATCTTTGCGGTCGCTCTCCCGGTCAGCCCGCTCACCAAAGACCAGCAAAAGTCCGTCGTCGACGTTTGTTCCCAGCAACTTCTCACGTCTCACGGTCTGCGCAGCCTCGCCCCAAGTGAGCCCGCCTACCAAGGCCATTATGGCGGCGACCAGCGTTCCCGCGACTCTGCCTATCATCAAGGAACCGTTTGGGGCTGGCTCCTCGGTCCCTTCGCTCTGGCTCACTTCCGCGTCTATAACGACCGCTTCGCCGCCTTCCGTTATCTCGAGCCTCTCGGTTCGCACATCACCGCTCTCGGCCTCGGCACACTCCCTGAAATCTTCGACGGTGACCCACCCCACGGTCCCCGCGGCTGCATCGCCCAAGCCTGGACTGTCGCGGAAGTCCTGCGCGCCTCGGCCGAATTGTCCACTCGCGCGAATCGCCTCGTTGCAGAAGAGGTGAGCTAAAGCGGCGCCGCCAAGAAATCGCCGCCTTGATGTGCACAGCGTTGCCGAGATGAGGCGCAGCGGGCTGCGCCTCTATTACCCTAGCCGCTCCGGCGCTCCTCACGATTTCTCGAACAATTCAATGAGAATTTTCCCGCCTCCCGGCCGCTCCATCAAAAAGAAATTCACCCGCGTCCCATCCGCCCCTGGTCGCGTCTCCGGGTAAACGCTCTTCACTCCAAATTTCTCTTTCAAAATTTCCGTCGCCCGGTCCACATCCGAACAGCGAAACTCCACTTGCTGCACACCTTCTCCAAATTTCGTCAGGTACCTCGCAATCGCCCCATCCCCGCCCGGCGCGCGCGACGTCAAAATATCCAGCGAAATCTCTTCCCCGAAATGTAGCGCAAACTCCTCCGCATCCTGTTCCGAAGGCACGTCCGCCAGACGCGCTACACCGTTCGCCACGCGAATCTTCCCGAACGTCTCCCGCCCCACGGCCACTCCGACGGTTACCTCAGGCCGATTTCCGAGCAGCAGCCGCGCCAACTCCCCTTCGGCCCACCACTTCGCAGTCGCCGCCTCCGCAGCGCTTTTTCCGGCTCGATAAATCTCGCCCGCCGCCTCTTTGCGGGCCGAAGCTTCCGCTGAAGCCAGCTCTTCGATGCCTTTCTTCCATTCGTCAGCCATGTCAGCCCCCGGCAAATTGTAGCGCCTGCGCGCTTCCAGGCTGCACCCGCCCTGTTTGAACCGTCCCAAAGTTGCAACCGATGCGCCCTCTGTGTCATCTGAGGGGTATGCCAAAACCGGTCCTCTTCGCTGTCGATGACGACCCCGAAGTCCTCCGGGCCATTGAGCGCGACCTGCGCGGCCGTTATGCCGAGCGCTATCGCGTCATGCGCGCCAACTCCGCGGCCTCCGCGCTCGCCACGCTCCGCGAACTGAAAGCCCGCAACAATCCCGTCGCACTGCTCCTCGCCGATCAACGCATGCCCCAAATGGATGGCGTCGGCTTTTTGTCGGAAGCCATGGAACTGCATCCCGACGCCAAGCGCGCCCTTCTCACCGCCTACGCCGACACCACTGCCGCCATCGACGCCATCAACGAAGCGCGCATCCATTACTACCTTATGAAGCCCTGGGATCCTCCCGAGGAAAAGCTGTATCCTGTTCTCGACGATCTCCTCGGCGACTGGACCTCCAGTTACCGCGCCCCGTACGAAGGCATTCGCGTCCTCGGCACCCGTTGGTCCACTCGTTCCTATGAGCTGCGCGACTTTCTCGCGCGCAACCAGGTCCCTTATCAGTGGATTGACATCGAAGTCGCGCAAAGCGACCCCGAAGTCCGCACGCTGATTGCTTCTCTCGGCCCGGAGGCTGAAACTCTCCCGCTCATTCTTTTCCCCGACGGCACGCGCCTCGCCGAGCCTCCGCTTCCCGCCGTCGCCGATAAAGTCGGCTTGCGTACGCACGCGCAAACCAATTTCTACGACCTTGCCATCGTCGGTGGCGGCCCCGCCGGCCTCGCCGCCGCGGTCTACGGGGCTTCCGAAGGACTGAAGACGGTTATCATCGAGCGCGAAGCTCCGGGTGGCCAGGCTGGTCTCAGTTCCCGCATCGAAAACTATCTGGGCTTTCCGTCCGGGCTCTCCGGCAGCGACCTTGCCCGCCGCGCCGTTTCGCAAGCGCGCCGCTTCGGCGTGGAAATTCTCTCCCCGCAGGATGTTGTGGGCATTCGCGTCGAAGGCCCCTACCGCTTCGTCAAGCTGGCCGACAGCACAGAAATCTCCTGCAACGCCCTCCTCCTCGCCATGGGCGTGCAGTGGCGTACCCTGGACGTTCCTGGCATCGACCGCCTTCAAGGAGCCGGCGTCTACTACGGCGGCGGCACCTCCGAAGCCATTGCCTGTCGTGGCGAAACCGTCTACGTTATCGGCGGCGCCAATTCCGCCGGCCAGGCCGCCATACATTTCTCCAAATTCGCTGACAAAGTCGTCATGCTCGTCCGCGGCGAATCGCTGGCCGCCACCATGTCCCACTACCTCATCGAGCAAATCGAGAAAACGCCCAATATCGAGGTCTGGACGAAGACCAATCTCGTCGAAGTCCACGGCGACACGCGCCTCACCGCGATCACCGTGCAATGTGAAACCGACAAAACCCGCAAAGAGCTTCCTGCCACAAGTGTTTACATCTTTATCGGCGCCTTGCCGCGCACCGAATGGCTCGGCAGTCTCATCGCACGCGACGACCGCGGCTTCATCCTTTCCGGTCCGGATCTTCTTGGCAACGGTAAGCGGCCCGCCTCCTGGACTCTGGACCGCGATCCCGGCTTGCTCGAAACCAACATTCCCGGCATATTCGTCGTCGGCGACGTGCGCCACGGCTCGGTCAAGCGCGTTGCGTCCGGCGTCGGCGAAGGCGCCGTGGTCGTCCAATTCATGCACCAGTACCTGGCTAAAATCCAATGACTGCGGCCCATAATCCAATGAAGGCAACTCTTCACCGCGCAGCTCGCTCATGACCATCGCCTCTCCTCCGACTCCGCCCGACCAGATCGTCGCGCAGTTGCGCAAGATCGAAGTTTTCGCCGATCTCCCTCAGGACGATCTCCCGTGGTTTGTTTCTGTCAGCGAAGAGCACCGCGCTGCTGTCGGCGAAGCCATCATGACCGAAGGCGATCTGCCCAACTTCATGATGGTCATGCTCGAAGGCGAAATGCGCGCCCGCGCCGAACATGGCGCTCCTGATGGCCCCGTCTTCACCATCAGTTCCGGTGATGTCACCGGCATGTTGCCGTTTTCCCGCCTTAAAGTTATTTCCGTCACCGGCCGCGCCGTTCGTCCCTGTCATTATCTTGGCTTTCCGGTCACGCAATTCACCGAGCTCTATCGCCGGATGCCCGAACTGACGCGCCGCTTGGTGGGTCTGCTTGCCGACCGCGTTCGCAGCGTGACGCGCGCCGAGCAGCAACACGAAAAACTCGCCGCCCTCGGCAAACTTTCCGCCGGCCTCGCTCACGAACTGAACAATCCCTCCGCTGCCGCGCGCCGTTCCGCCGCCGCTCTTCGCGATTGCCTCGTTCGCCTCCGCCAAGCCTCGCGCAGTACGGAAATCGGCCCGCAAGATTGCGCCCTCCTCGCGCATCGCGAAGAAGAAATTCGCGCCAGCCTCCAGCCCGCCGAATACAAGGATGAATTTGCCCGCGTCGAACGCGAAGAAGCCCTTCAATCTTGGCTCGAATCCCGCGGCGTCAAAGACGCCTGGAAGCTTGCTCCGCTCCTCGCGGAGGCCAACCTCTCCGACATCCATCTCGCATCCTTCGCCCATGCCGCCGGTGCTTCGCTCGGTCCCGAACTCACGCGTTTCGCCACGCTTCTCGAAATGGAGCGCATCGCCGACGAACTCGAGCACAGCTCCGCCCGCATCTCCGACCTCATCAAAGCCATCAAGGAATATTCCTTTATGGACCAGGCCCCGGTGCAGGAGGTGGAAATCGAGCGCAGCCTCGAAACCACCCTCACCATCATGAATCACAAGCTCAAGCGCGGCGTCACCGTCATTCGTGACTACGCTCCCGGCTTGCCGAAAGTCCTGGCCAACGGCAGCGAACTCAATCAGGTCTGGACCAACCTCATCGACAACGCCGCTGACGCCATGAACGGCTACGGCAAGCTCACCATTCGCACCGCCCGCGAAAACGACTTTGTCCTCGTCGAAATTGCCGACAACGGCCCCGGCATCCCGCCTGAGATCAAATCCAGAATTTTCGACCCCTTCTTCACCACCAAAGGCGTCGGCGAGGGCACCGGCCTCGGCCTCGACATCGTCAACCGTATCGTCAAAAACAACCACGGCCAGATCAACGTCACCTCCGCCCCTGGCGACACCCGCTTTCAGGTCCGCATCCCCATTCAAGCCGCCCCGTAGCGCTGCCACTCTGTGCCCCGAGGACGCGCCTTAGGAGAAGCCATGTCCGCTGAAACCTGCACCCACATCGACAAGATCAAGCCGGCCAAACCCAAGTCCAAGGGCTGCGAGGAATGCCTCAAAATGGGTGATACTTGGGTTCATCTTCGCCTCTGCCTAACGTGCGGCCATGTTGGTTGCTGCGACTCCTCTAAGAACAAGCACGCCACCAAACATTTCCACGCCACTAGGCATCCCGTCATCCGCTCCTTCGAGCCCGGCGAAGACTGGTATTGGTGTTACATCGACGAACTGATGTTTGAGGAAGACTAACCGCCGCCGAAGTGAATCATTTGTCCCGCAGAGGAGGGGTTCCTTCCTGGGCCCGAAGGGCCACCCCCTATCCCCGCCACATTCCCCGAAACCGGGTTACAATTGCTGCGTCTATCTCTAAGAGTTTCAGTCTGTTTCGCCCGAGGGTGCTATGAAATCAGAGCGTCGCGGCCTCTTTCTCGTAGTTGCCGTAATCCTCTTGTCGGCCGCTCTCGGCGCCGTTTACGGACCCAACGTCCGCGCCACCGCCAGCTCCCTCGACGACTCCCAAGCCTCTCTCCGCAATTTCACTCAGGTCCTCGACATCGTGCAATCCAACTACGCTGAACCCGTAGACGTCGACCGCCTCGTCTATGAAGGTGCCATCCCCGGCATGCTCCGCGTCCTCGATCCCCACTCCAACTTCTTCGACGCCCGCCAATGGGCCCTCAGCATGGAGGAGCGCCGCGGCAAATACTACGGTGTGGGCATGAGCGTCATTCCCCGCGGCGACCGCACCGTCGTCGTGTCCCCCAACGTCGGCTCCCCCGCCTACAAAGCCGGAATCCGCCCCGGCGACATGATCGAAAAAATCAACGATGTGCCCGCCGTGGGTAAGACCACCTCCGAAGTCGCGGACCTCCTGCGCGGCCCACGCGGCACGGTCGTCAAGATCACCATGTCCCGCGAAGGCTACGCCGATCCCCTCGTTTTCACGGTGACGCGCGACGAAATCCCCCACCACGTCGTTGAGCTCGCCTACGAAATCAAGCCCGGTATCGGCTATATTCGCCTCTCCGGCTTCAACGAAAACACCGACGGAGAACTTGCCGACGCGATTCAGCAGTTGCACGCCGCTTCCCTCGACGGCCTGGTACTCGATATGCGCGGCAATCCCGGCGGCTTGGTCAACGAAGCCATCGCCGTCGCCGACATGCTCCTCGACAAAAACCAGTTGATCGTTTCCCAGCGCGGCCGCACTTCTCCCGAGCGCCGTTTCTATGCTCTTCGCGGAAATCAGGGCAACAACATGCCGCTCGTCGTCCTCGTCAACAACAACTCGGCTTCCGCCACCGAAATCGTCACCGGCGCCGTACAGGACCACGATCGCGGCGTGGTCGTTGGGGAAACTACTTTCGGCAAAGGCCTCGTGCAAATCGTCCAGCCGTTGAGCGAGAACACCGGACTGGCGCTCACCACCGCCCGCTACTACACTCCCAGCGGCCGCCTCATTCAGCGCGACTACAAATCCGTTTCTCTCTACGCGTATCACTACGAGCGCAAGGTTCCCGACCATCCGACCGACGTTCGCCTCACCGACAGCGGGCGCCAAGTCACCGGCGGTGGCGGCATTACCCCGGACATCACTGTCAAGGAACCCGACTACAACTCCTTCCAAAGAACGCTCTTCCGTACCGACGTTTTCTATCCGTTTGAAGCCAGTGTCGGTGGTTTCACGCGCCACTACCTCGGTACCCGCCCTGCCGTCACCAAGGATTTTCACGCGGACGACGCCGTCATGGCTGACTTTCGCAGCTACCTCGCGGCCCAGCACGTTCGCTACACCGAGCCGGATTTGGCGCAAAACCTCGACTGGGTGAAGCGCAAGATCAAGCAGGAAGTTTTTCTTTCCATCTTTGGCCAGCAGGAAAGCTTCAAGGTTC
>Ga0335081_10018628_pt1 | contig 11226 bp, 12 predicted proteins | sample Lox_Sample_35_FD_206713 | JGI IMG/M metagenome (GOLD analysis project Ga0335081, IMG submission 206713) | Soil microbial communities from Loxahatchee National Wildlife Refuge, Florida, United States - Lox_Sample_3.5 | ecosystem: Environmental > Terrestrial > Soil > Wetlands | place: USA... | reverse complement strand
GCTGAGCCGTGCCGATCGCCACCGGGGTCTTCCCGCGGCCGCGGCCCGCGGCGCCCCGGCGGCTGGCCTGCCCGAGCCGCCGCCGGGGAAGCAGCCGCGCAGAGGGAGCTTCGCCACGATCAGTCGGGCCGCTTGACCGCAGCGAGCAGGCCATCGCCCACCGGCAGCAGCAGCGGCACGAGGCGTTCGTCCGTCCTGACCTGTTCGCACAGTTCACCCGCCGCGACCGCGTCCAGGTCGTTGCAGGCCGGGTCGGCCACCCGGCCGCCGGCCAGGGCATTGTCAAAGATCACCACGCCGCCCGGCCGCAGCAGCCGCAGAGCGGCGACCAGGTAGCCGGGGTACTCGTGCGGGTCGGCATCGCAGAACACCAGATCGTAGGCACCGTCGGCGAGGCGGGGGAGGACCTCGAGGGCCCTGCCGCTGATAAGCCGGTAACGTGCGGCCGGGAAGCCGGCCTCGACGAATACGGCCCGCGCCAGCCGCTGATGATCTGGCTCGATATCCACGCTGGTCAGCACGGCGCCGGGGCGCATTCCCCGAAGCAGCCACAGGCCTGACGTGCCGCAGCCGGTGCCGATCTCGACGACCGACCTGGCGCCGATAGCCGACGCCACGAAGCGCAAAGCAGCGCCGGCGACCGGCCCGACCGGAGCGGCGCCGCCGACTTCGGCGGCGTTCCTCCTGGCCGTGAGCAGCGGCTCGTCCTCTGGCAGGAAGCCGTCGACGTAGGACAGTGTGACCTGCGTGCTCACGATGTCTGCCTCCGGGCGGTCGGGCTCTCGTGCGGCAGCCTAACGCTACCCGCCGTGACCTCGGGAACCGGTGAGGTTCTCTCGACCGTTGAGGTTACGCCGGGAAGCACGGCGCAGCGATTGGCGTTGCACAATGGCGGGAGCGGTGGAAGGGGGTGCCCGTGGACGAGGGCCAGCCACTACGGGGCGCTGTCGAGTGGACCCCGCCCACCTGGGATGAGGTGGTTCGTGACCACTCCGCCCGGGTGTACCGCCTTGCCTACAGGCTCACCGGGAACACTCATGACGCCGAGGATCTCACCCAGGAGGTCTTCGTGCGAGTCTTCCGGTCCCTGTCCAGCTACACGCCGGGCACGTTCGAAGGCTGGCTGCACCGGATTACCACCAACCTGTTCCTTGACATGGCACGGCGCAGGCAGCGGATTCGGTTCGAGGGGCTCGGTGACGAGACTGCCGCGCGCCTTGGCGACGGCGGGCGCTCCCCCGCGGATGCCTTTGACGACCGGCACCTGGACGGAGATATCCAGGCCGCCTTGAAGGCGCTCGCGCCCGAGTACCGGGCCGCGGTCATCCTCTGCGATATCGAGGGCCTGTCGTATGAAGAGATCGCCGCGGCGCTGGACATAAAGCTGGGCACCGTCCGCAGCAGGATTCACCGCGGCCGGGCGCAATTGCGCGCGGCTCTCGAGCACCGCCGGCCTCGGCACTCCGGAGAGGCGCGAGTCCCGCAGCCGCGCGCCCCCGTGGGCGCCAGACTCGCTCCGGGGAGCTAGGGATGAGCCATCTCGGGCGGCGCCTGTCCGCCCTGATCGACGGAGAGCTTGACGGCCTGGAACGCGACCGGGTCCTCGTGCACCTGGCCAGGTGCGAGCCGTGCCGTGGCGAAGCCGTCGCGCTGCGCTCCCTGAAGCGGCGGATGAACGCTCTCGGGGAAGCCGCTGCCGACGCGGCGCTGACCCGGCGCCTGATCGGGCTGGCGCATCCGGGTGGTTCCGCGCTGGGACAGCCCGGTTCGGCGTCGCGGTCCGCGCCGGCCGCCGGCGGCCAGTCCGGCCCGGCTCATGGCGGCCGCGAGCTGCGGCCCGCGTGGTATGTCACCGTCGGCGCCGCCGCGGTTGTCCTGGTGGGCGTGGGTGCCGCGGCCTTCCTGGCCGGCGGCGGGACAGGCCGGCCCGAGCCGACCGTGACGCCGGCGATCGACACCTACGTGATGCAGCACGACCTCATGACCGGGGTTGTCCCGGTGACATCCTCCCGGAACGGGCCGCGCGCCCTGGTTACCCCCGTCGCGACGCCTGCCCTAACCCGCGGCGTGGCGGCCGCCGTACCACACGGCGTGACCCCCGCCGTGCCACCTGCCGCACGACCGGCCCCGACCCCGCGCGTGACCCTCGCCCCAGATCCGGGCAAGAGCTTTACGTCGCCCGCGCCGTGAGTTACCGGATGGTGCCCGGCTGGCGGATTGCCGGCATGGCCGCGATTCTCGGCCTTCTCGGGTCGGGGGTGGCGGGCGCGGCGCTGTCCGGGGGGCGGATGGGATCATCGCTCCTCAAGCGATCGAGCCTCGGCAGCCGCCTGATGCCGCCGGGAAGCGAGCCGAAGGCTGCCAATGGCCTTGGCCTGCGGTTGCTCCAGCAGGCGGCGACGGCCTGGCAGGGCACGCCCTACCGGGGCGAGCAGGCCGTCTGGTGGTGGGGCCAAGGGCGCAAACCCTCGGTGGTGGAGGTATGGCACCAGCCCGGCGCGGCGACGCTGGTGCAGGCGTCCGGGGCCGCGCCGCGGGTGTCCGGGGCCGCGCCGCGGGCGTCCGGGGCCGCGCCGCAGGCTCAGGGCGACGGCGCGGCGGGCCGGTACGGCGCGGCGGGCGAACCGGACCCGGACGGGATCCTTGTCTTGTCGGCCCAGTTCGTAGCTCTGCTGCGGCCCAATTACCAGGTCGATTACGCGGGCCGCGGATCAGCGGCCGGCCGCGCCGCGCTGGTGGTCGAGGTCCGCCGGCCAGGCGGGGGGCTCGCCGCTCGCTTCTGGCTGGACGCCGCGACGAAGCTCCCGCTCCGGCGGGAGATTTTCGCCAACGGCGCGCGTGTGATCAGCAAGGATGCCTTCATCACCCTCGATCTGGGACACCGGGGCCTGGCTGACATGCCAGCGCCGGCAGCCGCGCCCTGGGCCGCACGCCTCGACCAGGCCAGGCTGGCCGCTCTGCGCGCGGGGGGCTGGCCACTGCCCGGACAACTGCCCGGTAACCTCATGCTCTTCGCCGCCAGCCAGACCTCGGCCCGCTCCGGCAAGGTGGTCGATCTCTCATACTCCGACGGCTTGGCGGTCGTGTCACTTTTTGTGCAACGCGGGGAACTGGGTCGGCGCAGGCCCGGTTGGCGGCAGTTCGCGATGGGCCGGCAGACCGTCTATCTCGTCGACCCAGCCGATCGCAGCTTTGCCTGGTCTTCGAACGGTTTCGTCTACACCATGGTCGCTGATGCGCCCGTGGCGACGGTCAGCCAGGTGGTGACCGCCTTGCCCGGCCCTCCCGGGCTCGGGTTCTGGCAGCGGATGGGACGCGGCTTCCGTCGGCTCGCGTCCTTTCTGAACCCGCTGCGCCGATTATGGTCGTCGGTTAGGGCTATCGCGTCCGGCTCTGGGGCATGTATGCCTGCAACGGCGGCTGCGGCCAGAATCCGACTCCAGGCCGTCTCGGGGGAGGCGCGCGATGTCGGACGGGGCTGGGCGCCAGGGTGCGCCCGACTTGTCAGGCTGGTACCAGGACCCGGGCTGCCCAACGCACTCGTCTGCGTCGTCCCCCGTGGCGCCCGGGTCCGGGCAACAGCAGCCCTCCGGGGCCGGCGCCCCCCCGCCGCACGGGCCGACCCGAGCAAGGCTCTTCCTGATAGCGCTGATCACAGCGTTGGTGGCGGCGCTTACCGGGGGGCTGGTCGGAGGATACATCGGCGCCAGGTCCACGGCCGGAACGCCAGCAAGTTACAGCCTGGGAAGCGTGCCCCCGGCGCTGACCAAACGGCCGCCGGACTCGGTCGCCGGCATAGCGGCCCGGGTGCTCCCCGGCGTGGTCATGATCAGGGTTGACGGCGCCGAGGGCACCGGCTCCGGTTTCATCATCCGCGGCGGATATATCGTTACCGACACCCATGTGGTTACCCTGGACGGTCAGGTGCGGCACGCCTCGCTGCAGGTGATCTTCGACGGGGGGCAGGCGGACGTCGCGCGACTCGTCGGCGCCGACCCGTACTCGGACATAGCCGTGATAAGGCCGCAGCGGCCGATGGGGTTTCCGGCACTGCCGCTGGGCAACTCCGGGAGCGTCGAAGTCGGTGATCCGGTCCTGGCCTTCGGCTCGCCCCTCGGCCTTGCCAACACCGTGACCAGCGGGATCGTCAGCGCAGTGAACCGGCCCGTGCAGCCGGGCGGTAGTGGCGCTCACGGTGATCCGCAGGTGTACTACGACGCGATCCAGACCGATGCCCCGATCAACCCAGGTAACTCGGGCGGCCCGCTGGTGAACGCTCAGGCCCAGGTGATTGGCGTGAACGCGGCGATCGACACGCTCGGCGGCGACCCGATGACAGGGGCCGAGGGAGGCAGCATCGGCCTCGGCTTCGCGATCCCGATCAATCAGGCACGGTTCGTGGCTACCGAACTCATCCGCACGGGCCGCGCCGCGCACGCGGTCCTCGGCGCGCTGATCAGCGCCAGCTTCGGCGGCGCCGGCGCTCAGATCGCCCCGTCGGAAGCGGGCCGTGCCCCGTCGGTCACGCCCGGCGGGCCCGCCGCGCTGGCGGGCCTGCGCCCGGGTGACGTGATCATCCGCTTCGCTGGCCAGACTATCGGCAGCGGGCCGGCTCTGCTCGACGCGATCAGGTCCCAGCCGCCAGGCGCCCGGGTTGCCGTGACCTTCGTCAGGGACGGGGTCACCCACACGGTGACCCTCACCCTTGGCTCCGCCGAGTCATTACCCGACGCCGTCTAGTGACCGCCCGCCTGCCCGCGGGCCTCTCCTTCCCGCCCCGCCCGCCTGCCCGCTCCTTCCCCGCCGCAAAGCCGCTGGCGGCCGGCTGATCAGACAGCTCAGGCCGGCCCCACAGGGCTTCATGGCATGAGGCCCGACGGTCTACATTGGGAGGCAGCGGACCAGCCGTGAGCCGTCGATGATGGAGCGCCCCCGTGTTTGAGCTGTCCATGACCAAGCTCCTGGTCCTCGGCGTCCTGGCGCTCATAATCTTCGGTCCCGACCAGCTGCCGAAAATCGCCGGTCAGGCCGGCCGGGCGCTGCGGGACCTGCGGCGGATCGCCGAGGGCGCCAAGGCCGACCTGCAGGAGGGCCTGGGTCCGGAGTTCCGCGACTTCGACATCAACGACCTGCACCCGAAGAATTTCGTGCGCAAGCATCTCTGGGAAGAATTCGACGTAAACGGGGGCAACGGGACCACCCGGCTGCCGAAGGCTGAGGGCGCCGTCCTGCTGGCGCCCGGCGAGAGCCCTCCCTACGATCCCGAGGCCACCTGACTCCGTTATCCCGCGGGCCTGGCCGTTCTCGGCGGCGTCGATCCGCCGTGCCTGCGCGCCCGCTGCACCGCTCCCGCCCCAGGCACTTGCGACCGTGTACCGTGGCCGGGGCCGCCTAGGGCTGCGTCAGCTTGGTGCCTGCGTTCAGCCCGTCCTGAGTGTGAATGATCCCGTCTAGGAGGCTTTCGGGGTTCTCGCCGTGGACGATGACCAAGGGGTCGGAGCCGGGGAGCCGGGCGTAGAAGAGCTTGTTGTCGCCGCGCCATACCCGCCATGCGGGAAACTCGTTCTGGTAAGGCTGCCACCATTTCGGCGCCCGCTGCGGAAGGCTGCTCAATGGTTGATCAGCGCCCATGTTACTTTCCCGTTCCGGCAGAGATAAAAGCCCCATTCGTCGGAAAGGGCTTCCACGAGCATGAGCCCCCGGCCGTCTTCGTCGTCGGGGCTGCTGTGCTGGCGGACTGGCATGGCCGAGCTGGCGTCCCAGACGCTGACGGTGACTGATTCCAGGTCGGAATCCACCCGCAGCCGCACGACCGGCCGCGCAAGCCGGGCCGATGCCCGGACGCTGTTAGTAACCAGCTCTGACGTGACGAGTTTAACCGTCTCTCTGAGTTCGGGCAGACCTCGTTCAGCCACAACCCTGCAAGCGTGCAGGCGGGCGCGGGGAACGGCAGAGTCCAGCGCGGCCAGCTCCAAATAGGTCCTGAACTGGCATGTCCATTCCGCAGATGCGGAAACGCGGGCAGGAATCATGAATACTTCCCGTAAGGAAATGGTTTGCTGGTGTCATCCTCTCCGGACTGGGGTTGGCTAGGCTATGGGGCGGACAGGTACGCCACCGATATGCCCCCGGGAGGCAGCAATGGCCCCGCACGACCCCGACACTGACCCCGCGGCGTTCCTGGGCCGCGAGCTGAAACGGGCCAGGCAGGCAGCAGGATTCAGCAGTCAGGACGCCTTATCGGCACGGCTCGGGTTCGACCGGTCGGTGATCACCAAGGCGGAAAACGGTGACCGGCCTCCGAGCCCTGATGTCCTGTCGGCCTGGTGTGAGGCTACTGGTCTGGACTCCGAGCATTTCGGGCGGCTTGGGGTACTGGCCCGCCGGGCAGGCAGGCTGGTGCCGGAGTGGTTCGGGGAATGGCTGGAGACGGAGCGCGAGGCTCATCTGTCACATATCGTTGAGCTGCTGGAGCAGCCCAATATCAGCGTTCAGGTTGTTCCCTCGCAAACGGGCGCGAACGCTGGCCTTAGCGGGGCGTTTGACTTAGCCAGCGGTGACGGCTCGCCCGAGGTGCTGCGCATGGAAGCCGTGCAAGACGTGACCAGCGAAGCCAGATCGCTGGTGCGCAGGGCAGCGGGTATGTTTGTCCGTGTTCAGGCTGACGCGCTGCCGCGCGCGGCGAGCCGGGCTCTCATTCTGGAGGCAGCGGAGCAATGGAAGACACGATAGACCTTCGCTGGCGCAAGTCCAGCCACAGCGGGAACGGCGGCGGCAACTGCGTGGAGGTCGGTACCGGCCTGCCCGGCAAGGTCGCGATCCGCGACAGCAAGCGCCGTGAGGACGGCATGCACGTCATCGAGAGCGCGGCATTCGCCGCGCTGCTGACCGACGTGAAGTCGGGGCGCTTCGACATCTGAGCTGACGGGCGTCGACGCCCGCCCGGCAGGCGCATGCGCAGGGAAACGCAGAAGGCGACCTTGAAGTTCCGGCCCACGAGAGCGGCACGGAGATCGGGTTTGGCGCTCGCCAGGGCATCCTTGCCAGTTTGTGACCTGCGTGTGCCACGGCGCGGTCAGGTGACCCGGTGTCGTGCGGTGTTACCTGCCGTCAGTGCTTGGCGGGCCCGCGCGGGGCGCGGCGCGGGTCAGATCGGGGTCAGGCCGAGCGGGCGCCCGGCAAGGCCGCGGGAGGTGCCCGCCAGGCTGGCCGCGATCTGGGTGAGCTGCCGGGCGGCGGGCGAGTCGGGATGGGACAGCACGAGCGGGGCTCCCGTGTCCCCGGCCTGGCGCAGCCGCATGTCAATGGGCACCTGGCCGAGCAGCGGGACCCGGGCGCCGACCATGCGGGTCAGCGTGTCCGCCACCGCGTCTCCGCCGCCCGAACCGAACACGTCCACCCGTTCGCCACAGTGCGGGCAGGGCAGGTAGGACATGTTCTCGATCACGCCGACCACCCGCTGGTGCAGCTGGGACGCGAGCGAGCCTGCGCGCTCGGCCACCTCGGCCGACGCGAGCTGGGGGGTGGTGACGACGATCAGCTCCGAGCCCGGGACCAGGTGGGCGGCGGAGATGGCGACATCGCCGGTGCCTGGCGGCAGGTCCATCAGCAGCACGTCCAGGTCGCCCCACCAGACGTCGGCCAGGAACTGCTCGAGCAGCCGGTGCAGGATCGGACCGCGCAGCGGAAGCGGCTCGTTGCCCCGCTTCATCATCCCGCTGGAGATGGCGCGGACACCGTGCGCCGAAGGTGGCATGATCATCTGCTCAACCTGGGTCGGCAGGCCGGTCACCCCCAGCATCCTGGGCACCGAATGGCCGTAGATGTCCGCGTCGAGCAGGCCCACCTTCTGCCCGGCGGCGGCCAGGGCGACCGCTAGGTTCACCGTGACCGAGGACTTGCCGACGCCGCCCTTTCCGCTGGCCACCGCGTACACCTTGGTCAGCGAGTCCGGCTTGGCGAACGGGATGGCCCGTCCCGGCTTGCCGCCCCGCAGTTTGGCCAGGAGGGCGGACCGCTGCTCCTCGCTCATCACGTCGAGCTCGACCCGGACCCTGGACACCCCTTCGAGCTTGCTCACGGCAGCCGTGACGTCGCGGGTGATGGTTTCCCGCAGCGGGCAGCCCGCCACGGTCAGCCAGACATCGACCCGCACGCTGCCGTCCCCGGCGACGTCGATGTCCTTGACCATGCCGAGCTCGGTGATCGGACGGTGGATCTCGGGGTCGCTGACGCCGGCGAGGGCCTGGGTGACCTGCTCGATCGTTGGCGGTGCCGACACTGCGGGCGGGATAGCCATGCCTCAATGCTACGGAGCCGCCCCAGGTGAGTCGAAACGAACGCCTATGCTCATCGCGGTGAGCGAACTGCGGGCGCGCCGGGCGGGCGAGGTAAGCCCGTCCCCCGCGCAGCTACAGCAGGTCGGCCGCAGGCACCCGGCCGCCGAGCTGGTTCGGGATATCCAGCGCAACCGCGCCGGCATCCCGCGGCGGGCGTTCGTGGCCGAGGGCTTGTTCGAGAACAACGCCCTCCTGGCGGCTGGCGTGGCCGTGGACACCTTCCTGTGGTGCCCGGAGGCGGCCTATTCCGACGAGGCCAGGACACGCAGTGCCCAGCTTGCCGCCAGGGCACGCCGTGCTTACCGCATCTCCGAGAAGACCCTCGGCTACCTGGCCGAGCGGCCGAACCCGGACGGCCTGATCTCGATCGCCCGGATGCCGGACACCCGCCCCGAGGCGTTCGCGTTCGGCGAAAGCGCTTTGGTCCTGGTGATCGACGGGATCGAGATTCCCGGCAATCTCGGGACGCTGATCCGCACGGCGGACGCTTGCGCCGCGGACTGCCTGGTGCTGACCAACCGCCGGACCCGGCTGACGCACCCCAAGGTGCTCCGCAGCAGCCAGGGCATGAGCATCAGGGTCCCAGCGGTAGAGTTCGACGAGGTGGCGGATGCCATCTCCTGGCTGGGCGGGCACGGATTCAGCACCTGCCTGGCCGACACCGACGACAGCCAGAACTACCGTGCTCGCCGTTACGGCGGGAGGATGGCGCTGGTCGTGGGCAGCGAGCGTTACGGGATCTCGCCGCCGTGGCAGGCGGCGGGCTTCCCCCGCGTCGGCATTCCCATGCTGGGCGCGGCGGATTCGCTGAACGTAGCGGTCTGTGCTGCCGTGCTGCTGTACGAGGCGCGGGCGCAGATGAACCGCTGGTGACGGCGCGGGCGGCGCGGGCAGGCGGGCGGCGGGAGGCGCGGACGGCGCGCGGGGGAAGATACCTCCATGACGGTCGGTGAACGGTCCAGGCGGTCGTGCCTTTCGGTGCCCGGCAGCAACCCGCGGTTCCTGGCCAAGGCCCAGTCCCTGGACGCGGACGAGGTCCTGCTCGACCTGGAAGACGCGGTCGCCCCGGACGCGAAGGACGACGCGCGTGCCCAGGTCGCCACCGTGCTGCGGGCGGGCGACTGGAGCGGCAAGGTCACCAGCGTCCGGATTAACGGCGCGACCACCCGGTGGGCCTACCGCGACGTGATCGCCGTCGTCGAGGAAGCCGGCCGGCACCTGGACGCGGTGGTGCTGCCCAAGGTCACCGGGCCGGACCAGGTCGCCTGGCTGGACCTGCTGCTCGGCCAGATCGAGCGGGCGGCGGGCCTGGCGGCCGGCCGGATCGGGATCGAAGCGCAGATCGAGGACGCGCGCGGGCTAGCGGCGGTGGACGAGATCGCCGGCTCCTCGCCCCGGCTCGATGCGCTCGTCTTCGGGCCCGCGGACTTCATGGCCAGCCTCGGGATGCGGTCGCTGGAGATCGGTGCCCAGCCGCGAGGCTATGCCGGCCCCGACGCGTTCCACTACCCGCACGTGAGGATGCTGGTAGCCGCGCGGGCCCACGGTCTGGAGGCGATCGACGGGCCCTTCACCGCGATCGGTGACGCCGACGGCCTGCGCCGGTCGGCCGAATCGGCGTCGGCGCTGGGCTACGACGGGAAGTGGGTGATCCATCCGGGCCAGATCGAGGTGGTGAATGCAGCTTTCTCGCCTGGCCAGGCCGAGTATGACCGGGCTGAGCTGATCCTGGAAGCCTGCGAGTATTACACGTCGGTCCGAAGCCGTGGCGCGGCCGTGCTGGACGGCCAGATGATCGATGAGGCATCGCGCAAGCTGGCCCTGGCCGCCGCGGCGCGCGGCCGCGCGGCCGGCCTGGTCAGGACGTCCCGTTTCTGCCCCCCGGCCTGAGCGCCCCGCCGGAAGGCCAGCCGACTTTCCGGAACGCTCCGCGGCGTGCTGCCCCGCTCAGGCCACGGTCTCGATGAGAGGGTTCGTATACGGGACCCCGTTGCGGCGCGTGCCGCCCAGGCCGCCCACCGCCCAGCAAGCGCTCCCGCAGGCCAGGGCGCTCAGGTACCCGTGGCTCTGCGCCGGGCCCGCGGCGGCAGCGGCCCAGCCGCTACCCCGCCAGCGCAGTGCCAGCGGCCGGGATTTGCGCGTCATGCCAAGCAGCCAGCAACTCTGCCGGCCAGCGCAGCTCAGGCCGACAGGGTAAGCCAGCATGGCGGAAGTGACCGGTGTCCAGGCCCGCCCGTTCCAGGCGTCGGTGACGAGATCCGCGCCGGGGAACACCGCGAGGCACATGCCAGGGCTGGCACAGCCGAACAGGGACGGCACCGACCCGGCGGCCTGGCCGGCCGGCGCGGCAGGAGGCGTGACCGCCGTCCAGCGGCCGCCGGAGTAGGACGCCGCCGCGGGGTTGCCGCCCCGCACTCCCAGGGCCAGGCAGAAGCCGGCGACCGGGCAGGAGAGTTCTTCCGGCCGCATGCCGTCGGCCAGGGTGGCGGCGACGTTCCACCGCGATCCGTTCCACTGCTCAAGCAGGTCCTCGGTCACGCCGGAGCGAGACTGCCTGCCGCCGGTGGCCCAGCACGCGTTCGCCGAGGCGCAGCTGACGGCGTCGAGCTGGCTGCCGGGCAGGGCCGGGGAGGGTTCCGGCTGCCACGCGCCGCCAGTCCAGTGCTCGATGACCGCCTCGCCGCCCGCCGCGTTGCCGCCGACCGCCCAGCAGTCGGCGGCACCGGGGCAGGCGATCGACTCCAGCGCGGCTCCCGCTGCCGCCAGCCCGGAGGGGACCACGGTGTGCCAGCGGCCGAAGGCCTCGTGCCGCAGCAGCGGATCACGGGCCTCCGACAGAGTGTTCCCGCCCGGGGCGCTCCCGGTCTGGCCAACGGCCCAGCACTGG
>Ga0335081_10018627_pt1 | contig 11226 bp, 7 predicted proteins | sample Lox_Sample_35_FD_206713 | JGI IMG/M metagenome (GOLD analysis project Ga0335081, IMG submission 206713) | Soil microbial communities from Loxahatchee National Wildlife Refuge, Florida, United States - Lox_Sample_3.5 | ecosystem: Environmental > Terrestrial > Soil > Wetlands | place: USA: Florida... | reverse complement strand
CCCCCTTGTCAGGACCCTGATCGCCGCGGGCATCATGCTGGCCCCGCAGTTCGGCCTCGGCGTCTTCGCCCTGGACCTCTCCGTCGGCCACATCGGCACCTCGGTCCCGCTGCTGCTGATCTGGCTCATGCTCGATCGCGCCAGCGCCCGCTGGTACATCCCGGTGCTGACCGCGGTGCTGCTCGCCTGGACGCTGGTCGCGGACCCCATCGTGTACGTGGTCGCCATCGGCCCGCTCGGCGCGGTCTGCGCCGCCCGGGTCATCCGGGGCGTGCTCACCAGCCGCGGCGAGCTGATCAGCCGGATCGCGGGCCAGTGGTACGACCTGTCCCTCGGCGCCGCCACGGTGGCCGCGACCGCGCTCGCCTGGGTCGTCAACAACGTGCTCGGCGACCTGGGCGGCTACACCGTGAACCGGCTGCCGTTCTACCTGGTGTCGTGGCACAACCTGCACTACAACCTCCCGGCCGGGTGGAAGGTGCTCACGGTCTTCGGCGCGAATTACGCCGGGCTCCACGGCGTGTGGCTCGCTCTCGCCTTCCTGCACCTGGCCAGCGTGCTCCTGGTCGTGTGGGCGCTGGCCCGGGTGGCGTGGCGGTTCTTCGGCGTCAGCCTGGTCGAGCAGGTGCTCGCCGTGGCCATCGTGCTCAACGTGGCGCTCTACATGCTCACCAACGCCTCGGACGAGGCGGCGCACGAGGTCGCCGTCATCGTGCCGTTCGGCGCGGTGCTGGCGGCGCGCGTGCTTGTCCCAGCCGTACGTATTCCCCACGCGGGGGACTCCCGCCCCCCGGCCCCCCAGACCGCCCGGCGCCGCTCCTGGATCCGGCCGATCCGGATGGCCGGCCTCGCCGCCGGGATCCTGGTGCTGGCCGGCTACACCGCCGGGCTCGGGTATGAGCTCAGCCAGCCGACCGCCCCGCCGGCCAACACCAGCCTGGTGCCCTGGCTGCTCGATCATCACCTCACCTACGGGCTCAGCGGCTACTGGACGAGCAGCAGCGTCACCGTGGACAGTGGCGAGCGGGTCCAGGTCAGGGCGCTGATGCAGTACACGATGAAGCGGGACCTGTGGATGTCCAACGTGGCGTGGTACGACCCCAGGACGCACTACGCGAACTTCATCGTCCTGGACAGCACGCCGGGCTTCATGAACCACTGGGAGCCCCGCGCCCTGATCAGGAAGTATTTCGGCCGCCCCGCCCGGACCTATCACACCGGCCCCTACACCATCATGGTCTGGAGCCGCAACCTGCTCGCCAGCATCCCGCGGTAGGGGAGGGGCCCGGTGAGCATCAGCAAGGAGCACCAAGCAACCGCCCTCGCCGCGACGGCGGCGTCCGGCCGCGCACCCGAGGCCGCGGACCGGCTCCGCCGGTGGCGGGTGGTCGTGGCGGCGACGGCGGCGCTGGTCGCCGTGCTGTGCGTCCGTAACAGGTTCCTGTTCAGCACGCGCCTGTACGAGGACGCCGACATGGGCGCGAACTCCATCCTCATCGAGCAGGCGCGTCACTTCACGCTCCTGGTCGGGAACTACTCCAGGGACCACTTTCACCATCCCGGGCCCGCGTACATGTACGTCCAGGCGGCCGGGGAATCCCTGTTCTGGGCCCGGCTGCACCTGGTCCCGACCGCGTGGAACGGCCAGTTGCTCGCGACCTATGCGCTGACCAGCCTGTTCCTGGCGCTGGTCGTCGCAGTGGGCTACGGCTGGACCAGGTCGCTGCGCGGCGCGGCGGCGTGCTTCGCGCTGGTGACCGCGCTCGCGGCCGTGCATCCCGGAGTGCTCAGCACGGACTGGATGCCGTACATGTACGTGGCGGCCTACGTCGCCTTCATCGCCGCGGCCGGCTCGGTGGCCGCCGGGCGCACGCAGGACGCCTGGATGATGACGCTGACCGGCTGGTTCCTGATCCACGGGCACGCGTGCTTCCTCTTCTTCGTCCCGCTGATCACCTGCGCCGTGCTGGCGGCGGTGCTGTGGCCGCGGCGGCCCAGGAGGGTACGGGGGGGCGGGCAGCCCCTCCCCAGGGGGGCCCGGGGGGATGGGTCCCCCCGGGAGGAGCAGCAGGGGGGGTCTGGGGGGGATCGTCCCCCCGGGAGAACACTGATCCCGGTGGCGGTCATCAGCGCCGTCTTCGCCTTCCCGATCGCCGCGAACCTGGTGCTGCACTGGCCGGGGCAGTTCGGGCTCTACCTGGAGTACTCGTCGTCCGGGCGGGCGGGCGGCCACGGCACGGCCATCGTGCTCAGATACGTGCTGTGGTTCTGGTCGCCGTACCGGGATGCGTGGGTCGCCGGCCTGGTCCCGCTGGCGGGGTTTGCGGTCGCTGCCGCGGTCACCAGGTGGCTCGCCCCCGCCCGGCTGCGCCGCTTCCTGACCGCGCTGCTCGCCGTGAACGCGGTCTCGTCGCTGGCGTTCCTCTTCTACGCCTTCACCGGGATCGACGAGATCAACCAGCACTACGTCGGCTACTTCTACTGGTCGGGGCCGGTCATCACGCTGCTGGTCATCGTGCTGGCGGTGGTTGAGGCGATGCCGTCGCTGGCGGGCGCCGTTGCGGCCACGGTCGCGGCCTCGCTCGCGCTGGCCGCGCTGGCGGCGGCGCCGCAGACGCGCACCAGCACCGACAGCAGCGATCCGGCCGTGCTCAGCAGCGGTCCCAACACCGACCCGGCGCTGCCCGGCGCGGTCGCCGCGCTCGCCGCGCGCGCCGCGGGCCGGATGATCGTCCTGCGGTTCGACCACGAGGACTGGCCGGACATCACCGGCATCCTGGTGCAGGCGGAGCGGACCGGGGTCCGGGCGTGCGTCGCGAACCCGATCTGGACCGTGATCATGACCAGCCAGTTCATCTGCACGAACTCCGACCTCGCCACCGGCCGGGTGTTCTGGCTCACCCCCGCCGCCCCGCGCGGCAGCACGGTCATCATGCGGCTGCGGCAGGGCGTGCTGACCAGTTGGCCGGCAGCACCCTAGCCGTGCGTGCCAGCCGAGCGCGTCTCCCCGCGGCCCCGGATGACCGGGCGCCGGGACCGGCGGGAGCCGTGAGAGGAGGGCCCGCGCGGGCTTCGGGTCCGCGCCGGTGGGCGGTGACAGCCGCCTGGGTGCTCGGCGTGATCGCCGTATTCGCCGTCAACCTGCGACTGGCGCGGACGCGGGCCGTCAACTCCGACGGCGCGAGCAACGCCCTGCAGGCCTGGGACATGCTGCACGGCAACCTGCTGCTGCACGGCTGGACCCTGTCCGACGTCTCCTTCTACACCACGGAACTGCCGCAGTACATGCTGGTGGAGATGCTGCGCGGGCTGAACGCGGACGTCGTGCCGGTGGCCGCGGCCATGACCTACACGCTCGCCACCCTGCTGGCGGCGCTGCTGGCCCGGGGCGCCGCCACCGGCCGCCAGGCCCTGACGCGGATGCTCATCGCCGCTGGCATCATGCTCGCGCCGCAACTGGCGTCCGGTGTGAACATCCTCATCTCCTCACCGGACCACATCGGCACGTCGGTGCCTGTGATGGCGGTCTGGCTGATCCTCGACCGTGCCCGCAGGCGCTGGTTTGTCCCCGTCATCGCAGGCACGCTCCTCGGCTGGGCAATGGTCGCGGACATGCTGGTGCTCTATATCGGGGTGCTGCCGCTCGTGCTGGTGTGCGCGATCAGCGTCGCCCGGGCCATGGCCGCCGAGCGCAAGCCGCTGGCGTCGCAGTGGTACGAGCTGGCTCTCGCCGCGGCCGTGCTGGCCGGCGCGGCCGCGGCCGTGCTGGCGCTGCACGTCATCGGCGCCAACGGCGGGTTCTACATGCCCGCTCCCGCCGCGCAGTTCGTCCAGGGCGGCGCGATGTTCCTCCGCAACCTGGGCATCACCGGCCAGGGGCTGCTGCTCCTGGGCGGCGCCGACTTCCTCGGGCTCCGCCTGACGGCCAGCACCGCCGGCACGCTGCTGCACCTGGCGGGGGTGGTGCTGGCCGCCTGGGGCACGGGCCTGGCCGCGTGCCGCTTCCTGCGGGACCGCGATCTGGTTGCTCAGCTGCTCGTGACGGGCGTGGCCCTCAACCTGGCCGTCTACGTGCTCAGCGGCAAGGCCGGCGTGATCACCCAGACCCGCGAGATCGCGCCCGTCCTGCCGTTCAGCGCGGCGCTGGCCGGGCGCCTGCTGGCCGGGCGGTTCCAGGCGGCCAGGCTGGCGCCGCTCCTGCTGGCCGTGCTGCTCGGGTACCTGGCCGGCCTGGCTTGGGAGATCAGCCAGCCGCCGGTGGCCGCGCAGAACCAGCAGCTCGCCGCCTGGCTCGCCGCCCGGCACCTGCGGACCGGCCTGTCCGGCTACTGGGAATCCAACGTCGTCACGCTGACCAGCGGCGACCGGGTCCGGATCCGGGCCGTGACCCCGTCCGGCGGGCGCCTCGCGCCGAGCCTGCGCGAGTCCGACGCGCAGTGGTACGACGCCGGAATGCGGCCAACTTCGTGGTGCTCTTCCCGGGCGTGGCCGGGTATCCGGGCTTCACCCCGGAGCAGGCCGCGCTGGCCGCGTTCGGCCCGCCGGCCAGGACCTACCATGTCGGCGGCTACACCATCCTGGTCTGGAACAGGAACCTGCTGACCGGGCTCGCCGGGCCGTAACGAGATGGTGAGCCTGCGTTGCGTGACCACGATCAGGGCGGGCAGCGTGAACGCGGCCAGCGAGGGGAACAGCCAATAGCCCAGAGTCCGCTGCCTGGCGCCCAGCAGGATAATCACGGCCAGCAGGTACACCTCGATGAACGACCGCAGGTCGGCGTCAAGGCTGCCCCAGGTGCTCGGCGTGACGACGCAGATCTCGACCAGGTAGAGGAGGAAGGCCAGCCGCTCATGCGCCCGCGCGCTCGTGGAGCGCAGGCTGAGCAGCGCCGCGACGGTGAACGCGGCGAGGATAGCCAGCTGGAGGAACCACAGGTCGTACTGGTCGAACTGATGCGTATTGAAGTGACTGAGGTTGCTCCTGAGCGCCTCCAGAGGCGCGACGAACGGCGCCCCCGTGTTACGGCCGCCGTCGGCGAGCAGCGGAATGCTGCCGGTCGCCGCCTTCACGACCGCCTGCCAGGCCACGAAGGCCACGGTCGGCCCGACCCAGGCCAGGTCGTCGCGGCCGGGCCGGACCCGGCGGCGGCGCAGGAAGCCCGCGGCCCGCACGATGGCCAGGGCGGCCACCGCGACCATGACCGTTTCCCTGGTCAGCGCGCCGTAGGCGAGCAGGATCGCGGCCAGCACGGGACGTCGGGCCCGCACCGCGAGCAGCCCGGCCAGCAGGCAGACGGCGGCGAGCGGCTCCGCGGTGTCCCGGGACAGGCTGGTGATGAGGCCGAAGTATCCCGGCATCAGCAGCCCGGCCAGCGCGTGCCGGCCGCCCTGGACGGCGAACACGCCACCCAGGTACCCCAGGACGCCGATGGCGGCGATGTTGACGACGACCAGCGTGACCGGTACCAGGAAGTGCTGGCCGAGCGAGACCAGCCAGGTGAGCGCCGGGTAGCCGACCCGCATGTACCGGTAGGGCCGGTCCATGGTGATGCCGTAGGCCGTGCGGGAGAAGTTGACCGGGTTGAGCGCCAGCCGGTAGAAGAACTGCCCGTCGTAGCCGTAGGTCGGTGCCACCGGCATGCCGTGCGGCAGCTGGTCCGGCGTCGAGAAATGGCGCCCGACCAGGATGAACCGGCTGATGCTGCCGTGGGCCCAGGTCTGCCAGCGGGCCAGCGCGAACGCGAGCGCGCCGGTCAGGGCGATCAGGCCGGGTACGGCCGGCCGGTTCAGCGGCGACGCGAGAAAGCCCGGCGGCGGGCCGTCATCGCCAGCAGCGCGGTCCGTGGCCGGCGCGGCGCGCTGCGACGGGGAAGGTTCCGGGCCGTCCGGCATGACCGACCGCGCGACCCGCGCACGGGCCGCCGGGTGCTCCGGACCAGGCATGGTGCATCCTCGTGAAAGGGGCGGGCCCAGGCCAGAATCACCGCCGAACATCGATCGCGGCGCGAGCCTACCGCACGTTGTATCTTTTCGCGGCTGAAGACGATCTATAACACGATGGCTGGCGGGACCGCTGGGATAAGCGGGACCTAGGCCGGCGATCCAGATAGGACGGTAAGGTAAAGCGCCAGACACGTGACGGAGGTGCCTTCCGGGCGCCCCGGAGGCCCCCGGAGGCCTGTATTTCAGCCGGAGGTATACACGGTGACCAATTTGCCTGACCAGGTCGACCGGGAAGTGGTCGTCATCGGGGGCTGCGGGCATGTCGGCTTGCCGCTCGCGCTCGCGTTCGCCGACCGCGGCGCGCGGGTAGCCATCTATGACGTCAGCGAGACGGCGGTCGCCACGGTGAACTCGGGCCGGACGCCCTTCGCCGAGCCGGGCGCGGAGGAGGCGCTGCACCGGGTCCTCGGCGCCGGGCGGCTCGAGGCCTCGGTCGACCCGGCGGTGGTAAGCACCGCGGAGCATGTGGTCGTCGTGATCGGCACGCCGGTGGATGAGCACCTGAACCCCAAGCAGACGGCGATCACCAGGGCGCTGGGCGGCTGCTCGGAATACCTTCGGGACGGCCAGCTTCTCATCCTGCGCAGCACCGTGTTCCCCGGGGTGACGGCGCTGGTGGAAAAGATGCTGGCCGGGCTGGGCCTGCAGATAGACGTCGCGTTCTGCCCGGAACGGATCGCCGAGGGCAAGGCGATGGTCGAACTGTTTGAGTTGCCCCAGATCGTCTCGTCTCGCACGCCGGCCGGGACGAAGCGGGCCGCCGCCCTGTTCGGCAGGCTGACCAGCAAAATCGTGGTGATGTCGCCGGAAGAGGCCGAGCTGGCGAAGCTGTTCACCAACGTGTGGCGCTACATCAAGTTCGCCACCGCCAACCAGCTCTACATGATGGCGAACGAGCAGGGCCTGGACTTCGACCGTATCCGGCGCGGGCTGGCCGAGGACTACCCGCGGGCCGCCGACATGCCCGCCGCGGGCTTCGCCGCCGGGCCGTGCCTGTTCAAGGACACGATGCAGCTCGCCGCCTTCAACCACAACAACTTCCCGCTCGGCCACGCGGCCATGGCGGTCAACGAGGGCCTGCCGCTCTACGTAGTGCACCGTCTCGAGCAGCGGTTCGACCTGTCGTCGATGACCGTCGGGATCCTGGGGATGGCCTTCAAGGGAGGTTCGGACGACATCAGGTCGAGCCTGTCGTACAAGCTCAAGCGGATCCTGGACTTCAAGGCCGGCGCGGTTCTCTGCACCGACCCGTACGTCACCGTCGATCCCAGCCTGGTTCCGCTCGATGAGGTACTCACCCGGGCGGACCTGCTCGTGGTCGGGGCGCCACACCCGGAGTACCGGGGACTGGTGACGGACAAGCCGGCCGCGGACATCTGGGACGTGCTCGGAAACGGGGTCCGGGTATGACCGAACGGCCCCGGGTCACGGTAGTGGTGCCCGCGTACAACGAGGGTGAGCAGGTCATCGGCGTACTCGACCGGCTGTTCGAGTCGGTCCGGCTGCCATCCGAGGTGCTGGTCGTGGTGGACTCGCCCGACGACACCACCGTGCCGGTGGCCGAGGAGTACGCGCAGAAGGAGCCGCGGCTCAAATGCCTGGTCAACACGTACGGCCGCGGGCCCGCCAACGCGATCAGGTTCGGCATTGACGCCGCGACCGCCCCGGTAGTCGTGGTGACCATGGCGGACGGATGCGACGACGCCAGGCAGATCGACGAGCTCGTCCGCCTGGTGGAGCGCGGGGTGGCCGTGGCCGCCGCGTCCCGCTACATGCCCGGCGGCCAGCAGGTCGGCGGCCCCCTCATCAAGGGCACCATGTCCCGGCTGGCCGGCCGGTCACTGCGCATGCTCGCCCACGTCGGCACCAGGGACGCGACGAACTCGTTCAAGGCGTATTCGACGGACTTCGTCCGGGAAGTGGGCATCGATTCCCGCGACGGGTTCGAGATCGGCATCGAGCTGACCGCCAAGGCCAAGAGACTGCGCCGGCCGGTGGCGGAGATCCCGACGATATGGCTGGACCGGCAGGCGGGGGTGTCAAACTTCAAGGTCGCCAGATGGGTACCCAGCTATGCCCGCTGGTATCGTTTCGCGTTCGGCCCGCGCCTTACCGCTGAGCAGGTCCGCCAGCGCGGGTCGGGCGACCAAGGTCATCAACTCCAGCAGCGGAAACGACAGGAGAGTTAATGGAGCAGGTTCTGGTCAGCGGATCCGCGGGCTTCATCGGCGGGTACGTGGTGGAGGAACTGCTGAAGCGCGGCTACGCGGTCATAGGCCTGGACAACTTCTCCAAGTACGGGAACGTCAGGAAGTCCTATGACGATCACCCGGATTACCGGCTCGTCGAGGGCGACGCCAGGGACGTCGCGCTGATGACCGAGCTGCTGGCCCGTTGCGATCACTTCATCGCGGGCGCGGCCATGATCGGCGGCATTTCCTATTTCCACACCTACGCCTATGACCTGCTCGCCACCAACGAGCGCATCATCGCGGCATCCTGCGACGCGGCGATCGCCGCGCGCCGGGACGGCCGGCTGCGCAAGGTGACCTACCTGTCCTCGTCGATGGTCTTCGAGAGCGCCGACGAGTGGCCCTCGTACGAGGGGCAGCAGCGCCAGATACCGCCGCCGCTATCGTCCTACGGCTTCCAGAAGCTGGCCGTGGAGTACTTCGCCCGGGCCGCCTGGGATCAGTACCGGCTGCCTTACACGCTGGTGCGGCCGTTCAACTGCGTGGGCATCGGCGAGAGCCGGGCGGTGGGTGACCAGGAGATCCTGTCCGGGAACGTCCAGCTGGCGATGAGCCACGTGGTGCCCGACCTGGTGCAGAAGGTCCTCAAGGGCCAGGACCCGCTGCACATCCTCGGCTCGGGCGAGCAGGTGCGGCACTACACCTACGGCGGTGACCTCGCGGTCGGCGTGGTCAGCGCGATGGAGCACCCGGACGCCCTCAACGAGGACTTCAACCTCTCCACCGCGGAGAGCACTACGGTCCGCCAACTGGCCGAGGTAATCTGGCGGAAGGTCAAGGGCGACGGGGTTCCGCTCCGGCTGGTGCACGACGAGCCGTTCGACTACGACGTCCAGCGACGCGTCCCGGACACGGACAAGGCCAAGAAGATCCTCGGTTTCGAGGCCGCCACCTCGCTTGACACCATGCTGGACGAGGTCATCCCCTGGATCGAGGCGGCCATCAAGGCCGGAACCATCTGAGTCATGACGGCGGGTGGCGAGCGGATGACGGCAGTACCGGGGCCGGACGCCGCAGCCTCCGCGTCGGCCGCGGAGGCCGCCAGTGACCATGAGAGCCGAACGGGCCTCGGAGGAGCCCTGGCGCCCCATCGTCGGCCGTGGTGGGTCTGGGCCGTCCCGTTCGCCGCCCTGTTCGCCCTGCTCTGCCTGCGCAACCGCTTCCTGTTCACCACCCGCCTGTACGAGCAGGGCGACGCCGGCGCCAACTCGATCCTGATCGAGCAGGCCAAGCACTTCACCCTGCTCGTCGGCAACTACTCGCGCGAGCGCTTCAACCATCCCGGGCCTGCCTACATGTACGTGCAGGCCCTCGGCGAGTACCTGTTCCAGAACGCGCTGCGCCTGGTGCCGACCGCGTGGAACGCGCACATGCTGTCGGTGTTCGCGCTGGACTGCGCGTTCGTCGCGCTGGCCGTCGGGGTGGTCTACGGGTGGACGCGCTCGCCGTGGGGCGCCGCGGCCTGCTTCGCAGTCTTCACCGGCTTCGCGATCGCCTACCCGCAGATCGTGAACTCCGACTGGATGCCGCACCTGTACGTGCTGCCGTACATGGTGTTCATCCTCGCCGCCGGATCGGTGGCGGCCGGCCGGGCCGCCGATGCCTGGATCTTCGCGCTGACCGGCTGGTTCCTGATCCACGGGCACGTCTGCTTCCTGCTCTTCGTGCCGGTGCTCACGGTGGTCGTACTTGCGGCTGTCCTTTGGCCTCACAGGCACGCGCTACGGTCGTCAGCCGGCGGGTTCTTCCGCGAGCAACGCCGGACCTGGATACCGGTGGCGGTCATCAGCGCGGTGTTCGCGCTGCCGATGGTCCTCAACCTGGTGCTGCACTGGCCGGGGGACTTCGGCAGGTACATCTCCTACGGCGGCTCGGGCCGGGCCGGCGACCACGGGCTGAGCCAGGTGGTGCAGTACGCGCTGTGGTTCTGGTGGCCGCACCATCAGGCCTGGCTCGCCGCGCTGCTCGGTTACTCGGCCGCGTTCGCGGCTGCCTACTGGCTCGGCCGCGGGCCGCTGCGCAGGTTCCTGTTCGCGCTGCTCGCCGTCAACGTGGTCTCGTCGCTGGTGTTCGTGTTCTACGCCGCGGTCGGCATCGACTACCTGCGCGACTACTACATCGGCTACTTCTACTGGTCGGCGCCCCTGGTTACGGTGCTGGTCATCATGCTGGCCGTACTCAGCGCGATCCCGCTCCGGCTGGCCACCGCGGTGGCGGTACTGGCCGCGGCGGCCACCTTCGCCGTACTCGCGGTGATCCCTGGCACCCGCACCGGCAGCACCAACGACATCGACGAGTCCCTGCCCCAGGTGGTGGCCGCGCTGGCCGCGCGGGCCCCGGGCAAGACGATCGTGCTGCACATCGAAGGCCCGGCCTGGGTGGAAACCACCGGATTCCTGGTCCAGGCCGAACGGACCGGGGTCAAGGCCTGCCTGCATGACCCCTGGTACACGTTCCTGATGACTAGGCAGTTCATCTGCACGCCCGCGCAGACCGCGAACGGCCAGGGCTACTGGTTCTACACGCCGGACGGCCTGCCGCCGCACACGCACGTGCTGCTGCGCTTCAGCGGCATCGCGGTCGCGCCCGCAGCGCCATGACCCGCGTCGGGCGCGGACAGGAGGCCCCCGCCCTGGCCGGCCCGCCCGCCAGGACCCCGGCGGCCACGTTCGCCTGGCGGGCGGCGCTGGTCATGCTGGCCGCGGCGGTCCTGTTCTTCTGCTACTGGCGCCAGTCACAGTCGGCGCCGCTGTCCTCCGACGGCTCGGCGAACGTGCTGCAGGCGTGGGACATGCTGCACGGGAACCCGCTGCTGCGCCAGTGGTGGGTCTCTGATGTGTCCTTCTACACCACCGAACTGCCGCAGTACATGCTGATCGAGGTGCTGACCGGACTGGGCCCGTGGGTCGTGCACGTAGGCGCGGCCATGACCTACACGCTGCTGGTCCTGCTCGCCGCAATGCTGGCCGGGG
>Ga0335081_10018626_pt1 | contig 11226 bp, 9 predicted proteins | sample Lox_Sample_35_FD_206713 | JGI IMG/M metagenome (GOLD analysis project Ga0335081, IMG submission 206713) | Soil microbial communities from Loxahatchee National Wildlife Refuge, Florida, United States - Lox_Sample_3.5 | ecosystem: Environmental > Terrestrial > Soil > Wetlands | place: USA: Florida... | reverse complement strand
GCTAGGACAGATCGACACCTACCGGGGCGAAATGGACCAGGCGATCGCCCAGTTCGAAGCGGCGTACCGCATCGGATCGGCCGCCGAGCCCCGGGATGCCGGTACACATCGTTGGCCATTTCGGAGCGGTGCAGCCAGGCGACCCCGAGCAACTCTTCCAACTCGGGAATCGCGCGACCTTCTCGCCTCGCTCAAAGCGCGGCCGGACGACATCGAGACCAAGTGGCTGCTCAACCTGGCTTATATGACACTGGGAAACTATCCGGCCGGCGTGCCTAAAGAGCACTTGTTCGCGCCCTCGCTGTTTGCCTCAGCCGAGGACATCGGCAGCTTCCGCGACGTGGCGCCGCGCACCGGACTCAACCTGATGTCGGAGGCCGGAGGCTTGATCGTAGACGACTTCGATAACGACGGCCTGCTCGACGTCGTCACCTCGAGTTGGGATTTTTGCGCGCCCATGCATTTCTTCCACAACAACGGCGACGGCACGTTCACCGACCGCAGCGCGCAATCCGGGCCGGACAAGCAGTTGGGAGGCCTCAGCATCATCCAAACCGACTACAACAATGACGGCTGCCTGGATATTCTGGTGCTGCGCGGCGGCTGGCAGATTGCGCAACGGAAATCGCTCCTGCGCAACAACTGCGACACCTCGGGCGGCCGCACAACTCCAATACCATGAAGCTCTACCGCAACCTGGGGAACGGCGCGTTTCGCGATGTGACCGCGGAAACGGGGCTCGATAAAGTGTTTATGCCGATGGGATCCAATTTCGGCGACATAGATAATGATGGTTACCTGGACATTTATTTCGGCACGGGCGATCCCTCTTACGCAGCCATGCTGCCGAACGTGCTGCTGCTTAACAAGGCCGGCAAGAAGTTCGTAGACATCACCGCCTCCTCGGGCACGGGCGAACTTCACAAAGGTCACGGGGTGGCATTCGCCGACATCGACAACGACGGCGACGAAGACATCCTGGAACTGATCGGCGGCGCGGTTCCGGGCGATAGCCACGCGTTTCGCCTCTTCGAAAATCCGGGCCATGGCAACGATTGGATCAGCGTACGGCTGGTGGGGGTCAAGGCGAACCGGGCGGCCATCGGCGCCAAAATCAAGTGCATGGTGAAAAACGGAGCGGAAACGAGATCGATCTACCGGACTGTGGGGAGCGGCGGGTCGTTCGGCGCTTCGCCCTTGGAGCAGCATATCGGGCTGGGCAAATCGGCCGAGATCGTGAGTCTGGAAATCCGCTGGCCCGGAGAACCCGAGCCGCGGAAGTTTTCTGGTCTGCCCAAAAATCAGGCCATCGAGATCAAGCAGTTCGCCCCCGATTACCGCATGCTCGCGCGGCATGCGTTCCGTTTGGGAGGGGCTAGTGGCCGGTAGAACATCGTGGTGGGGCAGGATGGTATCCTGCGCGCCGGTTGGCAACCGGCGCGGGCGGGTTACCAACCCGCCGCAGGTTGCCAACCTGCCCCACGACTCTCGGATCAGGAGAACATCGCTGCTCGCGCTCGCCGGCGCATGCCTCCTCATGGCCGCCAACCGGTATCCCGTTACCGGAATCGTCCTGAAGGTCGATGCGCCGCACCACAGTTTCGTCGCTTCCTGCGCCGCTATTCCCGGTTACATGGAAGCCATGTCCATGCCCTATTCCGTGGTGGATGACAAGGAGTTGGCCAACCTGAAGCCGGGAGCCTATGTGGACTTCACGCTGGTGGTGGAAAAGGAGCGTTCGTATGCCGAGGGCATCCGCATCCATCGCTTCGAAAGTTCCGAGCGGGAGCCGCTCCTCGCGCGCCGCCTCCAACTCCTCGAACCGCCACGCGACGTCGTTCGGCCGGGACAGCCGGTGCCCGATTTCACCCTGACCGACCAGACCGGAAAGCGCGTGGCGCTCTCGCAATTCGCCGGCAAACTGGTGGCCCTGACGTTCATCTATACCAGTTGCCCACTGCCCGACTATTGCTTCCGCCTCTCCAACAATTTCGGGCAACTGAGCAAGCGCTTCGCGGACCGCATGGGCCGCGACCTGATTCTGCTCAGCCTGACGTTCGATCCGGTTCACGACCAGCCCAAAGTGCTGGCTCAATATGCCGCCACCTGGAGGGCCGATCCGGCTTCGTGGCATTTCCTGACGGGATCGATTGACGAGGTGAAAGCCGTGTGCCGCCGGTTCGGGCTGAACTTCTGGCCGGGCGATGGCTTTTTCACGCACTCCCTGCACACGTTGGTGATCGACCGCCGCGGCAGGCTGGCGGCCGATTTCGAAGGCAACCAATTCACCGCCCAACAATTGGGCGATTACGTGGAAGCCGCAATGGAACGGTAACGCCGGCGGTCTTGCCGCCGGTGTTTTGCCGCCGGCAGGACCGGCGGCGCTACCCTGTACTATAATCCCCCCATGAAAGCCACGCTCGCTTTTTGTCTTCTTACCGCATCCACGCTCTGCGCGCAGCCTCCGCAATTCGGAGGGCGCGGCGGCTCGCCCCTCATCGGTCAGGCCTCGCAGCTCGATCTCGATGGCAAAAGCCCCGAAGCGCGCGAACTGTTCCAGAAGGCCATCGATTCCGCCGCTTCGCCCGCCGCCAGAGCCAATGCCGAGCGTGCCATGGCGATGTCGTGGGCCTTTGAAGGCAATTGCGCCAAGACGGGCGACTACGAGCAGAAGGTGATCGACTACTGGGTTACACAGGAATCCACCGATCCCGGCAATGCGTTTTATCAGGAAGGCGAAATGGCCGACGAGGCTGCCCGCGTCTGCATCGACTCCGGCGACCTGGATGGCGCCGCCCGCTGGTACAAGACCGGCCGCGACCTCGGCCTCAAGGAACCCAATATCTCCGCCGACCGAACGGCCCTCTGGAACTTCCGCTACGAGCATGCCGAAGCCCGCATTGCCGCTCGCCGCGGCAACCGCGCGGAAGCCGAAAAGCACGTTGCGCTCGCGAAAGCGGAGCTCGACAAAATGACCGGCTTGCGCTCCCAGCAGGAGAGCTTCGTTCCGTACCTGACCGGCTACGTTGCCTTCTACCTGGGCGACTACAAAACCGCCCTGGCCGATTTCGAGAGGGCGAATCAGTACGACGCCTTCATTCAATGCATGATCGGCGAAACCTACGAAAAACTGGGCGACAAAGACAAGGCGATGGAGTATTACCGCAAGGCCGCCGCCGTGCGCGGCCACAATCCGCCGGCGGCGTATGCCAAGCCCTTCGCCCGAAAGAAACTCGGATGAGAACCGAGCGAGTAAACCAGCTATTAGCTGTTAGCTGTTAGCTATGAGCCAAACCTCGGAGCCGCCCGTACGTCTTAGCTCAAAGCTCACGGCTCACAGCTCATAGCTGTTCCGGGTGCTAAAATCGCGGGAAGCCGGGAGGCATCAATGCGAAACAGAGCGATCATTTTGTTAACGGCGGCGCTTCTTCTTGTGGCCGCTCCCATCTTTTCCCAAACGCTTCCGTCGGGGGTGCAGAAGGTCACGGCGGTGGAGGGCATCACCGAGTACGCGTTCCCCAACGGCCTGCACGTCCTCTCATTTCCCGATCCCTCCAAGCCCAAGGTGACGGTCAACATCACCTACCTGGTTGGCTCGCGTTACGAAGGTTACGGGGAAACCGGCATGGCCCACCTGCTGGAACACCTGATGTTCAAGGAGACCAAGACCCGAACCAACATCAAGCAGGAGCTCACCGATCACGGCGCGGTCATGAACGGCACCACCGCCTGGGACCGCACCAACTACTTCGAGACCGTCAACGCCACCGATGAAAACCTGCGCTGGGCACTCGAACTGGAAGCCGACCGCATGGTGAACACGCGCATCGAAAAGCCGATCCTGGATAAGGAAATGACGGTGGTTCGGAACGAGTTCGAGATGGGAGAAAACAACCCCATCAACGTCATGTTCCAGCGCACGCTGGAGACGGCCTACCTATGGCACAACTACGGGCACCTGCCCATAGGCAGCCGCTCCGATATCGAAAACGTCAATATCGAGCACCTCGGCGCGTTCTACAAGAAGTACTATCAGCCCGACGACGCCGTGCTGACCATCGCGGGCAAGTACGACGAGCCGAAGACGCTCGCATGGGTGGCGGAAACGCTGGGCCGCATCCCACGCCCGCAGCGCACTCTGGAGCCGACTTACACGGTTGAACCCACGCAGGATGGCGAACGCTCCGTCACCCTGCGCCGCGTGGGCGACACGCAAGCCGTGGCGGCCATGTACCACATTCCCGCCGCTGCGCACGCGGACACACCGGCGCTTGAGGTCCTGGCGGGCGTGCTGGGCGATATGCCGTCGGGCCGGCTGTACAAAAACCTTGTGGACAACAAAAAGGCGGTTCAGGCGGGGATGGATACCCTCGACCTGCACGATCCCGGCGTGATCTTCTGCTTTGCCATGCTGCGCCAGGAACAATCGATGGGCGATGCCCGTCAGGCCTTGCTGCAAGTGGTCGAGGACTTCACCAAGGAGCCACCCTCCAAGGAAGAAGTGGATCGTGTGAGGACGCGCCTGCTCAAGCAGATCGATCTGGCCATGACCAATTCGCAAATGATTGCCCTGGCGCTCAGCGAAGTGATTTCCGCGGGCGACTGGCGGCTGCTGTTCTATGACCGCGACCAGATCAAGAAAGTGACGCCCGAGGATGTGCTGCGGGTGGCCAAGATCTATCTGCAGCCCTCCAACCGCACGCTCGGCGAGTTCATCCCCACCAAAGACCCGCAGCGCGCTGAAATCGGGCCGGCGCCGGATCTGTCCGCCGTGCTCAAGGATTATAAGGGCAGCGAGACCATCTCACAGGGCGAGGCGTTCGACCCCAGCCCGTCGAATATCGAAAGCCGGGTCATGCGGTCGAAGCTTCCCAACGGCATGAAGCTGGTGCTGCTTCCCAAAAAGAACCGCGGCGGCACGGTGGTGGTGCAGGTGGGTCTGCGCTTCGGCGACGAAAAAAGCGTCTTTGGCAAGGAAGCCACGGCGGAAATGGCCGGCAGTGTCCTGATGCGCGGCACCAAAAACAAATCGCGCCAGCAGATCCAGGATGAAATGGACAAGCTCAAGGCGGAGATCAACGTGAATGGCGGCCCCACCAGCGCCGGTGCCGGCATCCAGACCGTGGAAGCCAATCTGCCCGGCGCGCTGCGCCTCGTGGCGGAAATCCTGAAGGAGCCTTCCTTCCCCGAAAACGAGTTTGCGCAGGTGCGCCAGCAGCGCCTCGCCGGCCTGGAGCAGGCCAAGAGCGAACCCCAGGCTCTCGGCCCGCTGGAATTGTCGCGCCATCTCCGCCCTTACCCGAAAGGCGACACTCGCTACGTGTCCACCATCGAAGAGGAGATCGAAGATCTGAAAAAGGTGACGCTGGAAGACGCGCGCAAGTTCTACGAGCAATTCTATGGCGCATCCAACGGCGAGCTGGTGGTGGTGGGACAGTTCGATCCGGCAGCGATCCAGAAGCTGGCCGCCGAACTGTTCGGCTCATGGAAGAGCCCGAGCCGTTTCGAGCGCGTGCCCCTTCCCTATGACAAGGTGGATGCGATCTCGCATAAAATCGAAACGCCCGATAAGCAGAATTCGCTACTGAGCATTGGCATGACCACCCGGCTGGCCATGGACGATCCCGATTATCCCGCCGCCATGCTGGCCAACCGCATCTTTGGTGTGACTTTTGCCTCCCGCCTGCTGCGCCGCGTGCGCGACAAGGAGGGCCTCAGCTACAACATCCGTTCCAGTTTCACTGTGAACGGCAAAGACGACGGCGCCACTTTCAACATCTCGGCCATCTGCGCGCCGCAGAACCTTCCCAAGGCCGAAGCCGCCATTCGCGACGAACTGGCGCGCGCCGTCAAAGAGGGCTTCACTGCCGAAGAAGTCACCGCGGAACGGAAAGCCTGGCTGGAACAACTGGTAGTGGATCGCACGCAGGACGGCTCGCTGGCCAACACGCTGCTGGCTCGCGAACGCTTCGACCGCACCATGAAATTCGACCAAGCCATGGAAGGTAGGGTGGCGTCGCTCACCGCGGGCGACGTCAACGCCGCCTTCCGCAAGCTTGTGGACCCGGCCGCGATGAGCTTCGTGCGCGCCGGCGATTTCAAAAAGGCCGGCGTGCTGCAATAAGCGCGCATTCCGAACGGGCGGCCCGGGCGCTCGAGCGATTCCTTAAGAATCGTTGCCCGGGCCGCCCGGCGACCCGCAGTCTTTCCAAAGCTTTTCCCAATTCCAGATCCCGTACGCCACCTCCTTCGGCAGCGGGAATCCGAGCTGATGCGCGAGCATACACACCTGCCCGCGATGGTGGGCTTCGTGCGAGAGCATGTAGCACAGCATTTCCGGGCCCACCGGCCAGGGCCGGCCCCAGCCGTCTCTGCGAAATTTCGCGACGCGGCCGCCGCCACCGCCGAGCGCTTCGGCGAGCATCTCCTCGCAGCGGGCGGCGCTCTCGGCCAATCCCGCACGGGCCTGCTGCGGCGAGCAGTGCGCGCGGTTGAGCTGTCGTGGAACCTTCAGGTGCGGAGCGGTAAGCCTGACCCACTTGGAGCGGACATTGTGCATGTGGGTGAAGATGGCCGCAATCGTGCGTGCTTTGCCGGGAGGTTTGGCTGTCCAGGCGGAAGGGTCAAGATGTTCGATCAGAATCTGGTTTATGCGATCGTTGGCGGCAAAGATCCGGGCTGCGGCCCGGCCGAGCGGTTCGCCATTCGAGAGCTTTCCAGACGCCACTACCATACCGTCAGCAGGAGCGCATGCCTATGGCTGCAAGGTAAGCATCGCTTTGCCCGCGGAGCCGGAGTAGATGAGCTCGACGCTGTGGATGCTTTTGGGTTTGCCGCCGTAGCGGAAGAAGATCATGCCGGCTTGCGGGAGCACGCGGTCCCCTTCGGGAATCGCCGCTTTTTGAACCTTCTGGGCCATCGCGTGCTGCACTTCGATGGGAATGTGAACCGGCGGCGGCGGCCCACTGTCGGGCTGTTGACCGGAGCCACTGCTGTTGAGGCTGGTCTTCGATTTGGACGTTGATGCAGCCTCCGGCGGCTCCCACTCGGGATCTTTGACATTGCTAAGTACCATGCCATAGGGCTGGCTTGGCAGAGACTTCTTGCCATTGATGCGCAATGTGAAGTCTTCGATGGATATCTGGGTATGAGTGCCGGCGGGGGCGTAGAGTGCTACTTCTACCACCACGTAATCGTCGGTCGTGAGGGGACCTTGCGGCGTGGTGATGGAGTGTTCCGCAAAATCCGCGGCAATGGTGACAGCGCCCGCACGCTCGTGAGCCTGATAGTCGGCCGCGGAAGCACGGGGCGGCATGCCTTTGCTTTCGCTGGCCTGCTCCTTGGGGGGAGTTTGGCTGGAAAGACAGAGGCAGAACGTAATCAATACGAGAGGAAAGCGCATTTAGTAAGAAGTTACCATAGATACGGATACCGGCCGGGCTCGGCGTCACCCCAAGGAGACCGCCGGGTTCAGGGAAGGCCGATAGCGGCTCCACTGAGCAGGTCCTCGAGCAGCGGCGTTTGCGGGTAGGGGTGGCCGCGATACTGGCGGAAGCCCTCCCCGCGCGATACCCCTGCGAGCGCGCCCCGTTCCGCAGTCCACCGCTCCATTTCCTGAAGGTATTCGTCCACGCCGTGATGGCGCCGGAGCCATTCGCGCTGGCTGGTGTGCTCGGCCAGCATCTGGCGCTTGCGCTCGAACGCGGCATGTACATCTACCACGAAATCGGGCCGGACCACGCGGTTCTCGCGGTCGCGCCCGCCGACCGGGTCCATGAAATACAGGTGCGGAATCGCATCGATGGCAGCGCTGCCGGTCCTGTAGTTCGGCAGAGGAGCCGCAAAGCAGGCGTCGCGCACCAGGGCACTGGCAGTCTCGTGATCGCAGAGATAATCAACCGGCGAAGGGGCCAAAACGATTTGCGGAGACGTACGGCGAAGCGCATCTGTCACCCGTCGGCGGGAGGCGTCGTCGTTGAAGATCGTAAGATCCCGCATTTCCAGGCATAGGTATTTGGCGCCGATTCGCGCCGCCGCGCTAGCTGCTTCGCGCCTCCGCACGGACGCGATCTCCTCGGGTCCAAGGTCATGCGAGCCGCAATCGCCGGGCGTGAAAGTCGCGATAGTGACGGAGTGGCCCCCACCGGCCAGCAGGGCCAGTGTGCCGCCCGCCAGAATTTCCACGTCGTCAGGGTGTGCGTGAATCGCGAGAATGTGCGGCAATGGCTATTGTAAGCCGGAAACCGCCTCGCGTAGTCCCTTCAGAGAGTAGAATGACAGAGGTCCCCACCAAGTAAGGAGAATACGCCTGTGAACCGTTCCTCAATAATCGTCTTCGCCGCCGCGCTGTCCGCTGGAAGCGCGCTTTTCGCTCAAGAACTGACATCGCTGATTACCGAGTCCAGGAACTCTTACAACGCCGTCAAGAACAATCTGCTGAAGGCCGCCGACAAGATGCCGGAAGAAGCCTACAGCTTTAAACCCACCCCCGAACTGCAAACCTTCGGCCAGCGTGTGGCCCATGTGGCGGGGCAGATCGGCGGATGCAGCGCCCTCACGGGCGAGCGCAAAACCAGCGACGCCAATTCCAAGACGGCCAAAGCCGACCTGGTGGCGGCGCTCAAAGCCTCCTTCGACGCCTGCGACGCCGCCTGGGAATCCATGAACGAAAAGACAGCCATGGAAATGGTGGCCGGGCGCGGGGGCACACAGCGCACCAAGCTGGCCGTGCTCATCGGAAACACAGTGCACATCGATGAAGTGTATGGCACCATGACCGTCTACATGCGGCTGAAAGGCCTTGTACCGCCATCCAGCGAAGGCCGCGGCGGAATGGGCCGGTAGGCTGGCGCCGATCCTGGGACCCACCGCGCGGGTACGTTGCGCGCTCGCCACGGTGATACACTCCAGAGTGCTATGGCCGACGATAAACTGCAGATGGATATCTTCGACGGTTCGCGCCCTGCTGAAAAGGTCATAACGCTTGAGGGCGTCTTAAATTCGGAAACTGCGTTCCGCTTCCGCGATTTCGTGCGCAACCAGGAGCCCGGAACTCTGGTGATCGATATGAGCTGCGTCCGCTACATAGACTCCAGCGGGTTGGGAGTGCTGATCGGGATGTACGTATCCTTCGAACGGACCTGCAGGCGCCTGCTTTTGGCCGGAGTTAACGACCGCATCTGGGAACTGTTCCGCATGTGCAAGATTGAAGATGTCTTCACGCGGTATCCAACGGTTGCCGACGCTGAACAGACCGTACCGGTATCGGCCGAGAGTGCTGTATCGGAGGCATAGTTTGCGCGACATTTATTCGGCCAGCGCCACCTTGTTAATCATCCTGGCTTATGCGGGATCGAGTGCGCGGAACCATACGGCGGAAGCCGCGGCGCCCGCCCTCGATCCGAATTGGTGGAAAGGCGCGGTCATATATGAGGTCTACCCGCGCAGTTTCGGCGACACCAACGGCGATGGCATTGGCGATCTGAAAGGCGTCACGGCGCACCTGGATTATTTGCAGAAGTTAGGCGTCGACGGCATATGGATGACGCCGTTCAGCCCCTCCCCGCAGGTGGACTTCGGTTACGACGTCACCGATTACAATGCGATCGATCCGCAATACGGCACGATGGCGGACTTTGAGCGCCTGGTTGCGGAGGCGGGCAAACGGAACATCCGGGTGATCGCGGACCTGGTGCTGAACCACACCTCGGACCAACATCCCTGGTTTCGGGAGTCGCGGTCGTCGCGCACGAATCCGAAAGCCAACTGGTACATCTGGGTGGACGGCAAGCCCGGCAAGCCGCCCAACAATTGGCTTTCGATCTTCGGCCACTCAGCCTGGCAATGGGATGCCACGCGGCAGCAGTACTACTACCACGCCTTCTACAAAGAGCAGCCGGACTTGAACTGGCGCAACCGGCAGGTGCGCGATGCGATGTACCAGATGATTCGCGGCTGGATGCGCCGCGGCGTAGCCGGATTCCGGCTGGATGCGGTTCCCCAGTTATTTGAAGACCCGCAGAGGCAGGACGAAAAGTATCTGCCCGGCTTGACGGCTTATGGCGACCGGCAGGAGACGCGAGTTCACACCGATAACCTTCCCGAGGTGCATGAAGTTTACCGCGAGCTACGCCAGGTGGTGGGCGCCGTCCCGGGCACGGTGCTGATCGGGGAGACCTACCTGCCGAACGCGGAGGAACTGGCCAAAGCGTACGGCCCCAATCACGATGAATTGCAACTGCCCATGGATACGCAGTACGGCATGGGGAGTAAGCTCTCCGCGGAATTGTTCCGCGCCAAACTGCGCGACGCCGAGACCCGGCTCAATGGGAACATGCCATTGTTTGTGTTCGACAATCACGATAACCGGCGCAGTTGGAACCGGTACGGCGACGGCAAGCACGATGACGCCATCTCCCGGCTCGTCGCCACGCTGCTGCTGACACCCCGCGCCACGGCCTTGATTTACTATGGTCAGGAACTGGGCATGTCGAACAACGATCCGAAGTCGGTGGACCGGGTGAAAGATCCGATAGGGAAAATAGGATGGCCGAAAGACATCGGGCGCGATGGCGAGCGAACTCCGATGCAGTGGAATGCAACCGCCAATGCGGGCTTCAGCACCGCGGCGTCGACGTGGCTGCCGGTGTCGCCTGACTACACTAAGGTCAACGTGGAGGCGGAAAGCGCCAATCCCGGATCGCTGCTCAACTATTACCGCAAACTGATCCGCTTGCGGAAGGAGAACGCAGCGCTGCGCGACGGCGATTTGAGAATCGTCGATGAAAACAACCCGGACGTGCTTTCTTTTGTGCGCTCGGCGAATGGCAGCACGGTACTGGTAGCGTTGAACTTCAGCAGTTCGGCGCGAACGGGAAGCTACGCCTCGGCGAAAATCGGAACTGCAGGCCGGGGCCTGACTGCGCTCGCCCAGTCTCTCGATTCCGCGCCGCCGCCGGCGAGCCTCGACAAGCTGGTATTGCCGGGCTTCGGCGCTTACGTAGGCGAAGTCCGTTGAGAATAGGCGCCCAGCGCTTACCGGATCACTTCCCGCCCTACCGCCAGGTTCAACTGGTTGGCCGCTTGCAAATACGCGCCCAGCAGATTGACGTAAGCCACTTCCGTTGCCCGGTAATCCCTTTGCGCATCCAGGTAGTCCACCAGCGCTGCCTGCCCGTGCTGGTATGAAAACGAAATCGTGTCGCGAACCCGCATAGCGGTCTCGAG
>Ga0335081_10018625_pt1 | contig 11227 bp, 10 predicted proteins | sample Lox_Sample_35_FD_206713 | JGI IMG/M metagenome (GOLD analysis project Ga0335081, IMG submission 206713) | Soil microbial communities from Loxahatchee National Wildlife Refuge, Florida, United States - Lox_Sample_3.5 | ecosystem: Environmental > Terrestrial > Soil > Wetlands | place: USA... | reverse complement strand
CTTCTGACCGGAATCCTGTCGGCCTGGGTGGCGGCGCGCTTCGGCTTCGGCCTGCCCGCGCTCGCCGCGCTGGCGCTCACCTGGTTCCTCATCGCCCTCACCTTCATCGACGTCGACCATCAGCTGTTGCCCGACAGCCTGACGCTGCCGTTGCTATGGCTCGGACTCACCCTCAGCCTCTGGGGTCCTCAGGGAAGCTCGCCGGTGCCGGTCGACCTGCGCTCGAGCGTGATCGGCGCCGCCGCCGGTTACGTGAGCCTGTGGAGCGTCTATCATCTGTTCCGGCTCTCCACCGGGAAGGAAGGCATGGGGTACGGGGACTTCAAGCTCCTTGCCGCACTCGGCGCCTGGCTCGGCTGGCAGATGCTGCTGCCGGTCATCCTGATCGCTGCGGTGGTCGGCGCCGTGGTGGGACTCGTGCTGCTCGGGATGCGCGCACAGAGCCGCACCACCCCGATCGCCTTCGGCCCCTTCCTGGCCGCCGCCGGCTGGGTCGTGCTGATGTTCGGCCACGGGATCGTGAGCCGCTATCTCGGGCTGTTTCCGCCGCACCCGTGAGTCCCGCCGCCCCCTCGCGCGTGTTCCGCATCGGCCTGACCGGGGGCATCGCCAGCGGCAAGTCCACCGCGGCCAAGTTCTTCGGAGCCCTCGGCGTGCCGATCCTCGACAGCGACCAGGTGGCACGCGAAGTCGTCGAGCCCGGGCAGCCGCCGCTCGAGCGACTGGTGGAGCGCTTCGGCCGCGGGATCCTCACGCCCGACGGGCACCTCGACCGGCCGGCGCTGCGGCAGATCGTGTTCTCCGATCCCAAGGCGCGCGCGGACCTGGAAAATCTCACGCATCCCGCGATTGGCGCGGCGCTCGAGGCGCGCTCGGCCGCGGCCGGGGGTCCCTACCAGATTCTGGTCATTCCGCTGCTGGTGGAAAAGAATCTCGGCGGCCAGGTCGACCGCGTGCTGGTGGTCGACTGCGACGAAGAGCTGCAGATCCGCCGCCTGCACTCCCGCGACGGGTCGACGCGCGCACAGGCGCAGGCGATTCTCGATGCGCAGGTGTCGCGCGCCGCGCGCCTCAAGGCCGCCGACGACGTGATCACGAACGATGCCGACATGAGTGCGGTGCAGGCGCAGGTGGCGGCGCTCCACGCGCGCTATCTGCAGCTCGCGGGCGCGGCACGCTGAAGACCGCGGCGCCACGCAGGCCGGCCGAGGCGTTTACGGACGGCGCACGCCTCTGCACAATAGCGGCATGATCGAGCCCACGTCCGCGCCGGAAATCACGCACGCCGCCCAGCCCGAGGCCGCGATGCTGCTGTTCGAGCAGCCACTGAACGAGCGCATGCGCACCTTCCTGCGCCTCGACTTCCTCTACAGCCAGGCGCTGTATCACAACGAGGTGGGCAGCCAATGGGGCAGTCGCGCCGCGGTCGCGAGCCTGATCGACATACTCGCGATCACCGGTCGCGGCGACGTGCGGGCGGAAGTGCTCAAGGAGCTCGAGAGCCAGCTCGCCACGCTGGGGGAATTCCAGTCGCGCCCGGGCGTCGACGCACAGCGCCTCAAGACCCTGACCTCGAACCTGCAGCGGCTGCGTACCGACCTGCTCGCCGCGGGCTCGGCGTATCTGCAGCCGCTGCGCGACTCGGAGTTCCTGAACTCAGTAAAGCATCGCAGCGCCATCCCCGGCGGCACCTGCGAGTTCGACCTCCCGGATTACTACTTCTGGCTCAGTCAGAGCGACGAGCTGCGCGTGCGCAGCTTCAGCCAGTGGCTCGGGCTGCTGCGCCCGCTGTGCGATGCGGTCGCGGAGCTACTGTGGCTCACGCGCCAGAACGGGCGCACGCGCCACGAGACGGCGAAGGCCGGGGCATTCACCATCGTGTTCGAGCGGGAGAACCCGCTGCAGCTGCTGCGCATCTCGCTGCCGGCCGGCGCCGGGCTGTACCCGGAGATCAGCGGCAGCCACCATCGCTGCAACGTGCGCTTCCTCTCGTGGAACGGCCTCACGGCCCGGGCGACGCAGACCCAGGAGGACGTCGCCTTCACGCTCAGCTGCTGCAGCTGAGCGCGCCCCGCTGCGATGTCTCCCGCCTCCGTGAAGTGTCCGACCTGCGGGCGCGAACTCGAGTGGGCCACGGCCGAGTTTCGCCCCTTCTGCAGCGATCGCTGCCGGCTCATCGACCTCGGCGCCTGGTTTTCGGAGCAGCGCGCGATCCCCGGCGAGAGCGTCGCGGCGGAGGACGATGAAGCCCCCACCGCGCCTGCGGCGGCAAAGAACCCGGCCACATGAGATTTCGCCTCACGGCCTTCGGCCTGCACCTGGCAGGCAGCGGCGCCGCGCTCACGGTGGTGCTCGGCGGGTTCTGGCTCGGCTGGTACCGCTGGCCGGGGTGGTACCTGGCGAGCGTGCTGCACGTGGTCGGCATCCTCGTCGCGGTGGATCTGGTGCTCGGCCCGACGCTGACCCTCATCGTCGCCAATCCCGCCAAAACACGCCGCGAGCTCACCCGCGACATCGCGATCATCGTGACCGTCCAGCTCGCGGCGCTCATCTACGGCGCGACCACGCTGTGGCTCGGGCGGCCGCTCTACTACACCTTCTCCGTCGACCGCCTGGAGATCGTGCAGGCCTCCGACCTCAAGGCGGGCGACGTCGTGGCGGCGCGCCGCGAGAACCCCGCTCTCGCGCCCTTCTGGTACAGCCGGCCGCGCTGGATCTGGGCGCCGTTGCCCGAGAACCCGGAGGAGGCGCAGAAGATCGTCGGCGGCACCCTGTTCGGCGGCGCCGACGTCATTCAGATGCCGCGCTACTTCCGGCCGTGGCGTCAGGGACTGGCACAGCTGCGCCAACATCTCGAGACCGTCGACACGACGAAATTCTTCAACCGGGCAGAGAAGCAGCGCCTGAAGAGCCGCCTGGCCGCTCGCGGCCTGCCCGCTGGCGAGGCCAACACCATGATCATGTGGGGCGGCTCGCGGCGGGTGCTGGTGGTGTTCGACCTCGCGACGATGGAGGTTCGGGCGATCCTCGGACCCGACTGAAGCGCTCTCAGGAAGCCGGCTCCGCCCCCGGTGCGCTCACTCCCAGCCACTTGGCGAGAAACGCCCACTGATCGGCGAAGTCGTCGATCTGCATCCACACGGGCTTGCCGGCGCCGTGCCCGGCGCGGGTCTCGACGCGGATCAGGATCGGGTTCGGGCAGCCCTGCGCGGCCTGGAGCGCCGCGGCGAACTTGTAGCTGTGCCACGGGGCCACGCGATCGTCGTGGTCGGCCGTGGTGATGAGCGTCGGCGGGTAACAGGTGCCCTTCTTCACGTTCTGGTAGGGCGAGTAGGCGTAGAGCGCGCGGAACTGCTGCGGGTTCTCAGCGAGACCGAAGTCAGACGACCATTGCCGCGCGTTGGCGCTCGCCGTCTGGTAGCGCAGCATGTCGAGCACACCGACCGCGGGGAGCGCCGCCCCGAAGAGGTCCGGGCGCTGGGTGAGCACTGCGCCGACCAGCAGTCCGCCATTGCTGCGCCCGTAGATGCCGAGACGCGCGGCGCGCGTGTAGCGCTCGCTGATCAGGTACTCGGCCGCGGCGATGAAGTCTTCGAACACGCGCTGCTTGTTGCCGAGGGTGCCGGCCTTGTGCCAGGCCTCGCCGTACTCGCCGCCGCCGCGCAGGTTGGCTTCGGCGTATACGCCGCCCATTTCGAGCCACGCCTGCACCTGCGGCCGGTACTGCGGCGTGACCGAGACGTTGAAGCCGCCGTAGCCGTAGAGCAGTACCGGCTGATTGCCGTCCTTCGCGAGGTCGCGCCGGTGCGTCACGTACATCGGCACGCGCGTACCGTCCTTGCTCTGATAGAAGACCTGCTCCGTCACGTAGTCCGCGGTCGAGGCCGGAATGCGCGGCGCACGCCACAGCATCACCTCGTTCGCCGGCACGTCCAACCGGTAGATCCGGCGCGGCGTCAGGTAGTCGGTGTAGGAAAAGAACGTCTCGGTCTGGCGTCCCTCGCCGTGCAGGCCCTCGATTCCGCCCCGCCCGGGGAGCGGTACTTCGCCGATCGGGCGGCCGTCGCGCTCGAAGACGCGCACCACCCCATGCGCGTCCTCGACGTAGCGCGCGAGAATGCGGCCGCCGACGTAGTCCGCCTCCTCGAGCGCGGTGGCTCCCTCGCCGACCACGGCGCGCGGTGCCGCGCCCGGATTGCGGGCATCGACGGCGATCACGCGGCCGTTGGGCGCGCCCTTGGTCGTCTGGAAGTAGAGCTCGTCGCCGCGCGCACCGATGAAGTGATACAGGGCGTCCCAGGCCATGAAGAGCGGCTGAACCCGGGCGTCGCTCTGTCGCAGGTCGAGCAGCTCGATGCCGTTCTTCTCGTAGCCGTCGAAGAGCGTGATGACGAGGTAGCTGCCGTCCTCGGTGACCCGGCCCGAGGGAATGCGGCTCGGGTCGTCCGTGACCTGGTACACGAGACGGTCCTCGTCCTGCCGTGTGCCGAGCGCGTGAAAGTAGATCGCCGGCCGCGCGGCGTCATCGCCGCGGCCGTCGGCGAGCGCCGGGTAGCGGCTGTAGTAGACGCCGGAGCCGTCGTGCGCCCACGACACCCCCCAGAACTTGGTGAAGCGCACCACGTCCGGAAGGTCCGCGGCATCGCTCACGCGCCGGAAATGCCAGATCTGCCAATCGGTGCCGCCGTCGGAGATGGCATAGGCGACCACGTTGCCCTGCTCGTCCGGCGTGAACTGCGCGAGCGCCACGGTCGCATCCGCGCGCACCGTGTTGGGATCGAACAGCACGCGCCCTTGCGCGGCGAGCTGCTCGGTGACGTACAGCACACTCTGGTTCTGCGTGCCGTCGTTGTGCAGATAGAAATAGTGCGGCCCGCGCTTCACCGGCAGCTCGTAGCGCTCGTAATCCCACAGCTCGCCGAGGCGTTTCTTCAGCCAGGCGCGCTGCGGAATCTCCTCGAGTCTCGGCCGCGACACGGCGTTCTGCGCGCCCACCCACTGCACGACCGCCGGTGAGCTCAGGTCCTCGAGCCAGCGGTAGGGATCGGCCACCTTGGTGCCGAAGAAGTCCTCGCTCACGCCGACCCGCGCGGTCACGGGATAGACGGGCGCCTGGGCCACCGGCGGGAGTCCCAGCACGGTGTCGGTGGCGGTGCGCAGCGGCTTGCCTCCGGGACCCGCGCCCGGCTGCGGCTCGCGGTTACCGAACTGCGCGCCCGCGCAGGCGCCGAGCAGCACCGTGCCGAGCAATGCCGCGCCGAGCGCGGCGAAGGTTACGGAAAGCGGTTCGCGGCGGAGCCGCACGGCGCCGTGAGTGTCAGGGGAACTTGATCTTGCCGCCGCCTGCGGCCGGTCCCGGCCCGGGCCCGAGCGCCCCGCCCACCTCCGGAACCACGATGCGCGAGGCCGCCTCGCGGCGCATCTCGCGTGCCTCATCGATCGCCTGCTCGAGAGCAACCTTCACGCCTTCCGGAAATTTCTTCAGCGCCTCCTCGAGCGAGTGCGCCTCGATCTCGAAGCCGAGCGGCAGCACGCCCGCAGGCGTCAGGAGCTGGGTCTGGCCGGAGAACAGCACGGCGCGCGTCGCATCCGGGGCGCCATCCACGGTGACCGGCGTCAGGCGGCGGATGCTGCCGGCGCGACGGTCGGTGAAGACGTCCTCGCGGTAAAGGCCCTTGGGGTCGAGCTCGATTTCCGGTAGATCGTTCTGCGCTGCCATGGCATTCCCGAATGCGGTGTTTGACGGTCATTGTACACGCGCGCGTGCGGATGCCGCGGCCGCGCGGCGTCGCGCCCCGGCGACTCAGCGCCGAGGGGGCGGCAGCCCCGCCAACGCCTCGATGAACGGCTGGTCCGCCTCGAGCAGGTCCTCGGCGTCGAGCTCATCCGGCGCGACCCAGCGAAGCTGCTGACCATCGAGCCCGCGCGGCACGCCCGTGTAGCGCTCGACGATCCACATGGAGAGCTCGACGCTGCGGTCGGGATAGGAGTGCGTGAGGCGCATCAGGGGGCGGCTCGCGGCCACCTCGATCCCGAGCTCCTCGCGCAGCTCGCGCGCGAGCGCCTGCGACTCGGACTCACCGCTCGCCACCTTGCCGCCGGGAAACTCCCAGCGGCCGGCGAGATGCTTCCCCGGCGGACGCTGCGCGATGAGCACGCGTCCCGCGGCGTCGTAGAGTGCCGCCGCCACGACCAGGATCACGGTGCTGCTGCGACTGCCGCGCTTACTCGACGCTCGAGAGCGCGCCGTGACAGTGCTTGAACTTCTTGCCCGAGCCGCAGGGGCAGGGCTCGTTGCGCCCGACCTTGCGCTCGCCGCGCACGAAGGGCGCGCCGGAGTCGGCCGTCGCGGGCACGGCAGGTGGAGGCGGCGCCGCGGCGCGCGGGCCGGCACGCGCGGCGGCGGCCGCGATCGCCGCCTGCAGAGCCGCGGGCTCGGTGCCGTCGCCCGCGAGCGCCGAGCCCATCTCGGCGTGCTGCGCCTGCAGCGCCCGCATCAGGCGCAGATAGCGCTCCTCCTCCTCGCGCTGCAGCTCCTCCTGGGTGCGGATCTCGATCCGCGCCAGCGTGGAGGAGGTCTCGAACTTCACCCGCTCGAGCATCGCGGCGAACAGCTCGAAGGCCTCGCGCTTGAATTCGAAGCGATAGTCCTTCTGTGCGTAGCCGCGCAGGTGAATGCCCTGCCTGAGGTAATCCATCGCCGCCAGGTGCTCGCGCCAGTGCTGGTCGAGCTTCTGCAGCATGACTTCTTTTTCGGCGAGGCGGATGTTGGCCGCACCGTAGCGCGCCTCCTTGGCGACGTAGGCCTCGACAGCTGCCTGCGTGACGCGTTCGCGCAGCACCTGCTCCTCGAGCTCGGGCTCGGCTGCGAGCCAGGCCTGCGGGTCGATGCGCGTATTGAAGTCCCTGGCCAGCGCCTCGGCGAGTCCCTTGAGGTCCCAGTCGGCCGCTGCGGCGTGCTTCGGCATGTGGCTGTCGAGGAGCCCGCCGACCGAGTCCGCGATCAGCCCGCGGATCGCCGCCGACAGATCCTCGGTTCCCATGATCTCGGTGCGCTGGTGGTAGATCACCTTGCGCTGATCGTTGGCGACATCGTCGAACAGCAGCAGGTTCTTGCGGATGTCGAAGTTGTGCCCCTCGACCTTGCGCTGCGCCTTCTCGATCTGCCGGGTCAGCATGCCGCTCTCGATGACCTCGCCCGCCTTCATGCCGGCGATCTGCAGGAGGCGCTTGGTGCGCACCGGGTCGCCGAAGATGCGCATCAGGTTGTCTTCCATCGACAGATAGAAGCGGCTCGAGCCGGGGTCCCCCTGGCGGCCGGAGCGGCCGCGCAGCTGGTTGTCGATGCGCCGCGACTCGTGGCGCTCGGTGCCGACGATGTGCAGTCCGCCGGCCGCCACCACCTTGTCGTGGCGTGCCTGCCACGCCGTGCGCAGCTGCTCGCGCGCGGCATCGTCGAGTTCGCCCGCGGCGTGCAGCTCCGCCTCGAGGTTGCCGCCGAGCACGATGTCGGTGCCGCGGCCCGCCATGTTGGTGGCGATCGTGACCGCGCCGGGACGGCCCGCCTGGGCGACGATGTGCGCCTCGCGCTCGTGCTGCTTGGCGTTCAGCACCTGGTGCGGGACGTTCTGTTTCTGCAGGAGCCCCGACAGGTACTCGGACGTCTCGATCGAGGTGGTGCCGACCAGCACCGGCTGCTCGCGCTCGACGCAGTCGCGGATGTCCTCGATGATCGCCTCGAACTTGTCGCTCTGCGTGAGGTAGACGAAATCCGAGTTGTCCTTGCGGACCATCGGCCGGTGGGTAGGCACCACGACCACCTCGAGCCCGTAGATCTGCAGGAATTCCGGCGCCTCGGTATCGGCCGTGCCGGTCATGCCCGAGAGCTTCCTGTAGATGCGGAAGTAGTTCTGAAAGGTGATCGAGGCGACCGTCTGGTTCTCCTCGCGCACCCGTACGCCCTCCTTGGCCTCGATCGCCTGGTGCAGCCCGTCCGACCAGCGCCGGCCGATCATGGTGCGCCCGGTGAACTCATCGACGATGATGATCTCGCCGTTGCGCACGATGTACTCGACATCGCGCTTGTAGAGCGCGTGCGCGCGCAGCGCCGCGTTCAGGTGGTGCATCAGGCGGATGTTGGCCGGGTCGTACAGGCTCTCGCCCTCGCGCAGCAGCCCCGCCTCGAGCATGAGCTGCTCGACGTGCTCGTGGCCGGCGTCGGTGACGTGCACCTGCTTGGTCTTCTCCTCGACCGCGAAATCGCCCGGGCCGTCCTCCTCCTTCTGCCGCGCGAGCTTCGGCACCAGCTGATTGATGCGCAGGTACAGCTCGGTCGATTCCTCGGCGGGGCCGGAGATGATGAGCGGCGTGCGCGCCTCGTCGATGAGGATCGAGTCCACCTCGTCGACGATCGCGAAGCTCAGGTTACGCTGCACCCGGTCCTCGAGCTTGAAGGCGAGGTTGTCGCGCAGGTAGTCGAAGCCGAACTCGTTGTTGGTGCCGTAGGTGATGTCGCAGGCATAGGCCGCGCGCTTCTCGACCTGGCTCTGCGCGTTCTTGATGACGCCCACGGTGAGCCCGAGGAAGCGGTACACCGGCCCCATCCAGTCCGCGTCGCGCTGCGCCAGGTACTCATTCACCGTGACGATGTGCACGCCCTCGCCGCCGAGGGCGTTGAGGTACGCCGGCAGCGTCGCCACCAGCGTCTTGCCCTCGCCGGTGCGCATCTCGGAGATCATCCCCCGGTGCAGCACGATGCCGCCGATCAGCTGCACATCGAAGTGGCGCATCCTCAAGGTGCGCCGCGCCGCCTCGCGCACCACGGCGAAAGCCTCCGGCAGCAGGTCATCGGGGGTGGCGCCCTCTTTCAGGCGCTTCCTGAATTCCTCGGTCTTGCCGCGCAGCGCCTCATCGGAGAGCGCCTGGAGCTGCGGCTCCAGTTGATTGGCCGCGCGCACGTAGCGCCCGTAGCTGCGAATGAGCCGCTCGTTGCGGCTGCCGAAGATGCGCGTGAGGAATTCGAGCAAGGGCGGTCCGTGGGTGAGCTGAAATTGTCTTGCCCGACAAGCACTTAACTGCTGCTCCGGGCGCAAGAAGCGGCGTATTGTACGCAATAGACGTTAACGACGCCCAATTGGTTCTCGGGCGAGGGAATTCAAGGTCGGGAGGGTAAGGGCGCCGCTGCAGCCCGCACGCGGGCCTGCGGCCGGTCAGCGGCCGATGAAGGACAGCGGATCGACCTGGCGGCCGTTGTGCAGCACTTCGAAGTGGACGTGGGGACCGGTCGAGTGACCGGTCGAGCCCATGAGGGCGATCGACTCGCCGCGCTTCACGGTCTGGCCGACGGACACCAGCGTGCGCTCGTTGTGGGCGTAGCGGGTGGCGTAGCCGTCACCGTGGTTGATCTCGACCAGCTTGCCGTAGCCGGAGCGCTCGCCGGCCCAGGTGACGACGCCGGCGGCGACGGCCACCACGTCCGAGCCCTGGGTGCCCGCGAAGTCGACGCCCTTGTGGAACGCCTCGCGGCCGTCGAAGGGATCGGCACGCTCACCGAAGTAGGAGGAGATGTAGCCGCTGGAGACCGGGCGCCCCTCGGGGTGGATCTCTTCCTTCAGCTCGCGCGCCAGGATCACGTTCTCGAGCGCGGCCAGCTGCGACTCGCGCAGGTCCGCACGCTGCTCGAGCTGGGCCAGCATCGCCGACAGGTCCGGAATCTGGGCGCTCACGCCCTCACCTTCGGCAGGACCGCCGCTCGGCGGATCACGGTCGAAGTTGAATTCGCGGCTGTCGATGTCCGCCATCTCGGTGAGGCGCTTGCCGAGCGCATCGAGGCGGATGACGTGGGCGTTCACTTCGCCGATGCGCATCGCCATGGCATCGACACGCAGCTGCAACTGCTGCCTGAGGTCGGTGATCTGCTGCTTCTGCTGGGAGAGCACCTGGCCGAGATGCGTGGTCTCGGCGAGCGCCAGCTCGCGGTGAACGCCGCGTCCGAGCGAGAGGCCGAAGGCGAACGCGCCCCCGAGGACGGCCACGATCGTCGTCACCATGACGCCGAGCGTCAGGGGACGGGCCAGATTGATCTGCCGTGCCCTGCCGTCGCGACGGGGTATGAAAATAACGTTCATGCCATCCGGATCCGGGTGCCTTATGTTCAGTACGGGCCGGTGCGCGAGCCTCGAGCGGGCACGGCCCCCGAGCGTGTATCGCCCTGTTCTCGTTCAGATAAATGTCTGTACGATGCTGGCAACCCCGCCGTCATGGCTCCTCGCTTTAGACCGGTTGGCTTTGCGTCCCCGTCTTTCGACGGGTTTGCCGATACAGCTTCCAAGGCAATATGCCCAAGAAGGCCCGACGAGACAAGCGCGGCAGCTCCCCAGTGAGGACTGGTCCCGGGCGCATTTCGCGCCGGGTGGATTCTGTAAAGGAGCTGCTCGCCCGCCGGGCACCGGCCTTGACGCGCGTCACAGCCCACGCCGAGCGCGCGCAATTCTGGACCGAATGGCTGTCTCAGCATCTGCCCCCCGGGCTGCGCCCGCGAATTTCCGGCGTCGTCGAGCGCGACGGCACCCTGGTGATCTTCGCCGAATCCGCCGCCTGGTCCGCGCGGCTGCGCTACAGCGTGCTCGAGCTCGAAGCGCAGATCCGCGCAGCCGCCGCCGGGCTCACCGCCATCGAGGTGCGGGTGCGTCCCCGTTAACGTGGCCCGGGCAGGGCCGGCGCCTCGATATAAGAGATCGGCGCGTCCGCGTAGGACTGAAACACGACCTCTTCCCAGGTGGAGCTGTCGGCGAGCAGCCGTCGCAGCAGATTGTTGTTCAGCTGATGGCCGGACTTGTGGCCCGAGAACTCGCCGATCAGGCTGTGCCCGAGCAGGTACAGGTCGCCGATGGCGTCCAGGATCTTGTGCTTGACGAACTCGTCCTCGTAGCGCAGGCCGTCCTCGTTCAGCACGCGGAAATCATCCAGCACGATCGCGTTGTCGAGATTGCCGCCGAGCGCGAGATTGCGCGCCCTGAGCGTCTCGAGGTCGCGCATGAAGCCGAAGGTGCGCGCGCGGCTCACCTCCTTGAGGAAGGAGGTGGTGGAGAAATCCATCGAGGCGCGCTGCGCGCGGCGCTTGAAGATCGGGTGATTGAACTCGATCTCGAAGTTCACCTTGAAGCCGTCGAAGGGATCGAACTGCGCCCACTTGTCGCCATCCTCGACCCGCAGGCGCTTTTTCACG
>Ga0335081_10018624_pt1 | contig 11227 bp, 8 predicted proteins | sample Lox_Sample_35_FD_206713 | JGI IMG/M metagenome (GOLD analysis project Ga0335081, IMG submission 206713) | Soil microbial communities from Loxahatchee National Wildlife Refuge, Florida, United States - Lox_Sample_3.5 | ecosystem: Environmental > Terrestrial > Soil > Wetlands | place: USA: Florida... | reverse complement strand
GGAGGGTGGCTATGAGAAAAGCGTTGTGTGTTGTGCTGTGGTCGAGTTGTGTCTTTCTGCTTGGATTGCCACTGTTTGCACAGGTTAACACAGGGCGCATCCTGGGCACCGTTACGGACCAAACCGGCGGGGTGATCGCCGGGGCCATGGTGACGATCACAAATTCCGAGACCGGCGTCGCCCGAACTTTGGCTGCCGACCAGGCCGGCGAGTACGTCGCGCCCAATTTGAATCCCGGCACATATACGGTGCGCGCCTCGGCGAACGGATTTCAGACTTTCGAACGGCAGAACGTTGCGCTGGCGCTGGGGCAGGATGCACGAGTCGACGCTCAGTTGACTCCCGGCCAGGTGACGCAGACCGTGGAGGTAACAGCGGCAGTCCCCATGCTGGACACGACCAGCGCGGTGGTCAGCGGAACCGTAAACACGGAGACCATTGTCGATCTGCCTTTGAAGGCCCGCAATTACCAGGATTTCCTGGCGCTCCGTCCGGGCGTCATGCAAACACCGGGCGGCGGTACGTTGACCACCGCGGTGCACGGACTGGCCCCTTCACAAAACAACAACTTCATTGAGGGACTCGATAGCAACGATCCCATCACGGGGCAAAACATCACCAATACGACGCTGCCCTTCGGCGATGCCGCCACCATCCTTCCGATTGATTCGATTCAAGAGGTCAATATCGAGACCAATGCTCCCGCCGAATTTGGCCGCCGGCCGGGCGCCGTCATCAACGTTGGCTTGAAGACGGGCGGGAACGCGATTCACGGTTCGGGCTTCGCCTTTGGCCGCGACGACGCGTGGAACGCCACCGATTTTGCAATCCCTGCCGCGCCCAAGCAGCCGATGCAATTGGAGCAATGGGGAGGCACGATGGGCGGCCCCATCGTCAAGAACAAGCTTTTCTATTTCGGCGCCTTCGAGCGGGAGTCTTACAGCGTGGGCAACGCATTTCCGACCAATACGCCCACCTCCATGTCTCTGGTTTCACCGGCAAAACCCACCGGAGATGCCAGCCAGAGTATTCCGGATGCCAAGGCGGCCTTGGCCAAGGCGGGAATGGCGCTTAACCCTCTCAGCCTGAACCTGTTGCAGTACTTCGGTCAAAATAACAACCCGACGAGTGCCGTGACGATCGGTTTCCCCGACATCTTTACGATCAACAATGTGGTCGGCAAAGTCGATTACCATCCCAGTGACCACCATACGTTGACCAGTTCTTACTTCTTCGGTAGCGGTAACGCGGTCGGCGAGGACTCGGCTTATACGGAGCAGATTTTTGACACCATCGGCAGGATGCGCGCGCAGCTCCTGGCCACCAGTTGGACCTGGACCCCCAACTCCACCTGGGTGAATGATGTACGCGTCGGTTGGAATCACTATCTTCGCAATACGCAGACCGGCGACTACCTGACGCCCGCCAGCGCTTACGGCATGGACACGGGCGTGACCGACCCGCAATTGCAAGGATTTCCCCTCGTCTCCGTCAATGGTTTCACGTCGATTGGAGGCGGCAACAAATCGCCGAGGAACTTCGGCCCGGGCAACGACTACGACGTCGTGGATCACGTTTCCTATCTGCATGGCAAACACGCGTTTAAGTTCGGCGGCGAGATGCTTTACTTACGTACCTTCTTCGACCAGATTCCCAATGGCCGAGGGACCTTCACATTCACCGGCAGCAAGAATACCCCTGCGAACGCGATAGGCAACAATATCACCAGCTTGGAGGCTTTTCTTGCAGGCCTTCCTGACTCGAGTTCAGGCGCGAGCATTCTCGGAGGCAGCCCTGCTCGCACGTACACCCAGTGGGACTACTCGGGTTTCTTCGAGGATTCCTGGCGCGCCACCTCGAAAGTAACCGTAAACATGGGCGTTCGTTATGAATTCAACACGCCTCTTGGGGAGATCCACAATTTGATCGGCAATTGGTCTCCGACCGCCGGACTGGAGCAAGTGGGGGTGAACGGACTCAAGCACGTATATAACCCTTACTACAAAGACGTCTCGCCCCGCCTCGGCGTAGCCTGGGACGTTAGCGGAAAAGGTACCACTGTGATCCGCGCCGGCGGCGGCATCTACTACGACAACCCGGCCTCCGCGGCGTTTATCGGACTGCAGGGCAGTTTGCCCGCTCAGCAGATCGGTATCCAGGCGATTCCTACGGGATCCCTACTCTACTTGCCGAATGGAAGCACCATAGGGCCCATCGCGCCCAACGGGCAGGGAATGACTACGCAGACGGTCGCGATTCCAGGCGCGAACGTCAACTGGACCTTGAACGGGGCAGGAGGTCCGATGTTGCCGGCCTCGGCCTTCTCGGCAACCCAGCTGGCATGCGGGAACGGTCTAGCCCCGGTAAATCCGGTTCCCGGCGCACCGGCGAAGAATCCGAGCCCGTGCAGCATCTTTGCCACCAGTCCGAACCTGCCTTCTCCTATGATCACGAGCTGGAATCTGGGCATTCAGCACGCTCTCAACTCCAGCGTCGCTGCGGAAGTTAACTACATCGGGAATCACGGCGGCAGGCTGACGGGTGTTGTCGACATGAATCAGATCAGTCCGGCCAACCAGGCGGCCGGGAACAACGCTATCACCTTTCTTCCCTTTTACTCCGCCGCTAACAACCCATACGGCGTTGCGTATCCGTACCTGCAATATATCGATTACCAGACGGATTCCGAATTCTCCAACTACAACGCCCTGGAGGCGACGCTGACCGCGCGGAATTTCCACCATTTGTCCGTTCTTGCCGGTTACACGTATAGCCATGCCTTGACGGAGGAACCCGGCACAGGCTACTCGATACAACAGTCGCAAGATCCTTCGAACCCGCGGGCGGACTACGGCCCCACCGGCTTCGACATCCGCCACAACTTTACGTTCTCTCCCTCATACGTTCTTCCGAGCAAGAAATCGCCCCTGCAGTTGCTCGAAGGCTGGAGCGTGCAGTCGGCCGTATTGATTCACACTGGGTTCGCATGGACCGCATCTACCACTACCAACCTAAGCGGGACCAACGAGAGGAAGGGCAGTTCGGTGCTGATCGCGCCGCCGCCGAATACCTTTGGCACAGAGTCCCGCGGCATGTTTCGTGGACCGGGGTTTGCCAATTGGGACTTCTCTATCTTCAAGAGTACGAAGGTCAAAGAATGGCTTACCGCTCAGTTCCGCGCGGAGTTCTTCAACATCCTCAATCACCCGAACCTTGCCACTGGCAGCGGCAGCATATCCAACACCAGTTCCGGCACCACGTTTGCCCAAGCAAACACGTCGTGGGATCAAGCCTCGACCAACCCCGTGCTCGGAACCGGAGGGGCCCGTAACATCCAACTGGGTCTGAAGCTGATCTTCTAGCGAAAGCCCTAGTAAAAACAAGAGGGCCCGTTCGAAATTGCGAACGGGCCCTCTTCGATTTTGCGGGACTTGCTATCCCGCCAAGACTCCTAGGCCATGGCCACCATGGGTTTCGGCACGCCGTTAATGGTTTTCAAGATACGCGAAACGATCTGGTAGGGATCGCCTTCGGAGTTCGGGCGCCGATCTTCCAGATAGCCCTTATAACCGTTTTTGATGAAGTTAACAGGCATGCGGATCGAAGCGCCGCGATCGGAAAGGCCATAAGTGAACTTGTCGATCGCTTGCGTTTCGTGCAGGCCTGTTAAACGCAGATGGTTATCCGGCCCATATACGGCGATGTGCTCGGCCATGTTCTTGGAGAACGCGGCCATGAGGTTCTCGAAATATTCCTTACCGCCGACTTCGCGCATGTACTTGGTGGAGAAGTTGGTGTGCATGCCGGAGCCATTCCAGTCACCCCGGATGGGCTTGCAATGCAGTACCACATCCACTTCGTATTTCTCGCAGAGGCGCATCATCAAATAGCGGGCGGTCCAGGTATCGTCGGCGGCTTTGGCAGAGCCTTTGCCGAAGATCTGGAACTCCCATTGCCCCTTGGCGACTTCCGCGTTGATCCCCTCGTGATTGATACCGGCGGCCAGGCAGAGGTCCAGGTGTTCATCGACGATTTGACGGGCCACGCTGCCCATATATTTGTAGCCAACGCCGCAGTAGTACGGGCCCTGCGGAGCCGGATAGCCCTCCGCCGGAAAGCCGAGTGGGCGGCCGTCCTTGAAGAGGAAATACTCCTGCTCAAAACCGATCCAGAAGTCCGGGTCGTTCTCAATGGTGGCGCGCGCGTTGGTGGGATGAGGGCTGCCGTCGGGGAGCATCACCTCGCTCAAAACGATAAAAGCGTCCTTGCGGCTGGCGTCCGGATACAGCGCGGCGGGTTTGAGAAGACAGTCCGAACTTCTGCCCTCGGCCTGCATGGTCGAACTGCCGTCAAATCCCCAAGTCGGCAGGTCGGCAAGCGTGGGCAGCTTGTCGAAAGACCTTAGTGTAGTCTTGCCACGCAGCTCGGGAATAGGACGCCGCCCGTCCAGCCAGATGTACTCCAGTTTGTATTTCGTCATTCTGCTCCTTTGGTCCGGAAGATCGACGGCTCACCGCAAGCGAATGTCACGCTTCGTCCGCCGCGCGAAAAAAGCCGGCCATAGTTTATGAGTTGTGGTTATGGTTCATGAAATCGAGCACCTAATTGTCGAGGGACGAAGGCGTTCATTCAAGTGGTCCATCGAAGGATTATTTGCATAGAACGTATCCAAAAATTGATAAGAGACGCCGCTTTCGCCATTGACCAACGGTGCCGCTTTTCGGTTCGTTCGAAGGGACGGTCCAGCTTCAAGAGGCAGGTGTTTGCGATCCGTATCCGCCACCCCGGCGCCCCTTTGACGGGGTATTACGCGTTGAGGGGAAAACGCTACACCCTATCAATTCGAAAAGGTGAAAGGCCGAAAAGCCCACGTTTCAACCGAAACATGGGGCACCCACGCGCCCGGCTGCGCGTTCGAACCCGGGCCACCCGCCTACGGCACTCAAAGAGGTTTGGGAACGGCTGGACGGTAAAGTGCTACAAACGGAAAAACTGCAGCTACGTGGAGCAGACGGCAAACAGGTGACGATTGAGGTCGTGTACGAGGATCAGACGAAAGATTTGAGATGAAACATGTTTGCGCGCACAGCGAGTGAAACCTGCTTTGTATGTCGCGCATTCGTTAATCATGTAATCAAGATCGTTGGGCAATGATGTGTACTTATTTGTTTACCCTCTTCCCGATCTCCGCTATAGCATCAGCGGCTTCCCTGCGGATTGAATGACCCTGGTATTCAGGAGAGGGATCTGAAGCGGCGACCTGTAGAAGTGCTGGGATCATGTCGGGTCCACCGAACTTCCCCAGAGCTCTCACGGTCGAAGACCGGACAGCGTCAGACGGATCACGGAGCGCAGTTACAATTACTTGCCGAACCATCACGATCATCCTCGAGTCAAGTTGATTGCCTGCCTTTGCGAGGGACTGGACAAGAACAGCCGCTGCTTCAGCGCGAGTCAATCCTTCATCATGTTTATACATGGAGAGCAGACACGGAACGGCGACAACAGCATGTGAGGCAATCTCGGCCGCGAATTTAGACCCTGGATTGTATGATTGATTCACCAAGACGCAGACTTGCCGCGGATCGTTCCAATTCGCAAAAGAATCAACCGTTTCACCCAATTCGGCAACGTATTCGGCAAACTCCTCTCCATACTTACCTGAGACGCCCATTTGCTCGTGTGAGTCGCGTAACGTGGACTCAGTGAGTTGGTCTTCCCTGTCGAGTAAATTCAATAGCGCCTCTTTTACGTTCGGAACGCTGAGAACGGTATGATCCGATCCCAATTGTCGATATGCCTCTGCTCTCACCTTCCACTCGTCGGAGTGCAACTGGGTTAGCAGTAGGCCGATGTCTAGCTTTCTGGGAGGCGATTGCTGTCCGAGGCAGATCACAGCCCCCCCAATTATTGACACCAGTAAAGCGGGCCGCATGAAGTTTCTCACTCCCAAGCCCATCATTCCCTCCGTTTCTACTGCAACCACTCGGCCGCGCACATGGCTGTTGGATCGGTTCACGGTTAAAGGCTTTGCGGCTTCCATCAGTCCTCCGCACGGCCGAGCTGGCTTTGAGTTGCGGGTAGTCGCCGCCATGACTTGACCCTGGGTAATCTGTCGCGGTTGGCAAAAAATTAGATGTGATCCCGAGGTGCACTCCATCGACTTCCTTTGCGGAAAGCACATAAGGAAATCTCCTCGCTCTTACACGGAGCCTCGGACACGAACCGTATCGTCGTGAACGTGCCGATCACCGGGCATTACCTGGGCCCCTCGGTGGGCTAATTGTGGGCGACCCTTTTTTGGATATCGGCTATGGCCTTAAGAGCATATTGCCTGATCCAAAATCCACCGCCTCCGTCGCTGAATGCGGAGTCAGCTCTAGAAACTTGTGTTAGCGCTGGAATCATGTCCGGTCCTCCAAACATGCCCAACGCTCGTACGGCATACGAGCGCACAATTTTGTCTGACTCTTTGCGTTGTTGCCTGGTCAAGCTGGTCGCTGGACTTGGCTATGATTTGAATGAGTATTGGAGCAGCATTCAGACGGCTTGCGGGCGCGTCACTCCGATACAACTGCAGCCGGCAAGGAACCGTGACCCTGGCGTTTTGCACGATCTTGTCCGCAAATTGTGATTCGAAATTGTACGACTCATGAACAAAAATACAAACTTGCCGCGGATCGTTCCAGTCGGCGAAGGAATCGATTGTCTCCCCCAACTCGCCAACGTAATTGCCAAATTCCTCTGCGTCTTGATCGGACATTGGAGCAACCTTATGCGAAGTGCGGCCGAATGATTCACGTAACTGATTCTCTCGGTCGAGTAGGTCCAGAAGACCTTCTCGCACCTCCTTTGTTCTGAGTGTAATCGGATCAGCGCGTAGTTGCTCGTAGGCTTGCACTCTCTTCGACAGTTGATCAGAGTGGAGCTGCAATAGCAGCTGCGTGATGTCGATCTGACCTGCGGTCTTGTCCTGTCCAAAGCAGATTACGGTTAAGAAAAATGCAGCCGTTGCAACAAGCGTCCGCCTAAGATGTCTTAGTTTGCTATGCATTTCCGCTGGCTTTCATTTCCTCCAGCTTGCCGCGCAAAGTGATGCCGGTCGCCATTCGGCATGCACGTGGTCCACAACGAGCGTACCTGTCCAGTTTTCTGGCTCGACACAGGCTTTTGCCGCTAAAGCTGCGTCGTGCAGATTGTCCCAATTTGCTTGCACGCTGTTCGTGCCGAGATCAACCGCGTCCCCGTGAATGTGCCGATCGCGAGACTCTTGCGGGACCTCATTACACATTCGCGCCAATCAAGAACCCGTTAGTTGTTCCAGCTACCAGGGGTTATGGTTTGGACGATTGGCTCCAAATATACCAGGAGCATTATCACACTTCACGGACCATTACGAGGGGCTACAGAGACCCAGTGCAAAACGCGCGCGGCACGCCTGGGGCGCCTGACAGCCGCCACATGTTTGGAGATGCAATAGACTTCCAGAACGTAAGTCGTTCTCCTATCGAATTGCAACAGATGAATGACACAGCGTATCTTGCCGGTGCATCCTTTGTCGAAGATGTCGACAGCACTTATTCCTGCGCCACGTCCTTGAGGTGTGCGCACGCGGATTGGCGCATCACAGACAGAAACAAGTATGCGCAATAGGTCACAACAGCGTTCGAGAGCGCTTTGTAATGCGTTCAGCAAAGGGGAAATGACGATGCGAAATTTTATACTGATACCTTCTCTTCTGGCTCTTGCCGCTGGTGTGGCAGTTGGTACTCCACAAACTAGGAATACTCGGCCTAACGCTTCGCAAGCCATAGGCCTCATGAAAAGTTCCGATTGGAACGACCGAGAACAGGGCTTCATTGCTGCCAGAGCCCTTCTGCAATCAGCGAAATCCAACGGGGATACGGACAATCTTCGACTTGGCGTTATTCAGCTGCTTATGATTGAAAACGAGCACAAAGGAGATGCAAGAGCGGACGAGACCGAAGCCGACAAGAACATGCAGTATTACGCAAGCCTCATAGGACTAGTGGCAGACTTGAATGATGAACGGGCGATACCTGCGCTTTTGGGCGCGGTCGGCTCGGGTGGTATGGCCATGAGAGGAATCGCTCGATTCGGGCCAAAAGCGCTCCTTCCTGTTCTAGCACAAGTAGACGCCCCAAACCCAGTCCTCGCCGGCGGGGCGCTCTTCGTAATTCGAGAGATGCTGAAGACTCATTCGGTTAGCGATCCTAACTCGCACGCACGAATAATAACTGCTCTGCGATCCGCCCTGGGACGACCAGAAATTGCTGTCCGTGACGGCGCAATCGCTGCGATTGAGTTTTTGGATGATAGAGACCAGTTCGTCCCGATTCTGCAAGACATCGCAGAACATGATCCAATAAGAATCCCTGGCTTAAAAGCAGACGACAATGAGGATAACGGTGAAATGTACCCGGTCAGACGCAACGCCCGCTATCTGCTACGCAAAATCGCCAACCATGAGCCGCCGGCCGGGGATCACGGCGTGCGCCCCTAGGGATCTCTTGCACCCGAAAATCCTCTGATGCGGAACCGAACACTGAGCTGACAAAAAATCTGAGACGATCCGACTTTTTGCAATCCACGAACAGTCTGCTCGTCTCTCCGCCTCACTAGCCTAGCGAAAGACAGTTGTATACGCAGCGACGCAACACCTGAGGAAAAACTTTGGGCGTCTGTGGCGCATGGCTGCGAAGGCGTTCGTGCGTTAAGTACGGGGGCGGGAACCTGCGAGCCGAGTGGGGATTGGGGCGTGTGGAGTTTAGGGCTCCGGAGCGGTGTCATAATCGGTTACTCGGACGAGGGGCACCGTTTGGGTGATCCTCCCGTCGAGCGTTTCTTCCACGAGGCTCACGGAATCGGTAATCTCAAGTGCTTGGCCCGATGGTTTTTTCGTACGTATATAGTGGACCTCATAAGTATGGTGAATGTTGTTAGTCCTAAGTACAATGACAGACCAGTCGCCCCATATTCCGATGCCAGACCGTGACCCAACCGAGTCAAACGCGTCCTCGGCGCGCTCCGCTTCGGGCGGGTTCGGGTTGTGGCCCGGTCTTGCGGGGTATTTCGTTCCTTCGCGAATCTGAGGCGTGACGGTGTTCCCGTCTACGGTAAACCGAAGTATGGAGAAGTAGTCGGAGGAACGTGTTTCGAGCTCAAGGACCTCGATGTAGGAGCCGAGGCACTGCAACCCAAAGACCTCGTCGCTAGTTATGGCGATTTTTTGAAGCGGTTCGATACCGTTGTTGTCGATGGGAATCACAAAAAGAGTCTCGCCGTTGGGAGGCCCCAGCGGGACCATTGCCACAAAGCTGCCGCCCACGCAAAGCCAAGGGGCTTCTTGAGTAAATAGCGGTTGCTTGCTTGTCTGGGCAGAGGCCGCTCCGGAGGCGGCGGCACACACGGCCAAGGCGACGGGAATTACACGACTCGCGAAAGGTACCTTCATTCGGCAATTATGTCATCATGTGACCGCGTACCATCTATCTCCAAAGCGGGCTGAGTTCCTGTTCTGAACTGGCGCGATACACGAGACTCATCCATGATCCAGGACATCGACCAACTGCAGCAATGACGATCTTGACCAGTTGACTAAGGAATATGCGCAAAACAATTCGGGCTTCACTCCAACTTGCTCGCAATTCACGCCGAAAACCGCCACCCTGTCATCACCGGATTTTAGCTTTCACGACCTTAACATCTCGGACATCAACTACCCTGATTTCCCCGATTGGGCCATTCTAAAGCCTGTGCTCCTGACAGGACTCGAAGATACTAGATCGGACAATGGCAACCAGCAATTAACCATTGCCAGCGGCTACCGCAGTCCGTCGGTAGAACACATCAAAAGCCCAAAATATCCAAAAGATCGGCATGTCCATGGTGATGCCGCAGATATCGCCTCAAATCAAGCTACGTGGCAGCCACTACATGATGCGGGCAAACAAGCTAAAGCCTGCGTTGAACCGATTGCAGAGCAAATAAAAGAAGATCCTCAAAATCCTTACGGGCATGTCCACGTGGATTGGCGGGCAGTGGATCACGAATCTTGGGACGGCAACTGCCCAGGCAGTTGGTAGCGTAGCGGAGGAACTTATGAAGCGGAGGAACGTATTATGAGGAAAACGCTGCTATCAATTCTTATGATGGGATTTGCGGTTGTCTCAAGCAAAGCCCAACAGTCTTCCGGCACGAAGCCACAGTTAGTAGACTCGCTGGCGTGACCAGACCGACTTTTTGTACCAAGGCGAATGAGAGAGTTTACATCACAGCCTCGTCGGACGAAGATGCAAATGGCGGCTCGCAGGGAGCCGTAGGCGACCGGAGAGCTGCCATTTGCGGCGCGATCGCCTCGGGTGCCGGTGGCCGATAGCCCAGTGCCGAGTGCGGTCTCCGGGTGTTGTACTTTACCCGCCACTGCTCGATCACGATCTGCGCTTCCTTCAGCGAATAAAAAATCTCCCCGTTCAAACATTCATCCCGCAGCTTCCCGTTGAAGCTCTCACAGTAGCCGTTCTCCCAGGGACTTCCTGGCTCGATATAAAGCACTCCCGTGCCTACCTTCGCCAACCACTTCCGCAGCTCCTCGGCGATGAACTCCGGGCCGTTGTCTGAACGAATGTGTTCCGCGATGCCGCGCCACAGCATCACCTCGGCTAGAGTTTCGATCACTTCCAGACTCCCCAGCCGCCGGGCCACGCGGATCGCCAGGCACTCCCGAGTGTATTCGTCCAATAGCACCAACAGCCGGAGCGCGCGCCCATCGTGGGTCATGGCTTTCACGAAATCGTAGGCCCAGACGTGATTCGGCCGTTCTGGTCGCAACCGCACGCAGCTCCCGTCGTTCAACCACAACCGGCCTCGTGGCCTCTGTTTTTGCGGCACTTTCAGCCCCTCCCGCCGCCAGATCCTCTGCACGCGATCCCTGCCTACGGGATATCCGGCCTTGTTCACCTCGATGGTGATCCGCCGATAGCCGTAGCGCCCGTACTCACTGGCCAAGGCAACGATCACGCGGGTCAGCTCATCTTCGTCAGCTCGAAACAGTCCCTGGTAGCGTTGTGTCCCTCTCCACTGCCCCAGCAGCCGGCAGGCATGCCGCTCCGAAATCCGGTACACCTCGCGGGCATGCCTGACCGCGCCACGCCGCCGCTCGGGGCTTAGAAGTTTCCCTCCGCTACATCCTTGAGGATCTGCTTCT
>Ga0335081_10018623_pt1 | contig 11228 bp, 12 predicted proteins | sample Lox_Sample_35_FD_206713 | JGI IMG/M metagenome (GOLD analysis project Ga0335081, IMG submission 206713) | Soil microbial communities from Loxahatchee National Wildlife Refuge, Florida, United States - Lox_Sample_3.5 | ecosystem: Environmental > Terrestrial > Soil > Wetlands | place: USA... | reverse complement strand
CATCGACGCTTATGCCCGCCGAATTGTCGGTTGGCGGGTCAGCCGATCGGCGCATGCCGGATTCGTGCTCGACGCACTGGAACAAGCTCTGCATGAGCGGCAACCGGTGCATCGTGGCGGCCTGGTGCATCACAGTGACCGCGGCAGCCAATACGTCTCGATCAAATATACCAAACGTCTGGCAGAAGCTGGGATTGAGCCGTCAGTCGGCAGCGTCAGTGACTCCTACGACAACGCGCTCGCCGAGACCATCAATGGCCTCTACAAGGCCGAGGTTATCCATCGACGGGGACCATGGCGATCGTTCGAAGCTGTCGAGTTCGCAACATTGGAATGGGTCGACTGGTTCAACCATCACCGACTGATGGACCACTCGGCAACATCCCACCAGCTGAAGCCGAACAACGTTATTATGCCAGCCAGGAGCAGCAAGCCTTGGCAGCATGACTCAAACCAACTGGCCTCCGAAGAACTCGGGGCGGTTCATTGCCTCGGGGGCAAAGAAGTCCTTCGGCCTTGTGTGCAGGTCATAACAGTTCGGGCCAGCAGGAACCGACGAAGCGGCCTACTTAGCCTTCACCAATCCTAGCGCGGGTGCCGAAACGTTGTTGTTGTAATAGTCATCTTCCAAGCGCTGGATTTGCCGCAAGGCGACTTCCATCGCCAGAATATCTCGGTCCTTGCGCGCGATTTCGAGACGACGATATGCGGCGGCCAGACGGATGATCATGGAAGCGATCACGATGCGATTCCCTCGAATCAGCATCAAAGGATATCGCCGTTTTGGAAATGCAATCAATCCAGACAGATTGCACTGGGTTGCAGGTCACCGAGCGTCGCCCGCAGGCCAGGCTCGGACTTGAAGCGGCGCCGTGATGCAATCCACCGGTCCATATCCTTGTCGTTGAATTTCGCCGGCTCGCCGCTCATTGGGCAGGGATAAGCCGCCGCGGGAAATTTTCCCGCGCTGCGCCGCCTCGCGCCGCAGTGTGCACAGCGAGTTCAAAGCTCGCTGTGGATTGACGGCCGCGCGTCCAAAGTCGTGCCATAATTACGTAGGAGCCTGGTGAGATTGGGGGTCGGGAGTCGGGGACCGAGATGGTCTTGGAGGCTCTGACAATGTTTAAGCTGCCTGCGTTCGATCCCGTTAGCATTGCCATGATGGGCTTTGGCATTCTGCTAGTCGCGGCCTTGGCTTCGATCCACTGACAGTTTTGGCAATCGTCGCGCGCCGGTCGTCTGGCGCGTACGGTAGCATTCCGCAGGGAGAGCACGATGATTTTTGCAGGTGACTGGCGGCGGCAAGCGCGCGTCTGCGCCCGTTTGGCGGAAGACTGTGACGATCAGCATTTAGCCGAGCGGCTCCGGCATATGGCGGCCAATCTGGCTGCCAAAGCCGATGAGGTCGAGGAACTGCCCACCGAGCGGCTGAGACGCTTCAAGCCGCTTTTGGCCGCGTGACGGCACCAGTCAATTCGGCAAAAATTGTCGCGAATTGCCGTGCGTTTGAGAACTCGCCATTCAGGTCCGGGTGCGAGCTTAAACTGATACAAGCACGCGGGAGCCGACCATGTGGCAGATGCTTCTTATCCCCCTGTCCATTGTTCTGTTGGTGAGCACGCTCTTTCCCTCGTTGCGCGACACAACGAGACCAAAGAAGGCTGTGAGCGAGCCCGAGGGATTAGAGATTATATATCCTACACCCATCGCTCCCTTACGCCGCAAGTGAAGAAGGCTCGCAGACTCGCGCTCGGCCTCGACCTTTAGGGCGCGCAATAATCGCGCACCGCCCGTGCAATCATCGGCGGTCCGCTCGCGTTCGCGCTCGGTGCTCATGTCGGCTGGCGCGACACTTGCCTTTTCCGACTCCCACTTTGAGGTAGCATCACATCACTTTTTAGAGCTACCAGCGGTAGCGCCGATGGATCCGGCGGGGACGAACTTCGAAGCGGCAATTGCCTTTATGGGCTCTTGTGCAGGACAGATATTTTCGAAAATGCACGTCTCAGTTGGGTCAAAACCAACGAATTGACCCGCACCTCGGATGGAACTTCGGCCCCGACAACGGACATCGTTGGGATCGGTCAAATCGACGATCGGACCAATACGCTTCCGTGCCACCGCGGCTCCGAGGGGTCTTGTAGCGAAAGAACCGACTAGGCGTTCTTCGCATACGCCAACTTGCGTATTCGCTCCCGACGGCTCTGCAGCCACTCTTGCCAAGCATTCTTAGCAAGTGCTTTGGAGCAGATGATGACACAGGCAGCAGCCGAGATAGACAAGCAAGCCGAACTGAAGAGCTTCGGTAAGCCCGACGAGGTCCGTGAGTTTCCCAAGGGTCGCCTGGAGCTGATCAAGGTCGGCGGAGCAACGATTGGCCGGGCCATCTTTGAGCCCGGTTGGCGGTGGGCAACCTCCGTCCAGCCGATCGCCAAAACCGCGAGCTGCGAGGCTCCGCATTTCCAATACCACGTTGCCGGCGTGCTCCGGATCCGAATGGACGACGGCGCTGAATTTGATTGCCGACCCGGTGACGTGTCGTTGCTGCCGAGCGGGCACGACGCCTGGGTAGTCGGCAACGAGGCCGCTGTGGTGGTCGATTTTCAAGGCATGCTCGACTATGCCACCGCCCACAAGCATGCCGCATGAGCCGAAGGCTGCTGGGTAACTTTCGTTACGAAAATAGGAAAAGGCCATGACCGCAATTAATGTCGTACGGTTTCGAGTGAGGCCCGGCATGGAACAGGCCTTTTTAGACGCCCATCGCAACGGCAATGCAGCTTGGCCGGGACTATCCAGCGGCCATATCGTTGAGGTTGGTGCACGGACCTTCGTCCTCATAGGGCAATGGCCCGACGCAGCGGTTCTTGCCAGTGCCCGCAAACGCATGATTGAGACCCTCGACACGTTTCGCCACACGCTTGAGGATTTGGGATCGGGCCTCGGCGTGACAGATGCGGCGTCAGGACCGGTCGTGCTTTCGTTAAAGTGAGATGAAATCCAGCCACGCGGCAGAAAGCAGCCAAATCCGGTAAGTGTGATTTGCTTGTCAACGGACCGTTGGGTTTGTATATTTTTAGCGCGCACAGAGCGTCCAAATTTTGATTGGAACGTCTCATGGCCGCGGTGCTTGCCAAGCTTCCTGAGCGCGACCTGCGCGCCTGCCTGGGCGCGCTGCAGTCGCTTGCAGAACAGAGCACGGACAGCGCGTCCCTCGTCGCCGCCGCGCTCGAAGCATTGACTGGCGTAATTTCTTCCGAACTGACGACATTAAGCATATGCGACCTCGAGCAGGGCACGCGCCGGGTCGTCGGCCGCAAGGGCGAGTCGCTATCGAGTGCGGATCGTGCAGCGTTCGACAAGCACTTCCGCGAGCATCCTCTGGTGCGCTTTCACAGCGCCCATCCGGGCGGTCCGACCCAGCGCATTTCCGATTGCATGGCAGCGCAGGCGTTTCGCCACTCGGCACTTCATGCGGACTACTACCGTCGCATCGGTATCAATTACGTGATGGCGCTCCCGCTGCGTATCGACGACGCCAACGTCATCAGCGTGGTGTTCAATCGCAGTGGCTCTGATTTCAGGGACAACGAACGGGCCGTGGCGGATGCCATTCGTCAGCCGCTCGCTGCGATCTACCGGAATTTGCTCGCCTGCGAGGACGCGGGCGTCGGCCTGAAATGTATCAACCAGCTCGCCAATGACGGCGGCTGGCAAATGATGCGCGTGACATTGGCGGGGCGAATTCTCGACGCATCACCAATGGCAGTGTCCTGGCTGAACCGCTTTTTTCCCGATTCGTGCAACAGGCGCCCAATCAAACTGCCAGCGGCGTTATTCGAATGGTTTGCACGCAGCCGTAACTGGGGTCTCGAACGTCCAGCCATCAATCACGGTGGGCCGTTTACTCTGTCACGTCTCGGCTTGGCGCTGCGGGTGCATTTTATCCCCGATCCGGATGACTCGTCCGCCGGGTTCCTCCTCATGAAGGTGGGCCGCGTTGAGCTTCAGCCAGCCGACCTCGCCGATTTGCCAACGACCGGGCGCGAGCGCGAGATTCTTGCCCTCGTTACGGCTGGCAAGACGAATGGTGAGATCGGTACGATTCTGGCGATAAGCGCCCGTACTGTTCAGAAGCATCTGGAGCATATCTTTCAGAAACTCGGGGTCGAAAGCCGCACCGCAGCGGCTGTCCGGGCCCTGGGCACATTCGACGCCCACGTTCCGAGGCGACCGCTATAGCCAGAAACGAGCTGTACGCCGATCGGCGTATTCGACGCTCGGAAACCATACCCTAAGCTCCCTCCTCCGAAACCGGCCTTGTCGCAGCGGCGCCGTTCCGCGTTGGAACGCGCGAGTCGCCTCATCGAGGAGAAATTTCATGACAAATCGTGCTGTCACCGTCGCGGAGATCAAACGTGCAATCGAGGGGCACGACGCAAAAACCCTCGCCGCCTTTTATGCCGATGATGCACTCGTGCGGATCATCGATCGGGACAATCCGCCAAGCAAGCCGCGGGAGCTGAAAGGCAAACTCGCGATAGCCGCCTATTTCGATGACATCTGCGGCCGGGCCGTGTCGCACCAAATCGAGAGCGGCGTCAGCAACGGTGACGCCCTTGCGTTCACCGAAGTCTGCACTTATCCGGACGGTGCCAAGGTGTTCTGCTCGGCCATGCTGGAGATCAGAGACGGCCTGATCGCCCGACAGACCGCAGTGCAAGCTTGGGATCCTTAGGCTACCAGTCCTCAGTTCAACTTGGTCATGACCCGCTCTCAACCAATGCCCGCGGCATGTTAGGGGCGGAAGTCGACGTTGCAGTGTGGAAATCTTTCCACGGGAATGTCGCTTGGGGGTCATTCACATCGAGTTGGCCGCTTCGACGGAATGTCGGTTCATAAGGCAACTTCGGACGTGCCCCTCAGCTCGGTGGGCGTTACAATTCCGTTCCCTTGATCGTCAAATAGACTATGGCCATCAATACACTTGCGCCGAAGGGGATCAGTGGATGATGACACAAACCGCCTGCTTGACGGCAAAGGTTGGCCGCCCACACAGCGCCTTGATCGCTTTCATGCCGCGCCGAGTAGAGTAGCGTTGCTTGCGCGATTACGGCGATTAGCAACGCACCGGCAATGCGCGAGACCGAGCTGCCGCCCCGTTTTGCGGCCTTCATCGGTGGCTGGTGCCGGGTAGCCGCAACCAGTGCTAAGACGTCGGGAACAGGGCGGCCCGGCGGCGGCGCGGATTTGCGAACGAAGGTCGGGCCGTCATCGTCATCATCATCTTCTTCCGACGATTCGATGAACTGTACCCCGATCAAGGGACCACTGCGCCACACGACGCGGCACAGGCGGCGCACGCTCTTGTCGAGCAACAGGGTGAATGTTGCCGGTAACTTGTTGGCATGCGCCACGGCAATGCGGGCGCCGTCTTCGGATCGATCCCAGAGCACGCAGGGTTTTGGTTTGGCGTCCCTACCAGCTCGGATCCAAGCCGCGTGACGCGTCGGCGTTCGCCGTCGTCTTCGTTGTTCGCGTGTCTGCAGCGGCATGATAATGAGCGAATTCGTTCCGCGATCGAATTGGTGATCGGCGCCACATGCGGTCCGCCGCTCACCGACGGAACGAGTTCGATCTTTCTACCAGAGAGCGGCTTAGCTTCGGTTAAGGGGATGACGCATTCGTGACGTTGTCGGGAAATGCGACGTTAGGATTTGTTTATGATTTCCGCCGCATGTACGGCGGGTTATCACTAGCCACCCGTTTAATGGCTTGCATGATTACCATAGGATTGTCGGATTTGGGGGCATTCACTACCAAATTGCGGATCTTAACGCCGATCAGCCTCTTTTGCACCGCCCAGTGGCATTCGCCCGCATCAGGTTGGCGCGGACTTTTGGCGTATTTGGGCGGAGGTCGCTCAGAACTAGCATCCCACCCGCACAGCCGGATATCGCCAACTTCTACAACAAAATCTGACACTCTGGATCAACCGCATTGATTGGATCCTGCTTGCGCCAGGTCCGCTTATGGCCTGACCGCCGACCTGACACCAGTGAGGTCAGCCGTCGAAACCACCGGCGATGCTAGCGACCCGTCGGCGCTTACTGTCATGGGGGACTTGTCCGAAAGTTTTTTCGAGCAGCGCCGCATAGTACCAGTGGGGCGCACTGCTGAGGCTAAACCCGATGACGCTGCCATTACTGACCCTGCATATGGCGTTTGCTGCACGAATTTAAGCAACGCTCTCATCCGTGCAGGGTCCAGCGGGACCAGCGATGGAGCATCTTTCACGAAGGGTAGATCCCTAGCCAAGGCACCATTCTTTGCTCGCGAATTTGGCCGCGCACCGCGACATGCGGTGACCGTCCCGACGATAATGCTAGCAGCGACCAGCAATAGCGCGGGCGACAGATGTTCGTTGAGAAGAGCGCTTGCAAGAAACAAGGCGCAGACCGGCTGCGCGAATTGAATCGGCGCCACGCGCGTCAGACTGCCCCGAGAGACCGCCCACAGCCATGACACATTCGCAATCACGGCTGCACCGAGCGTTATCTGAAGGACAGCAGCCCATGTCGCAATCGTGAGATGCTGGTCGACGTGAGATGACGCCAGCATGCGGACCGCCGCCCAAGGCGCGAGCGCCGAGCCGGCGATGGCGATGGCCCATAATGTGGCCGCCCAGGGGCTCATTCGGGCGCCAAGCCGCGCGCCCGCGACTACGCCGCCTGCAGAGAGCGTGCAGGCGGCGAACACAATAGCGTCTCCGCCCACGCTAGAGCCGGTCGAGCTGTTCGCATGGCCCATTGCGACTAGCGCCGCCTCGCCCGCTATGGCAACCGCCATTCCGATGAACCAGCTCCATCGGGGCAGGCGGCGGTCCAGCGTGATTCCGAGAAGGCCGACGAATAACGGCATCGCGGCCATGATGAGTGCCGCATGCGAGCCGGACGTGCGTTGCACTCCGAGCCCGAACAGGATCGGAAAGCCGGCAAAATTGCCGAAAGCGTATAACAGCAACAGCCACCAATCCTTGCGTCTTTGCGGCGGCGAAAGGCGCAGAACGAGCAGCAGAGGAATGCTGAAAATCCCAGCCCCCACGGTGCGTATCAATCCGATCGAAAGGCCGGAAAGCTGTGCGGCGGCGATCCGAGTTGTCGCCGGCACGAGCGCAAAGAGAAGTACAGCGAAACACGCCGCCAAGAATACGAAGAATGTTTGGTGCCCAACGGTACTGGACTGTGATATTTCACGCGAAGAAATAGTCGCGATGGTTGCGGTCGCTGCGGCCATAGATTTCACAATAAAAGAGGTCAAAACACATTCGCAAACGCGAAGGCTTTACACCAAAGGACGAAACTTTTTGATCGAACACTTGCTCGAATTGTCGAGGAAAACCAAGTTTCCATTAACCATATGAGCGCTGATGGAATAGTTCGGACCGGGACCAGCGCCCAAGTGTTGGTGGTTTCGAAGAAAAATTCTCGGCTATGCCTCTGCGGCGGTGGCGCCACGAAGGGTCAAACGAAAGATCGTTCCGCCGTTCGGGTCGGGCTCACACGAAATTCGCCCGCCATGCGATTCAACGATAGTGCGTGAGATCGACAGCCAAACTCCCATGCCCTTTGCTTTCGTGCTTACGAATGGCTGGAACAGCTTGGCCATGATGTCCGGGGCAATTCCAAGGCCTATGTCGGCAACAGTAACAGCCGTCATGCCGTCCGGCGCCGGTATGGTCGAACTGACCAGTTGACGACGATCACAGCTTTGCATGGCCTCAAAAGCATTGCGGATCAGATTCTGAAGAACCTGCTGAATTTGGATTTTATCGACCAAGACGCTATCGACCGCCGGATCAGCCACTTTTGTCACGTCATGTGGATGACCCCATTAGTCCTTCTGAATCTCGTTTCGACAGCGCCGTCAGTCAGCGCTATCTAGGCGTAAGTCATGGTATTGCGTGAGCATAGCAGCCGCACGGGCGGCCTTTTCAAACCCTGCCTGGCGTCCTCTGCCAAGCAGCCGCTATCGCGCGAAAACCTCGATCGATCAGGCGCTCTCGCTCTCCCCGCAGATTGAAACGCTGCCGGATCTGCTGATCAATCGATGAAACCCGCGAGCTTACGCGCACGGTCCGGTTGCCGAAGCTTCTCCAGGGCCTTGGCTTCGATCTGCCGAATTCGCTCACGGGTCACGCCGAATTTCTTGCCGATCTCTTCCAGGGTGTGCTCGGCTGCGCCGCCAATGCCAAACCGCATGCGCAAGATGTGCTGCTCCCGCGGCGTCAAGCCTAACAGTGCCTCACCGATAGATTTTTGCAAAGCACTGGCTTCGGCTACCACTTGTGGATCGATAGCGTCGGGCGCCTTGATCAGATCGCCCAAGGTCGCATCGCCATCTTCGCCGACTGGAACGTCAAGCGACGTCGGTTCCTGCACTATCGATAGCACCTGCTCCACGCGTGCCACAGGAATCCCCATCCGCGCAGCGATTTCGGCCGGGCTCGGGTCTCGTCCCTCTTTCTGATAGAGCTGGCGGCGCTCGCGGAGCACCTTGGTGGCGTGCTCGGTCATATGGACAGGAATGCGGATCGTGCGCGCCTGATCGGCGATGGCGCGCGCGATCGCTTGACGGATCCACCAGACGGCATAAGTCGAGATCTTGACGCCGCGTCGATAATCGAATTTCTCGATCGCGTGCATGAGGCCCATATTACCCTCCTGGATCAGATCGAGAAGGTCCAGCGAGGTTCTTTGGCGATACTTCCGCGCAATCGAAACGACCAGCCGGAGGTGGGCTTTCACCATCCGCTCGCGCACGCGCCTGATCTCTCGCCGCGCCTGGTCGACCTGGGCCATAGCATCGCGGAGCTCGCAAGGCGGCAGGCCAGCGCGGTGCATGGCTGGCGACGGCCGGTGTTCAGCGCAGCGAGATATTCGTTGCTGCCGCTCTAGTTCCTCAATGAGATCGGACATTCGCTCGGGACGCAGCCGGACCGCTGCCACCTCGTCAGCAAGCCTGACCATGAGTTTGCGCAGACGCGTTCGGCTGTCCTTGGCCAGCTCTCGCCCCCGGGCGACGGCCGCAAGCCGCTTTCGGCTCAGCGAACTGAATTCATCGGCGAGGGCGGCGATTGTTTGCAGCCGCGCGATCTGGGGGGCTGCTAACCCAGCTTGGCCTTCTACAAGTCCCGCCGGCTCTTGTTCATCCATGGCAACGTTACCATGTGGCGGATCGATGCCCGGTTCGGGCCCCGCGATGGACAGATCGACAATGTCTGCCAAACGCAGCCGCCCGTCAGCGATTTCGCGTGCCCAAGCGCTGATTCGCGCGACAAGCACTGGGACGCCGCACAAGACGGTTAGCATAGCGCGTTGACACGTTTCGATTCGCTTGGCGAGGGCGATCTCCTCTTCGCGTAATAGCCAGGCGGCATCACCCATCTGCCGGAAATAGGTGTCGACCAAGCCGCGTGAGAACGATGCGGCATTTCCGGACGCTGTCGCACTTGAAGCACCGACTTGACGGCTAGCCTGCTCCTCAGGACTGCCCGCGCCCATGTCGCTGAGCCCGCTCCGAGCCGGCAGTTGATCGAGAATTATCGGCTCCAGTGGGACCAATTCCAACTCGTCCTCAACGACGAGCGTCGGCGACGCTTCCCTGATAGGCAGGGCGCTGACGAGCAGCCCTACCCTCATTGAGCCCACGATCTTTGGCGTCAGATGCCGCAGATGTGTAATGGCGGAAAATCGAACGGGCCGGCCGGCGCTTGACTTCGCGCGGCACCATTCTCAGGTCGCAAATGGTGCCCCAGATCGCAAGAATCAAGCCTTCTCGGCCTGTCGATTGAGCGATTGAGGTCGCTCAATGCGGCGCGCGGCCCCCTAGACTAGCGAGGCCATTCCGCCAGGGCTTGGAATTCGGTCATGTCGGGTTTACCGGGACACACCTAAAGACGAGAGCTGGGCGCACACTAGCCTTCTCAACGCGACAGTCGCCGACATGGTCATCGATTTGGGGCGCTATAGGCTCAAAGGCCAAGCGGAAAGCCGCGCCGACTGCTTTGACAAAAGTGAGGTCGTTCAATCATGAACTCGCTTCACGAGAACGATTATGAGCTGGTCAGCCTGGCAAGCTTCGAGCATGGACTGAGCCGGGTCCGCATTGCGGCAGCCGATGAGTTGGCGGGTGTCTTTGGCCCGCGCTCCGCTACCTGGAAGGTTAACCGCGAAGCTGCGATTTTTCTCGGAGCAGGACGGGCGTTGCTTTTGCAACTTGCTCACCCTTGGGTCTCAGCCGCTATTGAACAGCACTCAAGCGCCCTTTCTGATCCAATCGGGCGGTTTCATCGTACCTTCAGCGTCATGTTCTCTCTGGTCTTTGGATCGCTTGAGCAGAGCCTTAGCGCGGCGCGCCGCCTGCATTATCGCCATACCACGATCGAAGGGCGTCTGTCCCGGAGCGCCGGAAGGTTTACCGCAGGGTCACGGTACTATGCAAATGCGATTCCTGCGCTGCTCTGGGTCTACGCTACGCTGATTGAGACTGCGATACTGAGCTACGAACTGGTGCTTCCGCAGCTTACGCCGAGTGAACGGGAACGCTATTATGGCGAAAGTCGAATCCTTGCGGCTCTATTTGGCATTCCCGACGTTTGGTTGCCGCAGGATTGGGCCGCATTTTCCGTCTACACCGCCACTATGACGCAATCCAACACGTTGAGCGTGACCGATGAGGCGCGGGTCATGGCACAGCGGCTTCTCCACCGCCCCAACACCTGGCTGCCTGTACCGGCTTGGTATCGGACCCTGACAGCCTCTTTGCTTTCGCCTGAAATTCGAGGGGCATTCGGGCTTCGCTGCGAGGCCGAAGAGGCTCGACACCTCATCAATCGAATTCGGCGCATCTATCGGTTATTGCCGGCTCGGCTGCACTATGTCGGGCCGTATCAAGAGGCGGAGCAGCGGCTCGCGGGAAAAGCACGGCCAGACGTCATCGCGCGCGTTTCCAATCGCTTCTGGATTGGCTCGCCCGAATTACCAAGATGAGGTGCCGGAACGCAACAATCTGGCGTGGCTGTTTTCGATCTCGGTCCGGATACCGAGCCACACGACAAGGGACAGGACGGTCGTCTTTCTGACAGACGACAGAAATCCGGATGTCTAAGGTTACAGATTTGTCTTTCAAAGCAGATAGACAGGGTGGGTTCCATGGAACTAGAACTT
>Ga0335081_10018622_pt1 | contig 11228 bp, 10 predicted proteins | sample Lox_Sample_35_FD_206713 | JGI IMG/M metagenome (GOLD analysis project Ga0335081, IMG submission 206713) | Soil microbial communities from Loxahatchee National Wildlife Refuge, Florida, United States - Lox_Sample_3.5 | ecosystem: Environmental > Terrestrial > Soil > Wetlands | place: USA... | reverse complement strand
GATCGCTGTGCTACTCGGCCGAATTCACGAGCACGGCGGGCGACTCGCCGGCCGCCCTCGGAAACCGGATTGCCGCGGCTGTGATCGCCTACGGACGGCAGGACGGGTCGCTCGAGCGCCAGCACTACGCCGACCCGAGCTACGTGCCGCAGAACGCTCCCATGGTCGTGAGCCGTCCGGGCTCGACGATGCACGATCCGACGCTCTGGCAGCCGCTGGCGCTCGGTGAGGTCGCGACGCAGGGCCTCGCGCCCATCCCGGCCCAGGTGCAAGCCTTCGTCGGCGCGCAGTGGGGTCACGTGCGAGGGTTCGCGCTGCAAAAGTCGGCGAAGGGGCTGCCGATCGATCCCGGCGCACCGCCCATCGGGGGTGCGGCAACACGCTCGTACAAGCGCGCGGCGGTGGACGTCATCCGAGCAACCAGCGCTCGCCGGGCGTCCCCGGTCGTCGGCTCGTCGCCGCTGGACTGGAACGCGCGCGCGAACACTGTCACGCCTTCGTCGCTCGAGCGCGACGTGAAGCTCTACTTCGCGCTCAACGCAGCGCTGCACGACGCCGCGATTGCGACCTGGGGCGCGAAGCGCACCTATCAGGCGCCCCGCCCGATCTCGATGATCCGGTACATGGCCTTCCAGGGTCAGTCGAGCGACCCGAAGGCTTTGTCCTACAACTCCGAAGGGCTGCCGCTCGTGCCGGGACTGATCGAGCTGATCACGAGCGGGTCGAGCGCCAAGGGCCGACCCCTCTCGGCACTCGCAGCGGACGTCGGACAGGTCGCCGTCCGGACGCGGGCCGGCTGGGTCCTCGGCACGCGCTGGACACCGGATCTCACCACGCCGCCGTCGCCGGGGTGGGTGTCGGACGAGAGCGCATTCGCGTTCGCGGCGGACGAGGTGCTCACCTCCGCGACCGGGCGGTCCTTTGCACGCACGGCCGCGACGGCCGGGCGGTCCGGTCTCGAGGCCGGCATCGACATACCGGCGGACGACGTCGCCGGCCGGAAGCTGGGTATCACCGTCGGCAAGAACGCGTGGTCGCTCGCGCGGCGCTACTTCGCAGGCACCGTGCTCCGCTAACGCCCTAGCGGCCGGAGCGGACCTGCAGGCGGCGCGCGATCGTGTCGAGCGTCACCGCAAGCAGGAGGATGACGCCTGTGACCTCGTAGATGATCCCGGTCGCGTACCCGGCCGTGTTGAGGCCGTTCGAGACCGTGGCGATCACGAGCGCGCCGAGGAACCCGGCCCGCACCTCGCCGCGGCCGCCGAAGAGGCTGACGCCGCCGATCACCGCTGCCGCGATCGAGTTGAGCAGCAGTGTCCCGCCTCCGAAGTTGAGGTCGACCGAGTTGACGTTGGCGGCGAGAATGATGCCGCCGATCGCGGCCATCGAGCTCGAGATCATGAACACGAGGATGCGGATCCGCGGGACGCTGATGCCCGCGCGCCGGGCGGCCTCGGCGTTGCCGCCGACGGCGTAGACGTGACGGCCGAACGTCGTCCGCTTCGCGAGGAACGTCAGGACGACGAGGAAGAAGACGACGATGACGCCGGCGAGCGGGAGCCCGAGCGGCGTGCCCTGGACGTAGGCGTGGTTGCAGATCGCGATGGTGCCGAAGCTCGCGGCCGCGACCCCGAATAGCTTCGCGACCACGAGGCCGACGTTCGCGACCGGGACCCCGGCCCGTCGATTGGCGAGGACCCCTCCGGCCACGGTGAGCCCGTAGATGCCGGTGATGATCGCGGCGATCGCCCACCCCGCGATATGCGAGAAGAAGTAGCTCGCTGTGTAGTTGATCCACCGGTCCTGGATGATGATCGAGCCCGGTTGCTCGAGCCGTTGCAGGATCACGCCCTGCCAGATCATGAATCCGGCGAGCGTGACGACGAACGACGGAACACCCACGCGCGCGACGATCGAGCCCTGGGCGAAGCCGATCACGGCGCAGATCGCCACCGCACAGACCATCGCGATCAGGCCGTTGATCTGGTGCCCGCTCCCGGGCAGCTGCAGCTCCGCCACCGTGAGGGCGCCGATCCCGGCCACGTAGCTGATCGAGAGGTCGATCTCGCCGAGCAGAAGGACGAAGACGACGCCGTAGGCGAGCATCGCCGTCCCGGCCATCTGGATGACGATGTTGACGAAGTTGGTGGCGGTGAAGAAGTTCGTCGCCTTGAAGCTGAAGAAGACGACGATGAACACCATGCCCAGGGCGATCGGCAGCACGCCGAGGTTGCCCGACGTGACGTTGTTGACGGCGCGCCGATAGAGGCCGGCGAGGCCGCGCGGTTCCTCCTCCCCGGCCGAGCCCTTGTCCTGCCCGACAACCTCCACCCCGGCCGTGCTCACGGTGTCTCTGCGGCGGCTGCCGCGGTCGAGGGGATGCCGGAGACCTTCGTCGGGGCCCCGGCCGTGATCGCGTGCACGACCTCCTGCTGGCTCGTGGTCGCCCGCTCGAAGAGACCGACGTTCCGGCCGAGCCGGAGAACGGTGATGCGCGTGGCAGTCTCGAAGATGTCGTGGAGGTTGTGGGAGATGATCACGACCGCGAGGCCCTGCTCACCCAGGCGCCTGACGAGCTCCAGCACCTGCTCGGTCTGGGCGACGCCGAGCGCCGCGGTCGGCTCGTCCAGGATCACGAGCTTCGAGTTCCACTGCACGGCCTTCGCGACCGCGACCGACTGCCGCTGGCCGCCGGAGAGCGTCGCGACCGGCTGGCGCACCGAATTGATCGTCGTTACGGCAAGCGACTTCAGCGTCTCGGCCGTCCTCTGCTCCATCACGGGCTCCTTCAGGCGCTGGAGCCGGTCGTGCGCCTCGCGGCCGAGGTACATGTTCTGGACTACGTCGAGGTTGTCGCAGAGCGCGAGGTCCTGGTAGACGACCTCGATTCCGAGCTTGGCGGCGTCCTTCGGCCCGTGGATGTGGACCTCTTGGCCCTCGAACAGGATCTGCCCACCATCGGCCGCGTGCGTGCCGGCGACGCACTTGATCAGCGTCGACTTGCCCGCGCCGTTGTCGCCGACGAGCGCCATCACCTCGCCGCTCCGTACCTCGAAGTCGACGTCGGTGAGCGCCTGCACCGAGCCGAACGACTTGGTGACACCGCGGAGTTCGAGGAGCGGTTGCACGTTCACAGGGGGTTCCTACCAGAAAGAGAGTGGAGGCGCCCAGGTAGGGGCGCCTCCACTTTGACTCGGTCTTCGACTTACTTGCAGTACTGCGCGTACGTGCCGACGCAGACGTCGCTCTTCTTCAGGAAATGATCCGTGAAGAGTCGCTTGTAGTTCGCCTTCGTGATCCAGACCACGGGAAGCGCCAGCGTCGGCTCGTTCTTGGAGCCGTTCTTCCTGGTCGTGGTCGTCTTCGGCGTCTGGCCCTTGAGGAGTGCAACTGCAGCCGCGGCCGCAGCGTTCGCCTCATCCGGCACGTACTTGTACACCGTTCCGGACTGCCAGCCGGAGAGGATGTTCTGGATCCCCTGCGGGGTCGCATCCTGCCCGCTGAGCGGGATCGGCTTCAGGTGCTTGGCCTTCTCCTGGGCGATCACGGCGCCGGCGATGTTGTCGTTCGCCGCGATGGCCGCCTGGATGTTGTTGTTCGTCTTGACCAGCATCTGCGAGAAGATCGGGGCTGCGTTCGTGGCGAGCCAGTCCGGCACGAACTGCTGCGGGCCCTTCTTCAGCGCACCGCTCTTGAAGAGCGGATTGAGGACGTCATCGTTACCGCTCTTGAACCAGAACGCGTTCTGGTCGGTCGGGCCGCCCCACAGCTCGGCGACGACCGAGCTCGACTTGTATGTGCCGTTCGCCTTCATGGCGGCGACGATGCCGTTGGCCTGCGCCCGCCCGACGGCGTTGCCGTCGAAGGTGACGTAGACCGACGCGGTCCCGCCGATCACCTGGCGGTCGTAGTCGATCGCCTTCCCGCCGGCGTTGGTGAACAGCTTCTCGATCGACGAGGCCGATCCGTTGTCGAGGGCGGTCTCGACGACGACCTTGGCACCGGCGGCCAGGCACGCCTGGGCCTGTGCCTTCTGCTTCTGCGGGTCGTTCAGCGCGTTGGTGATCGAGTACGTCACACCGGCCGCCTTCAGCGCCTTGGCGAAGTCCGGAGCGTCGAACTGCACCCAGCGAACGGACGACTTCGTGTCCGGAAGCAGGACGCAGACCTGAACGCTCGCGGCCTTCTTGCCCGAGCTCGCCATCGCGCCAGCGGAAACGACCGTGGCCGCGATCCCCGCGCACAGCGCGAGGGCCAGGCCCGTCCTACAAACAAGCCTCTTCACCCTTGTTGCCTCCTTCGTGCCTCTCCACTTGCGCTTCGAAGGCGCCGGTCGGCGCCTCCTCGACAGGCCCGCACGTTCGCGCGCCCAAGGGACATCCACCTGCGCCGCGACGTTTTGGTCACGGAGCGCGCCAATACTACTCCACTAGCGCAATAGTTCAAGTGTCGTCGGGCCGTCATCTCACCGGGTACTGCTCGCGGCTCGAGCTCCCCTCGAAGCGGCTCTTCGTCGTCAGATAGCGCCCGACGTTCGCGCGCGTTATGAAGTTGAGGCCGGTGTTCGTGTCCGCGGGGACGACGAGGCCGCCGGTGTAGCGATCGAGGAAGAGCTGAAGCACCGGCAGGAAGCCCTGCAGGTACGGCTGCTGGTCGATCGTGAAGTCGAGGCAGCTGTCGCCCACGGCGAGCAGCGTCGTCGAGAGAAGGTCGTAGCCGCCGGCGCGCACACCGCGCGCGTGGAGCGCGTGCTCGCGCATGACCGCCGCGACGCCCGCGGTCGAGCCGGCGTCGACGGCGAACAGGCCGCGCAGCTTCTTGTGCGCCTGATACGTCGCCTCGATCTTCTTCCGCTCCTCGCCGACGTCGACGCCGCTGGCGACGACGTGTACGCGGATCGGCCGTCCCGAGTCTCGGATCGCGTCGAGCGCGCCGTCGACGCGCGGCTGGATGTTCTGCTGGCCGGGCGTCGCGATGAAGAGGTAGACGTCGCCGCTCTCGACGAGGCCCACGATTCGCGCGCCGAGCTCGAGGCCCGACTGGTAGTTGTCCTGCCCGATGTAGGCGAGCCGCTTGTTCGCCTTCCCGCCGTCGGCGTTGTACGCGACGACGGGGATGCCCTTTCGGAGCGCGAGCGCCGTGGGGCCGTCGAACGCATTGGGGTCGATGATCGAAACTGCGATTCCGTCGACCCGGACGTCGATTGCGTGACGCATCGCCTTCACCATCTCTCCGACGTTGCTGCTCACGGAGCCGGTCCACGCAACGTCTGCGCCGACGACCGCTGCAGCGTCCCGGCTTCCGTTCATCGCCGGGACGAAGAACGGGTTCGTCAGCGCGTGGTTGACGAAGACGAAGCGCCAGCGCGGATGCGCCTGTGGAAACACGAGAGAGGAAGCCCCCAGTGCGGCGTTGGGCACGGCGGCTGCCGCGACCGCTGCGGCGGCGAGCTTCAGCATTGCGGCCCGGTCGAGCGAGGAGGTCAAGTCGGCGTCCTGCGAACGAGCCAGAGCGTCACGAGGACTACCGCGACCGCCAGCGCGACGAACAGGCCCGCCTCCATCAGCTGAAAGGTCCAGAACCGCCCCGCTGGCTGATAGGCGATCACGCGCTTCCAGCCGAGGGTGACGAGATACGTGTGCGGGTCGATCCCCGCGTGCTGCGCGTGCAGGACCGCGAGGTCCTCCCGCCCGGCCGTGATGCGGCGGCCGCCGGCGTCGACGAGGACGTCGCTCAACACCCAGTCGCCGGTGGTGCGGGCCGTGTCGGTTGCGATCACGGTGTTGTGCAGGGGCGCGAGGAAGTGAGGCCGGAGGAACTTCAGGACGAGGAAGCGGGTGGAGGCGAACGCGACGAGGGTGGCGGTCATCGCGGCCACCGTCCGGCGGTACACGAGCCCCGCGAAGACGCCGGTCGCCAGCGCGAAGAGGGCGTACGCGGGCACGACGAGCCCCTCGACGTCGAAGCCGCTCGGCGCCATCCGTCCCTGGAGCGTGTCGAACGGGCTCCGCCACCACATGACGATCGCGCTCGCGACCGCGCCGCCTGCGATCACGGCCGCGGCCAGGAGCGCCGTCTTGGAGAGGAGCCAGCGCCTGCGTGTGACCCCCTGCGTCCACGCGAACCGGTGGGTGCCGTGCTCGAGCTCGCGCGCGAGAAGCGGCGCGCCGACGAACACTCCGGCGAGCGCGGGAAGCACTGCGAGTCCGCGGAGGGCGGCGACCCAGCTGTCGAACTCGCTCTGGAAGTGCCGGACGATGATGTCGCAGCCGGAGCGCGACGTGGGCGGAAGGCAGTCCGACAGCGCGTCGCGGTGGTATGCCGCCTGGATCGGCAGACGCGTGGCGAACGCGGCGACAGCGAGTGCGACGAGGAGCCCGAGCCCCGCGACGAGCTGGGGCCGGTGCTGACGCCACGTTACCCATGCCATCGCAGCGGAAGCCTCTCCGGCGGGACCGGCACCGGCATTCGCTCCGGTGCCATGTAGGCGAGCAGCAGCTCTTCCAGGCCGACGCGCTCGACGGTCCAGGACGGGTCGAAGATCGGCCCGTCGCTGCGGACGAGCAGTGTCAGCTGGCGACCGCTGTAGCGCTCGCGGACGATCGAGCGAACGCCGCGGATCGAGCCGAGCGGACGGCGCGGGCCCATGAGGATGCGGTGCGAGTCGAGCAGCTCCTCGACGTCGCCCTCGAGCCGGACGCCGCCGCCGGTCAGCAGCACGATGTGGTCGCACACCCGCTCGATGTCGGCGATCACGTGCGACGCGATCACGACCGTCGCGGCGGTCTCGGCGACGCCGTCCATCAGGAGCTGCAGGAACTCACGTCCTGCGAGGGGGTCGAGCCCGGCGAACGGCTCGTCGAGCAGCACGAGCCGTGGCCGTTTCCCGAGGGCGAGTGCGAGTGCGAGCCGTGCGCGCTCCCCCGCGGAGAGCGAGCCGACCTTCGTCCGCGAGGCGATCCGGGTGAGCACGTCGGCGACGAGCTCCTCGTCCCAGCATGAGTTCGTCCGCCGGGCGTACTCGGTCGTCTCCGCGACGGTGAACGAGCGGTACAGCGGTGCGCCCTGGGCGACGTATCCGACCTCGGCCAGCACCGCGGGCTCGCGCAGCGGGTCGCGGCCGAGCACCTCGATCGATCCCTCGCTCGGTGCGAGCAGTCCGGCGGCAAGGGAGAGCAGCGCAGACTTGCCGGCCGCGTTCGCCCCGGTCAGGCCGACGATCGCCCCCTCGGGGATCGTGAGCGTGCAGTCGCGCAGCACCCAATCGCGACGGAAGCGCTTTCCGAGCCGCCGCGCGTCGATCGGCGGGCTCATGCCACCCGGCGGGCGAGCATCTCTCGAAGCGTCGCGGAGATCAGCGCCCGGATGCTCTCTTCGTCGAGACCGGCACCCTCCGCGGTCTCGAGCCAACGCTCGAGCTCGGCCCGGAGCGCCTCGTAGTGCGGCAGCGACGCGGCCGGCGCGAGCGTGCTCGCGACGAACGTGCCGCGCCCCTGGCGCGCGACGACGAGGCCCTCGCGCTCGAGGTCGCGATACGCCTTCGCGACGGTGTTCGGGTTGATCGCGAGGTCGGCGACGACCTCGCGGACGGTCGGGAGCTGGTCGCCGACCGAGATCGTCCCGAGCCGCAGCGCCTCCTTGACCTGCTGCACGATCTGGAGATACGTCGCGACGCCGGATCGTGGGTCGAGGTGGAACTCGATCACCGCGGCATCCTATCGCTCGATTCGCGACGAAACATCCCTCGACCGTCCCGGCGCCGGCGGTTGTAGGCTCGCCCCATGAAGACGAGCCTCGGGATCTGGGCCTTCGGCCCCATGGTCACGCGTTTCGTGCCGGGCGGCTACCAGCCCCAGCACGCGAAGGAACCGACCGCCATGAAGGTGCGCCGCGCCGTCGAGGGCCTCGGCGACCTGATGGACGACTACGAGTTCCACTATCCGCAGGAGCTGTCGGCAGAGAATCTCGACGACGTCCGCGCGGCGCTCGACGGTCACGGCATCTACTGCGTCGCGACCGGCCTGCACCTCGACCCGATCTTCGGCAAGGGTGGCCTCTCGGCGCCGGACGACCGCGTGCGAGCGGAGGCGCTGTCGCGGACTCTCGACGCCGCCGACTTCGCCGGCCACGTCGGAGCGCACTTCATCATCTGGCCGGGAATCGAGGGGTACAACTATCCCTTCCAGACGCGCTACGCCGAGAGCTGGGCGCGTTTCATCGACGGTGTCGGGCAGGCAGCGCAGCGCTGTAGCGAGCACGGGATCCAGCTCTTCCTCGAGCACAAGAACTCGGAACCCGCGATGAAGATCTTCATGCGCAACGTCGGCATGACGCTGCACGTGATCCACACGTTGCGCGCGCGGGGGATCGACAACGTGAAGGTCAACATGGACTGGCAGCACCTGCTGATGAACGGCGAGAACCTCGCCGAGTACGTCGCGCTGCTCGCGGCGGAAGGACTGTTGGGTCATCAGCACGCGAACTCGGGCTGGGGGACGTTCGACGACGACAACATGGTCGGTGCGACCGCCTTCATGGAGACGCTCGAGCTCGCGCTCGAGCTACGTCGTGCGGGCTACGGCGACCACGGCGAGCGCCTCGGCTTCGACCTCTACCCGTACACCGAGGACGCGGTCGCGGCCGTCAAGCGGTCGGTGCTGCAATGGCGGTTCATCGACGGCGTCGCCGCGCGCATAGACGAGGCGGCGCTCGTCGCGGCACAGGAAAGGAAAGACGCGGTCGCTGCGTACGAGCTCGTGTACGCGGCTCTGGGAGCCTGATGGCCCCACTGGTCGGCCTCGACGTCGGCACCACCGGCGTCAAGGCGGTGGCCGTCTCCGAGACCGGGGACGTCCTCGCTCGCGCGGAGCGCGGGTATCCGCTCGCGACGCCGCAGCCGGGCTGGTGCGAGCAGGATCCCGACGACTGGTGGGCGGCGTCACAGGCCGCGCTCGCCGACCTCGGCGTCGAGCCGGGCGCGATCGGACTCTCCGGCCAGATGCACGGGCTCGTCGCACTCGACGAACGCGACCGGCCGTTGCGGCCCGCGATCCTCTGGAACGACCAGCGGACCGGCGCCGAGTGCGATGAGATCGAGGCGACGATCGGGCTCGACCGGCTCATCGAGCTCACCGGCAACCGCGCGCTCACCGGCTTCACCGCGCCGAAGCTCCTCTGGCTGAGACGGCACGAGCCCGAGACGTTCGCGCGCATCCGCCACGTGCTGCTCCCGAAGGACTACGTGCGGCTGCAACTCACGGGCGAGCATGCGATCGACGCGGCCGACGCGTCGGGGACGCTGCTCTTCGACGTGCGCCGGCGGGAATGGAGCGGCGAGGTCCTCGACGCGCTCGAGCTTCCCGCCGATTGGCTCCCGCCCGTGCACGAGTCGACGGCGATCGGAGGTGCCGGCGACCAGGCGGCGGGTGCGCTCGGGCTCGGAGTCGACCGGCCCGGGCCGCTGTCCGTCGTGCTCGGGACGTCGGGTGTCGTCTTCGCGGCGCTGCCCGAGTACCGTCCCGACGCCCAGGCGCGGCTGCACGTCTTCTGTCATGCGGTGCCGGGTACGTGGCACGCGATGGGCGTCATGCTCTCCGCGGCCGGCTCGCTGCGCTGGCTGCGCGACAGCGTCGTCGGCGAGAGCTACGAAGAGCTGAACCACGAGGCGGCCCGCTGGCCTGCCGGCGTCGAGGGTCTGCTCTTCCAGCCGTATCTCGCCGGCGAGCGCACGCCGCACGCGGACCCGAACGCGCGCGGCGCCTTCGTCGGCCTCTCGCTGCGCCACGATCGTGGCGCGCTCGTCCGCGCCGTGCTCGAAGGCGTGGCGTACGGGTTGCGCGACTCGCTCGAGCTCGTGCGCGGGCTCGGCGTCCACGCCGAAGTCGGCCGCGTCTCCGGCGGCGGAGCGCGCAGCTCGCTCTGGCTGCGCATCGTCGCGTCCGTGCTCGGCCTGCCGCTGGAGCGGACGGCGGCATCCGAGGACGGCGCCGCGTTCGGCGCCGCGCTTCTCGCCGGCGTCGCATCCGGCGCCTTCGCCGACGCCGCCGAGGCCGTCGCCGCGTGCGTGCACGTCACCGATCGCATCGAGCCCGAGCCCGGGTGGCAGGGCACGTACGACGACGGGTACGTGCGATTCCGCGAGCTCTATCCGGCACTACGACCACTGGAGGGACGATGAACACGCTCGAAGGGAAGGTCGCCCTCGTCACCGGTGCAAGCCGCGGCATCGGCGCTGCCGTCGCACGCTCGCTCGCAGCACACGGGGCGAAGCTCGGCCTCGCGTCGCGCAGCGGCGACGATCTCGGCCTCGACGCCGTCGCAATGCCGTGCGACGTTCGCGATCCCGACCGGCTCACGGCACTCGCCGACGCGACCGTCGAGCGCTACGGACGGCTCGACATCCTCGTCGCGAACGCGGGCGTCGGTGCGTACGGCCCGTTCCTCGACCTCAGCCGCGAGTACGTCGACGAGATGATCGACGTCAACCTCAAGGGCTCGATCTGGGCAGTCCGCGCTGCGCTCCCGCATCTGTTGAAGAGCGACGCGGCGGACATCGTCATGCTCGCCTCCGAGGCGGGACGGCGGGGACTTCCGTACGAGGCCGTCTACTGCGCGTCGAAGTTCGGGCAGGTCGGCCTCGGCCGCGCGCTCGACCACGAGCTCCGCGAGCACCGCATCCGCTGCACGAACGTTTGCCCCGGCGGCGTCGCGACGGACTTCGCGCTCGAGGAGGGACGCGGCCGGACCCCGGATGCCCTGCCCGGGATGATGTCGGCGGAGGACGTCGCGGAGGTCGTGCTCTTCGTCCTCACCCGCCCGCGCGGGCACCGCATCCTCGAGACGGCGCTCCGCCCGCTGACCGAGACGTCGTGGGGATAGCAGCTACCGCTTCTGGATCGCGGCGAGCACGTAGCCGCCCTCGAGCATCGCCGGCGCGCGCTGCTGCAGGCGGTCCCAGGTCGGGACGTCCCAGCCGAGCGAGTCGGCGAGACGCACGATCATGCTGAACAGCCCGCAGACGACGGCCGCCTCACGCAGCGCCTGCGGCGTCACGCCTGCCGCGTAGGCAGCCTCGGCGTCGGCCGACGTCAGCTCGTCGGGGCGGAGCGTCAGCGTCTCGAGGAAGACGAGCGTCGCGTGCAGCTCCGGCGACAGCGGCGCGGTGCGCCAGTCGGCGACGACCGCGTCCCAGACTTCCTCACCGAGGGCGAACGACGCGACCGCGCCGT
>Ga0335081_10018621_pt1 | contig 11228 bp, 10 predicted proteins | sample Lox_Sample_35_FD_206713 | JGI IMG/M metagenome (GOLD analysis project Ga0335081, IMG submission 206713) | Soil microbial communities from Loxahatchee National Wildlife Refuge, Florida, United States - Lox_Sample_3.5 | ecosystem: Environmental > Terrestrial > Soil > Wetlands | place: USA... | reverse complement strand
GCCATCAGAAACTCTCGCGAAGCCAACGTCCGACCCGGGCGAAGTAGCCGCCCGTACCTGTCTTGGCGTAGCGCCTACGCCGCGGTTCGAAATGTTCGAGATGCGCCGCCTGGGGGTAGACCAGGAGCCCCGCCGCCACCGCGAAGGCCGCGCCCTTGGCGGCGTCCGGCAGGCCGGCAATGCCGAGCGGGCGGCCGATGCGCACCGGACGGCCGAGCATGCGCGCGGCGAGGTCCGGCAGGCCGGTGAGCTGGCTCGCGCCGCCGGTCAGCACCACATGGCCGCGGGTTTCCGCGGCGAACGGCGATGCGGCGAGCCGGTCGCGGACCATTTCGAGGATCTCCTCGACGCGCGGCTTGACGATTTGATTGAGGGTGGCCCGCGATACGAATTGGGTCTGGTCGCGCTCGTCGTCGTTGAGCGGCGGCACCGTGATCATGTCGCGCTCGTCGGAGCCGCCGGAGATGACGCTGCCGTACAGCGTCTTGATGCGCTCGGCGTCGGCGATGCGGGCGTTCAAGCCGCGGGCGATGTCCATGGTGACGTGCTGGCCGCCGAGCGCGAAGCCCTGCAGATGCACGAAGCGTCCGCCGACGAACACCGCGATGGTGGTGGTGCCGGCGCCCATGTCGATGACGGCTGAGCCGAGATCGGCTTCGTCGTCGGCCAGCACCGAAAGGCCGGCGACATAGGGGCCAGCCACCATGGCCTCGACGGTCAGATGGCAGCGCTCGACCGCGAGCATCAGATTGCGCGCCGCGGCGATGTCGGTGGTCGCGATGTGCATCTCGACGCCGAAGCGGCAGCCCAGCATGCCGCGCGGATCGCGGATGCCGTTGGCGCCGTCGATCGAATACCCGACCGGCAGCGAGTGCAGCACGGCGCGGCCGTCGCGCTGCGAATGCCGGCTGCCGGCGGCCAGGACGCGGGCGATGTCGCCGTCGGAGACGCCGGAGCCGACTATGTCGATGTCGGCGGCGAACAATTCGCCGTTGAGCCGTCCGGCCGAGATCGACAGCACGACCGACTCGATCTCGACCGACGCCATGCGCTCGGCGGCGTCGACGGCCTGGCGGATGCTTTCCTCGGCTTGGCTGAGATTGACGATGCCGCCGGCCTTCATGCCGCGGGCGCCGGTATGGCCGAAGCCGATCACCTCGACGGCATGGCTGCGCCGCGTCAGCACCTGCTGCGGCCCGTGCGGCCGCAACCGCGCGATCAGGCAGGCGACCTTGCTGGAGCCGATATCGAGCGCGGCGACGACAGCGCTGCGATGCGGCGACACCGGCTTCATCTTCGGCGTCAGTCCGTAGTGGAGGGCGCTCATGCGTCGCCTCCCTTTTTCTTCTTCTTGTTGGCCGACAAAGCCTCGTCGCGAGCCTGCGCCGCGGCATCCGACAGCCGCACGGTGACGCGATCGGGCAGCCGCAGATCGACCATGGTGATGTCGCGCGTCAAAAGCTTCTTGTCGCGGTCGAGCGCCACCAGGCGCTCCAATGCCGCAGCGACGTCGGTCTCGGGCAGCCGCACGTCGATGCCGTTCAGGAGCCGCAAATTCCAGCGCCGGTCGGCGACGCGGATCGCGGCGCGCACCATGGTGCGGATGTCGGGATAGCGGCCGAGGACAGCGAGGAAATCCTTGGCCTCGCGCTGCGCGCCGTCGCCGACGACGAGCGGCAAGGTGACATAGCGGCGCTCGACAAAGGGCTCGAGCACGGTGCCGTCGGCGGCAATGACGCTGATGCGCCCGTCCTTCTGCCACAGCGCGAACGCCTGCCGCTCGGTGATGGTGATCTGCAGCCGATCCGGATAGAGCTTGAGCACGGCGGCATCGCCGATCCACGGATTGGCCATGAGGCGGGCGCGCGCCGCATCGGCATCGAGGAACAGCAGCGAGGCGCGGCCGGTCACGCCGGCGGTGGTGAGGATTTCCTCGCGGCTGACTTCCTTGGCGCCGGTCAGCGAGATGGCCACGATGCGGAAGCCGACGGTGTTCGCCGCCACGTCGCGGGCATTCTTGAACCAGGCGACGACGTCGGCGACATGACCGCCCTTGACCACGCCGTAGCCGAGCGCACCGGCAATCAGGAGGACCGCGCCGGCAAAGCCGAGCCCCGACGGCAGCCGCGCCAATCGCGACCGCCAGCGCACCGCGAAGCCGCCGCAGGCCGCGAACCATGCCGGTCGCGCGAAGCGGCGGCGCGGCGCAGCGTTCGCGCGCGAAGCTTCCGGCTCGTCATAGGACGCGCCGGCTTCCCCCGCCTGCAAAACCCCCGACCGCATCAGCGATTGGTCGAGGCGTCCTCCACCATCCATCGCACCAGCTCATCGAACGTGATGCCCGCATACGCGGCGAGCTCCGGCACGAGCGACGTCTCGGTCATGCCCGGTTGCGTGTTGACCTCAAGACAGACAAGCTCACCCGTTCCCCGATCGTCGTAGCGAAAGTCCGCGCGGCTCACGCCGCGGCAGCCAAGCGCGTTATGGGCAGCCAAGCTCAATCTGCGGACTTCCTGGTAAACATTTGGTAAAATTTGCGCCGGCAGCACGTGTTTAGAGCCGCCCGGGGCGTATTTGGCCTCGTAATCGTAGAACCGCGTCGCCGGCACGATCTCGATGACGTCGAGGGGGCGGTCGCCGAGCACGGCGCAGGTCAGCTCCTTGCCGGGGATGTAGCGCTCGACCATGACGCGCTCGCCGAACGCCCAGTCGTCGCGATAAAGCTCCTGCGGCGGGTGCGGATGGGCCTCAGTGACGATGAAAACGCCGACGCTGGAGCCTTCGGCGATCGGCTTGATCACGTAAGGGCGCGGCATCAGGTGGCCCTTGGCGGCTTCGAAGCGCGACACCACACGGTCTTCGGCGACCGGCACCCCACCGGCGCGCAGCTGGACCTTGGCAAAATCCTTCTGCATCGCGAGTGCCGAGGCGAGCACGCCGGAATGGCTGTAGGGGATGTCGAGGATTTCCAGGAGGCCCTGCAGGGTGCCGTCCTCGCCGGGCCGGCCGTGCAGCACGTTCAACGCCACGTCGGGCTCGGCGGCAGTGAGCGCCGCGGCAACGTCGCGGGTGACATCGATCGCCGTGACGCGATAGCCGAGCCGCTTGAGCGCATCGGCACAGGCTTTGCCCGAGCGCAACGAGACCTCGCGCTCGGCCGACCATCCCCCCATCAGGACGGCTACGTGCTTCGCCGATCCTTCTGCCATATGAGTCAGCCGGTTCCACTGATTCGCATGGCACAGCAATAGAATCCACAATGGGCGAAAAATCGAGAGTCTTTGTGGCGTTAAATGGCGCCTTTAGCCCGGAATCGGGGCGCCGTCGTAGAGCCAGGCCAGGCAATTGAACAGATACGCCTCGTCCCACCGAGCCACGGTGGCGTTACGCACGTCCCGGGCGATGCCATCATCGAGATGGTAGAACTCCCACAGCGACCGCGACTCGAGCTGGACCCGGGAGGTGCGCAATAGTCGCGCCGCCTGAAATTGGCGGAACGCCGCGGCGAAATCGCCGTCGCTCAAGTGAATCGATTCGGCGAGGCAGAGGCCGTCCTCGATGGCCATGCCGGCGCCCTGCGCCAGCGATTGCAGCGGGGCGTGAGCGGCGTCGCCGAGCAGCACGATCCGGCCCTTGTGCCAGGGCCGGATCGGATCGCGGTCGCCGATGGAGCGGCGCCAGCGCAGATCCATCATGGCGACGAGCTCCCGCATCGGCGGATGAGTCCCGCGATAGGCTTGGTCGAGCTCGGCGCGCGCCGCCGCCCCATCGAGCCGTTCGGCGTGGGCCGCGGTGCGATACACGTTGACGATGTTGAACTCGGTGCCGTGGCGCAGCGGATAATGCACGATGTGCAGGCCCGGCCCGCTCCACAGCACGACGCAATCGCGCGGCACCTCGGCTTTGAGTTCCGCGATCGGCACGATGGTGCGCAGCGCCACATAGCCGATCGGCCGCGGCTCACCGTCGCCGATCAGTTTGCCGCGGAACAGCGAGCGCACGCCGTCGGCGGCAATGAGCGCCGCGCCCGAGAAGGTGCGGCCGTCCGCCGTCGTCACGGCGACGCCGTCACCGCGATCCTCGAAGCCCGCGACCATGGCGTCGGCGACGAGCTCGATCGCGTCGCTCGTGCGGCAGGCATCGAGCAGCACGTTATGAATGTCGATGCGGTGCACGATGATGTAGGGATGCTTGAAGCGGGCGCGAAACGCAGCGCCGCCGGTCGGAATTCGCACCAGCTCGTTACCGCTCAGCGCATCGAGCATCAGCACCGCCGGCGGCGCATCGGCGATCGCCATCACCTGTTCGCTCAGCCCGAGCCGGTCGAACACATGAAAGACGTTGGGACCGAACTGAATGCCATAGCCGATGGCGCCGAACTCGGCCGCGCCTTCGAGGACGCGCACGGCGCGGCCGCGCCGCGCCAGCGCGAGCGCCGCGGTCAGGCCGCCAAGCCCGCCGCCGACGATGAGGATCGGATCGTTGCGCGCCATCGGTGAAAGGCTACTTCCCTTTGAAATTCGCCGCGCGTTTTTCGTTGAAAGCCAAGATTCCTTCGCGGCGGTCTTCGGTCGGCACCATCCGGTAATAGGCCTCGGTCTCCATGACGAGGCCATCCCACAACGACATGTTCGCGCCGCGGCTGATGGCGAGTTTGGCCTGCCGCACCGAGATCGGCGCATTGCGGGCGATGGTTTCGGCGGTCGAAAGCGCCTCGGCGATCAGTTGCGCTCCCGGCACCACCTTGCCGACCATGCCCCAGTCGTGCGCTTGCGCCGCCGTGAACGGCTTGCCGGTGAGGATGATCTCCTTGGCGCGGCGTTCGCCGACGGCGCGGGCCAGGGTCTGCGTGCCGCCGGCGCCCGGCATGATGCCGAGCGTGACCTCGGTCAGGGCGAAACGCGCATGGTCGGCCGCATAGATGAAATCGCAGGCCAGCGCCAATTCGCAACCGCCGCCGTAAGCCGCGCCGTTGACCGCCGCGATGACCGGCACCGGGCACGCCAAGACCGCGCGTGCCATGCGCTCGAAGATCAGGTGCTGGCGCGTCCAGGCCTCGTCGGTCATGCCTTTGCGCTCTTTCAGATCGGCGCCGGCGCAGAAGGCGCGCTCGCCGGCCCCGGTGAGGACGACGCAGCGGGTGTCGCCGCTATCGAGGCCAAGACCCTCGAACAGCGCCACGAGGTCCGTCCCGCACTGCGAATTCAGGGCGTTAGCGACGTCGGGCCGGTTGAGGGCGACCAAGGTGACATGCGGCCGCGGCCGGTCGAGATGGAGCGTAGCGAAAGACATAGTTAAGGCCCTTGAAGACTTTGCAGCCGCCACGATGCGCAAAGCCGCCGCATGGGTCAATTGATTGATTATGCAACCGGATTGCTCGGCAAAAAGTCCGCACCAGCGCAGCAAGCCGTGCCGGGCGAATTGACCGTCATAATTTCGATCCGATGCGGGCGTTTGTTAGAATGGCCAGATCGTGAGGGGACCTGCGATGCGGCACCTATCCGTATGGATTGTCGAATTCCTCAAGCTGCTTGGCGGGCGGAGGCTGCACCCGATCGCGGCGCAATGTCCGATCTGCCGGCAGATGGTTCAGCTCCACGTCAACAAGGCCGGCCGCCAGCACGTCTACGGCCATGCGCGCGGCCTCTACGAAGGCAGCCGGTTTTCCGTGCATTACGCCGCCGAGATGCGGTGCGTCGGGTCCGATAGCCCGACCGCGTTCGATCCGCGGCCGAGCGAGCACCAGCGCTTCAAGCTGCCGATCTCGCTCGCCGACGAGTAGCGACCGTCAGTCTTGAGCGGCGCGGCGGCGGGCAAGGACCGCACGCCGCTTGCTTCAAGATTTCTGCGGGACGCCGATCCGCTCGATCTCCCATTCCAGCTCGATGCCGGATGTTTCCTTGACACGGCGGCGCACGTTTTCGCCGAGCGTCTCGATGTCGGCCGCCGTGGCGTCGCCGAGATTGATCAAAAAGTTGCAGTGCATTTCCGACACTTGCGCATTGCCGATGCGCAAGCCGCGGCAGCCGGCGGCGTCGATCAGCTGCCAGGCTTTGTGGCCGGCCGGGTTCTTGAAGGTCGAGCCGCCGGTGCGGCTCTTGATCGGCTGCGTCGCCTCGCGCGACTCGGTGATCTTATCCATTTCGGCGGCGATGGCCGCTGGATCGCCGCGCGTGCCGCGATAGAGCGCCTGGGTGAAGATGTAATCGGCCGGCACGCCGCAGTGCCGGTACGTGTAGCCCATGTCGGCGTTGCTCAGCACGTGGATGCGGCCGGTGCGATCGACCGCGCGCGCCTCGACGAGTGCGTCCTTGGTCTCGCCCCCATAGGCGCCGCCGTTCATGCGCAGCGCGCCGCCGACGCCGCCCGGAATGCCGCGCATGAATGACAAGCCGGCGACGCCGGCCTCCTGCGCCGCGCGCGCCACCTTGACGTCGGGCACCGCGGCGCCGGCGCGGATGGTGAGGCCCTCGATGGTGATTTCGCCGAAGCCTCGGCCGAGCCTGATGGTCACGCCCGGCACGCCGCCATCGCGGACGATGAGGTTGGAGCCGAGCCCGACGACGGTCACCGGAATGTCTACGGTCAGGTTGGCCAGGAAATAGCTGAGATCGGCCTCGTCTTCGGGCATGAACAAGACCTGCGCCGGACCGCCGACGCGGAACCAGGTCAGCTCGGCGAGCGACTGGTTCGCCATGAGCCGGCCACCCAACGCCGGCATCTTGGCTTTCAGATCGGCGGTGATGTCGGGAAAGCTCATGCCGGCCCCACGACCGCTGCGTCGAGCCAATGGGCCAGCACCGTGCGACCGATTTGCTCCGATGCCGGTCCGAGCGTGCGGATTTGCCGGCGCAGCTCGCGGGGATCGATACCGGCTTTGCCGAGTTCGACGGTGTGGCCGACGAGCCAGGTCTCGAGCCGCGCCGGCTCGGTTTCCAAATGAAATTGCAGCGCGAGCTGCGACGGGACGCGCGAGAACGCCTGCACCGGGCAGTGTGCGGTCGAAGCAAGCCGCTCGCAGCCCGCGGGCAAGCCGCATTTATCGCCGTGCCAGTGCAGCACCGGATTATTGTTGCCGAGCGGCGCCAGCGCCGATGCGGCGCCGGCCGCCGTCAATGTCAGCGGCGCAAAGCCGATCTCCTTGACCGGCCCCGGCGCCACGCGGGCACCGAGCGCCGCCGCCATCATCTGTGCGCCTAGACAAATGCCGAGCAGCGGCTTGCCGGCGGCAAGGCGTGCCGCCACCGCGGCGATCTCGCCGGCGATGAACGGATACGCGTCGGCCTCATAGACGCCGATCGGCCCGCCCAACACCACGACCAGATCGGGCGCGAGCAGCGTGGTCTGGTCGAGAGGCTCGACGCCGGCGTCGTGATATCGGACGGCGTAGTCGCGCGCCGCGAGCAGCGGGCCAAGCAGACCCAAATCCTCGAAGGCGACGTGACGAACCGCGACGCAACTCTTTGTCATTGCATGCGCCGGCTTTAGCTCGCGCCGGCGAGTTCGCCCGGCAGCGCATAGGCCCATTGGGTGATCGAGCCGGCGCCGAGGCAGACCACGTAATCGCCGGGCTTGGCCATGGCGGCGACAAGGCCGGCGAGCTTGTCGGGACCGTCGAGCGCGACCACTTGGCGATGGCCATGATTGCGGATCGCTTGCACCAGTGCGTCACGATCGACGCCGGCGATCGGCGCTTCGCCGGCCGGATAGACCGGCGCGATGATCACGGTGTCGGCGTCGTTGAAGCACGCGCAGAACTGCTCGAACAAAGCGGCGAGCCGGCTGTAGCGGTGCGGCTGCATCACCGCGATGACGTGGCCCTTGGTCGATTCGCGCGCTGCCCTTAAGACCGCGGCGATCTCCACCGGATGATGGCCGTAGTCGTCGATGATGGCGACGCCGTTCCACATGCCGGTGCGGGTGAAACGGCGCCGCACGCCGCCGAAACTGGCGAGCGCGTTCTTGATCACGTCGTCGCCGATGCCGAGCTCGTGCGCCACGGCGATCGCCGCGGTGGCATTGAGCGCGTTGTGCCGGCCCGGCATCGGCAGCGCCACGTTCGTGATCTCGTGCAGGAAGTTGCCGGCGCGGTCGCGGAACACCACGGTGAACAGCGAGGTGCCGCCGGCATGCGAGACGTCGGTCATGCGCACGTCGGCCTGCGGATTTTCGCCGTAGGTGACGAGGCGATGATCCTCGATGCGGCCGACCAGGCTCTGCACCACCGGATGGTCGGTGCACATCACCGAGAAACCGTAGAACGGCACGTTCTCGACGAAGGCGCGGAACGCATCCTGCACCGCCTCGAAGGTCTTGAAGTGATCGAGATGCTCGGGGTCGATGTTGGTGACGATGGCGATGTCGGCCGGCAGCTTGAGGAAGGTGCCGTCGGATTCGTCGGCCTCGACCACCATCCACTCGCCGGCGCCGAGCCGGGCATTGGTGCCGTAGGCATTGATGATGCCGCCGTTGATAACGGTGGGATCGAAGCCGTCGGCATCGAGCAGCGCCGCCACCATCGAGGTGGTGGTGGTCTTGCCGTGGGTGCCGGCGATAGCGACGCAGCTTTTCAGCCGCATCAATTCCGCCAGCATCTCGGCGCGGCGCACCACCGGCAGCCGCTGGGCGCGCGCGGCAAGGAGTTCGGGATTGTCCGGCTTGATCGCCGACGACACGACCACGACGCGGACGCCGGTCAAGTTTTCGGCAGAATGGCCGATCGAGACCTTCACGCCCTTGTCGCGCAGCCTTTTGACGTTGGCGCTGTCGGCTTGGTCAGAGCCCTGCACCGTGTAGCCGAGGTTCACCATCACCTCGGCGATGCCGCTCATGCCGATGCCGCCGATGCCGACAAAATGCAACGGACCGATGTCGCGCGGCAATTTCATGCGTTCCCCCAAAAGCCTGGCGGCCACAAGCGCCCGAATTTAATGGTTTGCGCCCGTCCCCGCCACCTTCAGGACCAGGTCGGCGAGGCGCCCGGCGGCATCGAGCCGGCCGACGGATTTGGCCGCCGCCGCCATGGCGGTGAGGAGTTGCGGCGCCGCCACCATGGCCGCAAGCTCGGCGGCAAGGCGCCGCGGCGTGAAGGCGTCCTGGGTCAGCCGGATGGCGCCGCCGGCCGCTTCCAGCACGCCGGCATTGGCGAACTGGTCCTGATCGAGCGCATGCGGCAGCGGCACCAGGATCGCCGGCCGGCCGATGGCGGCAAGCTCGGCCACCGTGGAGGCGCCGGACCGCGACACGATCAAATGGCTTGCCGCGATGCGGGCCGGCAGGTCGGCGAAAAACGGCGCCGTCTCGGCGACGACGCCGAGCTTGGCATAGGCGGCGCGGACGCGGGCCAAATCCTCGTCGCGGGCCTGCTGGACGATAGCGAGCCGGGCGCGCAATGGCGGATCGAGGAGCCCGATGGCCGACGGCACGATGTCGGCCATGACGCGAGCGCCCTGGCTGCCGCCGAAGATGAGCAGCCGCAGCGGATCGCCCGGCGCCGGATAGGGCGCTGCCGCGGCCGCGACCACCGCCGGTCGCACCGGATTGCCTGTGAGCGTCGCCTTGCCGGCAAGCTCGGGGCGGTCGCGAAATACGTTGGGAAAGGAGGTCGCGATGGCGCTGACCCGCGGCGCCAGGAACCGGTTGGCGCGGCCAATCACGGCGTTGGCGTCGTGGATCAGGCTCGGCACGCCGCTCCACGTTGCCGCCAGCACCGGCGGCACCGTCGGATAGCCGCCGAAGCCGACCACCGCTGCGGGCTTCAGTCTGCGGATCAGTTGCCGGGCCTGGCACAGTCCCCGGCCGAGCAGGATCGCGGTTCGAGCGACGGCGATCGGATTGCGCGAGCCGAGGGTCGCGCTCGACACCACGTGGGTGGTCTGTTCGGAGAAGGCCCCGCCGTAGCGCTCGGCGCGACGGTCGGTGACGAGATGCACGGCAATGCCGCGCTCGATCAGCGCCGCCGCCAGCGCTTCGGCCGGAAACAGATGACCGCCCGTGCCGCCGGCCGCCACCAGCACCGGCGCCCCCAACGCCGGCGGCCGGATCGGCGTCGGCATCAGGCCGTGCTCCCGCCGAGCACGATCTCGCCGGGCAAGAGCGCCCGCGGCCGCTCCCGGGTCAGCGCCACCAGCATGCCCATGCCGTAGGCGAGCGAAATCAGCGACGAGCCGCCATAGGAGATGAACGGCAGCGTCATGCCTTTGGCCGGAATGAGATGCAGGTTGACCGCCATGTTGATGGTCGATTGCAAGCCGAACAGCATCGCCAGCCCTGCCGCGGCAAAGCGGATGAACGGGTCTTCGGTGCGCATCGCCTTGCCAAGCGCGCGGATGACGATGAACGCGAACAGCGCGACCAGAATGAGGCAAAGCACGACGCCGAATTCTTCCGCCGCCACGGCGAAGACGAAGTCGGTATGCCCCTCGGGCAGGATGCGCTTGATGGTGCCCTCGCCCGGGCCGCGGCCGAACCAGCCGCCGCGGATGAAGGATTCGGTGGCGATATCGACGTTGAAGGTGTCGCCGGAGGCGGGATCGATGAAGCGCTTGATGCGCTGGGCGACATGGGGAACGGTGAAGAACGCCACCGTCAGGCCGGCGCTCGCAGTGACGGCGAGGCCGAGCACCCAGATGAGCCGCATGCCGGCCATATAGAACAGCGCGCCCCACACCAGCGCGATCAGCATGGTCTGGCCGAAGTCGGGCTGCATCACCAGCAGCGCCACCACGAGGATCAGCAGCGCCAGCGCCATGGTGTTGGCCGGCATTTCCGGGCGCTTGACCGATTCACCGAACAGCCAGGCGATCAGCACCACGAAGGCGGGCTTGAGGAACTCCGACGGCTGGATGTTCATGCCGAGGATCACGAGCCATCGCCGCGCGCCCTTGATCTCGGCGCCGAAATACGGCGTCGCCGCAACCAGCACGACGCTGACCACAAACACGATCAGCGACACCTTGCGGATGTCGTGCGGCGACAGAAACGACGTTATGATGAGAACCAGCGCCGCGGGGATGAGGAACAGCACCTGGCGGTTGACGAAGTGAAACGGGTCGAGGCCGATGCGCGCGGCGACCGGCGGGCTCGCCGCCAGGCAGAGGATGATGCCGCCCAGCATCAGCGCGGCGAGTGCCGCCAGGGTGAGGCGGTCGACGGTCCACCACCATTCGGAAAACAGCGTCGGTTGCGCGCGCGAGGCCATGGTCGGCGTCCCCGGGAATCCCCCGGCT
>Ga0335081_10018620_pt1 | contig 11228 bp, 11 predicted proteins | sample Lox_Sample_35_FD_206713 | JGI IMG/M metagenome (GOLD analysis project Ga0335081, IMG submission 206713) | Soil microbial communities from Loxahatchee National Wildlife Refuge, Florida, United States - Lox_Sample_3.5 | ecosystem: Environmental > Terrestrial > Soil > Wetlands | place: USA... | reverse complement strand
TTCGAGAGAAAGCGCCTCCACGATGCATTCCGTCAACTCATCTTGCAGCCGAAACACGTGGCCGATCGAAGTCTGTGTGGAGTGGGAACACATCAGCGTTCCGGTTGCCGTGTCCGTCAGTTGCGTGGTCAAGCGAATCTCGTCGCCGGTGGAAAGCAGGGTGCCCGTAACAATCAGATCCACGTGGGCCTCGGCTGCGATCGCTTTCAGATCCTGCGTTCCGGCGGCAAATCGCGACGCGGCCAGGCTCGAGCGCACCACCACCGATTTCAGACTGGACAGCGAAGTAGTCAAGGCTTCCGGCAGGCTGAACGCCAGGAACTCCGTATTGGGATCGGGCCGGAGCATGCGGAACGGCAGAACGATCAGGCTACGGATGGGCTTCGGCTCCGCCAGCCGGGGAGTTTCCAGAGGAAGAAGGAAGCGGTACCCGCGGCGCGGCAGCGTCTCGATAAAGCGAGGGGCCTCGGCGGTGTCTCCTAGGGCCTCTCGAATCTGCCGAATACAGAAGTTCAGCCCCTGTTCGAAATCGACGAAGGAGTCGCACCAGATGCGTTCGCGGATGTCGGCGCGGGTCACCACCTCCCCACTGTGGCGGGCCAGCAACTCGAGAACCCGGAACGGTTGCGGGGGGAGCTTGACCCGGTCGCCCTGGCGTCGCAATTCCCCCGCCGCGGTATCCAGCTCGAAAACGTCAAATTTCAGGATCTGGGTAGGTTCACTCATCGAAAACTCATGCCGCACTCATCGCGCGCCCATGGTGGCTCACCGGGGGCCTGTTGTAAAAACATCATATCAGCGTGACGCAAGCTTGCAGCGGGCGCTGAAATCGAAAAATCACTCAGAGGGAGATACCGTATGACATTGCGCATCAACGACATGGCGCCCGATTTTGAGGCCGAAACCACACACGGCCGCGTCCGCTTTCACGAGTACGTTGGCGACTCCTGGTGCGTGCTCTTTTCGCATCCGAAGGACTTCACGCCGGTCTGCACCACCGAACTGGGTTACATGGCCGGACTCCAGGCCGAATTCGAAAAGCGGAACTGCAAAATCATCGGCCTCAGCGTGGATCCTGTAGCCGACCACGGCCGCTGGGCGGAGGATATCGAGAAAACCCAGGGCCACAAGGTGACCTATCCGATGATCGGCGATTCGGACCTGAACGTTGCCAAGCTGTACGGAATGCTGCCGGCGGAAGCGGGAGATTCCTGCGCCGGGCGCACCGCCGCCACCAATGCCACGGTTCGCACCGTGTTCATGATCGGCCCTGACAAGAAAATCAAACTGATGCTCATCTACCCCATGACCACCGGCCGCAACTTCGACGAAGTGCTGCGCGTGCTCGACTCCATGCAGCTCACGGCGAAGCATCAGGTGGCGACCCCGGTGAACTGGCAGCCCGGCAACGACGTGATCATCGTCCCCGCGGTATCCAACGAGGACGCCGCCAAGAAATACCCGGCCGGCTGGAATACGGTTCTGCCGTACCTGCGGGTCGTGGCGCAGCCGCAGTAGGGCGCCAAACAGGCGACAATGTTGTCCAGGAGAGAGAGCATGGAACCGGTACACGTAGAGCGATTCTATTTGGGCTGCCTGGCCCACGCCTCGTATATGATTGCCTCCGGGGAGGTCGCTGCCGTTGTCGATCCCCAGCGCGATGTGGACATCTATCTGGAAGCGGCAGCCGGCCGGAACTGGAGAATCGAACACATCATCGAGACTCACCTCCACGCCGACTTCGTGTCGGGACATCGCGAACTGGCGGACCGCACCGGAGCGCAGATTTATCTCGGCGCTGGATCGGGCGCTGAGTTCCCCCACGTTGCCGTCAGGGACGGGGATGAGATTCGGTTCGGCCAGTGCAGCCTCCGGTTCCTCGAAACTCCCGGGCATACACTCGAAAGCATTTGCGTTCTGATGAAAGACCGCGGCGTACCCGATCGGCCCGCCGTGGTCTTTACCGGTGACACGCTCTTTGTCGGGGACGTGGGCCGGCCGGACCTCTCGCCGACCCACACGCCGCAACAGCTTGCGGCCCTGCTGTACCGCAGCATTCACGGGAAGTTGCTGACGCTCCCGGACGACACCGAGATCTTCCCCGCCCACGGCGCCGGTTCGCTCTGCGGCCGCCAGATGAGTGCGGAAAGCTCCTCCACCATCGGCCGCCAGCGGCAGTCGAATTACGCCTTGCTGGCGCGGTCGAGCGAAGAATTCATTCACCTCCTCACCGACAACCTTCCCGCGCGCCCCGAGTATTTCGCGCGCGATGCCGATCTGAATCGGCGCGGCGCGGCGGCCCTCTCCGAACTGCAGGCCCTGCCCGCTCTGGCGGCGCCGGAAGTTCTGCGGCTGCAGACTGAGGGTGCGATTGTACTGGACACCCGCCCGGCGATGCAATTCGCCGTGGCGCACGTGCCGGGGTCGATGCATATCGCGCTCACCGGGCAGTATGCGTCCTGGGCGGCGCGCCTGCTCGGGTTGGACACGCCGCTGATCATCGTCGGAGAGGATCCCGGCCACGTGCGCGAATCGCAGATGCGGCTGGCCCGCGTAGGGATCGAGAATGTCCCCGGATACCTGGCGGATGGCATCGCGGGCTGGATTCAGAGCGGCTTCGACCTTGACTACATCCCCCAGATTACCGTTCAGGATCTCGTCGAGATGCGGAATGAGGAACCGGAGCGCATCGCGGTGCTGGACGTTCGCGAACCCGGTGAAGTCGCAGGCGGGGTGATCGAGGGTTCGGTGTCCATTCCGCTCGGAAAGCTGGCATCGAGAGTGGACGAACTGGATCGCGAGAAGCTTCTGGTGGTGCATTGCAAGGGGGGCTATCGAAGCTCAATCGCCACCAGTATTCTGCGGCGCGCCGGCTTCCGCGATCTCGCGAATCTGACCGGCGGTTTCGACGCCTGGAAAACCGCGGGCCAGCCTTCCTCCGTCCCGAGCAGTGTCGGGGCGTAGCGGCAGAATCGGGCGTGACCCTGCTACGCGCCCATCTCGCGGCGGATGGCCTCCGCGATGCTTGCACTGAAGCTCTCCACGCGTTCCAGGTCGGGACCTTCCACCATCACGCGCGCCAGGGGTTCGGTTCCGGAGAAGCGCACCAGGACCCGCCCGGAACCGGCGAAGGCTTCCTCCACGCGGCGGATTTCCGCCGCAATCGCCGGAACCTCGGTAAGGCCCTTCTTCTCGCGCACACGGACATTGACCAGCTTCTGCGGATAGACTTTCAGGTCGTTGGTCAGCTCATCCAGCCCCGTGCCCGCCCGCACCGCAATTTCGAAAATCCGTAACGCGGTGAGCATGCCGTCCCCGGTAGTGGCGTACTCCCGAAAGATGACGTGCCCCGACTGTTCACCACCCAGCACAGCGCCGCGCCGCACCATCTCCTCGAGGACATACTTGTCCCCCACCGGCGTGCGTACCATCCGGATCCCGTCCCGCTCGAACACCTTCTCCAACCCCAGATTGGCCATCACGGTGGAGACCACGGTGTCCCCGGCAAGATGCCCGGCGGCCTTCAAGGCGCGCGCCGAGGCGAGCAAGACCGCATCGCCGTCCACAATCTTGCCGCTGCGGGATACAAAGATGGCGCGATCCGCGTCGCCATCGAATGCCACCCCGAATTCCGCACCGTCCGCGAGCACAGCCTGCCGTAATGCCTCCAGGTGCAGCGCTCCGCAGTTGAGATTGATATTGCGGCCGTCCGGCTCGCTCGAAAGCGTCCGCACCTCCGCACCCAAACTCCGGAACAGCTCCGGGGCCAGCTTGTAGGAAGCGCCGTTGCCGCAATCGACACTCAGCTTCATCCCGTCGAAGCGCACTCCCACGGTCGAGACAAGAAAATCCAGGTATTGCCGGTCGAGGGCCGGGTCTACGGAAACCGGCCGCGGGGCCGCCGGACGGCCCTCCTGAGCGATCCGGAAGATGTCCTGCTCCACCTTGTGCTCTGCGTCGTCCGGCAGCTTGAATCCGCTATGTCCAAAGACCTTGATCCCGTTGTCGCGGTACGGATTGTGCGAGGCCGAGATCATGATGCCAGCCGCGAACGGTCCCATGCGGGTCACATACGCGACTCCCGGCGTGGTGATCACCCCCGCGGACCGCACCCGCACCCCACAGCTATCCAGGCCGCCCGCCACCAGTTCCGCGATCCATGGCCCGGACTCGCGCGTGTCCATTCCAATCACGACTTCGGGGCTGCCCTGATCTCTCGTGATCGCGTGGCCCAGCGCCGCGCCAAAGGCGCAAATGGTGGGACGATCCAGCGGGTACTCACCCGCCACGCCGCGAATCCCGTCTGTACCAAATAGCTCTTTGCCCAACTTTCTCCTACTTTCGACCGTGCTCGGCTACTTCTTCTTCATGGTCACCGTGACCACCACCTGCGGTGAGGAACTGAAACGCACATATGGATTGTCCACGAAGGCGTTCACTCGAAACTCTGATGAGCCGACCACCGATGACACATCCACCGGATCGGTGACCACCTCGGAGATGCGAGCCACCTTTTTGGCGGGGCCTTCGATCTGCAGGGTCGACGGCTGGACGCTTTGCTTCTCCACCTCGTAGCCGTCCTCACCCTGCCCCACGAGGCGTGCGCGCACGGGAACGCTGCGCACCAGGCGTTTGTCGAATTCGAAGCGTGCCTCCGACGGATTGGCGCGCACCAGTCGCACCCCACGAGGCAGATTCACATTCCGATCGAGGATCGGGAACGTATGGACTCCCGGCCGCAAACCCGTCATGTCGAGGATGACGGTGGGGCGCAGGCCGCCCTCTCCGATTCCGCGCAACTCCCCGGATGGCCCCCGGAGCTCCAGCACGATCTGGTCCACCGGTTCCGAGCTGATCTCCAGATCGTCCGGCAGGTTTCGATACTCCAACGGGACCGTAACCAGCGTTCCCAGTTCCGGCTCGCTCGCCACCAGCGCCCACAGCACCACCGCGATCACCAGCGAAAGCAGCTTCCACGCGAAGTTTTCGAACAGCACCTTCCGCAGTGTCTTCAGGGCTTTGGTCATGGCTTCGTCACCCGGTCGGTGGAACGCGTATCAGCCGGCGCCGAAAGCCCGTCGTGCGCCATCGGAATGTCCGCCGCGGCCTCTTCGACGTGGATCGGCGCGGGACGAAGCACTTCGAAGTGCCGGTTGATCAGCTCCTGCGTCTCGGCGATCGTCAGCCCCTGAGCCAGATCGCCGAAGGAGGCCGCCGAAATCCGGCCGGTCTCTTCGCTGACCACCAGCGACAGGCAGTCGGTTTCCTCGGTGATCCCAATGGCGGCGCGGTGACGTGTGCCGAGTTTGCCGGAGAGTTGCAGATTGGTGGTTAGCGGTAGAAAGCAGGCCGCGGCTGCGATCCGGTCCTTTTGCACGATCACGGCCCCGTCGTGCAGGGGCAATCCCGGCGTAAAGATCGAAAGCAGCAGATCGCGCGAGATCAGCGACTCCAACCGCACCCCGCTCTCGATAAACGTACGCAGTCCGATGTCGCGCTCCAGGACGATCAGCGCGCCGATCTTTTTGGCTGCCAGCACTTCCACCGCAAGCAGGATCTCGCTGGCCGACTCCGGTCCCCGGAATCCGCCGTCGCCCCACCAGCGTTTCCTCCCCAACCGCGCCAGGGTGCGCCGGATCTCCGACTGGAACAACACAATCACCGCCAGGCCGAGGTACGGCACAATCAGCGCAAGCACCGATCGCAGCGCTTCCAATCCGGTCCACACGGCCACGCCGTACAGAAGGACCAAAATCATGATCCCGACGAGGACGTGCCCCGCCCGCGTCCCCCGTACCACCAGCAGAGCCTGGTACACCAGGAACGCCACCACCAGAATATCCACCACGGCGGTGAGCGTCAGGTCGGGCAAAGATGTAAGAAATCGCGGCATTTTCCGGGCAGGCCAAACCGGATACGACTGCGGCTTCTGGCGCCTCCTTGCGGCTGGTCAGGCCTGGACGCCTCCACCAGAGAAATCCCCGGCCGGGAAATCCCATCTTAACTTGTGGTGCCTGACGTCGGGTGGAGTCGTGCCGCGGCTGCAGTTCCAGTGCGGCTCTGGCGCACGCATTCTTAAGGAGTGATCAGCCCCGCGCGAATGGCATAACGCACCATGCTCGCGGTCTCGTGCACGCCGAGCTTCTCGAGAATGCGGCTCCGGTGCGAGTCCGCCGTCTTATAGCTGATCCCCAGCCGTACGGCCGCCTCTTTGGTGGACTTCCCGTCGGCGATCAGCACCAACACCTGCCGTTCGCGTTCCGTAAGCGCGAAAACCATCTTCACCGACTCTTCGTCCGGCGTGAAGACCCCGCACTTCCGGTCGTTCACATCCACCGCCGAGCCGATAAATCCCATAAAACTGCCGTCCACGTCAAAGCGCGGAATGCCGACATCTTCGAGCCATCGATAATCGCCGCCTGCGCGCTGCAGGCGGTACTGAATGCGAAACGGCTCCCGCGTCGCGAAAGCCCGCATGTAGGTCTCGATGCAGAAGGTGCGGTCGTCGGGGTGCACGCCTTCGGCCCACCCATTGCCGGTCTCTTCGGACATTTCCCTGCCGCGAAACTCCAGCCAGGCCCGGTTGAAATAGGTGCACATGGCATCCGGCCCGGACATCCAGATCATGAACGGCGCGGCGTCGGCCAGCAGGAAGAACCTGGATTCGCTCATCTGGTACAACCGTATCTGGCGCTTGAGTTCAGTCTCCACCTGGGTCAGTCTGTCCCGAAGTGCTCGCGTTTCTTCCGTCTCTGTGCCGGGCGACATTCGAAATCCCACCATGAACCAAGATAATAGCGATTGGTCCAGGACGCGTAAAGTACCAAATTGGTTAACGTTAGTTCTCGATAGAACCATTTGCTTCGGTTAAACCCGCCGTTTATCGTGTTGGATTTGCGGAACTTTTCGGTTCCTTCCAAGGAATTACAATTAAAGTCGATGACTTCCAGGCAGCCGGAGAGCGATGACGATCTGCTCTTGCTCATGCGCAGTGGCGACGAACAGGCGTTCGTTTCGCTGTATCGCCGGCGCCAGGCGGCTATCTATCGCTTCGCCCAGCACATGAGCGGATCGGCCACGGTAGCCGAGGATATCACTCAAGAGGTGTTTCTGGCCTTGATCCGCGACGAATGCGGGTACGATCCCGATCGCGGTACGCTTTCCGGCTACCTCTTCGGGATTGCCCGGAAACTCGTGCTCCGCCACCTGGAGCGTGGCCGCTCGGATGTGACTTTAGACACCGACGGCGAAGATCCCGTGCTGCCGCAGTTGGCGGTGAACGATGACCCATTGGCGGATCTCACCCGCCGCGAAGGCATCGACGCTCTGCGCCGCGCCGTACAAGCGCTGCCGCGCCGCTACCGGGAAGTGGTCGTATTGTGCGACCTGGAGGAAGTGGATTACGCCGATGCCGCTCTGGTACTGGGCTGTCCCATCGGAACGGTGCGGTCCCGGCTGCATCGCGCGCGTGCCCTGCTTCTGGAGAAGCTCAACCAGGAAAGAAGTCTCCGGCCCATGGTCGCCTGGAAGCCGGTGAGGGTTTTGACATGAACTGCCAGGAATTCTGGAAGACATTGCCTGAATTGGCCGCCAAGCCGGACCAACTCGATCATCTGCGGGAGTGTGCCCCCTGCGCCCGGCATTGGGGGCAGCAGCAGGCCCTGACCACCGGTCTGCGGACTGTAGCCGCGGAGTCGCGACACGTGGAAGCGCCCCCCCGCGTGGAAGCCCGGCTGACCGCGGCCTTCCGCGAGCATTCGGGTCTGAGGCCGATTCGGCCCGGAACCTCCCGCCGGCCGCGTAACTGGCAGCCCGTGGCGACCTGGTTGGCGGCGGCCGCGGCCGTGGTGCTCGTTGCAGTGTCGCTCATGAGCAACCACCCTCTCCACCCGGCCCGCCGCGGTTTTCCGGCAGGCGCTCCACTGGCCGTGGTTGCGGACCCTGGATTCGCCGAAGACTCCTACAACAGCGGAGACTTCATCCCCTTGCCCAACGCCGAACGGATCTCTCCGGACGAGGATGTCAACGTGGTGCGGGTGGAAGTTCAGCGCTCCGCCATGATCGCCCTCGGATATGACGTCAGTGCCGACCGCGCTTCCGAACCCGTGGAAGCGGAAGTCGTGCTGGGAGCCGACGGACAGGCCCGGGCGGTACGATTTCTGGATGAGTAGGTAGGTTAGCTGGATATGTTGGTTCGAACGGTTCTCATCGGCGTTCTCGCCCTGTCAGCGGCGAACGCGCAGCCCCCCGGCCCGGCGCGTGGCCATGGGCGCTTCGGCGGCGCATCCGGCCCCATCCTCGATGGCGGCGCGCGCTTCCTCGGCGCCGAGCCAGGCAGGCCCGGACGCGTCGTCCGCAATGCCCCGTATTCGGGCGACGTCGTCACCGAAACCACACAACTGCTGGCGGATGGCAATCGCATCCGCCAACTCAGCACCGTGCACGTGGCCCGCGACTCGGAAGGGCGCACGCGCAGCGAGCAGACCCTTCGGAATCTCGGCGGCCTGGCCCCGAACGCCAATCTGCCGCAGGTAGTCTTCATCAACGATCCGGTAGCCAAAGTCAACTATGCTTTGAATTCCACGGCACACACGGCCGCCAAATCCGCGTGGAACCCGTCCTCGCCGCCGGCCCGTCCGACGATGCGCCGCCCTCCATCGGATGCCGCCCCGAACAACAGCGCCGCGGACCTTCGCCAAACCCCCACCGCGAATCCCAATCTGAAAACAGAATCTCTTGGCCGGCAGACGATCGAGGGAGTGGCCGCCGATGGGACGCGCATCACCCAGACGATTCCGGCCGGCGAGATCGGAAACGAGCAGCCCATTCAGATCGTCAGCGAAACCTGGTACTCACCGGATTTGCAAACCGTGCTCCTGGCGAAACGGTCCGATCCGCGTTCCGGCGAGACGACTACCCGATTGACGAACGTCAACCGGGCCGAACCCGCGCACGCACTCTTCGAAGTGCCGGCCGATTACAAGGTGACGGAAACCGCCGGCCGGTTCGGCCGCCCGCCGGGACAGTAGTCCTCCATCCTGAATTCCACCCTGTACGCGTGCGCCGCTCTCCACGGGCGCCCCAAGGCTACCGACCGGCAGGTCAGTCGCGACTTTGCGATATACTGGTAGCCACTCAAGCACTATGCGGGAAGCTGTCGTCGTATCGAGCGCACGCACCGGGCTCGCGAAGTCGTTTCGCGGCTCCTTCAACATGACCCGGCCGGACGATCTGGCGGCGCACGCCATCCGCTCCGCGTTGGCCGCCGTTCCCCAGCTCCAACCGGGCGACGTGGAAGACGTGATTCTGGGCTGCGCCCAGCCGCACGGCACGCAAGGCCAGAACGTGGCCCGCATCGCCGCCATGCTCGCCGGACTGCCGGTGACCACCGCCGCCACCACCATCAACCGCTTCTGCTCTTCCGGACTGCAGGCCATCGCCATGGCCGCCAACGAGATCCTCCACGACGGCGTCGATGCGGCCATCGGCGGCGGCGTCGAAAGCATCTCGCTGACCCCCCGCGATAACCATCCGAACCCGCTGCTCGAGGCGAGTCTTCCGGGAATCTACATGGTCATGGGCGACACCGCGGAGGTCGTTGCCAAGCGTTACCAGGTCACGCGCGACGCCCAGGACGAATACTCCCTCGCCAGTCAGCAGCGCACCGCCCGCGCCCAGCAGGAAGGCTTCTTCCAGCAGGAAATCGCCCCCATGAAGGTAACGATGGCGGTCCTTGACAAAAAGACCGGCGAGAAGATCGGTACCCGCGAAGTCTGCTGCGACCGCGATGAATGCAATCGTCCCGACACCACACTCGAGGGCCTGCTGGGGCTGAAGCCGCATTTCGATCCCCACAGCGGCCAGGGCTCCGTCACCGCGGGCAACTCCTCGCAGCTCTCCGACGGCGCTTCCGCCACCCTGCTGATGTCCCGCGAGCACGCCGACCGGCTCGGCATCCCCTACAAGCTCGTCTTCCGCGGCTTCGCCGTAGCCGGCTGCGAGCCCGATGAGATGGGCATCGGCCCGGTGTACGCCGTTCCCAGGCTCCTGAAGCGGCAGGGCGTCAAAATGGACGACATCGACATCTGGGAATTGAACGAGGCCTTCGCCGTGCAGGTGGTCTATTGCCGGGACCGCCTCGGCATTCCCATGGAAAAGCTCAACGTGAATGGCGGGTCGATCGCCATCGGTCATCCCTTCGGCATGACCGGCTCGCGCATGACCGGTACGCTCGCCAACGAAATGGCGCGCCGCCCGAAATCGCGCTACGGCGTCGTCACCATGTGCATCGGCGGCGGCCAGGGCGCGGCCGGCCTTTTCGAGGCGGTTCACTGACGTGAGCACACTGACTCTCGTACGGCATGGCCAGGCGGAAGCTTTCCAGCGGGAATTGTCCGAGTTGACCGCGATCGGTCAGGCCCAGGCGTCGAGTCTGGCCGCGTATTGGCTGCAGCATGGCGTCACGTTCGACGAGGTTTACTCGGGCGAACTGCCGCGCCAAATGGGCACCGAGCAGATCGTCGGGGACGCTTTTCGGTACTCTGGCAAGCCTTGGCCAGATGCCCGTCGCGATCCGGCCTGGAACGAGTACGACGCTCCGGGCGTCTTGAAGCAGGCCGCCAGGGCCGTCCTTTTCGAACAGCTGCGCTCGAACCCCGAGGTCTATCGCAACTTCCAGCGAATGTTCGAGGCCCGGATGTCAGACTGGCTGGAAGGCCGGATCGAAGGCAACGGCTTCGAGCCCTGGACCGCGTTCCGCGATCGCGTGACGGGCGCGATCCGCCGCATCATGGACGGGCCGCCTGGCCGCCGCGTGGTCGTCTTCACCTCCGGCGGACCCATCGGCTTTGCCGTGCATTTCGCCCTGCATGCACCAGCCAGGAGTTTCCTGGACGTCAACTGGCGGGTCCGCAACGTCTCGGTGTCCGAGTTCGTCTTCGACCGCGACCGCTTCTCCCTCGACTCCTTCAACGGCATTCCACACCTGGTGGAGGATGCCGCTCTGCTGACCTGGCGATAATCCATGGATCTCAACTACACTGACGCGGAGGGGGCATTTCGCGACGAGTTGCGCGGCTGGCTCGAGCAGAACATCCCCGGAGACTGGCAGGGCCGCAACGGCGGCGGGACCATGGAGGAGAACTTCGCGTACCTGCGTGCCTGGCAGAAGCGGGTGCACGAGGCCGGATGGGCCGGAGTATCGTGGCCGCGCCAGTACGGCGGCCGCG
>Ga0335081_10018619_pt1 | contig 11228 bp, 10 predicted proteins | sample Lox_Sample_35_FD_206713 | JGI IMG/M metagenome (GOLD analysis project Ga0335081, IMG submission 206713) | Soil microbial communities from Loxahatchee National Wildlife Refuge, Florida, United States - Lox_Sample_3.5 | ecosystem: Environmental > Terrestrial > Soil > Wetlands | place: USA... | reverse complement strand
GAGGTCAGCGCAAGGTTTGTGATTTTTTGTACGGCGCTTTTATCAACGAAAGACAGCTATGCCTTGCTGAATCAATTGCATTCTGCGATTCTGAGTGCATCTCAGCAGCCTTGAGGAATTGCGATGTCGGAAGCGGTTCGCGCGGTGCTTTCCGGAATTCGGACGGTCAAAGACATGGTCGCGGCTTTCAGCGATGAGCAACAATGCCGGCGTCTGCTCGAAGCAATGGTCTGGCAGAATGGACGAATCTGTCCGGCTTGTGGGTATAAGAAATCGATAGCCATTGCGGGCCGCGACATGGGAAGACAAAGGGCAAGGCCAGGTCTCTACCAATGCTCCAGCGGCGATTGCCGGTTTCAGTTTACTGCGACGACGCATACGCCGCTGCATTCCACCAAGTTGCCGTTGAGCACGTGGCTCAAGGCTCTGTGGCTGATCCTGCAATCGGACAAAGGCCTCTCCTCGGTGCGGTTGGCCGAGGCGGTCGGCGTAAGTCAGCCAACGGCTTGGCGGGGCCTTGTTGCACGGAGGCTTCGAAAGGCGCGACGGCATGGTCGTGGAATCGTTTACGCAACGCGGACGAAATTGGCTTGCCCGAGTTTTCGCATTCGGTTGAGCGATTTGATCGCGATGGCAACTTCGGTCACGCGGCGAGGGTCTTCGCGCGACTTCAAGGTATCTCCAATGACGCGCTTGTAGCGACTGATCGACGCTTCAACTTTCGAGCGCCTGTTGTAGCCGGACGTCTTTTGCCAGTTCATCCGCCCGTGCGCATCGACCGCGAGAACATGTTGGTCTCGCTGGGTTGGCGATGCCGCGGCCGTTGGCCGAGTCACGGCTCCCTTGCATGGAGGCACGATGAATTTAGCGTTCGGATTTCTCGCCAGGACGCCTTCGAGAACGCAAGTCCGGTCATAAGCGCCGTCGCCCATGAATGAAGCTGGCGCGCCGGCCAATTGATCCAATAGGGGCGCGACATGCAAAGCGTCGTCGACCTCCTTGTCGGTCAGATCAAACGCAACGATTTCACCGCTGTCGGCGTCGATGCCAATGTGGAGTTTGCGCCAGGAACGGCGCTTCGCGGTCCCATGCTTTTCAAACAGCCATTCGCCCGCGCCGCGCAACTTCAGCCCCGTGCTATCGACAATCAGGTGCAGTTCGCCGGTTCCATTTCGCCCGCGGCTGTGAACCGGCAGACCGGACCCTCGCCGGCTCAGCGTCGTATGATCGGGAACCGGCAAATCGATATCCAGCATGCGCATGATCGACCCGATCAAGCCTTCGCTCTGACGTAAGACCAATCGAAATACCGCTCGTAAGGTCAGGGCGGTTTCAATGGCGAGGTCCGAATAATGACGCTGGCCTCCAGGCGTCCTCCGAGGTTGCGCCTTCCAACCTGCCAGCGCCTCTGCGGTGAACCAGATCGTCAGGCTTCCGCGATTGCGAAGCGCCGTTTCATACTCCCGCCAGTTCGTCACCCGATGCCGCTGACGAGGAATGTGATGACGGCCCTTGGAATTAAACTTGAACGGCACGACAGACCCCCGTGATAGCCACGGAAAATATCTGCCCTACAACCCTTAAAATGCCGCCACGCCGATATCCGTGCACCAAAACCACCGACGACGACTGGGGCATTGGAATGTCGTCCGGCAATCCGAGCAAGAGGTTCAGAGCGATCGAGGCCGATAGCAGCGAAGCCTGCTACGCGCAAAAACTTGAGGTCGCGGCCTGCGCCACATCCAAGATCGACCACCGGTGCGCCAGCAGGGAGCCTCGCCATGAAAGGCGACAGCCATCGCTCCATTGATTGCGAGAGAGTGGCTTCCGCGTACTGCGCGGCGCGTCGCTCGTAGAAGGCCCACGTGTCGATCATTTCGGTGTGAGGTTGTTGATGAGGTACGCGCATTGAGGAGGTGACCATGAGCGATTGGTTGTAGCAGGTGTTAGCCGGTCGTTTGCGTTCGTAGGCCGGGCTGTCTGTCTAATATCGGATGGGTAGTCGGAGGCAGATGGTAAAGCGTCACTTTCGATAGGTGTCTACGGTCACATGTAGCGCATGTTCTGCTTTCGTTCCAGCCCTATGAGGTTTCCCCGGTCACTTGGGTTTCGCATAATTGGCTGGGCGTTTGGCTGGGGTCAGTGCAATGTTGAAGCACGAAAATCCGACGCTTGGATCGAAATTTTGCGGGCTGTCCACCCATGAAACGCAAATGACACGTCCTGTCGCTCGCGCTTATTGAGTGGACAGCTATCCATTTGATTTCTCTCATTTCGGCTTCGCGCTGGATCGGTGGACTCGCGTTAGATCAGTGGACTTTTTTATGTCTAACTCCAATCGCGTGTCCGGCAATCGACCCTCGTCTGCCGTAGAACTTCGACGAAACCCGCCCCTTGCGTTGGCTTCATCTATGCCAACCGCGCGGCCCTGCCCCGTGCGATCTGCGCCTCGTTGTAGTAGCGCGACGCCTGCTGCACGGAGCGGTGCCGCGACTGCTGCATGGCCTCGGGAAGCGAAACCCCTTCGCGCGCGGCCTGGGTGAGATAGCCCGAGCGCAATCCATGCGCCGAGTATTGCGCTGGATCGAGGCCGGCGGCGGCGCAGCGGCTCTTGACGATCGCGTTGACGCTCTGCGCATCGAGCGCGGCCGTGCCAAGCTGACCCCATTTATCGACGCGCCGAAACACCGGGCCGCTGTCGATCTTGGAAAATTCGAGCCAGGCGCGCAAGGCGTCGACCGGACGGCCGACGATGAGTGCGCTCTCGCCGGCGTCCGCCGAAGAGGTTTTGGTGCGCCGCAATCGCACGGCCAGCACAGGCAGCGTCGGCCCGTCCGGCGCCTCAGGATCGGCCGGAACCAGCGCGCGCTCTTCGAGGTCGTCCACGCGCAGCCGGACGATTTCGGAGCGCCGGCGCCCGCCGGAGCCGAAGGCGAGCAAGAGCAGCGCGCGGTCGCGGAGATCGATCGCCCTTCCCCGCCCGCAGGTCGCGAGCAACTCGTCGAGAATGTCGCGGGTGATCGCACCGGCGCTCTTTCGCGCGGGCGGGCGATCCGCGGCGCGGATCGAAAGACGCAGGGCGTTGCGGATGGCGGGAGCGCCGAAGGGCCCTTCAAGGCCGCGCCAGCGATGCAGCGTCGCCCAAAGCGCGAGGCGGCGCCGCACCGTGGCCGGTGCGTGCGGACCGCGGGCTCGAAGACGTCCCTCCGCGCGCAAGACGTCGGCCACAGCCTCGGGCATGCCGTGGTCGGGATTTTTCGCGCGCTCCGCTTCGTCCCACAAATGATGGGCGACGAAGCGCAGCACGGCCGTCTCGGGGGCGGGCCAGGCGAGCGGCGCCCCGGTCGCGGCGCGCGACCAGGCTTCGAGATAGGCGAGGTCGCCGGCGAGCGCCCGCAAGGAATTCGCGCCGGTTCCGGCCTTGGCCAGATGCGCCAGCGTGTCGATCTCGGCCGCATCGAGCGCGTCGACGAGCCGGTCGCGCGCGGCCATAGGCAAGAGGCCAGCGAGCATGTCGATGTCGGCGGGATTCTCGCTTTTGCACTTCATGGCGCGCCCAAGGGTCCGAGAACCGGGACAGTTTCGGCGCGCGCCGCGGCGGCGAGTCTTTTGTCGAGCGTCGCCAGCGGCAGTTTTTCGGCCGCCGCCAAAGCGAGATAGCTGGCATCGTAGCCCGAGAGGCTATGGCGCTCGGCGAGCGCCAGAATCAAGCGATCATTGCCCAAGCCTTCGTCGACGATCGGAAACAGGCGCAGTTGCGCCATCGACAGAACGGCCTCCCCAGGCTTCAACCGCCCGCGCCGCTCGGCCATGAGAAACAGGTTGCGGGTCTCGAACCAGAACAGCGAGGGCGCGCGGCCGGGGTCCGCCGCGAGATTCGACATCAGCCGGTCGGCCGCGTCGTTGCGCTCGTCGGGCAAAAACCAGGAGGCGGCCAGGGAGGCGTCGACGACGAGCGCCATCAGAACCGGCACCCTTCGTCGCGCCAGGCGAGCAGCTCTTCGGGCGTCGTTTTGGCCCGGCCGGCGCGCGCCGCCTTGACCTCGGCGACGAGCGCCGCAAAATCCTCGGCGCGGGGAATGCGGGTGAGGCGGGCGATCGGATCGGCGCCGCGCGCGATGATGACCTCTTCGCCGGCTTCGACCTTGGCGAGGAGTTCGGAGAGCCGGGTCTTGGCTTCGCCGATTTTTACCGTGAGCGACATGGGGATCCCTTGAGCGGTTTTGCTGGAGCAAAATTCGGACGGCGGCCTCGCCTATATAGAGGGAACAGGCACGCTCTTCCCGGCGTTCGGGCGCGCGACGCGGGCGTTTCGGGGAGTTTCGGCTATTCTTTTGGCTTGGTCAAGCGTTGGTTTGCTCGCCATCGATAAGAGGTACTTATCGATTGTCATTGGCTGGGACGAGCCACCCGCATCGACGGAACCGACCCGCAGCTTCGGCTCTGCAATGCCCGCGCCTCCACGTCGACGCCCGTGGCGCGCGTTTGGCTTCGACTGGAAGATGAGAGCATGCAATGTCGTGGGGTTCGTCACGCTGATAGCTTGAAATGATTCTCAAATAAGCTGCAGCAACGTGCGCGAACCAACGCATTCTTAAATTTTCGGGGTTTGTTTCACTCTCGGTGCAAGGGCCGGTAATTGCGCGCTCGCATGAGGCGCGGCATGTTGCGGGATGAAAAAATCAGCGCACTGGGCGCCCGCGCCAAATTTGACGATCCTGACGGTCGAGCGGGATGAGACGAATTGGGCGGTTTCATTGAGCGGCGGCGATCACGCAATATGCCCTGTTTGTCGGGTTCGATCGCATTCTCGGCATAGTTCATATCGACGGACACTCCGCGATCTTCCAGCGCAAGGCACGCCTGTCGAAGTCCGGGCTAAAATGACGCGCTGGCGTTGCCGAAATGACCGATGCGAGCGGCGCATCTTCGCCGAGCGCATTCCAGGGCTTGCAGCGCCGTTTGCGCGCCGGACCACGCGCCTTGCGGGCATTGTGCGACTTTTCGGTCATAGCGCTGGTGGACGCCCGTCAGAACGGCTGATGGCGCGCCTTGGCATGCTCGTAGGCCACTGCACTATCCTACGAGAGGTGAAGCGAAGCGCGCAAACCGATGCGAACGCGGCGCTGGTCAGAGTGGCGGGCATTGATGATTGGGCGAGGAAGAAAGGTATGAACTACGGAACGGTGATCGTCGATCTCGAGCGACGACAGGTGGTGGACGTGCTACCAGACCGTTCGGCCGCTTCCACCGCCGAGTGGCTCAAAAGGCATCCGGAGATCGAAGTGATCAGCCGCGACCGCGCCGGACTCTATGCCGATGGCGCACGCGTAGGAGCCCCGCAAGCGCGGCAGGTTGCCGACCGTTTCCACTTGCTGCAGAACTTCCGGGAGGCGGTAGAAAGGCAGCTGATTTATCCGGGCGGGCCGGTACGGAGAAGCAGCGACGGCGCTCCGGAAAAATCCCATTCCCAGAGAGTTTCCCAGGGCGCGCATCGGCATTTTGCACGGCGAGCGGCCCGTGCTGCGCAACTTGCCAGATTTGCTGAAATCAAGGTTCTTTATGAGGCTGGCGAAAGCATCACCGCGATCGCGCGCGCATTGGGCCTCGGGCGACGGCGTGTTGAGCGCTGGTCGCGTTTCATTGTCCTGCCCGAACGCAACGCGATAGAACCGAAAGCATGCACGCCTGCCCACTTCGAAGCGCTCCTATCGCGCCGCTTTACCGAAGGAACCACATCGGTGCGGCTCCTGTTCGGAGAGATAAAGCAACAGGGGTATACGGGCTCCTATAGTCATCTGGCGCGGTTCATCGCGCCATGGAAAGACGCCGGCCGACCGCTCGACTTTATCGTCGAGGCGCCCCTCGATCCTGCGTCGCCAGGATCGTCGTCGGCGGCGGCCTGTGGTGTTCGTCCTCCTGCGCCAAGAATCGATCCAACGACAGGTCGTCACATCTCGCCGCTCACCGCAGCGGCGCTTTGCGTCAAGCCAAGGGGACAAATGACGAGCCGCCAGTTGACCGTCGTCGATGCTCTGAAAGCGGGCTCGGAGGAATTCACCACCATGCGTCAGTTGGCGATGCGGTTTCACGGTCTGTTTCGCGGCGGCTCCTTGGAAAAGCTGGACGAGTGGCTACGTGACGCGTTTTCTTGCGGCATCTACAGCATGCGACGCTTTGCGAAGACATTGCGGCAAGACAAAAGCGCAGTGCAGAACGCTGTGACGGACCCGTGGAGCAACGGACAGACGGAGGGCCAGATCAATCGATTGAAGACGCTCAAGCGGTCGATGTATGGTCGAGCCAGCATTGAACTGCTTCGTGCGAGGATGCTACCGCTTCAGGAATACGACTTGCACCGAGAGTGAAACAGACCCTATTGAAGTGTAAATCGACAGCAGTTAGCGTCGTATCATTTGTTCTCGGTTATTCGTTTTCGGGGATGACGAATTGGTCTGAAGGCCCAGGCGACGAGGATTGCTCGGATGCAATCAAAAATGACCTCACGTTAAGCTGCTGTCGCCACGCTTTTTGTTCTTTGCTAAAGACCGTGCATCGATCTCGAAAGATCGCCCGCCTATACCACTTTTGAATACAGAACTTCCGTCTTGCTTATGAAGAGAAAATATCACGTTCGTATTCGACACGAGAACTCGCATCGTCGATCTATTCACCTCCAGGATCTCAACTTCCATCGGCTCTTCTTCACGTTCAATATTGCTCAAAGAGACATGCATTATTTCACCACCAAATTCGTCGCGGCGCCCACAACGGGAACTTCGGTCTCAAATTCCGCGTTGGAATTCACGCGTATTACAATATCGACCCGCCGTGATCCCGCCAACCACTCGCCGTCGAAATGGCGCTCCTCTCAGAACTCCTGTTTCAACCCAGCAAAAAACCCCCGGCGCGGGCCATATTGCGGGGCGAACACGCCGATGCCGGAGCCGCTGCGAATGACATATGGGTAGTCGAGCAGGTTGACGACATCGAAGCGGAGCGTGACCGGCTTGCCCCAGGGCGTGGAAAATTCATGCGACAGACCGAGGTTCACCTGAGTATAGGGCGCGACGTGATCGGTGTTGGCGAAGCCCTGGCGCAAGCCGCTTCCGTAAATCAGATCGGCGGAAACCAGCGTCCCGAGGAAGCGATAGGAGGCGCCCGCCGATCCGGTCCATGTCTGGGCGTGATCGGTGTAGATGTAATTCGTCGCGATATAGGGATATTCGCTGGCGTCGAACAGGAACTGATTTGACGTGACCTGCGTCGCCCGCTGGCGCCCCCAGGCGAGATTGCCGTAAGCGCGGAAATCGCCGCTCTGATAGACGGATTTGAACTCGACGCCAGTGTTATAGGCGCGATCGTAATTGAAGGCGGTGAGCACCAGCGCCTGGCCGAATTGCCCGTCGTCGATCAGATTGCGCGCGCGCTTGAAATAGGCGTCGACGCCGACTTCAAGCTCCTTCGTCAGCTTCTGGGTCACGCCCGTATCGATGTAATTCGAGCGCTCGGGACGAACCGGACTTGAGAGCGGGACGGACGGCTGCTGCGTCGTGTTGTTGTAGAGCGCCAAATTCGTGGGAACCGCGAGCGCCTGCTGCGGCGGCGTGAAATAGCGGGCGTAGGCGATATGGAAGGTGGTTTCATCCACCGGCTTGAAGACGATGCTGACGCGCGGGCTGAGCTGGTTCGCATCGACGAACTGCCACATCTGATCGAAGCGCAGCCCTGAGTTCAGCGTCAACCTGTCGGTGATCTTCCATTCGTCCTGCGCATAGACGCCGGCGAGCCAGCCAAGCTTGGAATTGGGGTCGCTCACGCCGAACGGCGTGTCGATCGGATTCCCGTTCGCGTCGAGCGGTTCGAGGATCGACGAATTGACGGTTTGCGTCCTCTCGCCGCTCGCCGTGAAGCCGGCGCGTAGCGTATGGCCGGAGCCGACGCGGTAAGCCCCGTCGCCTTGCAGGCCGTTGACGAAACTGGAGCGATAGACATCCGACGAGACGCCGTTGAACACGAGATCGCCGACCTCGTCAGGCACGAAATGCAGCTCCGAATAGCGCGAGAAGAACGACAGTTGCGTGTCGATGTCGCCGCCGGCGTGGGTCAATGCGACGACATTGTAATAATTGCGCTCGACCTGGTTCTCGTTGAGCTTGGCGGAGTCGAAATTGCTTATCCCGAAAGCTTCGAACCCCGGCTGCTGGCCGGGATTGTTCGGGATTTGATAATTGGCGACCGAGGTTCCCGTGATGAAGCTGAGCTTGGTCGCGTCGTCGATGGCATAGGACAGGAAGCCGAAGAACCGGCCCTGCCGGGTTCGGTCGTGGATCGCCTCGTAGCTGCTTGTCGGGTTTTCGATCCCCAGGCTGTTCATGACCAGCCGGCCCGCCGCGAAGACCTCCCATTGGCCGATCTTCGCGCCATAGTCGAACACGGTCTGGCCCGTTCCATGACTGCCGCCGTAGAGCGTCACGCTGCCGCCCGGCGTGGTGGGCGGCGCGCGCGACACGATGTCGACAAGCGCGGAAGTGCGCAGCCCATATTGGGCCGGCAGAGCCCCGGTGACCAGCGTCATCGAGCTGGCGAAGCTGGTCTCCATCAGCTGCGAAAAACCGGAAACGCCGTCCGGCAGAAGAATGCCGTCGACGCGATACTGCACATTGGCGTGCTCGTTGCGGACATGGAGATTGCCGCTGGCGGCGGAGTCCTGCGACACGCCGGGCGTTTGTAGCAGAACTTTTTCGAGCGGCGTCTGATCGCCCTGCGGCAGCGCCTCGATCGCCGCGCGGTCCAGGGCGTAAACATTGGCGCCCTCCTTGGGGAGCAGCTCGCGCTCAAACGGGTTGGCGGGGTCCGCAAAGGGGTTAGCCGGTTGCGGCGCGGACGGCGTCGCGGCGGGGGCTGGCGCAGGTGCGGTGACCTGCGCGGCCGCGGGTCTGGCCGCGGCGCCAACTTCGATGGTGGGCAGCGCCTCTTGAGCCGAAGCAAAATCCCCCGCGCTCGAAAGACTCGCCGCTGCGGCGAGTCCGACAAGACGCCATCCGAAACCAGCTTTCATTGGATATCCCCCTGTTTTCAAGCGAGTTGACGACGGCGTCCGTGTGCCGAGAGGAAGCGAGATCTGGCGGGCTTGTCGAACAGGGGCTCCCCCGCGATTAAAGGTAATGTTATTACGTAACATTCCTGCTGGCGCCTTTGAAACGAATGTTATAACGTTTGTCAAGCCGCATCACGCAGCCGCGGCAATAAGGAGGGGGCAGATGAGCAGCCGCAAGGCGCGGGGGAGGGTGGCGGATATTCTCGAAGCGTTGCTCGCATCGCCGCGCCCGCTAAGCGCCTATGATCTCATTGCGACGATCGGCCCGCAGGTTCGAGCGAGCCCACCCACGATATATCGTGCGCTCAAAAAGCTGATCTCCGATGGAAAAGTGCATCGGATCGAGTCGCTGAACGCCTTCGTCGCATGTCGCCATTCGAAATGCGCCGAGCTTGACCATCAGCATGAGAGGGGGATCAGCTTCGCCATCTGCGACCGCTGTGGTTCCGTCGACGAATTCTTCGATCCTATCGTTGGTGAAAGACTGGACGCCGATCTTTCCGCTCGTTCCTTCTTGCCCCGCGCCGTCACGGTCGAAGTGCGAGGTCTCTGTGCAAACTGCCAGTCGGATGAAGTGAGCGCGGCGACGTGACCGATCTCCTTCCAGACATCATCCCGGTCGTCATCATCACCGGCTTCCTCGGCGCGGGCAAGACGAGCTTGCTCAACAGCTTGCTCTCGGACTCTTGTTTTCGCGATACGGCGGTCGTCGTCAACGAGTTCGGCGACATCGCCGTCGATCACAATCTTGTGCGGGTCGGATCGCAAGATCTTATAGTCACGACCACGGGATGTTTGTGCTGCACGGCTTCTTCCGACATCCGTGCTTCGCTCTTCGAACTGCTTGAGGCTCGCCGCGCTGGCTTCGCGCCGCCTTTCTCTCGAGTTCTGGTCGAGACCACCGGCCTAGCCGACCCCGCTCCCATCGTGAACGCGTTGACGCCAGGAGCATTGCCAGCCAAGGAGCTGCGCGACGAGGTTATCGGGCGCCGGTTTCGCCTTGTCGCGATCGTAACGTGCTTCGATGTGATCACGGGCGAGCTGGCCTTGACCCGCGCCTTCGAGGCGGTGAAGCAAGTCGCATTCGCCAGCACCATCGTGCTTACCAAGACTGATCTCGCAAAGGATCCGGCGTCCCGCCGTGACATCGCGGAATTGACCACGCGGCTCGCCAAAATGAACCCGTCGGCCAAGATCCTCGATCGCAATGATCCCGGTTTTTCTTTCGCCGACTCCTTCGATGGAACCTACACTCCATCAAGCCAAGTGGACGATGTTGGCGGTTGGCTCGCGCTCGACCGCATGCTGCGATCGCGGGACGCGCACGTTGGTCCGGCTGCGTCCTCCTCCCACGCCAACGACATCCGCGCGATCTCGCTCATCCATGACGGCCCGGTGACGCGCGTGGCGCTCGACGCCTTTCTGAGGCTTGTCTCGAGCACTGTCGGCGCCAATCTCCTTCGGATGAAGGGGCTGGTGCGCATTGCGGACGATCCGGATCGTCCAATGGTCGTGCATGCGGTCCAGCACTTGATGCATCCGCTGACGCCCCTATCCGCCTGGCCGGACGAGGATCGTCGGACGCGTCTTGTCGTCATTGGTCGCGGCCACGATGAACGCGCGCTCGTCGAGGTATTCCATGCACTGATGGAAGCGGACAATCGAAGCGCCAGCGCCCGAAACTGGGGTATTTCGGCCCTCGCGGCGGCTTGCGTCCTAGCTGTCGCGATTGGCGCGGCTCTCTTGCATCTCGAAGGACCTGACTCCACCGCCGCAATCCGCCAGCTCGTCAACTCTGCAAATGGAGACCGTCCATGACCGCTCAAGCAGCAATCCCCGTCACTGTCTTCACCGGGTTTCTCGGCGCTGGCAAGACCACGCTTCTCAATCGGGTCCTGACCGAGAACCATGGCAAGCGTTACGCGGTGATCGTCAATGAATTCGGGGAAGTCGGGATTGACAATGATCTCGTCGTCAATGCGGAAGAAGAAATCTTCGAAATGAACAATGGTTGCATCTGCTGTAGCGTGCGCGGCGACCTCATCCGCATCATCGAAGGCTTGATGCGGCGACGCGGTAGATTTGACGGCATTTTGATCGAAACCACAGGCCTCGCCGATCCGGCCCC
>Ga0335081_10018618_pt1 | contig 11228 bp, 15 predicted proteins | sample Lox_Sample_35_FD_206713 | JGI IMG/M metagenome (GOLD analysis project Ga0335081, IMG submission 206713) | Soil microbial communities from Loxahatchee National Wildlife Refuge, Florida, United States - Lox_Sample_3.5 | ecosystem: Environmental > Terrestrial > Soil > Wetlands | place: USA... | reverse complement strand
AGGACAGTTTTCGTAACGGTGCGGTTGTCGCCGGCGCCGCTGGCGGTCTTGCGGATGCAAGAGAGCGTCAAATCAATTCCGTGCTCGGCGGTGGTCTTGAGCTGAAGATGAATTCTTCCTGTAAGCCGGCCGCCGGCAGAGAATGGCAGCGAGTCAAACTCGAAGTAGGTTTTGCCAAAACGCTTGCGGCGGAGCGTAGCGCGCACGGCATAGGCGAAAAGAATGGCGCCCACGGCGTCAAAAGCGAGAAAGACGAAAGCGCGCGGGTCGAGCTTGCTCAACATGCCGGGCAGGAGATTGAGTGTAGGAGGAAGCAAAATCGCGTTGACGAAGATGCAAATAACCCAGAGCAGGATTTCCTTGCCTTTGTTTTGGCTGTTGGCACGGCTGGCGGCCCAATCGGGCTTCCAAAGCCATGGCGAGGTTGGGTTGGCTTCTTCTACCGCAGCGAGCTGTTGCATGCGTCGGTAGCCGCTGAAGGCAACGAAAATCAAACCGGCCCCGATAGAGCTAATCAACGAGGCGATGATCAGACCGGTGAGGGTATTGACCGAGACATTGGGGCTCTTCGTGAGAACGCTGAAGAGAAAAGACAGGCCGGGAAGGAGGAAGACCAAACCAAACAGGGTAAACAAGATGGCCGCGCCTTTTGAGGGTTTCATGACACAAGTGCTCCGTCGGCTCCGGTAGGTCGCTGAAACAATGTTAGGGTGGCGAACCGCTATCCCGAATGCATCGCGCGTACTAGTTTGCTCTTGTCGTCATTGCCCGTACGGACAGGTGGGCATCGGGCGTTCTTCCGACGGTTAGAGAACGAAAGACAATGCCTATCGGGACACGCAGCCGGAAGCAAGGGCTAGTGGATAAAGCGGGGCGTTGTAAGTTGGTCTGAGCCTTTCCCGGAACGCTACGCTGGAGTTCGAGAAGACGAATGGCGGAAATCAAAGGGACCGTGTTGATTGATTCGATGAAGGCGATCAAAGCACGCGGCGGCGAAGCCGAGTTCCAGAAGATCCTGCGGAACGTGAGCGAAGAAACGCGGAACATCTTCGAGAGTCGGATCTCCGCGTCGAGCTGGTATCCGGTGGATGCTTTCGCCGAGTTTCTTGAGGCGGACATTCGTGAGACCGCGAACGGAGTGCGCGAAGTGCTGATCACGCGAGCAGAAAAGGTCATCGAAGCGCAGTTACAAGGAATCTACCGCGTGTTCATTAAGTACGGGTCGCCGATGTTTGTGGTGAAACGGATCGCGGCAGTGCATGCCACGTATTACCAGGGCATTGAAATTCTGCCGCAGGCGCATGAGTCAAATGGAGCGACAATCCGATACCTGGGTTTGCGCAAGCGCCACGAAATCATGGGTTACGGGATTATCGGATTTTTTCGTAAAGCACTGGAGATCTCCGGAGCGCGGGACATTGCGGTGAAATTCACAGTACCGATTTCCGACGAACGAGAGTACGCGGAATTAACGATCACCTGGGCGTGAGAAAGGGCGGAGAAACGCTTCGCCAAACCGAAAGCACCAGAAGCGCGCAGAGCAAATCCAAAAATGGGGTTCAGTCGCCGGGAATCGCGGAACGAAAGCTTTTTTCCACGCTGGACGGAAGAACACCGAGCTGCTGCATGAGACTGAAGTAGTCCATGGTGACGAAGGACTCGATGATTTTTCCGTTGGATACGTGGTTGACGGTGACGCCATCGAAGGAGATCTTCTTGTTGGTGGGAGGCACACCGCGATATTCGCGTTTGTGAGTGCCGGAGAAGGTCCAACAGGCGACCACCTTGTTTTTTTCGGTGATAAAGTCCTCGACAGAAAAGCGCAAATCCGGAAATGCGGCGATGAAGCGCGCGACGATGCCCTTGTAGGCCTCGGGACCGACCGCGGAGCCGGCGAGATGCGGGTCGTTCAGCGCATGAGTGGGAGCGATGAGCTCGCTGACGGTTTCCAGTTTGCGCTGGTTCCACACTTCCTCATACAGGCGACGGACGACTTTCCTGGGATCGACGGCCATGGGACAACCTCCCGAAGGCGAATAGTGGGAGAGGCAAGTAAAGGGAGCCTACGCCGAAGAATGCCTGTTTGGCAATGCAAAGAAGTAGCGGTAAGCCGCGAAACGATTGTTCGCCGCCTAGCAGAACTCCTGCAAATGGTCGTTCTCGACGCTAGTCGCACCGCTAGAAAAGCACCGTCGAGACGCGGCACTTCATATCGGAGGAACCGTCGATGAGAATACTTCCACGCTTTTTGCTACGCCAAAGCGTCGGGGAAAAGTTCGCGGAGCTTTTCGGTGCGGAAGGCAAAGATGCGGCGGACGTCGGGCGCAACCAAGAGTGAGTTGATCAGCGCGCCGCCGGTTACGGCATAGGTGACCTGATCGCGGACGCAAGTTCGGCCATCGCGCTCGAAAAAGGTGTGTTCGTGATACCAGAGGCGATAGGGACCGCAGACCTGCTGGTCCACGAAACGATGCGGTGGTTCCCAAGCGGTGATTTTGCTTTCCCAGCGGATCGGGAACCCACGCAGGCGCAAACGATATTGGATGCGGGTGCCAACAGCCATAACGATCGGATCGGGAGTGAGAACGTGGAAGTGGAGCCAAGGCGGAGTGAGTGTTTCGAGATTGGCAGCACTGGAGAAAAAAGCAAAGACTTCCTGAATGGGGCGAGCGAGCCACAACTCGGAAGTATACTGAAACGTTTTCATGCGCCAGGGCGAGCATAGCAAATGAGCGGCGACTTCGTGTGCGAGGAAATCGGGCGAGGAGCGGGAACGACGGAGAAGGCCGAAGGTCTACTACGCTTGTCTTGGGACCCCTCAAATAGGAGGAGTGCGAGGAGTTTGAAGAGTCCCGAGACAAGCTGGACGGAGTTAAAGTGAACTACAGCTCAGTGCGTTGTAACGCGACTGTCAGCGAACCGAATCAAGGAGTAACGTGGACGCTGATGGCGACGTTGGAGCCGTTGTCGCTGCGATAGGTAACGTCGGCGTTCGAACCGACCTTGAGGGTGCCTTCCACGGTGGTGTTCTTGTCAATCGAGAAGGTCATGGTGCGGGCGCTGGAAGGAGTCTGCGAAGATTGCGAGCTCTGCTCCATCGCGGAACCGACGGTCAACGTGAAAGAGTTGCGATCGACGGAAGCAATCTTGCCGGAGACGGACTGCGTCTGCGCGGTGGACTGCGACGGTTCCTGAGACTGGGCCGACTGCGCCGGAGGCAGAGCGAGAGCGCCGCCTACGAGAACCAAACCTGCCAAGCTGGACAAACCGAAACGCCATGCATTCTTCATTTTCTGTATCCTCCTCGGATATTTGGCCGAGTGCCCGGTAGAGAAGCAGACGGAGTGCCAGAGTTTTGCGAAGCGGAGCAGAACTCGCGAAGTGTAATGAGTTAAAAGGCTTAGCCGGAAGTTACGAGAATTCGGCGCACCAGATCTCACAGTACCAGAACCGGAAAACTCTTCTCGGTGATATAAAGAAAGTGACTAGCGGCGATGTTGCCAGTTAGATTGATGCGGAAAGTTCTCGCGGCGTCAGCCTTCCGGGGGCGCGCAAAGTACAGGTTTTCATTGAGGCGTTGCTACAGGAATCTTCGTATTGCCGGTAGCAGCCGGCTTGGCCGATTCTTTAGCAGCGACTTTTGTCGCCGTGGAAGACGACGAAGCGTCGAAGAAAGACGGATTCAAGGACGCGGTTAGAGGGTAAGACTTGCCGTGATCGGTAAGTTCCGTCAGCAGTAACTCGTAACGGAAACCATCGGGATGATTTTTACTGCGCAGCAGGACGAGCAGCCCGCGCACTTCTGAATCGGCGTGAATGACCACGCCATCACCCAAGGCGAGGTCGGAGACTATCCAGCCGTGAAACTCGCTGCCGTCGCGATCAAGTGTGGAATCGATGGGGCGGAGCAATTTGACATGCACCATGGTGCCCTGCGGCAGCGCGTCGAGGGGATCTTCGGCAACAGGGCGAAGACGCGTCTGCAAGTAGAAAGTAAGAATGCTGCCGGACGGAACGCGTAGAGGCGGGACGCCTGAGGCATTTGGCGAAGCGAGAATCGCAGCGGTAGAGGATGCAGGCGGAGCCGAGGACGGAGTTGGTGGCGCTACCTGACTTGTAACTTGCGCGGACGAGATTGCCGCAAACACACCCGCGACGCACAGGAGCACCAACAGCCGTCGATACACGAGCTAGACCCTTTGGACCTTTCCTTCTGCGGGACCCGAACCACGCCGAAGGTTCAAGTGTAGAAGTGCGTTTTGGCCGAGTCAAAACAAAACAGAAAAAAAAGTGCAAATAAGTACAGTGGTACGTAATTTTTACGTGGCAATTCAGGGCGCCGAGGGAAACTGCAGCGCTAGCGCCACTTTTTATTGAAAGCGGGATGATCCACTGAACTTACACGACGTCGATTTTGGCATGGTGTCCCGGGGCGAAGGCGATCTTGCGGTCGCAAGTCAGAAGGGGGGCGCCGAGTAGCTCAGCGAGGGCTACATACGCGGCGTCATAGGCCGTAAGTGTCCCGCGGAGTTCCCAGATACGCGGAATCAGAAAATCATGCGGATAGCGATTCAGCGGCAAGTCGCCGAAGTCTTCGAGGGCTTCCTGCCCCCGCTGTTCCGTAAGCATCTTCTCTCGCACATAACGACGCAATACCTGGGCGACTTCAACATCGAGCAGATGAGGAGCGTGCAGAGACTCGGAGACAAAGCGCTGATCGATCTTGACTCCGGTGGGCGACTGAAGGAGCCACTCAATCGCGGCGGAGGCGTCGAGAACGATCACCGCGTGTCTCGCTCGCTGCGAACGGCTTCCGCCGCGGGCATCGACACCGAAGTACGTGAGCGATGGCGCACACGTTCCCGGAGTTCCGCGAGAGTAGGCCGTTCGGCAACATGGCGGAGCTCAGCCAGAAGAAAATCAGAGAGCGACATTCCCGCCAGCGCGGCCTGTGCCTTCAGCGTACGATGCACCGTGTCGGGAACATTGCGCACTTGGATCATCTTGGACATGCTGCAAGCATAAACACATGTGGAACACATGTCAAGCGAGGAGCTCTAGGTCGCTGCCCGCAAAATTTCGAGGCCGACAGAAACAAGCAACTGTGGAATGGTGGGCCTGGGTAGACTTGAACTACCGACCTCGCCCTTATCAGGGGCGCGCTCTAGCCACCTGAGCTACAGGCCCTCGCGTACCGAGGAACAACACTTGGCATTTTACGATGAGGCTGCGCGGTCCGCAACAGCGAGAAACACGAAAAGTGCGAGTTCGGGGCGGCTCAGGGGAATCGCACGCGAAGGTGAAGGGATTAGCTCGCAGTTTTGCGCTACTCTTCGGAGGCGGTAGCACGCGGCGGGCGGCTGGCCAGCACGGCTCGACTCGGCAGGTGAATCAAGCGCAACCCGTTGGCACACTGCCCGGAGAGCAAGTCGAGATTTTCCAAGGCGGAGTTCTTGCCGGCAGCCAGCCGTGGCTTACCACCACGCGTTTGCTGCAGGTGTTGTCCACCAAAACTGGGGAGTGAGCAAGAACCTACTGCACGAAGCCCACATTCGGAGGTGGCGGAACCATGCCAGCGGAAGGCTCTTTGATGGGGCCAAACTGCGCCTCGTAGCGGCCGATGTTTTCCTCGAGAGTTTTCAGGATGCGCTTGGCGTGGCCCGGGCTGACGATCATGCTGCTAAGCAGTTTGCCTTGCTGGCCGTTGGGGAAAATATAGATGAAGTTCAGCGTGAATTCTTCCATATTGTGATGAACCATGACCAGGTTGCTGTACTGCCCCTGTAATTCCTTTTCGTCGGCTTTAATTTGCACTTGGCCCGGCAACGGGCGCGGTTGCTCTTCCATGCGGTCTCCTCTTGTGCAGTTCCCTGTTGTGTCGCACTGATAAGTCTGGCGAAAGACGAAGGGCCTGAAGGTATCACACTGGCGTTCGCCTCGTGTATGGCCAACCAGGACATTTTTCGGGGGGCGAGGATGGACCGAGGCACTTGCCGAAAGATACAGCAACAGTCCTATTGACATTGGCATTGGTTAAATGTAGTTTCTACGTGATATTCACCATAGTTAACACAAAAGATGTCCTATAGTATGCCTCCGCAGGTCCAGCCCGAAGCCGTAAGCAGCGCCGAAGCAGGCGCGGCGAGGCGGCTCTCTGCTTCCGGCCGGGCCACCGCACCCTCGCTACCGGAAGCGCACCGCAGCATTCCTGTTGCACACGGGGCGTCGTGGATCCGGAAAATTATGGCGTTCGCCGGGCCGGGTTACCTTGTGGCGGTCGGCTACATGGACCCCGGCAACTGGGCGACGGACATCGGCGGCGGGTCGAAGTTCGGGTACACGCTGCTCAGCGTGATTTTGATCAGCAACGTGATGGCGATGTTTCTGCAGGCATTGAGCGCGAAACTGGGAATCGCGTCAGGACGCGATTTGGCGCAGGCTTGCCGGGAACACTATTCGCGCAGCACTACGATTGGGCTGTGGGTGGTGTGCGAAATTGCGATTGCGGCGTGTGATCTGGCGGAAGTGTTGGGATCGGCGGTGGCGCTTAAGCTGTTGTTTGGGTTGCCGCTGCTGGTTGGCGTGATTATCACCGGGCTGGATGTGTTGATTGTGTTGGCGCTGCAAGGGCGCGGGTTCCGATTGATTGAAGCGTTTGTGGTGACGCTGATTGCGACGATCGCAGGATGTTTCGTGTACGAGATTTTCTTTGCGCATCCGATCTGGCACGAAGCGATGGCTGGGCTGATTCCGCGAGCTGAGATTCTGCGGAATCGGGACATGCTGTACATCGCGATTGGGATTTTGGGTGCGACGGTGATGCCGCACAATTTGTATTTGCATTCAAGCGTGGTGCAGACGCGGGCGTTTGGAAGGTCGACGGGAGAACGGCGCGAGGCGATTCGCTTCGCAATTTTCGATTCGACTGTCGCGTTGGGGTTTGCGCTGTTCATCAATGCGGCGATCCTGGTGCTGGGTGCGGCGGCGTTTCACACGAGAGGGTTGCACGACGTGGCGGAGATTGCGGATGCGTACAAGTTGCTGAGCCCGGTGCTGGGCGTCAGTTTGGCGAGCACGGTGTTTGCCTGCGCGCTGCTGGCGTCGGGGCAGAATTCGACGCTGACAGGGACGCTCGCCGGACAGATTGTAATGGAAGGCTTTCTGGACATCCGGCTGAAGCCGTGGATGCGGCGGCTGATTACGCGAGTGCTGGCGATTGTGCCGGCAGTGCTGGTGATCGGGATTGCCGGGGAGAGCAAAGTCACTTCGCTGCTGATCTTGAGTCAGGTCGTGCTGAGTTTTCAGTTACCGTTTGCGGTGATTCCGCTGATTCAGTTTACGGGTGACCGAGAGAAGATGGGCGAGTTCGCAAATTCAAAGCTGACGGCAGTGCTGGCGTGGATTGTGGCGGCGGCGATTTTGTTTTTTAATGGCGAACTGCTTTGGCTCATTTTCCGGTCGTAATGGTTCTCAGGGATTAGAAACAATTAAACACAGAGACACAAAGAGGAAGGCTGCGTGGGCGGCGTTATGGCTGGGTGTGGCCTGCTGGAGAGCTGGCTGCAGCGAAAGAGCGGAGGAGCAGGACGAGTTGCCAGCGCTGTTCTTCGCTGAGTTTGCGTTTAAAGGTGGGCATGGGCTTGTGGCCTTCGCTGATTTTGTAGAAAAGCTCGCCATCGGTGACGGTGTTCAGGTGCGAAGGATCGGAGAGGTTGGACGGATTGGGGTAGTAGCTCTTGGCATCGGCGCCGTCGCCTTTGCCGGTGTCCCCGTGGCAGTTGGCGCATTTGTCGGAATAGATGGATTTGGCGGCGGCCAGCGCGGCAGCTGAGGGTGGAATGGGATTCCGGCGTTGCTTAGCTTCTTCGGGAACACGCCACGGACGATTTTCGGAAACAGCGTAAGCAATCGCTACGGCGGCGAGCACAAGGAGCGCGGCAAACAAGATTTTCGTCTGACGAGGATTCGCGGGCATCGCGAAATTCTCGCACAGCACGGGCCCGGGAAAAAGCAGCCTGCGCAAGAAGATCGCGCCAAATACACGCGGTAAACCTCATCGGATATTTGCAAAATCGCCGCGGCGAGATATTCTCCTACGCAAATTTCGACGTTCAGGAGAACTCAATGCGGAAGATTGCGTTTGGCTGGTTCGGGCTATTGTGCGCGCTGGTGTTGGCGCCGGCAGCGCAAGCGGAGCCTGGAGCGGTGCGCTGCGGGAAATTGCTGGATGTGCGCGCGGGGCGAATGCTGACGGATCAGGTCGTGGTGTTCGATGAGTCGGGAACGATCACGGCGGTCGGACCAGCCGCGAGCACGAAACCGCCGGCCGGTGCGGCCGTGGTGGACTTGTCGACGGCAACGTGTCTTCCGGGCTTGATTGACGTGCACACGCATATCACGACGGATCCCAATTCCACAGGCTACGAGGGGCTGGGAATTTCTGCGCCGCGCGAGGCGGTGACCGGCGTGAAGAACGCACGGCTCACTTTGCGGTCGGGTTTCACCACGGTTCGCAATGTGGGCGCGAGCAGCTTCACGGATGTGGCCGTGCGCGACGGAATCAACGCCGGCGAAATTGAAGGGCCGCGGATGCTGGTGTCCGGGCCGCCACTGGGAATCACGGGAGGGCACTGCGACAACAATCTCTTGCCGTACGAATTTCATTTTAGGGATCAAGGTGTGGCGGATGGGCCGTGGGCAGCGCGAGCGAAGGTACGGGAAGTCGTTAAGTATGGAGCCGATGTGATCAAGATTTGCGCGTCCGGCGGAGTGCTGAGCAAAGGTGACCAGCCGGGGACGCCGCAGTACACGCTCGAAGAGATGCAGGCGATTGCGGAGGAAGCGCACAAGCTCGGGCGGAGAGTGGCGGCGCATGCGCACGGAACGCAGTCCATCAAGGATGCGATTCGTGCGGGAATCGACACGATCGAGCACAGCAGCTTGATTGACGACGAGGGGATTGCGCTGGCCAAGCAGCGTGGCACGTGGCTGGACTTCGATATTTACAACGACGACTACATTTTGCAGGAAGGCGCGAAGGCGGGGATGCTGCCGGAGTCCATCGAAAAAGAAAAGAAGCTGGGACGGCTGCAACGGGAGAATTTCCGGAAGGCGTTTCAGGCGGGCTGCAAGATGGGGTTTGCGACGGATGCAGGCGTGTATCCGCACGGGGACAACGCGAAGCAGTTCGCGAAGATGGTGGAATGGGGCATGCAGCCGTTGGATGCGATTCGGGCGGCGACGATTACGTCGGCGGACGCGCTGGGGTGGTCGGCGAAGGTTGGCGCGCTGGAGCCCGGACACTACGCGGATCTGATTGCGGTGAGCGGAGATCCGCTAAGTGATGTGAAGGTGCTGGAATCGGTTAAATTTGTGATGAAGGGCGGAGTAGTCGCGAAGAACGATGTCAGCAGCAAGTGATTGGGTCTGTGATCTCGCCGAAAGGGGCAGCATTCCTTCGAGGCTCAGGATGAAGCTGCGCCCATACAAGGATCCCCCAGAATTTTCTAAGCGGTGGCGGCTTTGACGTTGGAGAGAGCGGCGGCGACTTCTTTGACGTCGGGAACGGTGAGGATCTCGTAGTCCTTACGCCAAGCCACGTTGCCGTCTTTGTTGACGATGATGATGGAGCGCGCGGTGATGCCTTTGTCGGAAAGATAGACGCCGTATTTGTCGCTCATGGCGCCTTTCGGATGGAAGTCGGCCAGCAGCGAATAGTGGATGCCCATTTTGTCGGCGTAGGCTTTGTGGGACCAGACGCTGTCCACACTCACACCGAGGACTTCCGCGTCAAGCGTTTCGAACTGTTTCATATCGTTGACGAAGCAGGCGTGCTCGTTCGTGCAGACCGGGCTCCAATCAAGCGGATAAAACATCAGCACGACATTTTTCTTGCCCGCAAAATCCGAGAGTTTTACTTCCTTCTTGTCCTGATTTTGCAGAGTAAAGTCCGGCGCTTTCTGACCTGCGGCGATGCTCATGAGCAATCCTCCTATACGTTGGGCGTAGGCAAGCATCTTACCGAATCTCTTTTCATCTGCAAATTGGGGCGCTAGACTGCAGCCCGTGAATACGCCATGCCTTCGCCCTCAGCACAACGTGCTCCAATGATGCCGCTGGGCGAACTGGTGGACCGCTACATCGCGCTGGGAGGCGAATTCAGCAAGCCAGTAGCGCTTTCGGCGTTTGGCCTCTCCTCCGCTGAAACGGAGCGAATTTTCTCGGCATACGACGAGGACTACCACATCAGCCGGTTCTTCAAGTTCTCGGAATCGCCCGACCCCACTGTCGCGAAATTTTCGGTGAATGGCGTCGCAAGTACGCATATCGCTCTTGACCCCGAGATTCAGACCATTTTGTAAATTCGCCCTCGCAACCCGTTTTGCTTATAATTCGTCTGCTTCATTTGGATGCGTTTGCTGTCGCCGCTTGGGAGGTCACTAGATGGCTGGGTCGCCAACCACTCTGCCGGAGTCGCGCCTGGGCGCTACACTGCGCCGCGATTCCTGGTGGGTCGAACTTCTTCCGGTGTGGATTCTGCTGGGCGGATTCGGAATTTACGCAACACTCCGCGCGTTTGAAGGCACACTCTATGCGTGGGGACCATATCTTTCGCCGTTTTATTCGCCGCTGATTGATCCAAATCATCACTGGCTTCCGAAAATAATTTCTCCTGCGTTGCTGATTCTCGGGGGCCCGCTCGGATTCCGCGCGACCTGCTACTACTACCGTAAGGCGTACTACCGGGCGTTTTTTCTCGATCCACCGGCATGCGCCGTCGGCGAACCTGCCAAGCGGAACTACAAGGGCGAGACGGCGTTTCCGTTCATTCTGCAAAACGTTCACCGCTACTTCTTCTATTTAGCGATTCTGTTTCTCGCTTTCCTTTGGTACGACGCGATTGTGGCGTTCGATTTTGGCGGGCATTTCGGCATCGGGCTGGGCACGCTGATCATGCTGGTGAACATCGTCATGCTGACGCTGTACACCTTTTCGTGCCACTCGCTGCGGCATTTGGCGGGAGGCAAGCTGGATTGCTTTTCGTGCGCTACATTTGGCATGCCGCGACATTCCGCATGGAGCGCCGTGACATTTCTGAATGAGCGGCACATGCAGCTGGCCTGGACGAGCTTGATCACCGTAGGCTTCACCGATTTTTACATCCGCATGTTGGCTGCCGGCTGGTTCCACGACCCGAGGATCTTGTGACCACAAATTACGAGACGCAC
>Ga0335081_10018617_pt1 | contig 11229 bp, 10 predicted proteins | sample Lox_Sample_35_FD_206713 | JGI IMG/M metagenome (GOLD analysis project Ga0335081, IMG submission 206713) | Soil microbial communities from Loxahatchee National Wildlife Refuge, Florida, United States - Lox_Sample_3.5 | ecosystem: Environmental > Terrestrial > Soil > Wetlands | place: USA... | reverse complement strand
CTTCTTGAGCTTGTAGACCCGGTCACCGGCCAGAAATACCTGCGACATATGGGTCTCGTGCCGGTCCACGCGGGTGAGCGCGGGCCGATAGGCGTCGCCGCGCAGCAGGAAAGCCACCTTCTCGGCGAGCGACGGGGCGGCTGCCATCGCCGATTGCGGCTCAGAGGGAAGCTTCCCGACCAGCATGACGCAACAATAAAGGGCGGCTGCGCCGGGCGGCAATTGATGCTGATCAATCCGCCATCGGCGCCGCAGGGTAGGCTTCCAAGATATTTGCGATCGAGCCGACAAGTGGAGCAGAACATGCAAACGCCGCCCAAGATCGAATTCCAAGGCATGGCCGGAACGCCGGAGCTTGAGGACGCCATTGCGGCGCATGTGGCGCAACTCGAGCAGCGTTGGGACCGGATAACCGCATGCCGGGTCGTGCTCAAAGGACCCGGCCAGCATCATCAGGCGGGCGGGCTCTACGAGGTGCACATTCACCTGTCGCTTCCCGACGGTCGCGAAGTCAATGTCCGCCGGACCGCGGCGGCGGACGATCGTCGAACCGATCTGGGCTTTGCGCTGAACAACGCGTTCAAGCGGGCGCGTCGGCAACTTCAGGATCAGCGGCGCCGCGCCGAAAGACAGGTCAAGCATCACGATGGAAAGCCTTCTGGAACGGTGGTGCGGCTCGATCCATCCGGCGCATTCGGTTTCCTCGAAGCCGGCGACGGACAGGAAATCTATTTCCACCGCAACAGCGTGCTCGATGACGCGTTCGCGCGTCTGGCTGTCGGCTCGCGGGTAAGCTTCGTCGAGGAAGCCGGCGAGAAAGGCGCGCAGGCAACGACCGTGAAGCTTCTCGGCAAACACAAGCTGCGGGCGTGAGCCTGCGGCCGAGGCAGGGAAGCGGGCGGCCTCCCCCGCCTGCGCTTTTGCCTGCGGACGCACGTGGCGAAATCCGGGCGGCCTCGTCCCGGTTCCGTCATCAAGCCAACATCTTGTCGCCGGGGTAACTCGGGAACATCCCCACGGGAGGGTTCGCGCGTAGCCTGAGGGGCCCCGCGCAAGGTTCGTCAATTTCACGTTGACGAGCCGCCCATGCCCGTTCCCGGCGCAGCCGCCAGGCAAGCGACCGGGTGCCAGGGGGGAGTTCATGCGGAATTTGATTTGCGTCGCGCTGGTTGCCGCCGCCGCCGGCTCGGTATTGCCGCACGCCTTGGCCCAGACCGCCCCCGCCGCCCAGCCCCCGGCAGGCGCAACGCAGCCGGCGTTCTCGGCGCTGACAACGCCGTGGGCCTTCCCCGACCGCGACGCGGTCAATGCCGGCACCGTCACCATCATCACCGCCCCGGCCGGCGGGGCAAAGTCGGTATTTGCCGCCGACATGGCGCGGGTGCTCGACGAAAAAGACAAGCTGCGCGTCCTGCCGGTACTCGGCAAAGGCCCGGTCCAGAACGTCATCGACGTGCTCTATCTCAAGAGCATCGACATGGGTCTGGTGGCGACCGACGTCCCGGAATTCTACAAGATTCAATACGGGTCCAATATCACCGACCGGCTGCGCTACATCATGAAACTCTATAACGACGAGATTCATATCATCGCGCCGATCGAGATAAAGACCGTGTTTGATCTCGAGGGCAAGCGCATCGAAGCGCCCAAGGATGTCGGCCTCTATTCAGCGAAGGCGATATTCTCGCGACTGAAGATCAACGTCACCTACGATACCACGCACCTCAACGACGACACCGGCGCTTTGCAGGAAGTCATCGACGGCAAGGCCGACGCCTGGATCGTCGGCACCGCCAAGGTCATGCCGATCGCGCGCAATCTCAAAAACGAGAATCGGCGGCTGCACCTGGTTTCGATCCCGTACGATCCGCGGCTGCAAGACCTGTATCTTCCGTCGGAGTTCACCAGCGACGAATATCCGAACCTGCTTGCGCCCGGCGAGAGAATTGAAACCGTCGCCGCCGGCATCCTCCTGGTCGCGTTCAATTGGCCGGAGAATACCGACCGCTACCAGAAGGTCGCGCGCTTCGTCGATTCGCTTTTTTCGAGGATCGACGAATTTTCCAGACCGCCACGCCATCCGAAATGGAAGGAGGCCAGCGTCTCCGCCGTGATCCCCGGTTGGCAGCGGTTCAAAGCCGCGCAGGATTGGATAAATCGTTGGCGCGAACAGCATCCCGACGCGCCCGCCAGCCAGGTTTCACTGCCGAGCTTCAAGGAGTTCATGGCGCAGCGGGTCCACGCCAATATGTCCGAGCAGGAACTCGAGAAGCTCTACGTCCAGTTCTTGGAATGGAATCGCCGCGCCAAGAACTGAGCGGCGCGGCGGTCCGATGATTGCGCAACGGGTCGCCGCGACGATGTTGCTGGAAGGAGCCGCTTGAAATCAACCGACAGGTCGACCGCTGGAGGCGAGTATGAGTACTCCAACTCGGCAAGATACTAAACAAGACACCAAACAAGACGCCAAATCAGAAACCAAACCAGAAGGCCCGGACGCTTACGCGCCGCGGCGCACGAGGATACAGTGGGCGCCGGAACAGCCGGCGCCGGAAAGCCAGATTGCCGTCTCGCCAATACCGGCCGCAGCCGCAAAAGACGAGCCGCCGCGGGCAGAAGCGAGCAAAGAGCCGCCGGCAGCGAACGTCGAGTCGACCCGAGGCGCGCACGCCGATTCGATGCGGGCTGCGCACGTCGAAGCGAGGCGGGCGGCGTTCGCCGAGTCGACGCGGGCTGCAGACGCGCGGATCGACGATGCGATCCAGGCGATTGTCGAACTCGGCCGCTCATTTCGCGACGCGCCGCTCGCTGCCGCTGATGCATATCCGCCGGCCGAGAATACCGAGGATCTTGAAGTCGAACCGACCGAGTTCGCCGACCGGCGGCCGTATTTGTCGGAACCCCTTTGGCTCGATCGCGATTTCGATCAATTCGGACGGTGGCGGCGGCACCTCGATCCGCAAGCCCTGCCCCCGCCGCCGAGCGGGATGCGGCGCCATTTCGTCGCCCCCCTCCTCGTCGCCGTGGCGGCCGGATGCGCGGCAATCATCGGCCTGATGACGATCTCCGCTTTCCAACCCGGCGCCCGCTGGGCGAAGGGCGCCAGCGACAGGACGCTTGCGGCGACGCAGCCGCCCAATCCGGTCGTGGTGCAGGCGGCCAGCCCCCAGGCGACGCAGCCAGCCAATGTCGCAACCGAAGCGCCGCCACCGCAAAAGCTGATCGTCGAGAACCAACGGGCATTCGCCAACGACCCGCTTTCGCTCGGAGTTTCCGTTGACGCCGCGACCGGCCACGAGTCGCTTCTGCTCGGCGGGCTGGCCGTGGGCACGCGACTTTCGGCGGGCGCTCAGGTCAACGAGGCGAGTTGGCAATTGTCGGCGCGCGATCTCAACGACGTCTATGTCTACGCGCCCAAGGACTTCGTCGGATTGATGAATACCGCGATCGAGCTTATTTCGCCCAACCGACGACTGATAGAGAGCCGTGCGGTGCGGCTCGAGTGGGTTGCCAAACCGGACCCGTCACCGCCCGCCAATCGGGTCGGCCCGCCGGCCGAAACCGGCAGCCATGTTCAACCAATGACGCCGGAGGCCGCCTCGCTGATGCAGCGCGCTCGCGAACTCATGCAGAGCGGTGACGTCGCTTCGGCCAGGCTTCTCTTCCGGCATTTGGCGGATGCCGGCTTCGCCGATGCGGCGCTGGCGCTTGCTTCCAGTTACGACCCCACTTACCTCGCGCGGCATAACGCAATCGGAATTGCCGGCGACGAGGCGAAAGCGCGCGACTGGTACCAACGGGCGAGCGAACTCGGATCCGCAGAGGCAGGCCGTTTCCTGGCGCGAATTGGAACCAAATGAAACCGGCGCCGATCGCAGGCCCGTGCCAGCGCGGCGGCTGCAACGAACAAGGCTTGCTTATTCCTCGCGGTAAACCCGCTCGCGACGTTCGTGGCGTTCCTGGGCCTCGATCGAGAGCGTGGCGATCGGGCGGGCTTCGAGGCGCTTGAGCGAGATCGGCTCGCCGGTTTCCTCGCAATAGCCGTAGGTGCCGTCTTCGATGCGCTGCAGCGCCGCGTCGATCTTGGCGATCAGCTTGCGCTGGCGATCGCGCGCGCGCAGCTCGATCGCCCGGTCGGTTTCCGAGGAGGCGCGATCGGCGAGGTCTGGATGATTCTGGTTGTCGTCCTGGAGATGCTGCAGCGTCTCCTTGGCTTCCTTGAGGATGTCTTCGCGCCAGTCGAGCAGCTTCACGCGGAAATACTCGCGCTGGCGCTCATTCATGAACGGTTCCTTGTCGGACGGACGGTAGATCTTGTCGAGAAGCTTGATGCCCCTGCCGTTGCGGGCAGACGCGTCGTCGGATCGACCGTTTTTGCTCTTGACCGACTGCATTGTCCCTCTACTCCGCGCACGCGGCCGCGCGAAAACCCCCCGTGAGGCTGGCCTATATATCGAGCGTCCGTGACGGAGACAATAATGTTGATGATGCCCAAGGCCGGGCCTGCCCGCCGGCCCGCGGGGGCGACGGCATGGCGGCCAAACCGCTCTGGATGCTGGCGATTTCAGTTCATTCCGGCCTTGGCCAGCTCGACCGCAACGCGCAGGTCGATCTCCCCCAGCACCTGATCGAGCCTCTCGTCGCCCGACCCGTCCTTGAGCTCGGCGGAGACCGATTTAAGCCGCAACAGGGTCGCCTGATCGAGCGTGCCGACGAGAAGCCCGAGCTTGAGCTCGTCGAGCGCGTCGAGCGCGCGCCGGCCATGCCGAACCGCGCGGCTGCGGCGTTCGACCGGATCCTCGATGCCCTGCAGCGCGATCAGCGCATCAATGCCGCCGAGCGTGCGCAAGGCGACCGCCGGGGCCTGGGCCTGCGGCTTGTCGGCCTCCGCCACGCTGAAAGTTCCGCTCGGCGCCGACCGCGCAACCGCGGGCCCTGGCGCCGAGACGATCGCGGTCCCGTTCGGTCCTTGCACGCGCATGCCGGCAGCGTGGGCGCTTATGGTTAATGGCCGGTAAAAAGTGACCTGCGAGGCCCGGCAAGTATTGCCGCCGCGGCAAGGATGGGTGCCGCGCCAGCCGCCCTCCCGGCGAATTCCGCTTGCGTTTCAGTGACCTAGCCGCAGGGTCGCGTTGGCACGCAACTGGCAGGCAAAACCCCGTCCGGCCTCTTGGGGAGCAGGAGATGGAAGGGACGCCTCGGATCGCGCTGGCCGCGCTGGCCATACTCGCGTGCGCCGCCACCTCGGCGGCGGCGACCTCGCGCATCAAAGATCTCGCCAATATCGAAGGCATCCGCCAGAACCAACTCATCGGTTATGGCCTCGTCGTCGGCCTCAACGGCACCGGCGACACGCTCAACAACGCGCCGTTCACCAAGCAATCGCTGCAAGGCATGCTGGAGCGGCTCGGCGTCAATATCCGCGGCCAGCAACTGCGCACCGGCAACGTCGCCGCGGTGATGGTCACCGCCAATCTGCCGCCCTTCGCAACGCAGGGCACCCGCATCGACGTCACCGCCTCGGCGCTCGGCGATGCCAAGAGCCTGCTCGGCGGCACGCTGTTGGTCACGCCGCTGCTCGGCGCTGACGGCAATGTCTACGCCGTCGCACAGGGTTCGCTCGCCATCGGCGGCTTCCAGGTCGAGGGCGAGGCGGCAAAGATCACCCGCGGCGTGCCGACCGTCGGCCGCTTGCCGAACGGCGCGATCATCGAGCGCGAGATCGATTTCTCGCTGGCCAAGCTCGGGCAGTTGCGGCTGGCTCTACGCAACGCCGACTTCACCACCGCCAAGCGCATCGCCATCGCCATCAACGACTATATCGGCTCGCCGGTCGCCGAGCCGCTCGATCCGTCGACGGTCGAGCTCACGCTGCCGCAGAAATTTCCGCAAAACCTGGTGGCGATGCTCACCGAGATCGAGCAGCTGCAGGTCGAACCGGACCTCGCCGCCAAGATCGTCATCGACGAGCGCTCGGGCGTGATCGTGATCGGCCGCGACGTGCGCGTGTCGACCGTCGCGGTGGCGCAGGGCAACCTCACCGTGACGATTTCGGAAACGCCGCAGGTGAGCCAGCCGGCGCCGTTCTCGCGCGGCAAGACCGTGGTGGTGCCGCGCACTCATGTCGGCGTGGTCGAGGAGGGAAAGAAGCTCGCCGTGGTGCACGAGGGCGTCTCGCTGCAGCAGATCGTGGACGGGCTCAACGCGCTCGGCATCGGGCCGCGCGACATGATCTCGATCCTGCAGGCGATCAAGGCCGCGGGCGCGATCCAGGCCGATATCGAGGTGATGTGATGGCCGGCAGCGCCGCCGCCCAGCTCGGCCTCTCCATCGCCACGCTCGGCGCGGCGCAGAGCGCGCGCGCCCAGGCCGCACTCGGCATCAAGGGTCAGACAAAGACCGCAGCGGAAAATTTCGAGACGATGTTCCTGCAGACCGTGTTCCAGCACATGTTCGAAGGCATCGACGGCGAAGGTCCGTTCGGCGGCAGCGGCGCGCTCAAGGTGTGGCGCTCGATGCTCACCGACCAATACGCCAAGACCTTCGCCCAGACCGGCGGGCTCGGCATCGCCAGCCACGTCTACGATCAGCTGCTCAAGCAGCAGGGAGCGAGCGGCGCATGAGCCCGCAAACGCGTGCAGTGACGACGCCGGCCGAAGCGCAAGCGGCCCTCGAGCGGATGAGCGGCGTGATCGATCGGCTCCGCGAGGTGATCGAACAGGAGACGGCGCTGGTGCAGAAAGGCGAATTGGCCGATGCCGCGGCGATGAGCGCGGCCAAGGCCGAGCTCGCCGGCGAGCTCTTCGCCGGCGGCGAACTCTTGAAAGCGAACGCGAAGTTCCTGCTGCAGGCGGCACCGACCGGCTGCGCCACGCTCAAGCAGGTGGAGGAGGCGTTCCGCGCCGTGCTGCAAAGAAACATGATCGTCATCGCGACGGCGCATGCGGTGTCGGAGGGAATCGTGCGCCGCCTCTCCGGCGACCTCGCCCGCGCCCGCTCGCCGCAAGTCTATGGCGCGACCGGCCGCACCAACGCCCCGCCGCCGCGGCACGGCCAGCCGCTCGCCGTCAGCCGCGTGCTTTGACCTTCAGCCTGCGGCGACGGCCAATCCGCGAAGATCTGTGCGGTTGAATTCCGGCCGCGGGTCGCGCGCCGAAGCGTTGGGAGCGCCGTCTAGCGCGGCGCGCCGGCGACGACGCCGGCCAGCTCCTGGCGCAGCCGCGCGAGCGGGCCCTCCCAATCCCCGATGGCGCTTTGCCGGAACAGGCGCATGGTCGGATACCAGGGTGTGTCGGTGCGCGCGAGCATCCAGCGGAAGTCCGGCGCGAACGGCACCAGAAGCCCGACCGCCTTGGCCATGGCGCCGGCCAGATGCGCGACCGAGGTATCGGCCGCGATGACCAGATCGAGCATCGCGATCACGGCGGCAGTGTCGGCGAAATCGGCAAAGTCCTGACCGAGCTGCGCAACGCCGTGCGCGCGCAGGATCGCCGCCTGCGCTTCGCTCACGTCCCTTTGCAAGCTGACGAAATCCACGCCCGGCACCGAAAGGATCGTGGCAAAGCGATCGAGCGGTATCGAGCGGTTGCGGTCGTTCAAATGCTCGGCGCTTCCCGCCCAGCAGATGCCGACCCGCAGCCGGCCGTTGTGCGGCACCAGGGGCTGCCATTTGGCGATCCGTTCGGCCGGCGGCCGCAGATAGGGAACCGATGCGGGAATCGTCGCCGGCTCGGTGGCGAACGCCTCCGGCAAGCTCATCAGCGGACAATAGAGATCGAACTCCGGCAGCAGCGCGCCGTCGGCAATGACCTGGGAAATACCCGGAACGGAACTCATCAGCGCGGTCAGCGAGGGGTGCGCGCGCAGCAGCACCTTAGCGCCGAGCGCGGCGACAAGCGGCGCGTAGCGCACGAACTGGATGGCATCGCCCATGCCCTGCTCGGCGACGAGGAGAATGGTCTTGCCCGGCAAATCCTTCTCGCCGCGCCACATCGGCCGGTCGAAGACCGGCCTAGTCACGGCGTTTTTGCGCCGATCCCAGCGATATTTGTATTTTCTCCAGCCCTCGCGAAAATCGCCGACGCACAGGCGGGCAAGCGCGTCGTTGAAATTCACGTCGGGGTCCTGCGGCGCGAGCGCCAGCGCCTCGGCATAGCTGCGCATCGCCTCCTCGACCCGCGCCAGCGCCAGCAAGGCGTTGCCGCGATTATAGAGCGCATCGACGAAATCGGGCTTGAGCCGAAGCGCGTAGGCAAAATCGTCGATCGCTTGCTCGCAGCGCCCAAGCTCGGTCAGGGCGGCGCCGCGATTGCTGCGCGCCTCCGCGTAGTCGGGAGCAAGCGCCAGCGCCCGGTCATAGGATGCGACCGCCTCTTCGTAACGTCGGAGGCGGAACAGAACCGCGCCCCGGTTGTTCAGGGCGGAGACGTTGTCGGGATTGGCGGCGACCGCCCGGTCGAGGCTCGCCAGCGCCTCTTCGTTGCGCTCGAGCGCCGCGAGCATCGAGCCGCGATTGTAGTGCGCGGGTGCAAGGCCGGGTGCGAGCGCCAGCGCGCGATCATAGCTCGCCAATGCCTCGGCGTGACGGCCGAGACCCTTGAGCGCGTTGCCGCGGTTGTAGTGCAGGATGGCGTCGCCGGCCTGCATGGTGAGCGCGCAGTCGAAGCTTGCCAACGCCTCTTCGTGGCGGGCGAGCGCACCGAGGATGACGCCACAATTGGTGAACATGCCCGCGGAACCGGGCGTGGCGTCGAGCGCCGCACCGACCAGGCGCAGTGCTTCGACGTAGCGGCCCTGCTGGTGTCTGATTATGCCGGAAAGATGCAGCGCCTCGGCGTTGCGCGAATCGGCCGCCAGCACCGCGTTGCAAATCGTCTCCGCCTCGTCGACCCGCCCCTGCTGCAGCAGCATGAGCGCATCCTTGAGGGCAGGCTGGCCCGCGTTCTTGCCGGCGGATCTCGGCAACGCGCCGGCATGGCGGCCCGCGCGCGGCGTGAGCCCGCGGCGTGATCGCGCCCGCCGGCTCATCCGCCCGCTCTCCCCGGCTGGCGGGCAAGAGCCGCAAGCTCGCTGCGCAGCCGCTCGAGCGGGCCTTGCCAATCATCGATCGCGCTTTGCCGGAACAGGCGCATGGTCGGATACCAGGGGCTGTCGGTGCGCGCGAGCAGCCAGCGGAAATCGGGCGCGAACGGCACCAAGAGCGCGACCGCCTTGCCCATCGCGCCGGCAAGATGCGCGACCGAAGTATCGACGGCGATGACCAGATCGAGCATCGCCACGACCGCGGCCGTATCGGCGAAATCCGCAAATTCGCCGCCGAGCTGCGCGACCTGATATTCGCGCAGGATCGCCGCCTGCGCCTCGCTCACGTCCTTTTGCAGGTTGACGAAATCCACGCCCGCGACCGACAAGATCTCGGCGAATTGCTCGAGCGGTATCGAGCGACGGCGGTCGTTGAGGTGGTCGCGGTTTCCCGCCCAGCAGATCCCGATCCGCAGCCGCCCGGTTTGCGGCAGGCGCGCACGCCATTCGTGGACGAGCTCCGGTCGCGGCCACAGATAGGGAACTCGGGCCGGGATGCTCGACAGCTCGGTGCCGAATGCCAATGGCAGGCTTGGCAGCGGACAGTAAAGATCGAAGCGCGGCAGTACCTCGTCATCGGCCACGACCTCGGCGACGCCGCCGACCGATTGCATCAACGCCTTCAGCGGCCGATGCACCGCGAGCAGCACCTTGGCGCCAAGCGCGGCGACGAGCGGCGCGTAGCGCACGAACTGGATGGCATCGCCCAGACCCTGCTCGGCGGTGAGCAGGACGGTCCGGCCGGCCAGATCCTTCTCGCCGCGCCACAACGGGCGCGGAAAGTCCGGGCGCGCGGCGGCAAACTTTTTCCGCTGCCAGCGATACTCATATTGTCTCCAGCCTTCGGCAAAGTCGCCGAGACTGAGCCGCGCCAGCGCGGCGTTGAAATTCGCCTCCGCGTTCTCGGGTTCGAGCGCGAGCGCCCGGGCGAAGCTCGCCAGGGCCTCGTCCATACGCGCGAGCTTGACCAAAGTGCTGCCGCGCTTGAGATGCGCGTGGATGAAATCCGGCGCGCTGTGCAGCGCCTGCGTATATTGCGCCAGCGCTTCATCGTAGCGGCCGAGTTCGCAGAGCGCGAGGCCGCGATTGCTGAGCGCGTCGGCGTCCGTCGGGCGCAGCGCCAGCGCCTCCTCGTAGCTCGCCAGCGCCTCCGCATAGCGCCCGACCTTGGCCAGCGCATTGCCGCGGTTGTTCAGGGCGGCGAAATTGTCGGGATCAAGGGCGACGGCCCGCTCAAGGCTGGCAAGCGCTTGCGCGACGCGATCGAGCTCCAGCAGTGTGGCGCCGCGATTGGCGTGGATGTCGGCGCGCTCGGGGGTGAACGAGAGCGCGCGATCGTAGCTCGCCAACGCCTCGGCATGACAATCGAGCGCGGCTAGCGTGTTGCCGCGATGGTAGTGGGCGTCGCTCAGCTCGGGCGCAAGCGCCAACGCCGCGTCGTAGCTCGCCAACGCGTCGGCGTAGCGGCGCAGCGTGTTGAGCACATTGCCGCGATTGAAGTGCAGGGCAGCCTCGTTGCAGCCGAGCGCCAGTGCCTGATCGAAGCTCGCCAGCGCCTCCTGGTGACGCTGCAGGGTTTCCAGTATCACGCCGTAATTGAGGAGCGCGTCCGCGGAGGAGGGCTTCGTCCGCAGCGCCGCAGCGACCAGGCGTAGCGCATCGCCGGAGCGGCCCTGCTGATGCTTGAGTACGCCCGACAGGTGCAGCGCCTCGAAGTCATGCGGCTTGTTCGCGAGAATTGCCCCGTAGATCTGGTCGGCTTCGTCGAGCCGTCCGGCCCGGTGCAGTACCAGCGCCTGCCCGATGGAGCCGGCGGACTGCGAAAGCCGCGCCCTCGCCCGCTTCGCCATCCCGTCTTGCCCGCAGTCTTGAGATCCGTATCGGCAGGATCAATCGGTTCGCTTGCCGCGCTGCCGGAAGTACAGTCGGGCAAGATGGTTAATCGCGGGTAAATCCCCGTCGGCCCCGTCGGCCCTGTCGGCGCGAGCCCGGCGTGCTCAGGCCGGCATCGGCGCTGTGCTTGCCGAAGCGGGCGCCTGGCGCGCGAGCTCGGCAAGCTCGATGCGCAGACGCTCGAGCGGCGCGTCCCAATCATCGATCGCGGTTTGCCGGAACAGGAGCATGGTCGGATACCAGGGACTGTCGGTG
>Ga0335081_10018616_pt1 | contig 11229 bp, 10 predicted proteins | sample Lox_Sample_35_FD_206713 | JGI IMG/M metagenome (GOLD analysis project Ga0335081, IMG submission 206713) | Soil microbial communities from Loxahatchee National Wildlife Refuge, Florida, United States - Lox_Sample_3.5 | ecosystem: Environmental > Terrestrial > Soil > Wetlands | place: USA... | reverse complement strand
GCGGAAGCGTCGGCAAATCGGCGAGGGAGGGCCGAAGGTGGCGCATAAGATAGAGCTGACGCTCGCCTGTGGCGACTATGAGATCATTCGCCCTTTGAAGGACGGCGAAGTCGAGCCGGAGGGAATCAATCTCACAGTCCTCACCGACATGCCACCGTCACCGCGGCATTGGCGTTTTCTGCGTAAGCAGGAATACGACATGGCGGAGGTCTCCTGCTCGGGCTATCTCGCTGCACGCGATCGCGGCCTGCCGTTTGCCGCGATTCCAGTGTTTCTGCATCGGCGCTTTCGCCATGGCTTCATCTTCATCAACTCCGGCAAGGGAATTACCAAGCCGACCGATCTGATCGGCCGAAGGGTTGGCTCCAAGGCATTTCTGTTTTCCGCATGCTTGTGGATGCGCGGCATTCTCGAGCACCACTACGGCGTTCCGCAGCAGGAGATCGAATGGTTCACAGAGCTCGACGAGGACGTCGACTTCACGCCGCCGGAGGGACTGCGCATTACGCGTTTGCCCCATGAAAAAGACTCCGAAGTCATGCTGGCTGAGGGCGAGCTCGATGCGTTATTGCATCCCGACCTGATCAAACCGCTGCTCGCTCATGATCCTCGCGTCGGAAGGCTGTTCCCAAATTACAAAGAGGAGGAAGTCGCCTTCTACAAACGCACCGGCATCTTTCCGATTATGCATGTGCTCGGCATTCGCCAGCACATCATCGAGAAGTACCCATGGGTTGCCGTCAACATGTATCGGGCCTTTCAGGAGGCCAAAGCCATCGCCATGCAACGCATGGTCAATCCCCGCATCGTGCCGCTGGCCTGGTATCGCGAGGCGTGGGAGGAGCAGGAGGCGATCCTCGGACCCGATCCGTGGGAGTATGGGCTGACAGAGAAGAACAGGCATACGCTGCAGACGCTGATCGGCTTTTCGCACGAGCAGGGATTGATTAGGCGGAAAGTTCCGCTCGAAGAGTTGTTCCTGGATGTCGGCCAGGGACGAAAGCGCGACGAGTACCGGATCTGACGCGACACAATTGGGAGAGAAAATGGGATTCCGCATTCGCATCGTGCTCGCATTGGCGACTCTTAGCGGCGTCGCTTTTGCACAGCAGCCGTTTCCGGCCGCGCCGATTACCATCGTCGTGCCGTTCTCAGCGGGCGGCTCGGCAGATTTCGCAACCCGGCTTTATGCCGATGTGGTTAGCCGCAGCACCGGCTACCGCTTTGTAATTGAAAACAAGCCCGGTGGAGGCGGGGTTGTCGCGGCGATGGCTGTAAAAGCCGCGCGGCCGGATGGCTACACGTTGCGGCTTGCCGACATTGGGCCGGACACCGTTCTGCCTTCGATGCAGCCGGTAGATTACGACCCGCTGAAGAATTTTCGCCAGATCACGATGTTATTCTCGTGGCCGCAGTTTTTGGTCGTGCCAGCTTCAAGCCCGGCGACGTCGGTAGCGCATCTCATTGCTCTGGCCAGAAGCAAGCCGCATGGCTTGAATTGCGGTACGCAAGGTGTAGGCGCCGGCGGCGATCTGCTCTGCGCGATGTTCCAGATGGCCACCAAAGCACCGCTGGTGCGCGTGCCCTACAAGGGCGGAGGGCCGCTGGCGCTCGACCTGACGACCGGTCGCATCGATATGGCATTTGCCGCCTATCGCGAATATCGGGCAGCGGCGGCTGACGGCAAAGTGAGATTCCTCGCGGTCGCATCGCCGCATCGCGCCCCGGTACTGCCTGCAGTGCCGACCATGGCGGAAGCGGGCCTGCCGAGCGTCGAACTGTCGCCATGGTTCGGGCTAGATGCGCCTGCCGGAACGGCTGACGCCGTAATCACTAAACTACATGATGTCTTTGCTGCCGCGGCAAAGAATGGAGGCCTCGCCCGGCGCCTCACCGACGAGGCAATCGAGACCAGGATCGATACGCCGTCTGAATTCACCAAGTTTATCGCAGCCGAACGCGTGCGCCTCGGGGCCGTCATCGAGGCGGCCGGCATCCGAACGCAGTAGCAGGTCGCATCAAATGGGCCGACTCGACGGAAAGGTCGCGATCGTCTTCGGTGCGGGGCCGAACATCGGCGGTACGATCGCCCATTTTCTCTCGCGCGAGGGTGCGAAAGTAGCGGTCAGCGACATCAGCGTCGTGACGGCGGACGAAACCGCCGACTTTCTGCGAAGCCGCGGCTTCGACGCGCTATCCCTGCACGGCAGCGCAACCGTTGAGGACGACGTTGCGCACATCGTCGCCGCCGCCACGCGGCACTTTGGCCGGCTCGATTGCATCGTCAACATGGCCGGCACGGTGCACTGGTCGTCGGTGCTCGACATGGAGCTCGATGACTGGCGCGAGGCGGTGCTGAGTTTTCCCACCGCCGGTCTACTGACCACCAAGCATGCTGCTAAGGCGATGATCGCCGCCGGCACCGGCGGCAGCATCATCCATTTGCTGTCGACTGCAGCGCATTTTGGCCAGCCGGCCGGCGCCGCTTATTGCGCCGCCAAAGCGGCGCTCCTCAATCTGGCGCGTTGCGCGGCCATGGATCTGGCGCATCATCAGATCCGCGTTAATACGATCACGCCTTGCGCCATGGAGCACCAGCTTTGGACAAATATGCGCGAAGAGGTCGAAGCCGAAGAGTTCATGTTGCGCAAAAACAAGCCGCATTATTCGCGCGACGATTTCCTCAAAAGCATTCCGCTCGAGCGGTTTCCGCGCGCGGCCGATCTCGCAGGGGCTGCGGTCTTTCTGGCTTCCGACGAAGCCAACTTCCTTACCGGAATTGATATTCCGGTCGACGGCGGGCTTCGTCACAAATATCCGACGTGGCGACCGGGCGATCAAACCGGCGTCAACATCCACGATTACGTACGCTCGATCGAACGCACGGAATATGGTGAGCCGCGCGGCAAGCTAAAGGAATAATCCTAGTACCCGGCCAGCCCTGCAAGCGTAGCTCAGAAACCGGGCGTACGGCCAGCTCGTATCACGATCTTGGTTTGCGTTTCGATCATCGATCATTGAATTGTGCCACCAGCTGGGCAGATCTTGGTGGTTGAGTGCGCCGCGGCAAAATTCGGGAAAGCTAGGTCGACACGGGTCACGAGCGCTGTTTCGACCCCGCTCCAGCCACGTCTGCTGTTCCTCCGATCGCGATCAAAATGGTGCGCCGCGACGAACGTCGAAGAGGGGCCATAAGCGACAATCCAGAACGCACCTATCCCCTTGCTGTCAGCGAATTTCCAGCCGGTCACGCCGGCCGGCTGCGAAGCCAGCCTTTCATCTTCAGGCCATCGCGCATGTTGAGGCCAAGTAACGCGATGTTCGCAGCACCCGCGGCGAGTTCAATCGCCTGCACTGCGGAGAAGCTTAAATCGAACTCGGCGGCTTTTGCCTTATAAGCAAGGAATAGCGCAGAGGGGATGAGAACGAGGACGCCGTTAGCTGCTATGAGCGGCATGCGCTTGAGCTTCGCGCCGACCAGCCCTGCCCGTCGCCCCTTTGCCAAGGTAAAGCCGGAACCTCCTGCCGCTGCTAAGGCGGCAATGAGCAACAGAAAACCCCAGGGTATGGCTGTCTTGACTGCGACAACGGTCGCCTCAGAGGCAAACAACTCACTGAGAGCGGTCGATAGCCAGAAGGTCACAATCGTGAGGATCGCAAGCATGCCGGCCACTGGATGGATGATCTTCGTCATGGCTTTGCTCCCTTCGCGACCGCTACGCGACACAGATGCCTGGCACCGCAACCTTCTGGAATAGGTGCGGCGAAGCGACAGCCGAGTTTGGATACGTGGAGAGTTTCGCCATGAACTCCGGGTGGGTGAATGCAGCCCGGAAATCAGCAGTCGATTGCCAGACCGCGTAGTTCAAATAGGTCGGGCTTTCGCCAATTGCGCGGTGAAGTTGGGTTGAGATGAAACCCGGCTGCCGCTTCATGAAGGCAGCATCGTCCTGCCAGACTTTGAGAAAGGTCTGCTCGTCCGCCTTATCGAGCGTAAAGGGGTTGATCAGTATGACGGGGCCAACGTCGATGGCGATCTGACGTTCAATCGGAAGTTTGGGGTCCAGAGGGCGCAACAGTGACATGACACACTCCGTTACGTTGAAGTACAGTGTCACCTTGATAACGATTTGACATTATCATGTCAATCGTATTGTATGGTGACAAATGCAGAAAACCAAGCGAACGACGGCGGGTGAAGCCCTGACCGGCCTCATCCTCGATTTGTTCAGGCTGAACAACCTTGTTTTGACTGCTGGTGACCGGCTGGTTGCGCGGCTCGGCCTAACAAGCGCGCGCTGGCAAATTCTTGGCGCAGTGGTCGCGGCCCAGCGTGCACAGCCGGTCGCGTGGCTCGCTCGCGATATGGGCGCCAATCGTCAAAACGTGCAGCGGATCGTCAATGACCTCCACACGAAAGGGCTCGTTACCTTCGAGACCAATCCGCATCACCGGCGGGCGCAGCTTGTTGTTCTGACTGATAGGGGGAAACAGGCGTTCGACGCTGCGATGCGCTTACAAGCCCCATGGATCAACGGCCTTGCGGAAGGACTTTCGGCTAAGGACTTACAGACAATGCACCGCGTAATCATTGGGCTGCGCGAAAAATTGGAAGGCAACGAACCCGCCGACCGAAGCTAGGATCGATCTGGTAGATTGCCCATGTCCGCTATGGGTTCAACTGCGCCGGTTTAGTAATATTTGACCATGTCGCTTCATGTCCCAACTGCCGACATGACGACAGCGGCCCTAACGTCGAAACGTGCCATGTGTGGACGTATATGGACGCCGCCCGATTGCAACACGCTGATTGGATCCAGTGCCACAGTCACAACTGCTGACGTATATCCGGCTTCTTGCTGCGGCCCGAGAATTCGGCACCGCTGCGCTCAGGGTGATGGTCAAACGAGGTCCGTGGATGCGGCCCCAAGCATCAGAAGGAGAAGCGCGCATCCTGGCCGCGAGCTAGGGTCCTGCCAGCGGCGTCATGGCACGCCGGTCGTCCTTCACGCCGCCGCTGTTCGCCGCGCCTCGGGCTGCTCATATTCCTTCAGCCGCGGCACAATCTCCCGTGCCAGCAGGGTGAGGGTATCCGCTGTATCGCTGTGGTTGAGAAACCCACCCTGGGCCATAAGCAGCAGATTGCCCATGCCACCGGCATATTCGATGAAGTCGGTAATTTGCCGGTAGCACTGGTCAGGCGTGCCGCAGATCATGAGCACGGCATCAATGAGGTCCTGCAAACTACCAGTGCGCATGTCGATCACGCGGCCATCGCGAGTGAAGCTGCGCTCAGGCACAAAGCCGCGCATCAGTTTGGCGGTGTCGTCGACCGAGAAATAGCCAGGCGGGTTCTTGAACGGCGGATGAACGTTGGCGCCAGTGCGCAGATAGCCGGCAACGAGCTCGCCGCGGCGCAGTGCCTCCGCCTCATCGCGCGCCGTGGCGAACAAGGCGAGATAGGCGAAGCGATCAGCGGCGGGCTGCGCGCCATTGTGCGTAGCCGCATAGCCGTCGCGGTAGGCATCGTACAGCGCTCGGGTGTTGTAGCCCGAGCCAAGCACGGCGATCACATAGCCGCGCTCGCCTAGGATGCGGGCATTCGATTTGCTGGCTGTAGTGCTCCACACAGGTGGGTGCGGCTGCTGCCAGGGGCGCGGCCAGATATTCACCTGCCGATAGTGGAAGTGCTCGCCCTCCCAGTTGAACGGCCCGTCACGAACCGTCATCGCCTTGATGATGAAGTCGTGCGCTTCCCAGAAGCGGTCCATGACGCCGACCGGGTTGGCGTTCGAGGCCGCAAACTCGTAAGGCACGCCCTTAACAAACCCCATGTCGAGCCGGCCGCGGGAAATGACGTCAATGGTCGCGAGTTCTTCGGCGGCGCGCAACGGATCCGGACGATGCCCAATCGGATAACCAAGGATGAGCAAGCGCGCGCGCTTGGTGTTACGGGCCAGCACCGCAAGGCTGACGATGGAAGCCGCGTTCATACAGGTGGCGGTCTGATGATGCTCGTTGAGCATGAGGTCGAGACCGAGTTCGTCGGCCAGGAGGTATTCATCGTAATAGCGATGGAATAGGTCGGCCGCGTTCACGGGGTCGATCGCTCGATTCGGCAAATTGACGCGCAGATAACCGTGCGGATCGTTCCAGGCCTGCGGGTACGGATGCTCGGAAAAGTGATAGACTTTCATCGTCGTTACCTCGGGCGAAATTCGTCTGACGTGCCAACCAACCATGCAATGCGGAGAGAACCGGCCTAGGGAGGATTCTCCATGCTTATCTGCCGCATAGCAACTTGCCTCGTGATCACCACAGCGACGCTGCAAGCGGCCGTCGCCAGCCCTGTTGAAGATTTTTACCGCGGCAAAACGATCTCGATGGTGTGCAGCTCCTCGGCAGGTGGCGGCTATGACACGCTGTCGCGTGCGGTGGCCCGCTTTCTCGGCAAACACATCCCAGGCAATCCGTCGGTGATCGTTCGCAACATGCCGGGAGCGGGCGGCATCGTGGCGACCAACTTTATCGCCAATGTCGCCCCGCGAGACGGCCTGACCATGGCCAACGTCCAGAATAACACGCCGTTCGAGCCGCTGTTCGGCACCAAGGAAGCCAATTACGACCCGACCAAGCTCACCTGGCTCGGCACCCCCTCGGTCGAAACCGGCCTCTTGATCGTGTGGCACACCTCGCCGATCCGAACCCTCGACGACGCCCGCAAGCACTCCATGACTGCCGGTTCGTCGGGCGCCAACTCGGCGCCGAGCTTTTACGTCAGGCTGCTGAATGAGCTATTGGGCCTTAAAATCAAGATCGTGCTCGGCTATCCGGGCCAGAACGAGGCCTATCTTGCCATCGAACGCGGTGAGATCGATAGCTTCGGCGTCACCTTTTGGTCGTCGCTGACGTCGACCAAGTCCGACTGGATTAGGGACCAAAAGATCCGAATCTTGGTGCAGTACGGTCCGGAAAAGGAAGCGGCGCTGCCCGATGTTCCCTACGGACCTGATCTGGCGCGCAACGCCGAAGACCGAGCGCTGTTCGAGGCGGCCTACGCGCCCCTTGCCGCCGGCCGGCCTTTTGTAGCGCCGCCCGGCTTGCCGTCGGACCGCGCCTTCGCGCTGCGCGCAGGATTGCTCGCGACTTTCAAGGATCCCGAATTTCTCGCCGAGGCCAGCAGGCAGCATCTGGAGATCAACAAGCCGACCTCGGGCGAAGCCATGCAAAATCAAATTGCTCGCGTATATCAGATGCCGAGGCGCATCATCGATCGGCTCCGCCGCATCGCCCAGCGTCAATGAAGCCTCTGCGTCGTCCTCTCTCTCCGACATTTCCGGCTGGCGCAATGGTGTTCTTTATCCCTTCGCGAGGGGGGGGGCGCCGAAGGTTCGGGCGCGGCGCATCTCGACCGGCGCGGGCCGCCTGGTTGGTGCAGCGGCTGCTGACCGCCGATGGTGATGTCGCCGGCGGCGCCGGATTCCGTTTTGGTGTTATTCGGGTCGCGGCCGACGTCGGCGCTCGGGCGATCGCGGCGGCGCCGCTGAACTACCGGGTCATCGCCGAGCTGCGGCATCGAAAGCGCGGCGCCATAGGGCTCTACGTCCTGCTCTCGCTTCGACATTTCCGGCTGGCGCGATCGTGGTCTTTATCCCTTGGTGCAGGGGCGCCGAGGCGCGCGCGGCGAATCGAGGGAAACGAGGGCGACTGCCGAGCAGTTGCCCTTGCGCAAGCATTGCCTACAAAAGAGCCTGCTTCCAAAGGACGGCTTCGCATCAGCAATGGAACGCGCAGCGACTCTATCATTATGCAGTCAGGACGTGGCAGCTTCGACGTCAACGTCTTTTCCATCCACCCTCCCTCTGTCACATTTGTGGGATTCACAGAGGCTGTGGCAGGAATACTCGACTTTTAGAGAGTAGTCGGCCTCGGAGGCGGCCCTATGTTTTTGTTCTCCGAAAGCTTCCTCGACAACGATTTCCACCTCCTGGTTCTAACGCTTGCCGCGATATTACGCTTCGGTTTCGGCTTCTTGGTGATATGGCCGACGACAAGTACGCCGCCACTGTGCGGAACAGCTCTGTTCCGAGGCTTGCCGTAGGTCTCGGGACGATACCACGCCAAAAGCAACCGGGCCATCTTCGGATTCCGTATTCGCCGCGATCCGCCGCCTGCATCGCGAGCGCGATGCAGCGCTGCATCAAGGCTGTGTCCAACGCCTCCGACGCGTGGGAGGCGCTCGCCGGCCAATTGAAGCAGACTTCTCCATCGTCGTCAGGCGCCATGCATGCGGTCGAAGTCGGTCGCTTGCCGGGCAAGTCGCCGTCGATCCTCGAACAGGCGCGCCGTTACCGCACCAAAAATCATGCCCCCAACATGCGCCAAATACGCGACGCCGCCGGTTTGTACGTCTGTGACCATGCCAACATTGATGAGCTGGATCAGAAACCAGAGCCCGATCAGAAGCGCCGCAGGTATGAACGTCACTTGGAAAAATAGGCCGAAGAACACGACGGTTCGAATCTTGTCGCGAGGGTAAGTAACCAAAAAAGCGCCCATGACGGCAGCTATCGCCCCGCTAGCACCTAGCGTTGGGATCGTGGAGCTCGGACTGGCTGCAATTTGGGCCAGCATGGAGACAATGCCGCCGGCGAAATAGAAGATCGCGTAACGCCGCGGATTCATGGCGTCCTCTATCTCCGGCCCGAACGCCCAGAGAAAAATCATATTGCCGATGATGTGCGACCAGCTCGCATGCATGAACATGGACGTTAGAATTGTCTCCAGGTGACGCCCTGTAACGATGTCGGCCGGAATGGCCGACCATCGCGTGACGAAGTCGTCGCCGCCGACCAATTCGAAGATGAATACGACCGTGTTCAGCACGATGATGGACACGGTGACAATAGGAAATCGGCTTGGGTGCCGCGATTCGTCTCCGAGCGGAAACATGTTTTTGGACCTTTATTTGGTCTTGCCAAGTCGTCTCATTGGCTCAGCTACAGGTTGTATTTGGCAAAGAACCAGCGCTTTGCCACATAGACGGTGATGAGGTAGGCCGCTGTAACCAACGCGAGCGCACCCAAGACTCCAGCCGGCAGTGGAACGAAGCCCAACCAGTGTGCAAACGGCAAATAGGGAAGCGCTACAGCTATGGCGAATGCTGAAAACGAGCTTGCCACCAGAATCGGATGTGGCCAATCGCGTAGCGGATGAGCGGTGCGAATAATAAAGATCACGAGAATCTGAGTGGAGAGCGATTCAACGAACCAGCCAGTGTGAAACAATACCGGGTCTGCTTGAAAAATCCAAAGCAGCAACGCAAAGGTAACAAAATCAAAAACCGAACTTACCGGCCCAAAAACGTACATGAACCTACGTACAACATCGAGATTCCAGCGCCGCGGTCGCTCCAGCGTCTCGTCGCTCACGTTGTCGAGTGGGATCGCTGTCTCTGAAAGGTCGTACAGCAAATTGTTTATCAGAATTTGAGTCGGTAACATTGGCAGGAACGACAGGAAAAGAACGCCCCCCGCCATCGAGAACATGTTCCCAAAATTCGAGCTCGTTCCCATCATCATGTATTTGAGAATGTTCGCGAAGGTCCGACGTCCTTCACGCACTCCGTCCGCCAGCACGCTGAGCTCCTTGCGCAGAAGGATGATGGCAGCGGCCTCCTTCGCCACGTCCACGGCCGTATCCACTGAGAAGCCGACGTCCGCGATATGCAAAGGCGGAGCGTCGTTGATACCGTCGCCGAGGTAGCCGACGACGTGGCCCTTGCGCCGCAACGCCGCGATGATGCGCGATTTTTGCGGCGGTGTGACCCGGCAGAACAGCGTCGTTTCGTCCACTCGGACGGCGAGCGCCTCGTCGCTCAGATTGGCTAGCTCGGGACCGGCAAGCATGCCTCTGATCTCAAGGCCAAGCTGACTGCAAACATGGCGGGTGACGTGCTCGTTGTCGCCAGTCACCACTTTTACAGCGATACCAAGGTCAGCGAGCGCAGTTAAGGCTTCCCGCGCTCCTTGTTTCGGCGGGTCGAGAAAAGCCAGAAATCCGGCAAAGGTCAGATCGGCTTCGTCGACCAGATTCGCCTTCTGATGATCAGGCTCGCACTCCCGCCAAGCGACGGCCAAAACGCGATAACCCTCGCGACCGAGCCCGTCGAATGTTTGCTCAGCGGTTTTCACGGTTTCCGTATCCAGCGGACGGGGAGGACACTTGTCTTGGCCGTAACGCGTCGAAATTCGGAGTACGTCTTCCGGTGCGCCTTTGACAATGATCAGCCTTCGGCCGCCGCCTTCGCAGAGGATAGAAACCCGTCGTCGCTGAAAATCGAATGGCACTTCGTCGATTCTGCGCCAATTGGCCAGATCGATATTTCCGGCGGCGAGAATGGCGTCGTCGAGCGGACTCTTAAGACCGGTTTCGAAAGCGGCGTTGAGGAGCGCCAGTTGCATGACCTCGCTACTTTCCTTCCCGGTAAGATCAACTTGCCGAACCAGCTTAATCCGCGCTTCCGTTAGCGTCCCGGTTTTGTCGCTGCAAAAAACGTCCATGCTGCCGAGATCGTCGATGGCCGATTGTCGCTTTACGATCACATGTTTGCGTGCCATGCGCATCGAGCCGTGTGAAAGCGTAACCGACACGATCATCGGCAGGAGTTCAGGCGTGAGGCCAACTGCGAGCGCGAGGGCGAACAAAAACGATTCGAGAAGCGGCCGATGAAACATGAAATTGATAAGAACCACGAACAGGACGAGGAACACCGTGGCCCGCACGATCATCATGCCAAACTTCTGGATGCCGATGGCAAATGCCGTCGGAGGTGGCTCCTTGCGGAGCGTGCCGGCGATCGAGCCGAGCTCGGTGTCGCGGCCGGTCTTCACGACTAGCGCCTTGGCGGTGCCGCTCACGACCGAGCTCCCCATGAACACGAGGTTGGGCGGCAATGTGGAGGTGGAACTCACCTCTGTATTTGGCGGCGCTGCGTCTTTTTCGGCCGGGAAGGCTTCGCCGGTCAGGAGAGCTTCGTCAACGTGCAGGTCGTGCGCTTCAAGGAGCCGTGCGTCGGCGGGCACGAGATCCCCGGCCGCCAGCAATACGATATCACCTGGCACCACCTCAGTCGCTGGAATGTCGATCGCTTGGCCATCGCGAAGCACTTTTGCTGACACTGAAACCTGTCGGCGCAGGCTATCGGCGGCACGCTGGGCCTGGTGCTCA
>Ga0335081_10018615_pt1 | contig 11229 bp, 8 predicted proteins | sample Lox_Sample_35_FD_206713 | JGI IMG/M metagenome (GOLD analysis project Ga0335081, IMG submission 206713) | Soil microbial communities from Loxahatchee National Wildlife Refuge, Florida, United States - Lox_Sample_3.5 | ecosystem: Environmental > Terrestrial > Soil > Wetlands | place: USA: Florida... | reverse complement strand
GGCCTTGTCGGACAGCACCCGCCGCTCGATTCTCGACCTTTTGCGCAAGGGGCCGCGCACCACAACGGAGATCGTCGAGGCGTTTCCGCACTTGAGCCGCTTCGGCGTCATGAAGCACATCGACGTGCTTCGCGAGGCCCGCCTCATTCACACGCGCGACGAACGCCGGCAACGCATCAACTCGTTGAACGTGGTGCCCATCCGGCAAATTTACGAGCGCTGGGTCGGCCGCTTCGAAGAGCTGTGGTCGAGCCACCTGCTGCGCGTCAAAGAGGACGCCGAAGCCCAGGCACAGGCATCACATGCACAGAAGAAGGGCCCTAAACAGGGCTAACCTGCAACCCGCACGGACCGCGAAAGGAGACGCACGCCCGTGCCCAACCTCAGAGGGGAGAATCCCATGACCGCAACGCCGATGAAACACAAAGTCGTGTCGAGAGAAGAATGGCTGAAGGCGCGCCTGGCGCATCTGGCCGCCGAGAAAGAGCTCACCCGGAAACGCGATGAACTCAGCCGCCAGCGCCGCGAACTGCCCTGGGAAAAGGTCGAGAAGAACTACGTCTTCGAAGGGCCACGCGGCCCGGAGACGCTCGCGGATCTGTTTGCCGGCCGCAGTCAGTTGATCATCTATCATTTCATGCTCGGGCCCAACTGGGAAGAAGGATGCAAAAGCTGCTCGTTCCTGGCGGACCATTTCGATGCCACCCGGATTCACCTGGCGCATCGCGACGTCACGCTTGCGGTGGTATCCCGCGCGCCCATGCCGCGCATCGAGGCATTTCAAAAGCGCATGGGCTGGCGCTTCCATTGGGTTTCGGCATTCGGCAGCGATTTCCAGCGCGACTACGGCGTGCACTTCACGAAGGAGGAACTCGCGGGCGAGGTCAATTACAACTACCGCAACAGCCGCTTCGGCCTGGAGGAGGCGCCCGGTCTGAGCGTGTTCTATAAGGACGCAGCGGGCGAGATTTTTCACACATACTCGACCTACGCACGCGGTCTCGACGGACTGGTCGGAACGTATCACTTCCTCGATCTGGTTCCCAAGGGCCGGGACGAGGATGGCCTGGCCTTCACTATGGCGTGGGTGAGGCACCACGACAAGTACGGCGATGATTACCTGCTCGATCCGGCAGCCACCTATGAGAAACCGCGGGAAACAGAGAAGTGCTGCGAGCACGGGGAGCGAACATCATGACCGCGCAGTGCTGCCAGGGCGAGCGGCCGCCGCGCGGCCTCGCCCGGCGGCTTCCTGGGGCCGCGGCTTCCCTGGCGCCGGGGGCAGCGCTGGTGCTCCTGCCGAAATGCCCGCTGTGCCTTGCCGCCTGGTTGACGGTTGCGACAGGCATCGGCGTCTCGGCAACCGCCGCGGCGTACATGGAGCGGGTGCTCGCTGTTCTTGCGGTGACAACCGCGGCGCTCCGGGTTGTGCAAATCGTTCGTCGTCGGGGGTTCCGCCGATCAGGAGCAGTGTAGTCAGGTCGTTTACGCCGTGCAGCGCATTCGCCGCCGAGCCGCTCGCATCACCGCTCCAGGTTCTTCTCGAAGAATGCAATCTTGGCCGGGTTGGGGGCGAGAGGCAGTGGAGCGGTACGGTCGCCTACCTCCATCACTTCGCGCTTGTCGCCCACGGCCGGCCAGGCCGGCCAACCTTTCGTGTTGGGATCCCCGGTGGCGGCGAAACTCGCCCAGTAGGAAGACATCATGTCGGCGATCTTTCGATCCGCGTCCGCGAACGGACGGTCCGACATGTAGAGGGTATTCATTACGTAGGGGACTTCGGAAGTGTGGAACGCGCCAAACCGAGCCGCGTCGGGGCCGGGCATGGGGTGATCCCAAAGATAGATGTACGTCTTCGTCTTCGCCACACTGGCGCGTTGTCGCGCCCACAGATACATGGAGACCAGCGACTCGTCGCGTAAGCTCGCTGCGCGGGAGGCCTGCGCCTGGGCGTCCGTGTCCGCGGGATAGAGCCTGAGGAACTCCTCGGCGGCCCCGGCGTATCGCTCCTGGACCAGCTTCTGGAACGGCATTCCAGCCATCCCCGGAGCTGCGCCGGGCACCGGCTCCATCGCCGCTCGGGAAGGGGCGAAGAGTGGGAGGGTTCAGGCTCGAGCCGCGGAAGTAGCTTGAGTCTTGATCTCCCTGCACGCGATACCACAAATAGGAATTTCTTCCAATGCCGACGTTTACTTCATTCACCAGGGTGGGGCTGAACGTATTCAAAACGTGGATCGAGTAGTCGGTGCCTGGAAGGCCGTTCAGCACGTGGCCGACTCCCGGCGAAACATTGAACTCATTCAGGGTGTCGCTGGTGTCGTGGCCGAAGCGGCCGTAAATCAGCGTGTTTCGCATCAGGTTGTAATCGATGCGGACAATGTCGTCGCGGCGGTGGTAATAAGGTGTGGCCGCCGCCAGGAAATTCGCCGTGTACTGCTGGCCGGGCGCCGGATTCACATATCCGTTGGGCTTCTGGAAAAGGTTCAGGATCGCCTGTCCCGTGGGATCGATGCGCTGCGGCGGGATGAAGTTCGTCGCAAACGGCGCGCCCGTAGTCGGGTCTTTGATCGTGATCACCGCGCCCGCAGCGTTACGCGAATTGGAGAAGTCTCCCCCGCGCTCCGCTATGGTCGGCAAGTTGGCGGTGCTCGTTACGGTAGGTTGAAAGACTCGCGTGAACTCCTCGGACCAGAAAAAGAACAGCTTCCCTTTGTCCCTGTTGAAATGTCCCGGAATGTAGACGGGTCCGCCGATCGTTGCGCCTCCAATGAAATAGCGGTATATCGGCCTCGGGATGTTCGACCGGTTGTTGAAAAAGCTGTTGGCGTTCATGTCTTCATGCCGGCGCTGCCAGTAGGCGCTGCCGTGAAAATCCCGGCTTCCCGACTTGCTGACCATATTCATAGTGCCCCCGGAATTCCGTCCGTATTCCGCCTGGAAGCCGTTGGTCAACACTCTGACTTCGGCTACGGCGTCCATACTCGGGTTCACGTACACCGCGTTGGAAGCCCCCATATCTACCTGGTTGACGCCGTCGAACGTCACGTTCTTACTCGTGCTCGCCATTCCGTTGATATATATGTTCGCCACCGAGCCCGGTCCGGCCAGGCTGCGGTCAGCCGTCAAGTCCACGACCCCTGGAACCAGCGCCATCAACCCAAAGGTGTCGCGGCCTTTTAGTGCGATGTCGTTCAGTTGGTTCCCATCCACGAGCGAGCCGCGTTCACTCGTCGCGGTCTGAACCGGGGTCGCCTGCGCCGTCACGGCGATCTGCTCCGTGAGGGTGCCGATGTCCAGCTTTACCCTGCCGAGATCGCGAGCCTCCATGCTCGCCAAAACCACGTCGCTAACTTCAACTGCCTTGAAACCAGCGGCTTGCACGCGAACGGAATACCGCCCGGGAAGCAGGTCGAGAACGCGGAACAGGCCCATGTCGTTGGTCTGAGCGTTGCGTGTCGCGCCGGTTGCCGCTTCCGTCACGGTCACAGTGGCATTGGGGACCACGGCATCCGCCTGGTCAACCAGCACGCCGAGAATCGAGCTGTTGGCTTGGGCAAAAGCGGCCGCCAGAGAAAGCATGCACAAAGGCAAGCAGAACAACTTCCACTTAGGTTCAATAAGCATTCTCTTCCTCCCGGAACACCCCCGAAATCCCGAGCGGGACCTCCACGCGAAGCCGAGAGGGAAGAATCGCCCCAAGCCGCCGCGAGGGTGCTCCAACATATCGATCTGGGCTTTTGTTATTTCCGAATTGCTGCTTCGACCCCGTTGGTTCATGGAAGCGCCAACTGCTGGAGTTTGCCTTACCCCTGGCTAGCTTCCATGAGTCGACTAATTAGAAGTCATTTCTCGGAACCGGACAAGGTAGGTTACGCTTCCGCGTTTGTGAGTGGCGGAAAGTCCGTGATCGGCAACGCGATTCGGGGAGCCGCTGGTTACACTGCGAATTCGCCCGGTGGCTGGTACAGTACTTGAACGTTACGCCTTCTCGTGGCTGGGCTGGGTATGTTACCAGTAATGTACGGCGGCGATGCCCGGCGAACCCGGGCTGCCTTTGATCAGGGGCGTCGACAACACGACCTGCAGGTTCATGCCGTCCCACCCCCGCGGGGCATTCCGGACCAGTTGACTCATCAATTGCGGAGTAGTCAGGAATTCCCCGGCGGCGAGCGTGCCGTAGATCGTGAGTCCCGCCGCAACCACCACGATTCTCCCGGTCAAGGGGTTCCGCGCTCGGGTCACTATGGCATAATCGTTCGTCAGTTTATCGAATGGGGTGGACATATCGACGGCCCAATCCCTGCGGTCCGGGGCCTTGGCATCCTCGATAAAGACCACACTGGCCGGCGAGCCCGCGAAGGTGTAACGCAAGGCTCCCGTGAGCCTGGTGGTCCAATCATTATTGAAAGCGCCTATGAGGACCACGGAGCCGTCCCGCAAATCCGCCAACGCCGTGGAAGCGTCTGGTTTCACCTGAACACCGACGCCCCTGGCCTGCAACAGGCCGCTCACCCGAGCTAGCGTAATCGTGTCGGCCAGCGCCACATGTTGTGCTTCGGACCGCATCACCAGTCCGATATCGGGCCCTTGAGGGACCTGCTGGGTACTCGAGCTGGGTGAAGGAGATGGGCGAGCGACACAGAGGTTGACCCGGGTGGAGTCTTCCAGCACGGGGGCCCAGAATCGATCGACGGACGATTTCGGAGCCAGCCGCGGCACCAGCAGAAACGCTGCCGCCATGATCGCGGATCCCGCCAGAGCGCCCCAGAGTGCGGCCCGCCAGCGTTGAAACGCCCGTTCAGGTAACGTGACCGGTGCCGGGAGAGAAGCCGGCGCGCTCTCTGCCGGGGCTTTCGGGCGTGGAAGCCGGAACTCCGGCACGTACGAGCCGGGCAGCAGCTCGATCTGAATCTCCTCCTCGTGGCTGGGCTCGTGATAATACTGCGCAATCCGTTTCCGGATATCCGCAGCGGTGGCGCGGACAATCGGATCCGCCGTCGTATCGTACCCGCTCTCACGGCCGAATACGTGCACACCGAGGTATCGTTCCTTGAGATCGTCGGTATTGCCCTCGAGCGCCAGTTCGACAATTTTCCTGAAAAGCTGCGGATTCCGCTTGCCGTGAGAGAAAAGCGGGCTCATCGGCATTCGTTCCATCTGTTCACGGATGGCGGCAACCTCTGGGCCGCGGAATTGGCGGGAATCCGGAGCGGATTGCGAATGTCGCGCAACGGGCGCTTCGGGAGACATCGAAGGCTCCACTGAGCCATTATGGCACTGGAACCCTGGGAACTAATGAACGGGCGAAGCGCCGCACCCCGCGGCCGTCACTGGGGCCAGTTCATCCGCCCACTTTCTTACCAGTACGGCCATGGGACGGACTGGTAGTTTCCGCCGCCGGACGCAGGGCAATTTCGGGTATCGGACAAGGGAGCGCAGGCGCAGAATACCTTCTAGCGGAGGCCGACTTGCGTAAGCCAGCATAAATCCTGGGGCTACCGATTTGCACGTGGGAGAAGGTTCCAAAGCGCGACGGCTCGCCGAAACTCGCATTCTCCAGAAGACGCAGTTCGGCGCGATGCCGAACGGACCGCTTATGGGATCACGAACGACCTCCAAGTCCGGGTTCCGGGACCGCAAGTCGGAGTTCGCGGCCTGAATCTGATGGACTGGCGGGCCGGATAAGAGCATGAAAACAATTCTCGTCGTAGATGACGATCCGAGTATCCGTAATTTTTCCGCCCGTGTGCTAAGAGGCGTCGGACTCACGGTGCTGACAGCGAGTTCTGTCGAACAAGCGCTTTCGATCATCGGGAGCGACGCGCATCAGATAGACCTTGTTGTGACCGACATGGTGATGCCGGGAACCAGCGGATTGGATCTGGGGTGTGAATTGCAGCAAAATCACCCATCCATGAAGGTGCTGTACATGTCCGGATACCGCGACAGCATTGCGATGGTATCTATCTCAAAGCGATCGCCTGAACACGTATTGCTGAAACCATTTTCCAGACACGCTCTGGTGGCCAACGTTTTGGGGCTTCTTGCGACCTAGTCCCGTGACCGCCTGACAAGGCGCCAATTAAACTCCGCGAGAGCGATTGCGCCCGGGCGCTTCGGCGCCTCCGTAGCGCAATAAACCAGGCGGGCACGGGACTAGGCCGGTGGGGGCCACCTCAGTTGACGCGGTCGGCGCGGAACGTGCGGGTGTTGAGCCAGGCGTGGCCTCATTCCCAGGGAAGTCTCGGGGGTTCTGCAGCGGAAAATCCAGGCTCCGACACAGTCTTGGGGGAGATCACCGCGCCCGACAACCCGTAGTTTTACGGATATTGCTGTGACGCCTTCCGCGCTTTAATCGAGTGGAATGGGGAATTCCCAGTTTCTTGCGCTTGCAAGCCCGACAGGGGCGAGTGCCGGTACGCTTCGGAAGCTTCCGCGCGTGGTGCTGGCTGACGATAATGCGGATGTGATCGAGGAGATTCGAGCGCTTTTGGAGCCGGACTTCCGCCTGGTTTCCTTAGCGACGGACGGCAACGCTCTACTGCAAGCCGTGCGCGCCACAAGGCCGGACCTGGTGGTTACGGACGTCCAGATGCCTGGCCGAAGCGGGATCGATGTTGGCAGGCAGATCGTCCAGCTAGGTCTCTGTAACGCAGTGGTCGCCCTCAGCCTGCACGGCGATCCGCAACTCATTCAGAGTGCGCTGGACGCCGGCATCCGCGGCTACGTGCTCAAGGATGATGCCGGAGAAGAACTCATCCCGGCTCTGCGCGCCGTGCTAAGTGGCGGACGCTATCTTTCAAATGGCGTGGCGGGTTTCGGACGAAAGTGAGGACTTCCGTATCCACTGCCGCACACGGTGTTCCAGCCGATCCCGAAATGGTGCGTTTCGGCACCATTGGACGTATAATCAAGTCAACTGGGATGGCGAAAGCGAGAGTGCTGCTCGCCGACGACCACGTCGTGGTAGCGCAAAGCTTGGGCGAGCTCCTCAAAGAGACGTTCAATCTGGTCGGCATTGTGCACGATGGGCGCGCCCTGCTCGAGGCGACGGAACGTCTCCGTCCCGACGTCGTCGTCACGGATATTTCCATGCCCTTGCTCAACGGGCTGGACGCGATCCGGCAGCTCCGCGCCAAGTATCCGGATATCAAGGTTGTCGTGCTGACGATGCACCGCGACCCTCAGACCGCTGTGAGCGCTTTTCGCGCCGGTGCGCGCGGATACGTGCTCAAAGTGTCGCCGGGAGAGGAGTTCATCGCCGCCATCGGACAGGTGGCGAAAGGCTTCGCTTACGTGACTCCCTTGGTGGCTAAAGATCTGATCGATATTCTAATAGAGGCTCGCAGCCCGCAGAGCGAAGAGGAGGGACAGTTGACCGCGCGGCAGCGCGAGGTGCTGCAACTGATCGCCGAAGGGCGGACCATGAAAGAGGTCGCGGCCATCCTCCACATCTCACCACGGACCGCCGAATCCCACAAGTACGAAATCATGCAGACCTTGGGCGTAGATACAACCGCGGCATTGATCCAGTATGCGATTCGGCTGAAGCTGATCGGGGAGTGAAGACGACGGACGGCGGGCCGGCGGTGAGAGTGGACCGGACATGAGGGAAGGCAGTTTCGCGACGAGACACGGCCGGCTTCTTATACTGTCGCTCACGGTCTGCGCGGCGGGCATGATTGGCGCCCTGAGGTGGTACTACCTGCGCCAGCGCGAGGCCACAGAGACTGCCGCGGCAGATCAACTGGCCGCGATCGCGGATTTTAAGACGGCGCAGATTGCCAACTGGCGCCGGGAGCGGGTCGGTGACGGCCGGGTCCTGACAGTCTCTCCGCTCATGCGCACCGCTCAGCGGGTTCTAAAGAACGGCCGGGCAACCGAGGCGGACCGGACCGACATCCGGAACGTGATGGGCAGGCTGTCGCACGAGTTTCTGTATACCGACGCCATTCTGGTGGACCTCAATGGCACGGTTGTCATCCGGCTGAAAGAAGATCAGGCCCATGGTCCCCAGTTTGGCCAAGCGTTTCGCCGGGGACTTGCTCAGGATGCAGTGCGGACCGGCGACGTTGTGCTTTCAGACCTCACCCGGGACACCAGGTCCGGCCGCCCACTAATGGCGCTGACGATCCCAGTCCGCGATTTGGGAGCCTTGATCCTGGAAATCGATCCCCAGCTTTTCCTCTACCCTTACCTCCAGTCCTGGCCGACGCCGAGCCGGACCGCGGAATCCTTCCTCCTGCGTTTCGATCCTTCCAACACAATCCTCGTGCTGAGTGAGCTGCGATACGCCCCTGGCAGCGCCCTGACTCTCCGCAGCACCTATGCGCCTTCGGAAGTGCCGGATGAAAACCGTTTTATGGCTGGCTGGTTTCACAAGACCGCCGACTACCGCGGCGTGCCCGCTCTGAAGGTGACTTGGCGCGTTCCGGATTCGCCTTGGTACCTTACCGCCAAGATCGATCAGAGCGAGGTGGAAGCCCCCCTCACCCGCCTGTCGTGGGAAATCACGCTGATCGTCGCGCTGATCGCGGTTGCCAACGCTTTCGGAGTGGGCCTGATCTGGAGAAACAGCCAACTGCAAACGGTTCGCGATCGGGAAGCATGGTTTCGCACGTTCGCCAACGATACCCCGGCCTATCTGATGATGTCACCGAATGATGCCCAGCGTGCATTCATCAACAAACCGCTTGGGAAGTTCTTGGGCGCTGACAAGGACGTCCTGAACCTGGATGGGACGTACATGCATCCTGAGGACCGGGAACGGGTGTTCGCCGCCTACCGGGAGGCTTTGAAGGACCGTCGCGAGTACGCGGCCGAATTCCGCTTGCGACGCTTCGATGGGGAATATCGTTGGATCGCTGGTAAGGTCGTGCCCCGATTATCTCCGAAAGGCGAGTTTCTAGGCTATGCGGGCTCTTTCGTGGACGTCACCGAGCGCCGGGAAGCCGAATCGCAGGTGCGTTCGGCAAACAGCGTGCTGGCGCATGAGCTGAAGGAGCGCACGCGCGCGGAGCGGGAGATTCAGGCGCTCACTGCGCGCCTCATTAATGCGCAGGAAGAAGAGCGGACCCGCCTGGCCCGGGAGCTGCATGACGACGTCAGCCAGCAGATCGCGGCGCTAAGCATTGGCGTCAGCAATCTCAAACGGAAGATGGCCGCCCAACCCGACGCGCTGGCGCAAAGCGAGCGGATCCAACAGAAGCTGGTGCAACTCGCGGAGAGCACGCGCCGGCTGTCGCACGAACTGCATCCGGCCGTGCTCCAGTACTCCGGTCTGGCCGCCGCGTTGCGCAACTACTGCGCGGAGTTTGCGGCGCTGACTTCACACCGGATTGTGTTCCGCGCCGAGGGCTCCTTTGATCTCCTGCCTGTCAGCACGGCGTTGAGTGTGTATCGCGTCGCACAAGAAGCGCTGCAGAATTCGATCAAGCACGCGCGCGCGGACGAGGCGGAAGTAATCCTGACGAGCGCCAACGGTGCGGTCACCCTGGTTGTCTCCGACCGTGGAGTTGGCATGGACTCCGGCGCAGTGGCTGGATTGGGGCTGGTCAGCATCAAGGAGCGGACGCGCCTGGTGAACGGCACGGTCGAAGTGAAGAGCCGGCCAGGCGAAGGGGTAACCGTAACGATGCGAGTTCCCATTCCTGTGGCAGAGCAGCCGCGGTGCGCCGAGGCCGGGGCAGCGGCGCCAAAAAAATAACCACGGCGCCCCCAGGGGCCGGGTTTCTCCGTTGCCAGCGAGCCCGACGGGTTCCCCCAGCGACTCCCGGGAACCCAGCGCATCCGTAAAACTCCCGGTCCGGTAAGCGCGGACACCGTCGAATTGCTGTGCCAGCGGTATTTTTTCTACGGACTCCACGAAAATCTCCCGATGGGCGCAACGCGCGTGCCAGAGCACACTTAATACTGGCCGGAGCTGGATCCCACGGAACACCATCGGCATTGATCTCCATGTCCCAGAAGAAACTCGCAACTCTTGCATCCCCCAGTCTCGAGGCGCTGGTCACCTCGATCACGGGGTGCCTCGACGCTCAACTCGTCATCTTGAAGGCCGCTGCCGCGGAACTGCTCGAGCGGCAGCCGAAGTCACACGGACGCCGGGCACGACGGCGCGGGCCGGTGTTCGAGGTCGTCACCGGGAGAAACAGCATCGCGCGCGGGCGTGCCGCCAGGACCTTTTCCCAATCAATGGGCCGGCCTCTGGACGGCGGCTCGCTAATTAGCCGCCCGGAGCTTGTGGAATGAGTTCAGACGGCAAGGCGGAACGCGCATCGCAGCAGGAGAACGCACACCCTCCTCAAGAGAGCGCCGAAGTCGCCCGCCATGGAGGCGGCCCCGGACCCCTCGAATCTGAGGAAAAGTTCCAGGCGATATTTCGTAACGGCCCGGACGCGCTCTATCTGAGCACTTTGGAAGAAGGCAGAACCGTCGATGTCAATGAAGCCTTCGAAAATCTCTTTGGCTATTCCAGGGAGGAGGTGCTCGGCAAAACAGCGCTCGAGCTCGGCGTCTATTTCGATCCGGCGGAGCGGGCCGAAGTGATTCGCGAGCTCAAGGCAAAAGGCCGGATTTCCGCCTTCGTGCTGAAGGGAAGAAAGAAGAGCGGAGAGGTATTCATCGGTTCGATTTCCGCGGTCATGTTGATGATCGGCGGCGAACCGCACATCGCTGGAGCAGTCCGGGACATCACCGGGATCCGGCGCGCCGAGGAGACGGTCCGGCACGATGAAACGCTCCTGCGAGCGCTGCTTCGAATCTCACAATACCGGGCCAAGACCGTGCGCGATTTTCTGGACTTCGCGCTCGGCGAGGTCGTAAACCTGACCGGGAGCACGGCCGGCTGCATTTTCTCCTACGACGAGCATAGCGGGGAGTTCACCTTGAGCAGTTGCTCGGGCTGGACCGGGGATCTGTGGGGGACCCCCGACCCGCGAGATTTTGGCGGGGTGCCTTGGGGCGAAGCTTGGGATGAAGCAGTACGCCAGCGCCAGGCTGTTGTGAGGAACGGCTTCCACCCGGCTGACTCCTCGGGGGAAGAAGACCGGGGCGTTGGTGTTTCGCCGCACCGCCTGATGACGGTTCCGGTGTTTGCCGGAGACCGCATCGTAGCCGTGGCGGGCGTTGCCGGCAAAGGCAGCGCTTATGACGAAGCCGACGTGCTCCAGATGCGCGTGATGATGGATGGCCTCTGGAAATCGGTCGGCGTCAGGACCGCCGAGCAGG
>Ga0335081_10018614_pt1 | contig 11229 bp, 9 predicted proteins | sample Lox_Sample_35_FD_206713 | JGI IMG/M metagenome (GOLD analysis project Ga0335081, IMG submission 206713) | Soil microbial communities from Loxahatchee National Wildlife Refuge, Florida, United States - Lox_Sample_3.5 | ecosystem: Environmental > Terrestrial > Soil > Wetlands | place: USA: Florida... | reverse complement strand
TTTTTGACGAGCCTTCGAACCGGCTCAGATGTGTGCTCATGGACTTTCCTGGAACACACCGTTTCCTGAGGGATCCTTCTGTGGCGGAAGTTCCCCAGGAAAATCTGGAGGCACTTAGAAGCCGCATCCCCAAAACGTTTGCCGCCTCAGAAATCTCGAGAACGTACCCGGCTATCGCAGAAGTGTTGAAAGCCGAGTCTATCGCCACTATCGTAGGCGTTCCCCTGGTCGCGCGAACCCGGCCCATCGGAGTCATGATTCTCGGGAGTAAACGCGAGAACAGTTTCAGCGAGGCGGATCTCCACTTGTTGGGGCAGATCGGTGACCAGATCGGTTTAGCGCTGGACAACGCACTGGCCTACGGACGTCTCAGCGCCTCTCGGGATCGTCTAGAGGAGGAACGCGTTTATCTGGAGTCGGAGATTACCTCGGAATACAACTTCGAAGACATCATTGGAAAAAGTGATGTGCTGCAAAAAGTCCTCCGCCGTGTCTCCATTGTTTCTCCAACGGATTCGACGGTCCTCTTGCTCGGGGAAACCGGCACCGGCAAAGAATTGATCGCGCGTGCCATTCACAACCTAAGTTCCCGCCGATCGCGAACGTTTGTGAGGCTGAACTGTGCAGCGATTCCGTCCGGCCTGGTGGAGAGTGAACTGTTTGGCCATGAAAAAGGCGCCTTCACCGGCGCCTTGATCCAAAAGCGCGGACGGTTCGAATTGGCCGATGGTGGATCCTTGTTTCTGGATGAAATCGGGGACATTAGCCTGGATTTGCAACCGAAGTTGTTGCGCGCTGTCCAGGAACAGGAGTTCGAGCGGCTAGGGAGTACGAAGACCATCCACGTCGACGTTCGCGTGATTTCGGCCACCCACCGGGACCTTTCTGCCATGATCCAAAACGGGCAGTTCCGAGAGGATCTGTTCTATCGCTTGAATGTATTTCCCATTGAGATTCCACCTCTTCGGGAACGCCGCGAGGACATCCCTCTGTTGGTTCATTATTTTGTCACGCGACTGGCCCGGCGAATGCGCAAGCACATCCGGGTAATTCCCAAGGCGGCGATGGACATTCTGACCAACAACCCGTGGCGGGGCAATATTCGGGAGTTGGAAAACTTCATCGAACGAGCAGTTATTCTTTCTCAAGGAGACGAGTTACAGGTGCCGATTGCTGAACTGAAGACGGATGCGGGCCCTACGGTCACAACCCGTACGACCTTCGAACAGGCGGAACGCGCAGCGATCCTTGAAGCGCTAAAATCCGCCTCAGGACAGATCTCCGGCCATGGCGGGGCTGCCGAGCGGCTAGGGCTAAAACGCACTACGCTGCAAAACAAGATGAAGCGGCTCGGTATCGCGAAACAGGACTATCGGCGCGGAAACTCTTTTCGCCATCACCAGACCCCGCACAATGCGAGTAGCTCCTGAATCAGTGCCGGATTGTCAGCACGGGGCATCCCGCACCGCACATGATTTCATAGGCAGTCGCCCCGGGCATATGCGAAATGGTGCTCTCCAGGGTCGAGCGGTGCAGACCGATGATGATGAGGTCGGCTTGCCGGTTCAATGCAACCTGTAGGATCTTCTCACTGGGTACTCCGCACTGCGCGATGTACTCAATCGCAAGGGGCGCTTCTGGGTCCACCTCTGCTGGGAACAATTGCTCCAGCCGTCGCAAAATAGCCATGCGAGCGTGCTCTCTCATTTGCCTAACGTCCCCGGCCGTGTACCATCCGAAGCTGTCCGGCGTGAGATTTGTTGGAATCACGTGCATGGCAATGAGTTTTGCCCTAAACCGATTAGCAAGCGAGATAGCGTGGGGAACCGCTTGCAGAGACGCTTCCCCGAAGTCTGTTGCAAATAGAAAATTCCGAGTCGCTCCGTCCACGTCGACACAATCTTCCGTATAACAATTCGGGCCGACGGTCATGACGTGGCAGTCGGCTTGGCGAAAAATGTCTTCCGCCACGGACCCCAGGACTACTTTTTCGATGCCCCGCCGGCCATGTGTCCCGAGGACGACCAGATCAATTCCTTTCCCAGTGATCACCGAATGAAGTTGTTCCGACACATCACCCTGGCGGACGATAAATTCGTGGTCTAAGCTTTTCAGCGAACCGCTGCCAAGCAGATCACGTTCTAGTTGCAACGCCTCTTTCTTAGCTTCCTCGGTTGCCATGGCGAGCGTCTCTGGTCCAGCCATCAGGTAGCCGAGAGGCTGGATGACGTGAACGACATATAGTTTTGCTCCATAGTGACGAGCAATAGCCAGAGCATGATGCAGGGGCTTCTCGGAGGCCGGCGAAAAATCGGTCGCCAGCAAAACCGAGTTCAATTGTATGTCTAGCGCTGATTTTTCAGCTGGCACCAAGAAATCCTTCATGTGCACACCTCTGCCCGGCTTTTAATGGAAAGGGTCCTTGGCTGTTTGCAGAATGAGCCAACGCAATTGGAGGGGAGAGAACAGGTTTGCCATAAAAGGGACTGCGATGCTGCATGTCAAAAAGCCAACTCATGGCGCGACAATTGGCGGCCATGACAGTATTTGGCGAGAGGTCAAGTTGTTGCGTGCAGTCCAGGATTGATGCCCTTGCCGTTGTCCTCAGTATTAGAACAGCCCGGCTTAGGGCGTCGAGCGAGGCCACGATAATGCGGGGATCCATTCGAAAAAGGAGCTCATGTTGCTTCTGTAGCTTGGAATCATTGGTTTGTACAAGGTGCTCGGGGTGAGTGCACTGAAAGCGCGAGTAGTGCGGCCCGCAACTGGAAATGGCATCATAACTTCTCGATATGGCAAAATTGATGGTCAACCATTTGCTCCATCCTGCAAGCCTCTCACACGAGGGGCTCCGTCCTTGAAGCACCGTCTCCCTCGCTTTCAGAAAGGACTGTTTTGCGCTTTCGCTGTCGCCTGTGATCACCAAGGCGAGTCTCAAAAAGCGTTCTTTTTCTTGCTCAAAACAGGCCAAGATCTCTGCTGCCGACGAGTGGCCCTTTCTTGCTTCTCGCATCCGGCTTGACTGCATCAAAGACATGTCTGTCGGCCTTTTGAAGGGACGGCGTCCGGGCGGCCAGGGAACCGCCCGGGCGCCTGTGAGGCGCACTCACGAGAACCGCACCTCCGCCGCTGATCGAGTGTGCTTATCAGCGTTGTATCGGTCCCTCTGCCTTGCATTTTCTCTACTCGCAAACAAGGGGCCATTTTCGGGGCTTCTATCTCGTTGAAATGTTATTGCATTGGCCAATCCCACCAGCAGTGCCTTGACCCGATATGGGCATTGCCCGGATGGGGGCAAGGAATTGGACCCGCGGGGCTCTTAAGCATCAGCGGCTGACTCCTTCCTCAAGTTTCGGTCGATGAGGCATGAAGAATCCATAGGCCAGTGGTCACAGGAATGCACTCCCGGAATGGCCAGGAAGGGAAACAATATCGACTAAACCTCGATGGCCGAATCCCCGCTGTCTTGTGCCTCCCACGCTAGCCCCGTTTGATGCCCGAATGTGGTCGAGTTGTCCACAGAAGGTCACGCCTGCCGAATTTAGCAACACCTTCGAGACATAAGCCCCTTCCTCCTAGGTAAATGCACGCTGATAAAGATGGCAGGGCAGATGCAGTTAAAAAATTACGGTACTTGCCCGCATCTAAGTGCGGCGAGTGATTCCTATTACCAACTGGAGAAACGCGAAATGAAAGTAGAGGAATTTACTCTTCCAGAATCTCCAAAGCCCTTTCAAACACCGCAACAGATACAAGAGATTATTCGCAGGCGCGCTTACGAACTTTTTGAAAAGCGCGGAAAAGAAGCCGGCCACGACCTTGACGACTGGATCCTTGCAGAGTCCGAAGTGGCGGGAAATTCAGCCTTGAAACATTAAGCAATCGGTTTACAAACAGCCTTGAGAATGAGTGCGGAGATAAAGTGGCGGTTTGCAAGGCAACGGTTATGAATGCACTCCGTAAGTGGCAGTGGTGTGAGGCCAGATATTCTCGAGATGCACCATGAACATAAAGACTAAGGAAAGGGAGGAACGGAGTGATGGGCCTGCAGGCTCACCGAAACTTGGTCCGAACGCAAGCACGGAGGGATCTCCGTTTTCGTGAGCCCGAAGATGAGGCCGCTATGATCGCTGCTGCCAGAAGAGGAGAGAATAACTCCTTTGAGTCACTGGTTAAGCGTTACGAGAGGCGGATTCTACTTCTCGCATTGCGCATTACACGCAATTGGCACGACGCTGAAGATGCAAAACAACGGAGCTTGCAAAAAGCGTATTCCCAGTTGCACCAGTTCCAGGGGAGATCCTCCTTTTCAACATGGTTGACCCGGATTGCGATCAATGAGGCCTTGCTTGTGTTGAGAAGTACTTACAGATGGCACGAGGTTTCCTTTGATGGAAGCGAGAACGGCAACGCATTGGAATATCTGGAAACACGGAGTCCGAAAGACAGCCTGGAGGAAACTTACCAGGAGCAAGAGCGGAAGCGAATCCTATTGCTGGCCTTGAAGCGGCTAACTCCAAGGGTACGATCAGCAATGCAACTCCGGGAGCTTGAAGAGCGGTCTTGCACAGAGACCGCTCGGATATTGGGAATTTCTGTACCGGCAGTGAAGAGCAGAGTATTCCACGGACGCAAGCAATTGCGGAAAGCGCTCGCAAATCACGTTGGATACGCCGCGGAATCTCCGCACAGCCTCTGATCAAAGACGTTGTCGTCTTATGGAGTTGCGGGCGTTGGCACTTCGATTCTTGTGCGACGAGGGGGAGGTTCCAAGCCCAATGGCATTCACTTCGAGTAAGCAGCGACGATGCTAACTGTGTCCACGATTGCCAGCAACAGACCAGCTCCAATCATCACAAAAACGGCGGATAGTCGTTCCAGGTCACTTTCGGACTGGAGGCAAAGGCTCAGCGGGTAGCTTGCCCCCAGGACATTGAAGATTCCCAGCAGGAGCCAAAACAAATCGCCAGGCTTTTTTTTCATCGCTCGCCTCCAATGTCGTTTGAATCTTTACTTCCTAAGCGTGCACATTGCTTTCCAATCCGAGCCTGCTGCTAAGTGCCTTCTCGCAAGGGTCTTACCAACTTCTGTGAGTCTCGAAAGTGCCCTATTAAGGACAGTGCCTGTATATTGGCATTGCCGAGGTATCCGAATGATATCTATCTGCCCCAGAAAGACTAAATTGCGCCGTTTGGAGGTTGGTGGCAGGAATGCAATGGAAAAGGGTAGGGTGGCTGCGCCGTCGCTCGCCTGAAAGATGGGAAGCTATTCCTGTACACCGCAAAGACCGGGCAACACGTTTACTGTCCACTGCCGGCGTTCCTGGTGAGTGAGCTCGAGAATCTCCCGCGGGTAACTGATAGATATTGGTTTTGGACTGGGAACGGAAAGCTCGAAACCGCGAGAAAGAAATGGAGTGAAGCCTTGGCTGACCTTTTCGAGAAGGCGGAGATCGATGGCGGACATGCACATCGCTTCCGCGACACATTTGCGGTGGAGCTGCTCAATTCTGGGACACCGATCGAGCTCGTCTCGATCCTACTCGGGCACGCAAGCGTGAGGATAACAGAAAAGCACTACAACCCCTGGAATCGTGCGCGCCAGGAGCAGGCCGAAGCGGATGTCGCGCGTTCCTGGGCGAGCGATCCCATCGTACTGTTTGAAAGCGAGGGTACGTGTGGGGTACGCGGATGAAGAGATGCTTTGAAGTAACTGAAAACACCGCGGATAAAATGGCGGGGACGACGGGACTCGAACCCGCGGCCTCTGCCGTGACAGAGCGGAAATAACAAGTACTTACAACAACTTACAAGGCTGTTGGGGACTGCCAAGTACTTGTAAATACGCCAAAGCCGACCGAATCTCGGGTTGGAGCTCGGGCTGAGATTCCTACAGATCCTCGGTGCGTTCAATGTCGGACATGATTTACCGGTGCTCCGCAATCAAAGCACAGTTAGAGTACGCACTCAGCCAGGGCAAAGAACTCCTCTGTCCGAGTATCTTGCAAGCCCTTCGATGCCACAACGGTGTTGAAAACCGTTGTAGGGGGCGCACCTGTCTCCCAAGCAGGCGGGCCAGGGTTGGACTTCGAAGTGATGTCGGCTGTAACTTAGTCTCTTTGGCGTATCAGGTGTCGACTCTGGCGCTCAAGCGTTTGGGTTAGGAAAAATTTCGCCGACGTGTGTGCGGATTTCGTCGTAATACTCGGGATGTTTTATAAGAATCGCAGAAATCTCTTGAGCGAGGGGACTTCCTACCGCCCATTCCTTTTCTTGGTCAGAAAAGAGTGGTTCCGTGAGTGGCTTGGCCTCCTTCAACAAGCGTATTAACTCAAGATGGTCGGTGTCTTCGTTTTGACTCATACTAAATCCTCCAGATTCTTTCGTGGCAAATCGGTCCACGATTTTGTTCTCGCAATTTGTCGCCCAAACGTAAAGTCAAAAGCCTAAACGCAGGATCAGGGAAATTCGGACTAAAAAATCCTGTCTGGGCTTACCGTCCTGCATTGCTGGGTCCGAAGATTCGTTCACTGTAGACATCGAATGTAACGCGTATGGCCGACTAGCGCGCTAGGGCTATTCTCCGTGGTGTCTTGCCCTCGACACCTTCGACTTCCGTCACAATTCCCGCTCACTCATACGCTGAAGAATCATCAACTTAGAGCCCCCCAGGCTTTGGCATCGGCATTGCACCATCAGAAAGGAAGGAACTCTGGTCACCTAGCGGCCGGGGAAGCCTGGTGGACTGTTTGGGGGAATTCTCGCAGATGTCGAGGAAAGGTCTAGAGGAATCGCTATGAAGTCCCCTGAATGTATTCATCTTGGTCGGGGCACTCTGGGAGCGCAACGACATGTTTGCGGGTTCTTCCGCAGTCCCGAAGAGGAGTATGAAGTCCTTATGCCATTCGTCAAAGAGGGGTTCGAGCGGGGAGAGAAGGCTCTGCACGTCCTGAGTCCGCAACGAGAAGACGATCACCTTAGACGTCTGCAGACGGAAGGCATCGACACCGCATTAGCCCGCACACGCGGTCAACTGGACATACGCCCGTGGAGTGATACCTATCTTCCGGATGGGCGCTTCGAGAAACATAGAATGCTTGCCACGATGGAGGCAATGCTGAAAACCGGTGCTTCGCAAGGGTACGATCGCACGCGACTGGTCGCACATATGCAGTGGGGTGCTGGGGGCATGCCCCGTACTGCAGACTGGGTTGAATATGAAATCTCCTTAAACCAAATGCTTCCCAAGTATGACGACGTTGTGATTTGCACGTATGACCGGGACGCGCTCGACGCGGATCGGATAGTTGACGCCTTACGATCACACCCGATGATTATCATTGGGGGCCTCCTGCAGGAGAACCCGTTCTACATCCCTCCCGACGAATTTCTTCAGAAACTTCGCGAGAAAGATGCTGAGCAACTTCACATTCAGGAACTCAGGGCGGCAGCCCATATTCAGCGCGGGCTGATGGGCGTAGAAACCTTGCAAGTTCCGTTTACTCGTCTAAGAGCGCAAAATCGTCCTTGTCTGGAAGTCGGAGGAGACTTCTTCAGCTTTCTACCCGTTGGGGATGCTGTCGCAGTCGCGGTAGCCGATGTTTCGGGGAAAGGCGTGCCGGCGGCCATTCTGGCATCGCTGCTACAGGGCATCCTATACGAGGCTCTGCGATCTCGAGTGCCCTTCCCGGAAATCGCTCAGTCCGTTAACAGGTTTCTTTGCACTCGCAATCTTGGCGCAAAGTACGCGACTCTCGTGATCGCCTGTTTGCAGCCCGACGGTGCGCTGGAGTATATGAACTGCGGTCACGTAGCTCCTGTTCTCGTTAATAATGGCGGGCAGATCAGCCGTCTAGGTGAAACTAATCTTCCGGTTGGGCTTTTCCCCCTCGTGGATTATGCAAGCGTTCAAACCCGATTGAAACCTGGCGACCATCTGATTATTGTTACGGATGGCGTGACGGAAGCGGAGAACGCTGTGGGTGAAATGTTTGGGGATCATCGCCTTGTGGAATGTGCTGGAGGAGAAATGCCGCCGGAACAGATCATCAAGTCTGTTCAGCTCTTCTCCGGCGATCATCCGTTGCACGATGATTGCACAGTTGTCGATCTCACCTTCCTTGGGGGGCCCCCAGTGAGCCCGGGTGATCGCGACCCAGGTCTTACTCCTGCCTGATACCACCGTGTTGGCGCCCTCACCCTCCCGATCAAGACTTCCTGCGCGGGCTTGCCTGATCTGATTAACTCCGGCAGGGCATAAACATCGATGGCCACGGTGGGGGCGCAAAGAAGGCGTGCCTCGGATTGCGTTCGGCCACATCACTCGTATTCTGGCGCTGGCCGACACGTCTGTCATCAATGCGACACAAGGGCCCACCGTTTCGAATCTGAGCAAAGCGAACTCAGACGTTATCGCACTCACCTCAAAACCCTTAAGTCAGAGCATTGGCACCAGCGCCGCGCGGCACGAGACTTGCACTGCTGTCATTGGTGCACACGGAAACACTCGAATTCGATCATAAGCCGCTCGAAGATATTTCTGTCTTCGGATGGAGAGGGGTTGGTCAATCTCGCGCCCTACCTGGAGTCACTCACCCAAGATCCAGAACTCATTTGATCTTGCGCTCATTTTTGCTTCCAGCAATCCTATCCTGCCCTATTTTCCTGCCCTGCTTTGGTTCCCCAGTTCTAGCGAAATCGCGGCCTTCTGACCACCTGTCTGCAGCGTCCAATCTTCCCGACGTACCCGTACCATCGCTAGCCGGCGCGCAGGACCAACAAACGGATGGCACTGTCAGAGGCAGGGTTGTCGATCAAACTGGCCACGGCGTTGCTGGGGCCGAAGTGAAACTCATGCGCAATCAGGAATCCGTCATTCAGGAAGTGCAGTCCGATGAGGATGGTCAATTTAACTTCTCCCATGTTTTTCCAGGACCGCTTCACATCACTATCGTTGCGGAGGGTTTCGCCACGCAAGTGACCACGGGCACGCTGGGTTCCGGAGAGAATTACATTGTTCCTCAGATTACCCTGTCCTTAGTCACCCAGATTACCGAAATCCGCGTCTCACCTTCTACGGAAGAAATCGCGCAAGATCAGTTCAACGATCAAGAACATCAGCGGGTTCTGGGCATTGTTCCCAATTTTTATGTCAGCTACACAAGCGAACCTGCCCCGCTAACGCCCAAGCAAAAGTTCCAACTCGCTTTGAAAACCACCACGGATCCCGTCTCTATTGCCGCCATCAGCGTTATTGCCGGAGTGAACCAGGCTGCCGACCGCTTCAGCGGATACGGTCAAGGTGCACAAGGTTATGGCAAGCGCTACGGGGCTTCGTTTGCCAACTTTAATTCAGGATTGTGGATCGGAGGCGCCGTCCTGCCTTCGCTTCTCAAGCAGGATCCTCGCTATTTCTACAGGGGGACTGGCACGAAGCGTTCACGCTTCCTGTATGCCCTCTCCCGTACCATCGTTTGTAAGGGCGACAATCAGCGCTGGCAGCCAAACTATTCCTCGGTGCTCGGCGACCTCGCTGCTGGTGGCATTTCCAATTTGTATATCCCGGAAAGAGACCGTCACGGCGCGGCATTGACCTTCGAGAATGCCGGCATCGCGCTTGGAACCACTGCTGTCGTAAACGTCCTCCAGGAATTCGTCTTGCACAAAATCACGTCAAGAAGGCAGTAGAAGTGCTGATCTTTAGGTATCTTGGCGCAGCAAGATTGGTTGCAACCACACTTGCAGAATCCCACGCGAGCGCGTGGAGATCCGGATTGAGCTCCAGGCGAACGCACGCCTTCATCTAGCATCCTGCAGGGCCAGAGTAGTGCCTGGTTAACGCTGCGGGCTCAAAGGGTCGATGCAACACCATCTCGCAAAAGGACTTCACAGGACGAATCCCGCCGTGGAAGCCGGATAGCTTTCGGTTACCACAGCCGGACGAAGAGATGAAGTTGTATTGCGCCACCTATGATGCTGGTCAGACGAGTCCGAATTAAGTTGGTATATGTTAGCATTGCTGTAATTTGGCCCAAACCAAATGGACAAGCCAATGCGACCGCCTGAACTCCGCGGTTCTGCCAAAGTGAAGCGCAAAATACCCGCTCACAAACGGGGGCGGGAGGCGCTGCGCCAGGCTAATGCCTACAACCGCAGCCTGCTGGAAGCCAGCCTCGACCCGCTGGTAACCATCGGCCCCGATGGGAAAATCAACGACGTGAACGCGGCGACGGAAGCGGTGACTGGATGTGCCCGCGCCACTCTGATCGGGACGGATTTTTCCGACTACTTCACGGACCCTGAGAAGGCACGAGCGGGTTATCAGCAAGTTTTTCGCGAAGGTTTCGTGCGGGATTATCCGCTCGAACTGCGACATCACGATGGCCGTATTGCGTCCGTGCTTTACAACGCCTCCGTCTATCGGGATGAAAATGGTAACGTGGTCGGCATCTTTGCGGCGGCTCGCGACATCACCAAGCGCAAGCACGCAGAGGAAGCATTGCGACAGAGCGAGCAGCGCTTTAGCTCCATGGTCGAAGCCGTGCGAGATTACGCAATCATTTACTTGGAACTGGATGGCCGCGTCGCCAGTTGGAACAAAGGAGCCGAACGAATCAAGGGGTATCGAGCCGAGGAAATTGTCGGCCAGCACTTCTCCAGGTTTTACAGACCTGCCGACGTCGCGGCCGGCAAACCCGATCACGAACTACGAGTAGCTACCTCCGAAGGGCGGTTTGAGGACGAGGACTGGCGCGTCCGCAAAGACGGCTCTCGGTTTTGGGCTAATGTGGTCGTCACCGCCTTGCGGGACGCTAGCGGAGAAGTCAACGGGTTTGTGAAAATAACGCGCGACCTCACTGCGCGTAAACAGGCGGAAGATGAAATCAAGCGCTATGCCGAGGATCTCAGGCGCAGCAACCAGGAACTCGAGCAATTTGCTTATGTCGCCTCGCACGATCTGCAAGAACCGCTGCGGACGGTGAGCAGTTTCTCGCAACTGCTGGCCCGGCGTTACCATGGAAAACTGGACGCGGATGCGGACGAATTCGTCACCTTCATCGTCGATGGCGCGACGCGGATGCAAACCCTGATCAATGACCTGCTCGCTTTCTCGCGGGTCGGGATGCGCGGTAATCCACTCGCACCGGTCGCCTGTGAGCACGTTCTTGAAATCGCCAAGCAGAATCTCGAGGCTACCATAGCCGAGAGCGGGGCAAAGATCACGCACGAT